>SKEM01001062.1_pt1 | contig 13765 bp, 8 predicted proteins | sample 4826731 | NCBI WGS metagenome assembly SKEM01 (sample SAMN11008809, study PRJNA524170) | human gut metagenome | biome: Human fecal sample; material: Feces; isolation source: fecal sample from pouch patient p37 | host: Homo sapiens | place: Israel: Tel-Aviv | collected 2015-07-27
GTCCCCGGCCCCCTCGTGGGAGGGGGCCGGGGACCGGTCGGTGGCGCGGTGCTCGGATCAGCGCGGGCGGCGTGCGCCGTGCGCGCTCAGGCGAGCGGCGACGTCGTCACTCCTCGCCGTCGTCCTCGGGGAAGAAGACGGCGGCGCGGCCGGCCTCGAGGCGGGCGACCGGGACGCGGAACGGGGAGCAGGACACGTAGTTGAGCCCGACCTGGTGGAAGAAGTCGATGGACTCCGGGTCACCACCGTGCTCGCCGCAGACGCCCATCTTGAGACCGGGCTTGGTCTTGCGACCGCGCTCGACGCCGAGCCCGACCATGCGGCCGACGCCTCGGGTGTCGATGGTCTCGAAGGGGGACACGCCGAAGACGCCCTCCTCGAGGTACTCCTTGAAGAACGCCCCCTCGACGTCGTCGCGGGAGAAGCCCCACGTCGTCTGGGTGAGGTCGTTGGTGCCGTAGGAGAAGAAGTCGGCCTCCTCGGCGATGGTGTCCGCGGAGACGGCGGCGCGCGGCAGCTCGATCATGCAGCCGATCGGGAAGTCGAGCTTGTAACCGGACTTGCCGGAGACCTCGGTGAGGACGGCCTCGGCGCGCTCACGGGCGATCTGGAGCTCACGGACGCTTCCGACGAGCGGGATCATGATCTCCGGGTGCGGGGCGCCGCCGGCCTTGAGGCGCTCGACGGCGGCCTCGGCGATGGCGCGGACCTGCAGCTCGATGAGGCCCGGCATGGTGAGCAGGAGGCGGACGCCGCGCAGGCCCAGCATCGGGTTGGCCTCGTGGTTGCGGCGCACGACGGCGAGCAGCTGCTCGTCCGCAGGGTCGAGGACGCCGTTGGCGCGGTCGACGGCCACCTTGACGCTCAGCTCGGTGAGGTCGGGGAGGAACTCGTGCAGCGGCGGGTCGATGAGGCGGACCACCATGGGCTTGCCGTTCATCGTCTCGAACATCTTGACGAAGTCGCCCTTCTGCAGCGGCAGGAGGGCCGCGAGCGCGTGCTCGCGCTCCTCGTCGGTCTCGGCGAGGATGAGGTTCTGGACGAACTGCTTGCGCTCGCCGAGGAACATGTGCTCGGTGCGGCACAGGCCGACGCCCTCGGCGCCGCGGTGGATCGCGTGGCGGGCGTCGTCCGGGGTGTCCGCGTTGGCGCGGACGCCCAGGCGGCGGACCTTGTCGGCGTGGCGCATGAGGCGGTCCACGGAGGTGACGAGCTCGCGGGTGTCGACGTCGCCGGCGCGGTCGAGGGCCTCCTCGAGGCCGCGACGCAGGTAGGTCATGACGGGCGAGTCGGAGACGGGCACGTCGCCGAGGAAGACCTCACCGGTCTGGCCGTCGATGGCGATGACGTCCTCGCTGGTGAGGACGAGCTCGTCCTCACGGCCCAGGACGCGGACGGTCTTGGTCTCGGCGTCGACATCGAGCTGGTCGGCGCCGCAGACGCAGGTCTTGCCCATGCCGCGCGCGACGACGGCGGCGTGGGAGGTCTTGCCGCCGCGGGCGGTGAGGACGCCGGCGGCCGCGACCATGCCGGGCAGGTCGTCGGGGTTGGTCTCGCGGCGGACGAGGATGACGGACTCGCCGGCCTCAGCGCGCTCGACGGCCTCGGCGTTGTCGAAGGCGATGTGGCCGACGGCGGCGCCCGGGGAGGCCGGGTTGGCGCGGGTGAGGAGCTCCTTCGCCGCGGAGTCCGCGAACTGCGGGAACATGAGCTGGGTGAGCTGGTCACCGGTGACGCGGGTGAGGGCCTCGTCCATGGTGATGAGCTTCTCGTCGACCAGCTGGGTGGCGACGCGGAAGGCGGCGGCGGCGGTGCGCTTGCCGACGCGGGTCTGGAGGAGCCAGAGCTTGCCACGCTCGATGGTGAACTCGATGTCGCACAGGTCGCGGTAGTGGGTCTCGAGCTTGCGCATGGCGGCGCGCAGGTCGTCGTAGCTCTGGCGATCGATGTTCTTGAGGTCCGCGAGCGTGAGGGTGTTGCGGATGCCGGCGACGACGTCCTCGCCCTGGGCGTTGATGAGGTAGTCGCCGTAGACGCCGGAGCGGCCGGTGGAGGGGTCGCGGGTGAAGCAGACGCCGGTGCCGGAGGTGTCGCCCATGTTGCCGAAGACCATGGTGCAGACGTTGACGGCGGTGCCGAGGTCGTGCGGGATCTTCTCGCGACGGCGGTAGATGTGGGCGCGCTCGGTGTTCCAGGAGCGGAAGACGGCCTCGGTGGCCATGTCGAGCTGGACACGCGGGTCCTGGGGGAAGTCGAGGCCGGCCTGCTCGAGGACGATCGTCTTGTACTCGGCGACGAGCTCCTTGAGGGCGTCGACGGGCAGCTCGTAGTCGAGGTTGACGCCGCGGTCGCCCTTCTTGGCCTCGAGGGCGCGGGAGAAGTGCTCGCCGTCGATGTCGAGGACGGTCTTGCCGAACATCTGGATGAGGCGGCGGTAGGAGTCCCAGGCGAAGCGCTCGTCGGAGGCGGCGGCCGCGAGCCCCTCGACCGACTCGTCGTTGAGGCCGATGTTGAGGACGGTCTCCATCATGCCGGGCATGGAGAACTTGGCGCCGGAGCGCACGGAGACGAGGAGCGGGTCCTCGGCGGCGCCGAGCTCGCGGCCGAGCTCCTCCTCGACCTCGCGCAGGGCGGTGGTGACCTGCGGGGCGAGCTCGTCGGGGACCTCGTCGTCGTGGAGGTAGGCCCGGCAGGCGTCGGTGGTGATGGTGAAGCCGGGGGGAACGGGGAGTCCCAGGCGGGTCATCTCGGCGAGGTTCGCTCCCTTGCCGCCGAGGAGGTCCTTCTGGTCCTTGTCGCCCTCGCTGAAGCGGTACACGTACTTGGGCATCGTCGCCTCTTTCGCATTCCTTGTGACTCAAGGGGTGTGTGCTGTCGAGGGCCACACTACTGTGACGGTCGTCTAGGGCCCAAACCACACCGACCAGGTGGGTGATTCGCCTCATCGCGCCCTGGGACCCTCGCCCTATCCGCGTCATGACGCCGATGAGCGGACGTCCGTGCCCCGTCCTGCGAGCGTCCCGCGATCGGCGCCCTCGCCGGCTCACACGGGTCGTCACCGGTCTGCGCGGGCCCCCACCGGCCGGGTCGCGCCACGCGGCGGCCCAGCGCCCGGGCTCGCGCCGCGACTCGGCGAGGTCGGGGACGAGGAGGCGCACCGAGGCCCGCAGCGCCTCGCCCGCCTCAGCCACGAGCGCCCCGAGGGACTCCCGCAGTCCCGCGTGGTCGACGGCGCCGTCGCGCCGGGCGATCCACCCCGCCTCGCGGGCGCGGTCGCGGCCAACGCCGCAGGCGCGGCGCTCGGGCGACTCGAAGACGCGCACGGAGGACAGCCAGCGGTAGGCGAGGACCGTCATGTCCGGGCGCGCGTCCTTGAGGCGGACGGACGGCGGAGGCGGGGCACGGTGCGGCACCGCGCCCGGTCCCGGCACGACGCGGGGCGGCGCCCGGACACGTGGTCCGGACGGCGCCCCTGTCACGGCTCGAGACGTGCTCGGGCCGGTGCGTGCTCACTCGGGGATCGAGGGCTCCTCGCCGAGGTCGGTGAGGGAGTGCGGACCGTCCTCGCGGGGGGCGCTCGCACCCTGCCCGTCGTCGACGAGCTCGGCGTCGATCCTGTCCATCTGGCCGGTCTCGCGCTTGCGGGCGGCGACGACGGCCTGACGGGCCGCGGCGGTCGCGGACTCGGCGCGCAGCAGGTGGGCGCGCGCCTTCTCCTCGGCGGCCAGGGCCACCGCGACCTCGGCCTCGGCCTCGGCGACCGAGGGGTCCTGGTCGACCAGGTGGACCGGGGCAGCGGCGAACATCTCGGCGACGTCGAGGTCGGGGTTCTCCTCCTGCGTCTCGACGAGCTCGGCGACCTCCGCCGCGGAGGCCACGGCCGGCATGGAGCCGGGCAGCGGGCGGCGGGCGGTCTCCTTGAGGCGGAAGATCGCGAAGAAGGCGAGCGTGGACATGCTGATGATCCACAGGGCGGGCGTGGTGGCGGAGTGCGTCGCCGAGGAGATGGCCTCCATGATGAAGGCCGTCGTGCCGCCGAAGGCGGCGACGGCGATGTTGTAGGAGATGCCCATGCCGGAGTAGCGGTGCACCGTCGGGAAGACGGCGGGCAGCGTCGCGGCGAGGTTGCCGACGTAGGCGGCCACCGGGTAGCTCAGCAGGAGCAGACCGAGGAAGGTCATGAGCATGGTTCCGCGCTGCATGAGCTGGAAGGCGGGCACGGTGAGGACGATCGTGGCGAGCGCGGCCGACCAGAGGACCGGCTTGTGGCCGACGTAGTCGGCGACGAGGCCGATGGCCGGGATGAGGAGCGCGACGAGCACGAGGATCGGGATCGTCAGCAGGGTGCCGTGGACCGCGTCGTAGCCGAGCGTCGAGGTGAGGTAGGTCGGGATGTACGAGGTGAGGGCGTAGCCGACCGTGTTGGCGCCGGCGACGAGGACGATCGCGGTGCCGAGCTCGCGCCAGTACGTGCGGACCATCTGGCCGAAGGGCAGCGGGCCCTCCTCGGGCTTCATGACGTCGGTCTCCGCGGCCGCGAGGTCGATCTCCTCGGGCTCCCCGTCCTCGCCCCGGGCGTCCTGGAAGGCCGGGGTGTCCTCGATGTGCGAGCGGATGTAGAGCGCGATCGCGCCCATGGGGAGGGCCAGGAGGAAGGGGACGCGCCAGCCCCAGGTGGCCATGACGTCCTCGGGGAGGACCACCATGAGGATGGTGGCGAAACCGGCGCCCATGGCGTTGCCCAGGTAGGAGCCCAGGTCGAGGAGGGCGGCGTAGAAGCCGCGCTTCTTGTCCGGGGAGTACTCGGTGACGAAGGTGGTCGCGCCGGCGTACTCCCCGCCGGTGGAGAAGCCCTGGACGAGCTTGAGGCAGACGAGGAGGATCGGCGCGGCCGCCCCGATCGCGGAGGCGGGCGGTAGGACGCCGATGCCGAAGGTCGCCAGCGCCATCATCGTGAGGGTGAAGGCGAGGATCTCCTTGCGGCCCATGCGGTCGCCGAGGGAGCCGAGGATGACGCCGCCGAGCGGTCGGGCCACGAAGGTGACGGCGAAGACGCCGAGGGAGAAGAGGTTCTGCGCGGTCGTGGACGCGTCGGGGAGGAAGGCCCGCCCGATGAGCACCGAGACGAAGGCGTAGACGCCCACGTCGTACCACTCCATGATGTTGCCGACGACGGCGCCGAGGATTGCCTTGCGGAGCGCGGCCTCCTCGACGACGGTGACGTCGCCCTCGCGGAGGCGCCGACGGCGGCGCATGTTGGCGAGGCGGCGGCGCTCGCGCTCCGCCTTCTGGGCGGCCCGGGCGGCGCGGGCCTTGCCCGTGCGGTCCGCCTTCTCCTGTGCCTTGCGCGCGCGCTTCTCGGCGTTGGCGTCCACGCGTGGCACCGGGCGGGAGGAGTCCGGCCGAGTGGTCGTGCTGTCCATGCGATTCCGTTCCTGGCGCGGCCCGTCTTGCCAGGGCCGCTCGGCAGCCGGTGCCGATGGCGCGGCACCGCGGAGGGCCCGGCCTGCCGGACGGTCGGGAGCGCAGGCTCGGGATCGCGAGGGAGGGGGCCGCCTCGCTCACCGCGTGCACTGGGAGGGGCACTGAGCGATAAGGAGAAACTCCGAATCGGACCCAATCATAACAGGCGATACTGGACGCGTCACCCCAGGGGGCCGGTCACGCTCACTGTGAACCGACCGCGACCTGCGACGACACACCTGCGTATCCGCCCCCTCCACGTCGACGGACGCCGATCGGGGGACCTTGGTTCCCCGATCGGCCTCGCAGCGCGGGTCGTGGCAGCGGAACCTGGAACGCCGCTCAGGCCTGCTGGACGACGAGGACGTCGCACTGCGACTTGCGCAGCACCTGGACGCTGGCAGCCCCGAAGAGTCGGCCCGCGAAGGTGGTCGTCCCCTGAGCGCCGACGACGATGAGGTCGGCCTGAGCCTCGAGGGCGACGAGGGTGAGCGCCGGGACGGCCCTCCCCTCGACGACGACGCCCTGGACGACGGCGACCCCGGCCGCCGAGGCGCGGTCGCGGGCGCGCTCGACGACGTCGTAGGCCTCGGCCTCGCTCAGGGTCGTCTCGTGGAACCGGAGCTCGGGCGCCGCCTCGGTGGCGGTGCGGGCGCGGTCGCGGGCGCTGACCGGGTCGAAGCCGGCGACGAGCAGCAGCGTCGCGTCGTGAGCCTTGGCCTCCGCGCAGGCGCGCTCGAGGACCGTGGTGTCGACGTCGAGGTCCGCGACTCCGGCGACGATGGTCGAGTAGGACATGGTGGATCCTCCTGGTTCGTGGCGGGGCGCGGTCAGGCGACCGTCGTCGGGGTGGTCTCGACGACGCCGACGCGGGCGAGCGGGTCGGCGTCCTTCGCGACGTTGATCCACTGGATGAGCAGGCCGGCGATCCCGAGGAAGGCGCCGGCGAAGAGCAGCGCGTTGACCGGACTGGCGCCGAGGAGGTGGTCGTAGACCCAGCCGAAGGTGAAAGTCTGGATGAGCATCGGGATGACGATCATCATGTTGAGGACGCCCATGTAGACGCCCTGGCGCTCGTGCCGGATCATCTCGGTCGCCATGACGTAGGGGACGCCGTTGATGGAGGCCCAGGCGATGCCGATGCCGATCATCGGGAGGTAGAGGATCGTCGTGTGCCCCACGGAACCGAGGTGGGTCAGCAGGTAGAAGCTCACCGCGGCGATGAGGAGCGAGATCGTGTGGACGTGCTTCGGACCGATCGCGGCGGAGGCGCGGGCCAGGAAGAGCGCCACGACGGTGCAGGACAGGTAGTAGGCGACCATGAGCCCGGTCGCGAAGCCGGAGGCGTGCGAGAAGGCCTCGGTGGAGGCGTACCCGGGCTTCGTGATGTCGACGCCGAAGTACTTCACGGCGCACATGAGCCCGAGGTACTGCCAGAAGACGTTCATCGCGTACCACTGGAAGAGGTAGACGCAGGCGAGCTTCTTGAGGCCGCGCGGCATCTCCTTGATGGCGACGACGACGTCCTTGACGAAGCCGAAGGGCCCCTCCTCCTTCTTCTTGAGCTCGAGCTCGGCGAGCTCGTGCTCCGTCGGCGGGAGCTCCTTGGTGGACAGGACCGAGATGAGCACCGTCGAGATGGAGCAGACGGACCCGACCATGAAGGCGCCGAAGATCCAGTAGGGGATCCCGGCGGCGGTGGCGCCCTTGAGCGTGACCTCGAGGACGGAGAGGGTCCCGGCGGCGAGGGCTGAGCCGGCGCCGCAGAAGAGGGACTGGATGAGGAAGCCCTTGGCGAGCTGGTTGCGTGGCAGCCGGTCGGCGATGAAGGCGCGGTAGGGCTCCATGGCCGTGTTGTTGCTGGCGTCCAGCAGCCACAGGCACAGGGCCGCCATCCACACGGCCGTCACGAAGGGCATGAGGAAGAGGAACACGGAGCAGCCGACGGCACCGATGATGAAGTACGGCTTGCGGCGGCCCCACTTCGCGGACCAGGTGCGGTCGGAGAGCGCCCCGATGATGGGCTGGATGAGCAGACCCGTCACGGGGCCGGCGAGGTTGAGGATCGGCAGCTCGTCGGGCGAGGCGCCCAGGAACTGGTAGATCGGCGACATCGCGTTCTGCTGCATGCCGAAGGAGTACTGGATCCCGAAGAATCCGAGGTTCATGAGCAGGATCTGCGTCGTGCTCATGAGGGGCTTGTGCGCGGTGTCGACGACTCCGCTGCGCGTCTGCTGCGCCATGAGGGGTCCTTGGGCCGGGGACGGGGGAGGACGCCGGCGGTGCGCGCGGGCGAGCAGGGGATCGTCACGCGGCCGGGGGCGCCGTCCCATGACTGTACGCGCATCGACGACGTCCTCGGGAGCGTTCGGGACCGTCGATTGGCATACACAGGTGCACCCTCCCGCTCGAGAGCGCTGCGGAACGATGACGGAGGGCGGGTACCCTCACGGGTGCCCGCCCTCCGTGAGCGGTGCGGCGCCGTCGGCGGACCGGGGTCCGGTCGGCGGCGCGGCCTCAGCGCGTCGTCAGCCCTCCTGCGGGGCGGCGCCGTCGGACGTGACCGGGGTCGTCGGGGCGACCGGGGCCGCCGGCGAGCTGCCGTCCTCGACCTCGGAGACCGGGGCGGCGCCGAGGCCGTCGATCGCGGCGTCGTCGTTCTCGAGCGGGTCGGAGCCGACCTTCGGGTCCCAGGGCTCCCCGCGGAAGGTGAACTCCCCGAGGATGCCCTCGCCCTCGGCGTCGACGACGACCTTCTGGCCGCGCTCGATCTCGCCGAAGAGGATCTTCTCGCTCAGGGCGTCCTCGATGTCGCGCTGGATGGCGCGGCGCAGCGGGCGGGCGCCGAGGACCGGGTCGAAGCCGCGCTCGGCCAGGAGCTCCTTGGCGGCGTCGGTGAGCTCGATCGTCATCTCCTGCTCGGCGAGGCGCTTGTCGAGGCGGGCGATCATGAGGTCCACGATCTCGCGCACCTCCGGCTTGGTCAGCTGCGGGAAGACGATGAGGTCGTCGACGCGGTTGAGGAACTCGGGGCGGAACTGCTGCTTGAGCTCGCGGTTGACGTGGGCCTTCATCTCCTCGTAGTCCATCGTGCCGCCCTCGGTGGACTGGAAGCCCGTGGCGACGGCCTTGCCGATGTCCTTCGAGCCGAGGTTGGTCGTCATGATGATGACGGTGTTCTTGAAGTCGACCAGGCGGCCCTGCGAGTCGGTGAGGTGCCCGTCCTCCAGGATCTGGAGGAGCGAGTTGAAGATGTCCGGGTGGGCCTTCTCCACCTCGTCGAAGAGGACGACGCTGAAGGGGCGACGGCGGACCTTCTCCGTGAGCTGGCCGCCCTCGTCGTAGCCGACGTAGCCCGGAGGGGCGCCGAACAGGCGCGAGACGGTGTGCTTCTCGGCGAACTCGGACATGTCGAGCTGGATGAGGGCGTCCTCGTCGTCGAAGAGGAACTCGGCGAGGGCCTTGGCCAGCTCGGTCTTACCGACGCCGGTGGGGCCGGCGAAGATGAAGGAGCCGCCGGGGCGCTTGGGGTCCTTGAGGCCGGCACGGGTGCGCCGGATCGACTTGGACAGGGCCTCGATGGCCTTGTTCTGACCGATGACGCGCTTGTGGAGCTCGGCCTCCATGTTCATGAGCTTGGCGGACTCGGCCTCGGTCAGCTTGACCACCGGGATGCCGGTGGACATGGCCAGGACCTCGGCGACGAGGTTCTCGTCGACCTCGGCGACCTGGTCGAGGTCGCCGGACTTCCAGGCCTTCTCCTTCTCGGAGCGCTCCTCGGTGAGGCGGCGCTCGTCGTCGCGCAGGGCCGCCGCGCGCTCGAAGTCCTGGTCGTCGATCGCCGACTCCTTCTCGCGCTTGACCTCGGCGATCCTCTCGTCGATGTCGCGGAGCTCCTGCGGGGCGGTCATGCGGCGGATGCGCAGGCGCGCGCCCGCCTCGTCGATGAGGTCGATGGCCTTGTCCGGCAGGAAGCGGTCGTTGATGTAGCGGTCGGAGAGCTTGGCGGCGGACTCGATGGCGTCGTCGGTGATGACGACGCGGTGGAAGGCCTCATAGCGGTCGCGCAGGCCGGTGAGGATCCCCATGGTCTCCTCGATCGAGGGCTGCTCGACCATGACCGGCTGGAAGCGGCGCTCGAGGGCGGCGTCCTTCTCGATCTTGCGGTACTCCTCGAGGGTGGTGGCGCCGATGGTCTGGAGCTCGCCGCGGGCCAGCATCGGCTTGAGGATGCTGGCGGCGTCGACGGCACCCTCGGCCGCGCCCGCACCGACGAGGGTGTGGATCTCGTCGATGAACAGGACGATGTCGCCGCGGGTGCGGACCTCCTTGAGTACCTTCTTGAGGCGCTCCTCGAAGTCGCCGCGGTAGCGGGAGCCGGCCACGAGGGAGCCCATGTCGAGTGAGTAGAGCTGCTTGTCGCGCAGGGTCTCGGGGACGTCGCCGTGGACGATCGCCTGGGAGAGGCCCTCGACGACGGCGGTCTTGCCGACGCCGGGCTCGCCGATGAGGACCGGGTTGTTCTTGGTGCGGCGGGAGAGAACCTGCATGACCCTCTCCATCTCCTTGTGGCGGCCGATGACCGGGTCGAGCTTGCCCTCGCGCGCGGCGGCGGTGAGGTTGCGGCCGAACTGGTCGAGGATCGCCGAGCCGGAGGGGGTGCCCTCCTTCGAGGCGGGACCGGCGTTGACGGTCTCCTTGCCCTCGTAGCCGGAGAGCATCTGCATGACGGTCTGGCGGACCGTGGACAGGTCCGCGCCGAGCTTCGTGAGGACCTGGGCGGCGACGCCCTCGCCCTCGCGCAGCAGGCCGAGCAGGATGTGCTCGGTGCCGATGTAGTTGTGGCCGAGCTGGAGGGCCTCGCGCAGGGAGAGCTCGAGAACCTTCTTGGCGCGCGGCGTGAAGGGGATGTGGCCGGAGGGGGCGGACTGGCCCTCGCCGATGATCTCGACGACCTGGGCGCGCACGGCGTCCAGGGAGATGTCCATCGACTCGAGGGCCTTGGCGGCGACCCCCTCGCCCTCGTGGATGAGGCCGAGGAGGAGGTGCTCCGTGCCGATGTAGTTGTGGTTGAGCGCGCGGGCCTCGTCCTGGGCCAGGACGACGACGCGGCGGGCGCGGTCTGTGAAGCGTTCGAACATCGCTGGTTTCTCCTCGGCACGTGCTTTCGGGTGGGCGCGCCCGGCGGTCTCGCACGGGGAGGCTCGGAGAGCCGCCGGAGACAGGGCGCTGGCACGTGCTGGTAAGGCTAACCGCGGGGGTGGGGGCGGCATGCCACTGTTCGCAGTGGGCGTGGAGAAGGGTTGAGCCGAGGAGGCTCAGGGTTACGGGGTCCACCGGCGCAGTCCGGTGACGGAGCCGGTCCGAGGGGCGGGGACGAGCTGTAAATTCCCATCCTTCCTGGCCGTTCTGTGTCAAATTCTCATTGGCACGTCATATTTCTCGTCTAGTTGACCAAAGGGCGTCCTCGGGGTGTGCCGGGTCACATGCCTGAGGTCCTGTTCTGCTCCGCCAGTGGCGAGGAGGTCGCGTCAGACTGGGAGTACGCGCTCGCCGACGAAGTGGTGGCGGCCTCGAGGTCGTCTCGGCCCTTCCATGAGCGGGTCCAGATGAGCTCGCACTCGTAGGACTTGTTCAGTGCCTCGGCGGCCGCGTTGTCGTAGGAGGAACCCACCGCGCCGGTGGACGCCTCAATTCCCTCACTCAGGAGACGATCGGCGTGCCTGATGGACAGGTGACGTTGAGTCGTGGTCGGAGTGGTGCGCGAGCCCGGCCAGGCTGCGCCCGTCACAGTCCTTGCGCTGCCACACGGCCTGTTCGAGAGCCAAGAGGACGAAGTCGGTGCCCCGTCCGGCTGGAGGTTGACCACCCCACGGTCCGGCGGGAGTAGAGGCCCCGTCACGAAGGCCGTGTAGGAGAACCCGGACCAGGTGCGGATGTAGGCGTACGTCCACGCCCCACCGCCGATTCGGATGCTCGGCGGTGAAGTCGCGGCGGACCAGGTCCTCGGGCTGGCGTGAGCAGGCCGCGGGCCGTGTGGTGCGCATCGAGCGTCCCGGCCCGATACCGACCATCCCCAGGGCCCGCATGCGCCGCTCGACGGTGCAGCGAGCCACCCGGAGGGCCGGCTCGGCGGCGTTGAGCAGACGCCAGGTCTTACGCGACCCCAGAGCAGCGTTGAAGGACTGCTCACGCGACGCTCGCAGGCGCTCATCAACCACCGCGCCTGACACCGCTCTGCGCGAGGGCGAGCGGTTGCGGGCGGCGTAGTAGCCGCACCTTGGCGACGTGCAGGCCTGAGCTGGTCAGGACCCTGCAGATCGGCACGGGCCCCGAACTGCTCCTTGTGAGAGTCGATGAACTGGTAGGTCAGCGAGTGGGGCGGCCTGGCTCCGCCGCGAAAAGAGCCGAGGCGCTCTTCAGAATGGCGTTGGCTCTGCGAAGCTCTCGGTTCTCGGCCTCGAGCTGGCGGATCCGCTCCGCGTCGCTCGTGGTGGTCCCGGCTCGCGCTCCTTGGTCGATCTGGGCTTGGCGGACCCAGCCGCGCAGCGTCTCGCCGTTGATGTCGAGCTCCTCGCCGATACGTCGAGGCAGCCCTTGGCCCGCTCGGGGTCCTTCAGCGCGTCCAGGCACAGGCGAATCGCTCGCTCCTTGAGCTCCTCGGGATACGTCCTGGGTGCTGGCATGGTCATCATCCTTCCGTGGATTCAGACCCTCCACCACACCCGGGACGATCCAGACCTTCGTCAGGGCCGCACCCAGGAGGCGGCCGAGCGCGCGGCGCACGTGTACCTGCCGCCCGACGCCACTGCTTTGATCGACGCCGAGCTGGCGGTGCTGGCGGGCCAGCCCGACCACTGCATCCGCATGGCCGCCGCCTTGATCTCCTCGGGCACCGCCAACCCCCGATGGGTCATGGTCGCGCAGGCGCTTCGCGCCGGCCTGATGACGATGTCCGCGGACACCAAGCGCGACGGGCTCCACGAGCTCACCGCCCGCCAAGACGCCCTGGCGGCCCAGCCGGGACTGCTGGCCCTGCTGCCGGACCCGCCGCGCTCCCACGTCCTGGCTGAGCTGCCCGCCGAGATCTCAGCCCACCAGGGCCTCAGGGTCGGGAACGCGGACGCCCCGGCCGCCCAGCCACTGACTCCGCGCCAGCGAGAGGTGCTGGAGTGCCTGAGCCGGGGCCTGACCATGGCGCAGGTCGCCGAGGAGCTCGTCCTGGGGGTGGAGACGGTCCGTTCGACCGCCAAGGCCGTCTATAAGCGTCTGGGTGTGCACGACCGCGAGGCCGCCATCCAGATCGCCAGGATGTCGGGCCAGCTGCCCTGAGGCACGGTGCCCCGGGGCGGATCACGCGGTGCGCGACCCCGTGAGTAGCGCCACCAGGACGGCCTGGGGCCGGGAGGTCTCCAGGCGCCAGTAGACGGTGTCGACACCCGCGCCGCGCTCGTCGGGCACGATCTTGTCGACCCGCCCCCATCGGGACAGGGCGCCCATGGAGGCCTTGTTCGTCGACCAGGTCTTGGCCAGCAGCGGCACGCGGCGACGCAGCGCCTGGACGACGCCCCGGCGCCCCATGCGCGTGCTCAGCCCCCTGCCGCGGTGGCTGGGGGCGACCACCGCGGTGGAGACGTAGACGTGCTCGGTACCCCTCCAGATCCAGGGCCAGTAGTAGGCGCAGTAGCCCACCAGGCGCCCGTCCTGGATCAGGACCACCAGGTGGGCCAGTTCGAGCAGGGAGTCGACGTAGTCCTCCACACCGCCCGCGTCGCGCGGGCCCAGGCCGCGCAGGTCCTGACCGAGCTGGTGGCGCCAGGACAGGGGCGGGACGAAGTCCTCGTCGCACCGCCTGGTCAGGGACAGCAGCTGACGGGCCAGGGACTGGGGAAGGTGCCCGGGACGGTAGACGCGGACCGAGACGGGGCGGCGCATGACGGCCTCCTAGGGGCGGTCGTGGTCGGCGGGGCGCCGCCCACGAAGTGAGTGCCACTCGCAAGTGTTAGTGTCTAACATATGCGAGTCAGTACGCTACACCGTCCGTGGTGGGGCCTGGGTGCCCTGTGCCTGGGGATGGTCATGCTGTTCATGAACACGACGATGATCAACGTCGCGCTGCCGGACCTGGCGGCGTCGTTGGGGGCGGGCACGAGCGAGCTGGAGTGGATCGTGTCGTCCTACAACCTGGCGTTCCTGGCGGTGCTGCTGCCCGGTGGGGCGGTGGGTGACCGTCTGGGTCACCGCAGCACGCTGGTGACCGGGGCTCTCGTGTTCGGTGCCGGGGCGCTGGTGGGGGCGACGT
>SKEM01001072.1_pt1 | contig 13636 bp, 10 predicted proteins | sample 4826731 | NCBI WGS metagenome assembly SKEM01 (sample SAMN11008809, study PRJNA524170) | human gut metagenome | biome: Human fecal sample; material: Feces; isolation source: fecal sample from pouch patient p37 | host: Homo sapiens | place: Israel: Tel-Aviv | collected 2015-07-27
AGTACCAGCGTACGGCCCACAGAATGATGTCACGCTGAAAATGCCGGCCTTTGAATGGGTTCATGTGCAGCTCCATCAGCAAAAGGGGATGATAAGTTTATCACCACCGACTATTTGCAACAGTGCCGTAAAAATGATTCATGACATCCTGGCGCCTGGCTTGCGCGTCGTGTTTTGCGGTATTAACCCTGGTAAGTCATCAGCCCATACGGGATTTCATTTTGCCCATCCCGGCAATCGATTCTGGAAAGTCATCCACCAGGCTGGCTTCACCGATCGGTTACTTAAGCCAGAAGAGGAGCGTCACCTGCTGGATACGCGCTGCGGAATCACCATGCTGGTTGAACGACCGACCGTTCAGGCAAGTGAAGTGGAGCTACATGAGCTGAGGACTGGCGGCAGGGATCTGATTAAAAAGATCGAGGACTACCAGCCCGCTGCGCTGGCGGTGCTGGGTAAAAAAGCCTTTGAGCAAGCTTTTAGCGTTCGCGGAGCGCCCTGGGGGAAACAGAAATTCACTATTGGCGTTACACAGGTTTGGGTGCTGCCGAACCCGAGCGGACTTAACAGGGCAACGCTTGAAAAGCTGGTGGAGTCCTATCGGGAGCTGGATGAAGCGCTGGCGATGAGGGGAGTGTGAAACCATATCCACACTAACAGCCTGCCTTTATGACGAGATCGCTTTTCGTAATACTACCTCTTTTAAGGGGTTAACCGAGGCTGAATTGAAAAAATCCTCCAGCAGTGATACAAAGCGTTTTGCTTAAGTTTCCATAAAAATTCTTCTATAGAAACGTAATTTGGGAAATGGGCACGAAAATGAACAGATTATAACCATATGATCTCACATAAAAATTCAGCTCCATTCCATGGATTTATCTTATAAATAGTTAATGATAATTAATAATGCTCAATTGATAGGTTAGAACTTATAGGATTTGTCCTGATACCCCGTTACATTTAGAGCCGATTTAGACTTAAGGACGTTTGCGTCAGGAAGATTTCCGCTTATTTACGCTAATTACTTCACCTTCCTACAAACAACACAATTCATCGAAAAGCGTTTTCCTGCTTTTTGTTACAGTTAGCTGCCTAATTATTGGCATGCTCATATTTTACGCACTGAGCGCTCTGGTAGCTATAGCCAGGGGCGGTAGCGTGTCCTAAGACGTCAAGGTGAGATCACCCATGGCCAGAAGTGGTTTAGAAGTTCAGCAAGCAGCGGTGAAAGCGCTGTTCTTACGCGAGATAAAGACGCGTTTTGGTAAGTATCGGTTAGGGTACTTGTGGGCAATACTTGAGCCTGCGGCGCATTTACTAGTTTTGCTAACTATATTTGGTTTTATCATGCATCGGACAATGCCGGATATATCCTTTCCGGTTTTTCTTTTGAATGGTCTTATTCCTTATTTCATATTTAGTAGTATAGCTACCCGCTCTATCGGGGCAATAGGGGCCAATCAGGGACTTTTTAATTACAGGCCAGTAAAACCTATTGATACAATCATAGCACGTTCATTATTGGAAGTTTTGATATACTGTGGCGTTTATATTGTTTTAATGGCATTCGTAGCTTTACTTGGTGAGGAGTTTACTGTAATTAATATTATCACAATAATTCTCACTTGGATTTTTTTAACGCTTTTTTCTTTCGGTATAGGGTTAATTTTCATGGTTGTAGGGAATACTTTTCCTGAAAGTGAAAAATTCCTGCCAATATTGATTAAACCACTTTATTTTATATCATGCATAATGTTTCCTCTGCACTCTATTCCGAAGGAGTATTGGCCTATGCTTCTATGGAATCCATTAATTCATGTTGTTGAACTTAGCAGAGAATCAGTTGTAATAGGATATAAGAGCGATGGAGTCAGTTTGCAATATTTAGCTATTAGTGCACTTATTTCACTTTTTATCGGGTTAGCTTTATACCGGACTCGTGAAGAGGCAATGCTTACATCATGATAAAAATATCAAATTTATCAAAATCATATATGACGCCTAAAGGTAGGCATTATGTTTTTAAAGATATAAATGTATGTTTGCCTGCCGGCAAAAGCATTGCTTTAATTGGTCGTAACGGTGCCGGTAAGTCAACACTTTTGCGTATGATCGGTGGTATTGATAGACCGGATTCTGGAAATATTATAACTGATAAAACTATATCTTGGCCTGTCGGTCTTTCCGGGGGGTTTCAAGGAAGTTTAACGGGACGAGATAATGTAAAGTTCGTTGCTCGCCTATATTCAAAAAAAAACGAGCTACATGAAAAAATAAAATTTGTCGAAGATTTTTCCGAATTAGGGAAATACTTTGACATGCCTATTAAAACATATTCTTCAGGGATGAAATCAAGGCTTGGTTTTGGTCTGAGTATGGCGTTTGAATTTGACTACTATCTAGTAGATGAAGTAACTGCTGTTGGAGATGCAAGATTTAAGAAAAAATGCGCTGATATTTTCAATGCAAAACATGCCACTTCTAGTTTTCTGATGGTCTCACATAGTCTTAGTTCCTTGCAAAACTACTGTGATGGGGCACTTTTTCTTAGTAGGAATTCGTGCGTAATTTATTATGATTCAATATTAGAAGCTATTGAACATTATAAAGATGAAGAAAAAATAGGATGATTAACCTATGTCATTGACCTTTGAAGAGTTTGTTCACGAAGTAACGAGTAAAAAAGGTAAAGTTATCGGTAAGCCTGTTGCTTGGAAAAATGTTAATCTTTCTATGAAAGGAGAGGGAACAGAATTTATATTCGGCGAAAATGTTAAAATGGATGGTGTTAATATAACCGATTATGGTGGGGGTAATCATATTTATGTCGGTAACAAAGCTAAATTAAATGGAATGATTAAAATAGGAAAAGGATGCTTATTGAAGATTGGAGATTCGTTCACTTCTACTGCTGGACTAAAATTACACCTTTCAGAAGGTAAAAGTATGGTTATAGGTAACAATTGCATGTTTGGCATAGATGTTACTATTTATAATCATGACTATCATCCTATTTTTGATAAAAAAACTGGGATGCGAATTAATTATTCGAGAGACGTAATAATTGGTGATAATGTATGGTTAGCTAATAAAGTAACTGTATTGAAGGGAGTGTCGATTGGTTCAGGAAGTGTAGTTGGGATTGGATCTGTTGTATCAACTAATATTACAGACAATAGTATTGCCGTTGGTGTTCCTGCTAAAGTAGTAAAAACAGATATTGTTTGGGATCGTTCATCATTTAATACTACTCATTTAGATGGTATTAGCAATATTTCTGAAGTGTAAACAGAATGAATAAAATACAGAGAAAATTGAGAAAGTTAATTTCAAATCCAAATGCTTTTTTTAGAGATAGTAAATATTTTAATCCAAAAATCCAAAAAGAAAAAAATGAGAAGAAACCAGCTATAGAGAAAATTAAATTTGTAAGTGCTACAACTAAGAAAACACCAAAGATTAAGGTGTATCTTAGTGAAGTATTTACTTCAAGTCCAAGATTTCGGAATCATGTTTCCAAAATACTTAATGGCTTAGTTGATCTTGAATGTGCTAACTTTAGATTGAAACCTAACGAAATTCTTTTTTCGACTGAAGATGAGTTTCTTCTCGCTAATTTAAATGATCCGGTTGAAAATGAAATATTAGTTAAAGGGAAATTATTGGTTAGTATTAGTCCAGAAATCGCAGTTAGCGAAGATTTTAAAGCAATTAAAAACGTTATTCATAAAATTAACGTAGAGCATATGAAGACTATTAATGATTTTAATATGCTTTACTACTATTATTCTGACAGGGAAGAAAGCACAGAACAGTCCTTGGTTAAATATGCGTTGCTTGCAGGCATTTATGATGAATCTGTAATTTTAAGAGCTTTAAAATTAATGTCTCATGATTTTTCTTCGCTTACCCAAGGTGATTCAATACTTTTCTTTAGAAAACTATATCGTGTGTTAGGTACAGATGGCAGACTTGAAAAAATTGCTGATAATTTTGCAAATCAAATAAAGAAAAATAACTATCCTGTACATTTTATAATGAATTTAGCTGCTTTTTTCACAGAGAGTGGTTCATATGAAAAAGCTCTTGATATGGCAGGAAGAGCTAAAGCAAGGGACAGAAATGCATGGTTTAACCATAGATATTTAGGTCTCACTTATCTCCTTGTAGAAAGTAAACTTTTAAAAGAAGAATGGGCTCTAAAAGAAAGCGAAGTTTTTTTACTACTAAGGAAAAATGAGTGGGAGTTCGAAAACTATATACGTGATCATTTGGATAATGTTTGTTTGGTTGGAAATTCCCCAATTGAATTAGGTAAAAATAAAGGTGAAAAGATAGATTCAGTTGATAAAGTTGTTAGATTTAATGGGGCAGTGGTTGATTACCCCTATTGTTTAGATTATGGCAGGAAAACAAATATTCTCGTAATAAATCCAAGATACTATGAAACCCAACGGAATAACAAATACGATTTAGATTTTATTATCATATCCGATGGTAATTTGTACTCTTCAAAAAATATCATATATAAAGTGCACGACCTCTTCCAATTCACTGATAAAGTCTGCTTTATGCCTAAGCGGCATGATTTGACATTGACTCAAAATATTGAAGCGTCCCCTAGCAGTGGCTTAAAATTAATCCATTGGATTTATAATATCATGGGCTCGCTTGATAGAAACAATCTTTTTGGTTTCTCTCTCAATGACCAGGGACATGGTATAGCAACATCTTATTCTACTGGCAGACGTGTTGGATTAAATACTATCCATGATTGGGATAAAGAAAAAGCATTTCTTGATTCAATGATTATAGATAAAAGCGAGCATGCAAAGTTAGATAATGAGAATGATAATATTAAGGTGGACGCTGCTTAAATGAAAATTGATATTGTTATCCCTTTTAAAGATGCTATCGAATACATTGAAGATATTTGTCTTGATTTAGAATTGCAAACTGATACTGAATTTAGTGTTTGCTTTGTATCAGATGATAGCAGTGATGGCACTTTAGAGTACTTGAAAAAAACATTTATTTTCTCACATAAAGTTATAACTTCAACAGGGGTAGGGCCTGGAGCCGCTCGCAATACTGGTATAAAAAACACCTTCGGTGATTATATTTTATTTATAGATGCTGATGATAGGATCGAACCTAACTACGTCGAGTCCTTTAAGTCTAAAGCACAAGCAACTGCTCCTGATGTTATTGAATGCATGTACATTGCAAAGGATATTGAAGGCAACAAGCTTTCTTCTACAAATTTAAAAGAATTCATCTCCAATGAAAGTCGATTCATAGGATTAATAGAAGGACGAATTCCTAGGTTATCGTGGGGGAAAGCGTATAAACGATCTTATCTCACTATTAACGACGCATATTTCCCGGATGGAGTGCATAATGGGGAAGATCATATTTTCCTGCTGAAATTTTATCAAAATCGTCCGGCTGTTGAATTAATCATTAAAAGTCTGTATTTTTGGATAAGAAGAAGTAATAGCTTAACTAATCGGCCAGCAGAGTTAAAAACAATACAAGACTTTGTAAAGGTTAGTGAAATGAAAAGTGAAATGCTAAAATCCTATCTTTCTAAAAATCCACAATATGATAATCTTTTTATTAAGTTTGCAAGGCGAACTTTTAAAGAGGCAAGAGCCCTAAAAAATAAAATAATTTCTGATGGAGTTGATACCTCCGAGCTTTTATTGAAACTTAGCGAGTCGATTCAAGATTCTATTTTATTAGAGGACGTTAGAAATATTATAAAAGAAGATAAAGGCACTACTTATTGGGATGATGTAATGAAAGGCCAGATTTAAGTTGCTGAGTTTTCCTTTTCAAAAGAAGCTTTAAGAGGCAAGTTTTCAATTATTACAGGCTTTAATACAGGAAAGTATACTCTGCCATAATACACAGCATTAATCTGTGTATTCTCCAGCAAATACGCGCGGAACTTCTTGAACAGCTTTATATCTGGCTTGAAGTCCGCGGTCCAGAACTGGTGCAGATGCCCCTGGTACGTCAGGCCTTTGATGTCGTACAGGGCTCTGCCCATCACTTTCAGCGGCTTGTTATGCACCAGCGCTGAAATCCCCGCCGTACTATTAATCGTTACCACCGCCTTCGCATGGGTCAGCAGCTCCGGCATGGGCAGGTCGTGAACGTAAACCACCCGGCTTGTCACGCCATACTTCTTACTCAACTGCTTAATCAACGGCCCGTACAGGCGATGGCCGCGATCCATAGGATGGTGCTTGATCACCAGCACATGGCTCAGCGGCGCTTTGCGCGAAAACGAGAAAATCACATCGTTAATATAATCGCGCACGTCGGCATACGGGCTGTGGTTACGAATCTGGCTGTCGTTATAAACCTGCAGGATTGCCAGATAGTAACGCTGGTCAAGCGTCGTTTGCAGCGTCTCCAGCACGTTACGCTGCTTAAAACCGTACCACTGCTTGCGCCACCAGGCGCGTACCCAGCACTGTGCCTCGTACCAGGGCGAAAAAGACTTGTGGTGACGATAGCGGGCGAACTCGTGACGATAGCGCCATCCCACCAGGTAATACCAGGTCGCATGAATATAACGGCGACCAGCAGACGGCTTTAACGGCTGAACCTCTGCGGGGGGCATATCGGGGAGATGACGATAAAAATCGGGATCGCGGGGAAGGGGAGAGTAGGCGTTAACGCCGCCTTCTTCCACCGTAATAAAATGCGGGCGCAGATAGCCCTCTTCGAAAGCCAGGAAGCGAATGCCCTTCGCTTTTGCCCAGGCCCGCGCCGCCTGATGCAAAGGACGGCAGTCGCCAAAGCAGAGAATGGTATCGAAAGGGTAATCCTTCCACGTCTCTTTCAGCCAGCCGGGGAACTCTTTTGGCGTCTGGGTGAAGGTCAGATAAGGACGATTGCGGCAGTAAAAGCGATCGCCGCCGTTAAAGACAACGTTTACCGCTTCGCGCTCCAGCGTTTCCAGCCAGTTAGCGACATCATTAAAGAAAGGCCCCATCGGTCCTTGCAGCAGCAGATATTTTTTCCCTGCGAGTAATGTCTTAACGGTTGTGTTTTGCATCATCTTCCATGTATCCAGAGAGCAGGCTAACCAAATCTAACTTTATAAAACATCAATAACTTACGGTACTGTCTGGCTAAACGGCCAATATTCTTTTTTGATATTTTCATTTCACCGCGCGGTGCGGCGCTCAGCCATAATGCCGCCTCTTCCGCCAGCATCGGCTCAAGGCGTTGCGGGTGGATATAGGTCGGGTAGGCAATTAATGTCTGCCAGACTAAATCATCAAGGCTAAGCGAGCGTGAACGCCGGGCAATAGAATGCTCATCGTGCGTCAGGCCCCAACCGGCATAAAACGGCATGCCGTAACAAAATACGCGTTTGCCGTGCAGCAACGCTTCAAAACCCGAAAGCGACGTCATGGTATGCAGCTCATCAGCGTGCTGAATACACTGAATGATGTCCGCGTCCAGCGCCTGGCAGTCAGCCCAGCGGGCGACATCCTCGACGTCAACCATCCCTTTACGATTACCGACCAGCACATCCGGGTGCGGCTTAAAAACGATAAACGCCTCCGGGTTACGCTCGCGCACGGTACGCAACAGGTCGCGGTTGGTGCGAATAGATAGCGCGCCGGTGGCAATAGAGGCGTCGTCTTCCACCTGGCCGGGCACCAGCAACACTTTTTTACCCGCGGCTCCAGCCGGCAAATGCCAGTCCTGGCCAAGATTGTACTTGCTGACCTTGCTCTGTACCAGCAGCAAACGCAACGCCTGCGCACGGGCGCGCTGGCGTTCGCTCAGGTTGCTGGCGTTCAGCAGGTTCTCCAGATCGCTTGGCCTGGTGGCGTCGTAATAAATCCCGCTCTTATCCAGCACCAGCGAAAGCGGCGCCAGCAGGTCAGACCCTAACCCGGATGAGCGAATAAAGCCATCTTCCATGCGCCAGAGTGGGATCTCTTGCCGGGCGGCCTGTGCCTGCCATCGGGCTTCACCCCGCGTTCCCCAGGCGATAAGCGCGCTGGCCTGTGGGCATTTAGCGGCAAAACGCACCCGGTTGCCTGCGGTTTTCAGGAACGGCTTAAGGATGGCCGTCTTCCACAGACTCAGCCCCGGCGCCCACAGCGTGCCCTGGCGCGCCAGCGTGTGGCTGCGCTGTAACGCCAGCCAGTCGACAACCTCGGCAAGGCCTGTCGGCTCGCCGCTAACCGGGTGCCGGTAGTGACAATAGCGCAGGTAGGCGGCGGTAAATAACTCGATAAGCGTAGCGGGCTGGCGGCGTTTGGCAAGCATCGCAGCCTGGGGATGACGGTCATCCGTCAGCCCCCAGCCTGCGTACCACGGCTGACCAAAGCAGATAACCGGTTTACCCGCCATCAGCGCTTCAAAGCCGTACTGCGAGGTCACTACGTAGACCTTCTGCATGTGGCGCAGCAGCGACTGCGGGCTAACGTCTTCGGCAAACAGCTTGACCCGCGGATCGTTTTGCAGGCCGGTAAAGTAGCCTGCTTTTTTGCCGCACAGTACGTCCGGGTGCACTTTCACCCACACCTCAGCATTGGGGTTTTCCGCTTTCGCGGTCTCCAGCATCAGGCGAAAGCTGTCGGCGCTGGCGTTGCCTTTCGCAACGGACATATCGCCAAAAGTCTGGTCGACGACCAGCACCGCGTCCGGCATCACGGCGGGAGGAATAAACGGCGGCGCCTGGTTGTATTTCGACAGGTCGCTATCCACGATAGCGCGCATTAACCCGTGGGCTTCATCTGCCAGCGGGCGGTTTCCCTCGCGGTCCTGTACCAGTGTTTCCAGCGTGCTGGGGGTAGAGGCATCGTAATAGATACCCAGTCTGTCGATCACTATCGACAGGGGAGGGCAGTCCTGTACGCCAAGCCCTAAAGAACGAATAAACCCATCTTCCAGGCGAATAACGGGCAGGCCCGCAGCCTGCGCCAGCGCAGCCGGTTTTTGCGCGCTCGGGCGATAGCCCCAGACGGCGATAGCGTTGACATTGGCCGGGATGGCTTTAAAGGGCGAGAGTCGGACACGCTCGCCGGGCAGGAAACTGTCCAGATAAGGAATACGCCAGATGCCGCCAGAATAAACGCCCAGTACGCTGTTCATTCGCTCCATCAATACATTGTTCAGTAAGAAAAAATCCGGAATGGATAAATAGCCTTCCCCGGCCTGTGCCGGGGAAGGACTTAAGAACCGGCTTGTTACAGCGTCAGCACCACTTTGGCGGCAACGGCAAGCTGGTAAAGAATGGTCGAAATGCCACGGGTAACTTCGATATTTTTCGATTCGTACTTCGGCAGGACCATGATTTCATCACCGGGACGCAGATCGTCGGCGTCGTCGGCATCTATCGATTCGCCATTCTGGCGGATGACAATGATTTTCGCATTACCTGATTTCTGCGTCAGGCCGCCGCATTTTTTGATGTAGTCGTCAGCATCCATCCCTTTCTGCCAGCTTACGGCGTTCGGGAACAGCACTTCGCCATGCACCATCACCAGAGACGTTTTCTCCGGGATCATGATGACATCGCCATCTTCCAGCAGCACGGAGTCGATGTTGCTCTCATTGAGCACCACTTCCCCTTTTGGCACCACGGTACGCGCTTTCGCTACGAAGCGGCTCACCAGCTGCGCTTCCTGCATACGCAGACGCGCCTCTTCCTGGGTGGAGGATTGCGCCGACAGCGAAGCCTCTTCCAGTTTTTGCAGTGACAGGTCCAGCATCTCTTTCTGGCGGGTAGCAACCGATTTGCGGTAAAGCTGAATCGCGCTGAGCTGAGACATGCTGTTCGGGCGGATTTGCGCCAGCACCTGGCGCATGGTTGCGCCGTACGGCAGTACCACGGCATGTTCGCCGGAATGGGCGCCGTCAACGCGCACCTGAATAGTGCCTGCGAAGCGGTCAGTGCTGATGATCAGCTTGTCGCCATCCTGCAACGAGCGGCCCGGCGCGGAGCTCAGCGGGTAGTATTCGCTGCGCTTCATCGCACCCTGCTGGCGGATAATCGTCATGTGGGTCGCGCCCGGCTTAGGACGCGCCCAGCTCAGCGCTTCCGTTACCGGAATGGTGCTGTTGGAGAATTCAAAATCGTAGCTGTTGAAGACGTCGCCTTCCACGCTAAAGGTGTGCTGACGCGGGCCAACCACGATGGTGTCGCCGTCGACAAACTGTGACAGCCCCAGCTTACCGTTAAGCAGGAAATCATACAGGTTCACCCTTGAGCGCACCGACTTGCCGCGTTTGACGGTGATATCAACATAGCTGCCGCGCTCGCTGTCCACGCCGCCTGCTTTGCTCAGGTAGGAGAGCAGCGAATCAGACGCCACACCGCCATACAGGCCGGGGCTGCGCACGTAGCCGGCAACGAACACTTTCACCGGCTGCGCCTGCAGCAGCGAGGCATAAACGTTGACGTTAGAGGTGTAAACCTCCTTGATCTTATTGGTCACCGTGTTGTTCAGCTGTGCGTTGGTCATGCCGGCGACTTTCAGCGGGCCAATGTTAGGCAGGAAAATATTGCCTTTCGGGTCAACGGTCAGCGCGCCGTCATACTGGAAAGCGCCCCACAGACGCACCTGAATGGTGTCGCCAAGGCCGATGACATAGCCGGGGTTAAAGCCCAGGCCCGCGCCGGAAGCGGCGCTGATAGAGGTAAACAGCTGCGCGCCGAACATACGGCTTGGCTGCGCGGCGGCCACCGGCGGCGGCGTGTCGTCAAAGCCGGATGCGGTCTGGGTTTCTTCCGTTTTGCCGGAAATAAGCGAGGGCAGCGGGGCCGCCCCTGTCAGATTGGGATCGGCCGTGATGTCGGTCGGGCTTGCCGCATATGCCGCCTGGCAGACCAGAAGGAGCAGTACCGATTTCAGTAATTTCATGTTCAACTCTGTAACGTTGCGTGCGTCAAAAATTAGTCTTTGTGATCTTCAATTACGGCCAGCAGCAGTTTAATGGTGCCAAACAGCAGGCAGCAAACCAGCAGCCAGCTTGCCAGCAGGTAACCGCTGTTCGGGAAGCTGGACTCTTCAGGGAGCTGTGGCGAACTGATAACCGACAACACTTTTAATTTGCGGGCCGTCTCAAGGCGGGTCTTCTCAATTGCCTTAATGGCCATAGAGTAAATTTCAGTATCGAAAGTTACCCGCGCTTTAATTTCGTCAAAATCCGCCGCCATGCTGTTCAGCTGTTTGCCGTCCGGCGCGGTGATTTTGCTCTGCTCGGCGTCAATTTGCGCCTGCAGCGCTTTAACGGCGTTGCGGGTGCTGATGACCTGCGGCGCGTCTTCACGCAAATAAGTGAGCAGGTTGCGCAGTTCGGCTTCCAGCTCCACTTTCTTGCCTTGCAGGGTCATCACCAGCGAGGTCGCCGCAGTGGCGCTGGCCTCCGGGTCGAGAATGTTATTTTTGTTCTGATAAGCCAGCAGCTCCGCTTTGCTCTTATCCAGACGCGCGCGCGCCTGGCGCAGTTCGTCTTCGGCAAAGTTCAGCTGGTCGCGGGCAATGCTATGCGACAGTTCGTTAATAAACCGCTCGGACTCTTTTAATACCGCCTGGTTGAAGCGCTGGGCAAACTGCGGGTTAAACCCCTGAGTCTGAATAGTCAGCAGGCCGGTTTTATCATCAAACACCACGGAAACACGGTCGCGGTAATAGTTGAGGAACTGTTCCGAGGTGGTGTTTTTAGGGAGATGATAGATAAAGTCCAGCCCGCTTTTGCTCCACGCGTCGTGGAAATTAAGCTGTTTATCAAGCACGCGCAGCATGTCTGCGGAGTTAATGTACTCTTTCAGATACAGCGAATCTTCCGCGGAGCTGGGGTTTGACGCGCCAAGCAGCAGCCCGACGTTGAGGCTGGCGCCTTCAATATCGCTGGGGCGCTTTACGGCGACTTTGGATTCGCTCATATAACGCGGCTGGCTGAAGATCACCAGGTAGACGATCAGCAGCGCCATCGGAGCGGCAATTACAATCCATGCAAGGTGTTGCTGGATCCAGGCAAGATTAAATTTGGCCGTACGCGCACGTAGCGAGGAAGCCAGCAACTTTACTTTGTGTGTAGACATGTCACTTTCAACGTTGAGCCCCCCGGCAACAGACCGCTGGGGGGTTACTTATATTTCTGTATAGCCAGGATCTAGTCGAAAATACGAACTAAACCAATGACATCCTGGGTGCTATCAGTGATCAACAGCGTGGAAATGCGGTGCTTAGTCATCTTCTCTTCCGCATCGATGATCATGCTATCAAGCGGCATGGTGATCGGATTGCGGGTCATCATCGACTGAGCGGTGCCGTTAACGAAGTCTTCGCATTTTTCCATATAGCGGCGCAGGTCGCCATCGGTAATGATCCCGGCCAGTTTGCCGTTCTCTTTTACTACGACCATACCCTGACAGCCGCTGGTCAATTCCTGAATAATCTGCCGGAAAGTAGCGTTAATATCGACATTGGGCACGTGAACCTGCATTACGTCGGCAACGCGCGTCAGCAGACGGCGGCCCAGTGAACCGCCCGGATGGTAGCGGGCAAAGTCATCAGGTTTGAAATGGCGTTTGTGAATTAACGCAATCGCCAGCGCATCGCCAATCGCCATAGTCAGCGTTGTTGAGGTCGTCGGCGCCAGGTTATTCGGGCAGGTTTCGTTCGCCATATGCAGTTCCAGCGTGGCGTCAGCATGTTTTGCCAGCGTGGAGTTAGCATTATTAGTAATAGCGATGATTTTGTTGCCGAAGTTCTTTAAAGAGGGGACGAGTTTCAGTACTTCGTCGGTTTCCCCGCTGGCGGAGATGAGGATCAGCACGTCATAAGGGGTGATCATGCCGAGGTCGCCGTGGAAAGCTTCCGCCGGGTGAATAAAGAAGCTGGGGGTACCGGTCGAGGCGAGCGTGGCGGACATTTTACGCCCGACATGCCCGGATTTACCCATACCGGAGACAATAACGTGACCTTTACAGTTCAGCATCAGCGATAAGGCGGTGCTGTACTCGTTTGCATCAATCACTTCTGCCAGATGGCGGAGGGCATCACCTTGCTCCGTCAACGTATTGCGCACGCTATCGATCAGCGTTTGCTCTTCTGTTTCCGTCTTCAAGTTAAAATCCATCTTCTAGCCTGTTGGTAAATTTTAAGTGACGGTATCCGGACCACAGTTTGCAGGCACACCGCCACAGCAACCGGTTGGGTTTGCACCACGCCGTTGCCAGCCTTTTTGTAGGAATGCAAAAAATACCCCGGCACCGGACGGGCACCGATTTTGGGTACGATGACATTTGCAATGTCGGGGACTGTATTTATTTTCCCTGCTTTTTAGCACAAGCGGCTTTTATACACAACCTCAACGAGTTTGCTATACCAGAATTAATAGCTTGTACTTTTCCACGCGCAATGTTAGCTGGCTTTATCTCCATTCAGATAAAAACCGTGTTTATTTACAAACAAGGGTACGGCTTGTCGGTAATGGTGCCAACTTACTGATTTAGTGTACGATGGTGTTTTTGAGGTGCTCCCGTGGCTTCCATCTCCATCAGTTGTCCCTCCTGCTCAGCTACTGAAGGCGTGGTGCGTAACGGTAAAAGTACTGCCGGACATCAGCGCTATCTCTGCTCTCACTG
>SKEM01001074.1_pt1 | contig 13623 bp, 2 predicted proteins | sample 4826731 | NCBI WGS metagenome assembly SKEM01 (sample SAMN11008809, study PRJNA524170) | human gut metagenome | biome: Human fecal sample; material: Feces; isolation source: fecal sample from pouch patient p37 | host: Homo sapiens | place: Israel: Tel-Aviv | collected 2015-07-27
AACTAAAAGGTTAAAACTAAAACGCTAAAATGTTGCTACAATTTTAATAATATGATATATTTGAGATTAGGGAAATTCATTTTATATTATTTTTAGAAGAGATAAGAGTAATCAAAATCTAATGATTACTTGTCTAGGAGGAAATATGGGTAAAGATATCTTTAGTAAGAAGAGTCGTTTCTCGATTCGTAAATTGAATATTGGAGTCTGCTCGGTCTTGCTTGGTACTTTGATCATGATTGGTCACACAGCTCAAGCGGATGAAACGACATCTGATGGAGCAACAGTTGCAGCTACAGCTGTAAGTGCAAGTCAAGGTGAAGGAGTTCCGGCCGCAACTTCGCCAAGCACAGCATCAGAAAGTGTCTCAACTACTACGGTAACACCAGCTGTCACTGAAACAGTCGCAGCGACATCAGTTGAGCCTACAAGTTCAGCGCCGGCAAATTCAGTAGCGACATCAACAAGTCAAGCGGTTGCTTCAGAAGCTACAGGCTCAACAAATGTATCAACTGCAAAACCAGCAACTGCATCAGAGGTACCTGCATCAGAGGCATCTCGTTCAGTTACAGCTTCTACAACATCATCAACTACAGCAAGCTCAGAGATCACTAATACAAATAATATTACTGTGTCGGAAACACCAAATGCGCCTCGTGTACGTAGTCGTCGAAGTATCGCACAAGGAGAAACACGTTCAGCATCAACTGAAACACGTGCGTCAGATGGTGCACAAAATCTTGATTATTCTAATAAAGAAAATGTTCAAGATTACGTACAGATTAGCTACGAAGTAGATAAGGCTAATAATGTTCTTCATTGGACTGTTCTTGATAATCCTGGTCGAAAAGCAAATTCCGCTAGCGGTTATGTTTACTTTACGATTCCTAAAGATTCTGTTGGGGCACCAACAAACTGGAACGTTGTTCAAACTGACAAAAATGGAAAAGTAGTCAATACACGTAATTACTGGAAGGATAACGATGGATCATACTTAATGGGTCAAAATGGTAGAATGAATACCTATACTGGCGCTGAAATGACAAAGCGTTTGACTCAACTTTACAAAGATACAAAAAATCCAGCAATTAAAGGAAATGAAGCAGCGGTAGCGGCTCAAACAGCAGAACGTTCACAGGCTTTGTATACGATGACAGCGGATAATAATGCACTTCGTAATGTTATGTGGACGATTACATTTGACACACCAATCGTAGATAAATCTAAGCCACTTGACTATGTTGCAGGTATGCAAGGAACAGGAGTTATTGGCGGAAGAACGAATATTATGACTGGTTATGCGGATAACTTCATTGATAATGAAAGTTCAAAATTCCAAGCAGTAGCAGTCAAAGAAAAGTATACTGCAAAAGTTGGTGGAAGTTTTGATGCTACTCCGGCTAATTATGTAACCAATAAAGCTGGAACACCAGAATTCCCAAATAACTATCGTGGTGCAACAACATTTGCATGGAAAGACGGCCAAGCTCCAACTGCTACACAAGCAGGTACTTATACAAAAACCGTAGTGGTTACTTACCCAGCTCATTATAATCAAGCTCCACAAGAAGTGACAATTACTTTTGAAGTTCAAGGTGAAACACCAAAACCAGTTGCACCAGCAAGTCAGGTTCCAGAAATTACTTCAAATCTTAATGGTAAAGCAAGTACACCAGCTGATGTGACTGTAAATGCAACAGCAGGTTCAACTGTCAAACTTTACAACAATGATGGCGTAGTGATCGGTGAAGCAGTGGCCAATGAGCAAGGTGTAGCAACAATCCATCCAACAAATAGCCTTCCAGAAGGAGAAATTACAGCTACCTCAACACCAGCAGGTGGAAGTGAGTCAGCTAAGAGTGCACCGATTACAGTTACAAAAACACCGTTGACCTATGTAGGTGGAGGAGTTAGTGGTGATAACTACACTCAACTTTTGGTTACCGAGTCACATCTTACAGTTTACCCGGGTGATCCTGTCAATGTAACAATTCAAGCAGCAGGATCACCGTCAGTTGAAAAATTTTGGATTCCTAATAATCCTTATTTGGCAAAAGGACTAGCATATACGAATGATTCTAATGGTGGTTTTCTGGATACAGCTGGCTCAAATACTTATAGACAGCGTAAGGCATACTATCGTGGTAATGTTGATATGACGCAGTCTGCAGGTAGTTCCACTGCTACCTATGCTGTTAGAAATAAAAATGGTAAAGTAGTAACGAGAAATCTTACAATTACCGTTCTTGAGACAGCTAAGAAGTATGAGCCAACTCCTGGAGGAGCAAAAGTAGAAGTTGCTGATCCTAATAATATAAGTGCAACTGAGAAGGCAGCTATTGAAAAAACGGTTGGAGACGCGAATACTGCGCTTCCACAAGGAACAACATACGTTGCGGATGAAAAGGGTAATGTTACTATTACTTATCCTGATAAATCAGTAGATAAAATTGCTGCTGCATACTTAGTTACACCTGCAAAAGACACCACAGCTCCAGATAAACCAGTAGTGAATACAGATCTTACAGGAAAGGCTGGCACTAAGCCATCAGTTGAAGTGAGTGCAGAACCAGGCTCAACTGTTGCCCTTTACGATAAAGATAACAACAAGATCGGTGAAGCAACAGCGGGAGAAAATGGTAAAGCAACCATTACCCCAACCGTTGATATTCCAGCAGGAAATGTGACAGCTAAAGCAACAGATGCGGCAGGTAACACATCAGTTGCAAGTGATCCAAAAGTAGCAACAGATACAACAGCTCCAGCGAAACCAGTAGTGAATACAGACCTCACAGGTAAAGCAGGCACTAAGCCATCAGTAGAAGTGAGCGCAGAACCAGGCTCAACTGTTGCTCTTTACGATAAAGACGGTAATAAGATTGGTGAAGGAACGGCTGCTAGCAATGGTAAAGTAACCATTACACCAACAGTTGATATTCCAGTAGGTAATGTAACAGCTAAAGCAACTGACCCATCAGGAAACACATCAGACGCAAGTGATCCTAAAGTGGCGACAGACACCACAGCCCCAGCGAAACCAGTTGTGAATACAGACCTTACAGGAAAAGCTGGCACTAAGCCATCAGTAGAAGTAACTGCAGAACCAGGCTCAACTGTTGCTCTTTACGATAAAGATGGCAACAAGCTTGGTGAAGGAACGGCTGCTAGCAATGGTAAAGTAACCATCACACCAACAGTTGATATTCCAGCAGGAAATGTAACAGCTAAAGCAACAGATGCGGCAGGTAACACATCAGACGCAAGTGATCCTAAAGTGGCGACAGACACCACAGCCCCAGCGAAACCAGTTGTGAATACAGACCTAACAGGAAAAGCGGGCACTAAGACTCCAGTTGAAGTCAGTGCAGAACCAGGTTCAACTGTTGCTCTTTACGATAAAGATGGCAACAAGATTGGTGAAGTGACAGCAGGCGCAGATGGCAAAGCTACCATCACGCCAACCGTTGATATTTCAGTAGGTAATGTAACAGCCAAAGCGACAGATGCAGCGGGTAACACATCAGACGCAAGTGATCCTAAAGTAGCGACAGACACTACAGCCCCAGCGAAACCAGTAGTGAATACAGATCTTACAGGAAAAGCAGGCACTAAGCCATCAGTAGAAGTAACTGCAGAACCAGGCTCAACTGTTGCCCTTTACGATAAAGATGGCAACAAGATCGGTGAAGCGACAGCAGGCGCAGATGGTAAAGCAACCATTACGCCAACTGTTGATATTCCAGCAGGGAATGTGACAGCGAAAGCGACAGATGCGGCAGGTAACACATCAGACGCGAGTGATCCAGCGAAGGCAACTACAGGCGCTGATACAGAAGCGCCAGCGAAACCAGTTGTCGCTACAGACCTAACAGGAAAAGCCGGCACTAAGACTCCAGTTGAAGTCAGTGCAGAACCAGGCTCAACTGTTGCCCTTTACGATAAAGATGGCAACAAGATTGGTGAAGCGACAGCAGGAGCAGATGGTAAAGCAACCATAACCCCAACTGTTGACATTCCAGCAGGCAATGTGACAGCAAAAGCGACAGACCCATCAGGAAATACATCAGACGCAAGTGATCCTAAAGTGGCGACAGACACCACAGCGCCAGTGAAACCAGTAGTCGCTACAGACCTTACAGGTAAAGCAGGCACTAAGACACCGGTTGAAGTAAGCGCAGAGCCAGGCTCAACTGTTGCTCTTTACGATAAAGATGGTAACAAGATTGGTGAAGCGATAGCAGGCGCAGATGGTAAAGCAACCATTACCCCAACAGTCGACATCCCAGAAGGTAATGTAACAGCGACAGCGACCGATCCAGCAGGAAACACCTCAGATCCAAGTGCTCCAGCTAAGGCAACTACTGGCGCAGATACAGAAGCGCCAGCGAAACCAGTAGTCGCTACAGACCTTACCGGTAAAGCCGGCACTAAGACTCCAGTTGAAGTGAGCGCAGAACCAGGTTCAACTGTTGCCCTTTATGATAAAGATGGTAACAAGATTGGTGAAGCGACAGCAGGAGCAGATGGTAAAGCAACGATTACGCCAACCGTTGATATTCCAGCAGGGAATGTGACAGCGACAGCGACAGATGTTGCTGGTAATACATCAGTTGCAAGTGATCCAGTTGAAGCAACTCGATTACGTACAGATGCGGATAAGAATGATCCAACAGCTAAGGCTCAAACAGTGACTCCAGGTTCAACACCAAATGCACAAGATTCAATTGGTAATGTTGCAGATTTACCAAGTGGAACAACATACGAGTTCAAGACACCAGTAGATACAGCTACAGAAGGTGAGAAACACGCTACAGTCGTTGTGACATACCCAGATGGTTCAACGGATGAAGTACCAGTTAAGGTCACTGTTAAAGATCCACGAACCGATGCGGATAAGAATGATCCAACAGCTAAGGCACAAACAGTGACTCCAGGTTCAACACCAAATGCGCAAGATTCAATTGGTAATGTTGCAGATATACCAAGTGGAACAACATACGACTTCAAGACACCAGTAGATACAGCTACAGATGGTGAAAAAGACGCAACCGTCGTTGTCACCTACCCAGACGGATCTAAAGATGAAGTTCCAGTCAAAGTTACGGTTAAAACTCCAAGCACAGATGCGGATAATAACACACCAGTAGCTAAGGCACAAACAGTAACCCCAGGCTCAACCCCAAATGCGCAAGATTCAATAGGTAACGTCGGTGATCTTCCAAATGGAACTAAGTTTGACTTCAAGACACCAGTAGATACAGCTACAGATGGTGAAAAAGACGCAACAGTTGTTGTGACTTACCCAGACGGATCTAAAGATGAAGTTCCAGTTAAAGTTACTGTTAAAACTCCAAGCACAGATGCGGATAAGAATAATCCAACAGCTAAGGCACAAACAGTAACACCAGGAACAACCCCAAATGCGCAAGATTCAATTGGCAATGTCGGTGACCTTCCAAACGGTACGAAGTTTGACTTCAAGACACCAGTGGATACAACAACTCCAGGAGATAAAGGAACAACAGTCGTTGTGACTTACCCAGATGGTTCAACGGATGAAGTGCCAGTTACTATCAAGGTTGTAGATCCTCGTACTGACGCAGATAAGAACACTCCAGTAGTGAAAGATCAAACTGTTAAACCAGGAGATAAACCATCTGCTAAAGATTCAATCGGTAATGTAGATGATCTTCCTAAAGGCACAACCGTAGAGTTCAAGACACCAGTGGACACAACAACACCAGGTGAAAAAGATGCGACAGTAGTGGTAACATACCCAGACGGTTCTAAGGATGAAGTTCCAGTTAAAGTAACTGTAAAAGATCCAAGTGCACCAGCTACAGATGCAGATAAGAACACTCCAGTATCGAAAGATCAAACTGTTAAACCAGGTGAAAAACCAAAAGCAGAAGATTCAATTGACAACCTCAAAGATCTTCCTAAGGGTACAACAGTAGCCTTCAAGGATCCAGTAGATACAACAACACCAGGTGACAAAGCACCAACAGTCGTTGTCACATACCCAGATGGTTCTAAGGATGAAGTTCCAGTTAAAGTAACTGTTAAAGATCCAAGTGCACCAGCTAAACCAGTTGTCGCTACAGACCTTACTGACAAAGCAGGTACTAAGACTCCGGTTGAAGTGAGCGCAGAACCAGGTTCAACTGTTGCTCTTTACGATAAAGACGGCAACAAGATTGGTGAAGCAACAGCTGATGAAAATGGTAAAGCTACGATCACACCAACTGTAGCAATTCCAGCCGGTAATGTGACAGCGAAAGCGACAGATCCAGCAGGAAACACTTCAGATGCCAGCGATCCAATGGTAGCAACAACTGATACAACAGCTCCAGCTAAACCAGTAGCGAACACAGTTAAAGCTGGTGACACAGCAATCACAGGTACAGCCGAAGCAGGCTCAACAGTAGAAGTAACGCTTCCAGATGGCTCTAAAGTATCGGCTAAAGCTGGTCAAGATGGTAACTTCAGTGTACCAGTCAGCGGCTTGAAGGAAGGTGACACAGTTTCTGTCACTGCAACAGATGATGCAGGCAACACCTCTAACCCAACATCAGTGACTGTAGGTAAGGGAACTGATACGATAGCGCCAGACGCACCAGTAGTGAATACTGATCTTACAGGTAAGGCGGGCACTCGTACTCCAATCGATGTTATTGCAGAACCAGGTTCTAAGGTTGAATTGTTCGATAAAGACGGCAATAAGATTGGTGAAGCGACAGCTGATGAAACAGGTCTCGCAGTGGTAGTTCCAACAGTTAACATTCCAGAAGGTAGCGTGACAGCTAGAGCGACAGACCTAGCAGGTAACGTTTCAGGAGCTAGTGCTCCAATGTTTGCCACAACAAGTGGAACAGTAGATTCCTTCAACAATGGTAAGGGTTCTGAGAATACTCCAACAGTTGTTAAACCATCACTAAATGGTAAAGTTGAGTCATCAACAACTTTAGCTAATCATATGAACCTTAAAGCAAGAGCAAGCATTTCATCAACTGAAAAAGATGCTTCTACACTTCCAGAAACAGGAGACGAAGTATCTATCGGTGGCGTAGTCCTTGGTGGAATTCTTGCGGCAGCTGGACTTGGTTTAGTAGGAAAACGCAAAAAAGAAGACTAAAATAGTTAATAGGTTAAATCCCTCAATATAGTTAGTTAGACTATTTCAGTTTTCGAAAAAGAGACTCATCCCATAAGGGGTGGGTCTCTTTTGTGTCTATTGAACGATGATTTTTACTTACATTAAAATATTAGATATAAAATTGAATAAGAGAGATTAGCCCAATTATTTTTCTTTTGAATTATTAGTATTTTGAATTTCAATAGAATATTTTTACAAATGTTAGAGTCTTTATAATTATTTATATGAAAAGGCTTTAGAGGTTTTCATGAAAGAAAAGTATGGTTGCTAAATAATTATTTATATTGATTAAAAATTAGAGAAAATACTTGCCTAAAGATTAAAAAAAGGATATGATAGATTTCGGAAGAAGGATAATAAATGTATAGAGTGCGTGTTTTTCAGTAACGTCTTCGTTTTTGAAGTGCCTTTGGGGTACAACGATTAACATATAGGAAGATTATGAATGAAACAAGCAAATCATGTTTTTGAAAAAGTGACAAAATACGCCATTCGTAAATTGTCAGTTGGTGTCGGGCCAGTTGCTATCGGAACATTCTTGTTAGCAGGTGGTCTTTTCGTGTCTAAGCCAGTTTCGGCGGATCAGATTACTACGGATGCTTCGGTACATATGGCCTATGTTACTGAAAATGAATTGACAGCTGAAGAGCAGAAGCAAGTGATTCATGCTATTCCAAAGGAATATCAAAATGATGATACTTTTTATCTGGTCTATAAACGTAAGGGAGACAGTCAAGCTACTCTTCCTCAGACAGGTAGTTCTGACTGGGCCGCAACAGGTTTAGGGCTGACAACAGCAACTTTGGCTGTGCTCCTATTTTCAAAAAAACACCGCAAAAAGATTATTGGATTGGTCTTGATTGGAGCAGCAGGGCAAAGTTTACTTGTCCCTCTTGAGGTTCTTGCTTTGCAAAATAAGGAGTTACAGGCATATAATCAGACTCTGACTGTCTCAGATGAGGCGGATCTAGCTAAAGGTGTTATTACAATCGATGGTTATGAGTATGTCGGCTATCTTCGTTACTCGGCTAAGCCTGAACTTGAACAACCTTTGGAGAATACTTTGAAAGGACTTGAGCCATCAAGAGAAGATAAAAACACAGCAAGCCGGGATGAAATAGATAAAGAAATCAGTTGGAAAAAAGGAACTCAGGAGCCAGGTCATGAGGGCGAAGCTCTAGTTCAACCTGCTACCCCAGAGAACACTGGACCAATTAGCGCTAAAGGTACGCAAGAATCAGGTCATGAAGGTGAAGCAGCTGTTCAACCTGCTAATCCAGAATATACGGGCCCAATCAGTGCTAACGGCACACAAGAAGTTGGCCATGAGGGTGAGGCAGTGGTTCAACCCGCCAATCCAGAATATACTGGTCCAATCAGTGCTAACGGCACACAAGAAGTTGGCCACGAAGGCGAGGCAGCTGTCCAACCAGATAATCCAGAGTACACTGGACCAATCAGTGCCAATGGAACACAAGAATCAGGCCACGAAGGTGAGGCCCTTGTTCAACCTGAGAATCCTGTTCATACCCCAGTTGTCGGCAGTATCACAGAGACTGAAACGCAAGCCATCGATTATCCTATCGAAGTGATTACGGATGATAACAAGTATATGGATGAAGAAGTTGTCGAACAAGAGGGTAAAAAAGGTAGCCAAGAAATCCAGAAAATTTACCAAACCATTGATGGTGTCAAGGTTGGTGAGCCGACTATTGTGTCAGGTAAGGTTATTGAGGTGCCACAACCTAGAAAAATCCGTCGTGGTAGCAAGCCTCTAGATGGCACAACGACGGAGGAGTCCATTGTAGAGCTTCCATTTAAAGAAATTGTCCAAGAAGATGATAGTCTAGAAAAAGGCACATTGAAAGTTGTCCAAGAAGGTCAAAAAGGCCAAAATATAATCACCAAGGTCTATAAGACTTACAAGGGTAACAAGACTGCTGAAGAGCCAACTGTTACTGAAACCGTGCTAGTTCCTGTCCAAGATCGTATCGTTCGCAAAGGGACTAAAGTATCGGAAAAACCAGTGCTTACGCTGACACAGATTGACAAGGATGACTTGGGTCGCAGTGCTAAACTTAGCTACAACTTGACTAATCCAGGTTCGGCAGCTATCACGACTATTAAGGCGGTCCTCAAGCAAGATGGACAGGTTGTTCAAACGCTTGATATTCCTAGCACGACCTTGACTGCTGACCTAACCAACTTAGACTATTACAAGCCTTATACTCTTACAACAACCATGACCTTTGATCGTGGCAATGGTGAGGAGAGTCAGGTTTTGGCAGACCAAACTATCCAATTGGATCTCAAGAAGGTTGAGCTTAAAGATTTTGCACGTACAGATTTGATCAAGTATGACAATCAAACAGAAGTGGATGAGACTCGTCTGACAGCTGTGCCTCAAGATCTCGCGAATTACTACTTGAAACTGACTTCTGCGGATCAAAAGACGACTTACTTGGCAGTGAAAGCCATCGAAGAAACAACAGTGGATGGGAAGGCGGTTTATAAGGTAACTGCAGAAGCGGACAATTTGGTTCAACGTGATGCCCAAAACCATTTTGCCCAAACCTATAGCTATTACATTGAGAAACCTAAGGCTAGCCAAGCTAATGTCTACTATGATTTTGCTGACTTGGTCAATGCCATTCAAGCAAATCCATCAGGTGAATTTAGACTTGGCCAAAGCATGAGTGCTCGTCACGTCGTTCCAAATGGTAAATCATACATTACGACAGAATTTACTGGTAAGTTGCTCAGTGATGGTGACAAACGCTATGCCATCTATGACTTGGAGCATCCATTGTTCAATGTTATCAATGGAGGAACCATCAAGAACATCAATTTTGAAAATGTAGACATCAATCGCCCTGATCAAAATCAAATCGCGACGGTTGGATTTAACCTTAAAAATAAAGGTCTGATTGAAGATGTTAAGGTGGCTGGTTCAGTGACTGGTAACAATGACGTGGCAGGTATTGTTAATAAGATTGATGAAGATGGCAAGATTGAAAATGTCGCCTTTATCGGAAAGATTAACTCTGTTGGTAATAACTCGACAGTTGGTGGGATTGCCGGTTCAAACTACATGGGATTTGTTAACAGAGCTTATGTGGATGCGACTATTACAGCCAATAACGCTAATGCAAGTATGCTAGTGCCATTTGTTACTTACATGCTCAACAGTTGGAAGTCTGGAACTAAGGCAAGGGTAACAAATTCAGTAGCCAAAGGTGTTCTTGATGTTAAAAACACAAGATATGTCGGAGGTATTGTCGCTAAGACATGGCCTTACGGTGCTGTTCAAGACAACGTGACCTATGCTAAGGTTATTAAAGGCCAAGAAATCTTTGCTTCTAATGATGTTGATGACGAAGATGGTGGTCCATACATCAAAGATCTCTTTGGGGTTGTTGGTTACAGCTCGGCCGAAGATGGTACTGGTAAAGATACTAAGAGTCCGAATAAGCTCAAACATTTGACTAAGGACGAAGCTGACAAGCGTGTTGAAGGTTACAAGATCACAGCTGATACATTTGTCAGCCAACCTTACGCGTTGAATACTCTTAATAACGCTTCTAGTCAAGCAGATTTTGCCAATATTCAAGACTATAATCCAGTATACAAGCAGGCTTACAAGAACATTGAGAAATTCCAGCCATTCTATAACAAGGATTATATTGTCTACCAAGCCAATAAACTAGCTAAAGACCACAACTTGAATACCAAAGAAGTGCTCTCAGTGACACCAATGAATGACAGTAATTTTGTCACTGACCTAAGTGCTGCTAATAAAATTATTGTTCACTACGCTGATGGTACCAAAGACTCCTTCAAGCTTTCAGAGAGTTCAGAAGGCTTGAGCAACGTTAAGGAATATACTGTTTCTGATTTGGGTATCAAGTACACTCCAAATATCGTTCAAAAAGACCACTCAAGTCTCATCAATGGTATTGTGGATATCCTTAAACCGATTGAGTTGCAATCTGATCCGATTTACCAAAAACTTGGTCGTACCGGTCCAAATAAGGTTAATGCTATCAAGAACCTCTTCTTGGAAGAAAGTTTTGAGGCTGTTAAAACTAATTTGACGACCCTGGTAACTAAGCTGGTTCAAAATGAAGATCACCAGCTTAACCAATCACCAGCTGCTCAACAAATGATTCTTGACAAGGTCGAGAAAAATAAAGCAGCCCTCTTGCTAGGGTTGACCTACTTGAATCGTTATTACGGTGTGAAGTTTGATGATGTTAACATCAAAGAAATCATGCTCTTCAAACCAGATTTCTATGGTAAAAATGTGGATGTCCTTGACCGTTTGATTGAGATTGGCTCTAAGGAAAATAATATCAGTGGTTCAAGAACCTACGATGCTTTCGGTGAAGTTCTCGCCAAAAGTACCCTTTCTAGTGATCTCACCGACTTCCTCAACTACAACCGAAAACTCTTTACCACTATCGACAATATGAATGATTGGTTTATCGATGCCGCTAAGGATAAGGTCTACGTTGTAGAGAAAGCTTCTCAAAATGAAGGTGTCGGTGAGCATAAGTATCGTGTTTATGACAACCTTAGTCGTGGTCTCCACCGCAAGATGATTTTGCCTTTGTTGAACCTTGATAAGACAGAGATGTTCTTGATTTCTACCTATGATACTATGTCTTATGGAACAGCTAACAAGTACAACACAACCCTAGAGAAGTTGAAACCAGAGATTGATCTAGCGGCCCAACGTCAAATCAACTATCTTGATTTCTGGCAAAGATTGGCTGCAGATAATGTCAAAAACAAATTGTTCAAAGACATTGTCAATCCAATCTGGGAAGGTTTCTATGTCTGGGGTCATGGTTGGCCAGGTTGGCCAGAGCGCTACGGCCAATTCAAGAACAGTACGGAAGTCTATGCGCCAATCCGTGAAATCTATGGACCAGTTGGTGAGTACTACGGTGATAACGGAGCCATGGCAGGTGCCTATGCTGCCATCTACGACAACCCATACGATAATCGTGCCAAGGTTACTTATGTCATGTCTAACATGATTAGCGAGTACGGTGCTTCAGCTTTTACCCATGAAACAACTCATATCAATGACCGTATTGCCTACTTTGGAGGTTTTGGTCGTCGTGAAGGAACAGACGTTGAAGCTTATGCCCAAGGAATGTTGCAATCACCAGCGACTCAGGGTCACCAGGGTGAATACGGTGCTCTAGGACTCAACATGGCCTTTGAAAGAGAAAACGATGGTAACCAGTGGTACAACACCAATCCGAACAAGTTGAACTCGCGTGAAGCCATTGACCGTTACATGAAGGGCTACAACGATACCCTTATGCTTCTTGATTCATTGGAAGGAGAAGCAGTTCTCAGTCAAGGCAAGCAAGAGCTCAATAACGCATGGTTCAAGAAGGTAGACAAACAGCTACGAGGCAATAGTAAAAACCAATACGACAAGGTGCGTGCTCTAAGTGATAGCGAAAAGGCTATTAGCTTGACCTCTATTGATGACCTTGTGGATAATAACTTCATGACCAATCGTGGCCCTGGAAATGGTGTTTATAAACCTGAGGACTTCTCTTCTGCCTATGTCAATGTGCCAATGATGTCTGCCATTTATGGTGGTAATACCAGTGAGGGCTCTCCAGGTGCCATGTCCTTCAAACACAATACCTTTAGACTCTGGGGTTACTACGGCTATGAAAAAGGCTTCTTAGGTTATGCGACCAACAAGTACAAACAAGAAGCAAAAGCGGCTGGTAAGAACACCCTTGGTGATGACTTTATCATTAACAAGATTTCTGATGGTCAGTTCAACTCCCTAGAAGACTTCAAGAAGGCCTACTTCAAAGAAGTGAAAGAAAAAGCGTCTCATGGTTTGACGACAGTTACTGTTGACGGTACATCAGTAAGCTCTTACGATGATTTGTTAGCCTTGTTTAAAGCGGCAGTAGCCAAAGACGCTGCAAGTCTTAAAACAGATAATAATGGCAATAAATCTGTGTCAACAAGCCATACGACAAAACTCAAAGAAGCTGTCTATAAGAAACTTCTTCAAGAGACAGACAGTTTCACAAGTTCTATTTTCAAATAATAGGTGAAAGAATCCCTTTTGGTAAATGCCAAAGGGATTTTTGAATCTGTTGAGAATATGGGAAGTAGGAGCCTCTAGGTCAGTATTGGCAAGGGATTGGGAGAGGTGTGGGGTGAGCTATTAAAACATTTTCTTTTTGAAGGGAGAGAATTTTGTATTTTAATAAATATCACCAAAACTAAAAAATACGGTTAGAGTAACGAAGATTTTTAATAAAAGATGGTTTGATATAAAAGTATTTTAAAAATTATAAAACTGACAAAATAGGGAATTGTGCTAAATAAAAGCACGAACGTTTTGAAGTTTCAAAGGACTTAGATAAAAGTTTTAAATTAATGTTTTCTAATAAAAGTTAAACTTTTACACAATTATTAGT
>SKEM01001076.1_pt1 | contig 13599 bp, 11 predicted proteins | sample 4826731 | NCBI WGS metagenome assembly SKEM01 (sample SAMN11008809, study PRJNA524170) | human gut metagenome | biome: Human fecal sample; material: Feces; isolation source: fecal sample from pouch patient p37 | host: Homo sapiens | place: Israel: Tel-Aviv | collected 2015-07-27
TTTATTAACTTTAGGAAGCGTGTTTTCATCACTCTGAACATACAAAAAGAGAAAACCTATCAGGTTCTCTCTAGATGTTAGCTTTTCGTCACCCACTACAGTTGACAAAGAGCCAAAAAAAAAGACTCTGAAACAGAGTTCAGAATCTTAATTATACTTTTTTTGATAGAATTTGATTTCATCGCCATCTTCAACCTTAAGTTGGTTGGCTGCTTTTTCACCAAGTTTCCCATTAACATCAAACATCCAATAGATGCCTTTATCTTTATCTTGAGAAATACCATCAATCTCAGTGATGAAGCCATCGTTTTCTTGAACAGGATAGACCTCTTCCAAGACATCAAGTACTGTATCCCCTTTTTGGATTTCTACTGATTTTTTCTTACTTTCCTTATCTGTTTTCAAAATCAAAGTCACTTGACCTTGAACCTTAGACTGATGATTGTTTGTGCTGCTAGTAAGTTTAGCTGCCTCATTTTTTCCGCAGGCTGCTAGGGTAACAAGTGATAAGGCGAGAAAGAGATAGGTTAATAATTTTTTCATTTCAAAAATCTCCTAAAAATAGACTGGATGAATGGATAGAATAGAAGCGTCGATACTGCATGATAGGTATCGTAAAGTAGACCAGAAATAACAAAGGTTATCCCACTTTTAAATAGGAGGCCATAGCTGTAATCCATGAGAACCCCATAGAGAAAGGACAAGAGAGTAACCAAAGAAATCTGCCAAACAAGTGACAACCTAGGTGCCATCAAACTCCAAAGAGCCATCAAGACGCCGAAGGCTAGAATCTGATTAAAGACCCAGGGACCAAAACCAAAGATGAATCCTGAGATGGACATGGTTAAAGCCATAATCAATAGACCATCAACCAAACCCAAATAAAGAACAGCCACAAAAAACATAGCTGTAATAGGCTGAATATTTGGCAATCCTATAAATGCTGACCGCAATCCTACTGCCAGAGCTGACAGAATAGCTATCCGAGCCATTCGTTGAATCGTTAATTTCATATATCTATTATGCCAGAAATAAGAAAATATGACTAGTTTAAAAAAATAAAAACTAAAGATTTCTTGAAATACAGAGTGAAATCGTACAAATTGTAAAAATAATGTTCCTTGTAGCCTCTCCCAAATATCAAACAGTTTGATCAGGCTGAATATTTGATATAAAAAATGTACTCTCATTCACTATCCTCTGTCATCTTGATAACACTACATAATTAAGTCAAGTTAATTACAAAAATTAACTTGACTTAATTATTATTTTAAAGTATATTAAGCTCAAGGAGGTAACTAATGATTCAAATTGAAAATATTAATGTGTCTTATCAACAGACATTAGCTCTGGATAATATCACCTTAAACTTGGAGGGACCTAGTATTACTGGAATTATTGGACCAAATGGTGCTGGTAAATCAACTCTAATTAAAGCATTAATTGGTATTATTCCTCACTCTGGAAAAATCCTTTTCAATAAACAACCTATTCATCAGCAATTGAATCGTATTTCCTATGTTGCACAGAAGGCTGATATTGATTTTAACTTTCCGATTACTGTCAGAGAGTGCATCTCTCTAGGACTCTATCCCAAAACCAAGTTCTTTAAACGTCTATCTAAGAGTGATTGGTCTAAGGTCACAGATGCTTTAACACTACTCGGTCTAAATGATTTGGCTCATCGACAAATAAGCCAATTATCAGGAGGTCAATTTCAACGTGTTCTAATTGCTCGTTGTCTTGTACAAGAGGCAGATATTATTTTATTAGATGAGCCCTTTGTAGGGATTGACTCTGTTAGCGAAGATATTATCATGAACACCTTGAGAGAACTTAGGGACAAAGGTAAGCTTATTCTTATTGTCCACCATGATTTGAGCAAAGTTTCTCATTATTTTGACCAAGTTATCCTCCTAAATCGTAAACTGATTGCTAGTGGGCCTACTAATCTTATTTTTAATGAGGATAATCTCCGTAAAACCTACGGTAACAGTTTATTTTATAAAGGAGATGTAAATGATTTCTGAATTTATTGATGGTTTGCTAAATTTCCACTTCTTACAAAATGCTCTTATAACGGCTTTAGTTATTGGAATTGTCGGGGGTGCTGTTGGTTGTTTTATTATTCTAAGAGGGATGTCACTAATGGGTGATGCGATTTCACATGCGGTTTTACCTGGCGTAGCCATTTCCTTTATCTTGGGTATTAACTTTTTCATAGGAGCCATCGTCTTCGGTCTTTTAGCTTCTACAATAATTACCTATATCAAAAGTAATTCCATTATTAAGAGTGACACAGCAATCGGTATTACCTTTTCAAGCTTTCTAGCTCTTGGCATTATTCTCATAGGTGTCGCAAATAGTTCCACAGATCTCTTTCATATTCTCTTTGGAAATATTCTAGCTGTACAAGACTTGGATATGTGGATAACGATTGCCGTTGCCCTTCTCGTACTAACAACAATAAAAATTTTCTTTCGCCCTCTACTCCTGACATCCTTTGATCCAATTTTGGCCAAGTCAATGGGAGTTAAAGTCTCCTTCTACCATTACTTACTAATGGTTATTTTAACCTTGGTTGCTGTAACTGCCATGCAAAGTGTTGGCACTATTCTTATTGTGGCTCTTTTAATCACACCGGCTGCTACCGCCTACTTATATGCTAATAGTCTTAAAACCATGATTCTCCTCTCATCAGTTTTTGGGGCCCTAGCCTCTGTTCTAGGTCTTTTTATAGGCTATAGTTTTAACATTGCGGCCGGTTCAAGCATTGTGTTAACATCTGCCCTTCTCTTTCTCATCAGCTTTTTCATCGTCCCTAAACAGAGTGGCATGAATAAGACTTATCAACAATAAAATAAAAGGATGAAAATAATATGAAAAAAATACTATCTATGAAAAAAATACTATCAACAATGGCACTATTACTTTTAGCGGTAGTTACTTTAGCAGCGTGTAATAATAAACAAGGCAGTAGCAAAGATAAATTACGAGTTGTTACGACTAATTCCATTATTGCCGATATCACCAAAAATATTGCTGGAGATAAAATCACTCTCCACAGTATTGTCCCGGTTGGTAAGGACCCTCACGAATATGAACCTCTTCCTGATGATGTAAAGAAGACGTCACAAGCTGACTTGATTTTTTATAACGGTATCAATTTAGAAACTGGTGGGAATGCCTGGTTTACTAAGTTGGTCAAGAATGCCCATAAGACAGAAAACAAAGATTATTTTGCAGTTAGTGATGGTGTTGAGGTGATTTACCTTGAAGGTCAGTCAGAAAAAGGCAAGGAGGATCCCCACGCCTGGCTTAATCTGGAAAATGGGATTATTTATGCACAAAATATTGCTAAGCAACTCATCGCTAAGGACCCAAAAAACAAGACCTATTACGAAAAAAATCTAGAAACCTATACTAACAAGCTTAGTAAACTGGACCAAGAAGCTAAAGAGACCTTTAACAACATTCCCGATGAAAAAAAACTAATTGTCACTAGTGAAGGATGTTTCAAATACTTCTCTAAAGCCTATGGAGTACCATCTGCCTACATCTGGGAAATCAATACAGAAGAAGAAGGCACACCAGACCAAATCAAAACACTCGTGGAAAAACTACGTCAAACAAAAGTACCAGCTCTCTTTGTCGAATCTAGTGTCGATGAACGCCCTATGAAAACAGTATCTAAGGATACCAATATTCCTATCTATGCAAAGATCTTTACAGATTCTATTGCTGAAAAAGGGCAAGACGGTGATAGCTACTACAACATGATGAAATATAATCTGGATAAAATCACCCAAGGCTTGAATCAGTAAAAATCTTATCTAAGAAATATTCTGTATTCTTATGATAAATCTGTTATACTAAGGTGAGACTATTTTCAAAGGAAGAGAAATGACACCTAATAAAGAAGACTACCTCAAATGTATCTATGAGATTGGTACTGAAGAAGGTAAAATCAGCAATAAGGAAATCGCAAACCGTATGCAGGTGTCTCCACCTGCTGTGACGGAAATGATTAAGAAATTGATTTCAGAAGACCTCATCATCAAAGACAAAGTCAAAGGCTATCTTCTAACGAAAACTGGTAAAATCAATGTTGCTGAACTCTATCGGAAACATCGCCTCATCGAAGTCTTTTTGGTGGACCACTTGCAATATACTTGTGACCTAATTCATCAAGAGGCTGAAATTTTAGAGCATACTGTCTCTGATCACTTTATCAATGCCCTTGACCGCCTACTCAATTACCCCCAAACCTGTCCACACGGTGGGCAAATCCCCAAGTCAGGTCAGCTCATAGAGGAAATCTACAACCAGACTTTTACACAAGACCTAACTCCTGGAGACTATGTACTTCGTCGAGTTCAGGATCAAATTGATTTACTCCATTATTTGGAAACTGTCGGTCTTAAAATTGGAGTAACTTTTACCTTGAAAGGCTTTGACCCTTTTACACAACTCTACCTCCTGAATATTGATGGAAAAGAAATTCAAATTCCAGAAACTGTTGCTAGCAACCTTTATATTGAATCAAACTAAAAAAGCGAGGCTGATAAACACCCTTAGAAGTGTCATCAGTCTCACTTTTTTTACATTTGTTTCAAGCGTTCCACCCGTTCTGAAATTGGTGGGTGCGTATAAAAGAGCTTCTGCAAACCAGATTCCTTTTTAGGATCATTGATATAGAGAGCTGCGCTAGCATCATCTACGTGATGTTGCATCGGTTCACTATGATCAAGTTTAAGCAGAGCATTAATCATACCTTGTGGGTTACGTGTCAATTCGACGCTAGAAGCATCAGCTAGAAATTCACGCTGACGTGAAATAGCCAACTGAACCAGGGTAGCTGCCAAAGGCGCAAGAATAATGGCAATCAAGGAAATAATGAGAAGAATAATCTCCAAGCCACTACTTCCATTACGGTCATCATCATTACGACGACGGCCTCCACCCCAGAACATCATATTGCGAGCCATACCAGCTAGCATGGTGATCGCAGATGCCAAGGCAACTGCAATAGTCGAGATACGGATGTCATAGTTACGAATATGGCTGACTTCGTGCCCTATGACCCCTTCAAGTTCCTCACGATTCATAACCGCAAGAAGACCTGTCGTAGCAGCCACAGCAGCATTTTTAGGGCTAGATCCCGTCGCAAAAGCATTCATTGAAGGATCATCGACAATAAAGACACGTGGCATCGGTATTTGTGCCACCATAGCCATATCCTCAACCACGTGATAAAGGTTTGGAGCGCTTTGTTCGTCAACCTCTCGTGCACCATTCATAGCCATAACGACATTGGTTGATTGGAAAATCATGGTAACGGCATAGATAAAACCGATAACTAGAGCAAGAATCAAACCACCGAAGCCTGAACCTAACCAAAGATAGCCGACACCATAACCAACAAGGCCCAACAAGAGGAAAAAGACCAGGAGCAAAAGCCAAGTCTTTCTCTTATTTCGAGCAATCTGATCAAATAACATATTAGTTACCTAGTCCACTGAAATCAACCTTAGGAACAGCTTTTTCTTCTTCAGGTGTTTCAAGGAATTCAGCAGCCTTAAAGCTAAACATTTTAGCAATAACATTGCTTGGGAATGTTTCCAATTTCACATTGTAGTTACTTGTCACACTATTATAAAGTTGACGTGAATAGGCAATTTTATTTTCAGTGTTCGTCAACTCTTCTTGAAGTTGGCTGAAGTTTGCACTAGCCTTAAGGTCAGGGTAACTTTCAGCTACCGCAAAGATTCCAGAAACCTGGCGTGTCAATTCATCACTAGCACGCATCGCTTCTGCTGGCGAAGTCGCCGCTGCTACTTGATTACGAAGTTCTGCTACTTTTTCAAGTGTTGAACCTTCGTATTTCGCATATCCCTTAACAGTTTCAATCAAGTTAGGAAGAAGGTCATTACGACGTTTCAATTGAACATCAATTTGACTCCATGCCTCCTTAGTCTGCATACGGCTTTTAACCAAGCCGTTATAACTTGCAATAACAAAAATTACAAGAACAACGATAATGGCAATAATAATCCAAATCATATTTTTATTCCTTTCTTGTACTGAAAAAGAGTCAATTAACCTCTCTTTCAAGTATCTTTGATAGTCTCAGTATATCAAATTTTCAGATAAAAGTGGTAAAATCTGAGTCGTTTTACAAAAAAACTGGACAAGATGTCCAGCTTTTGTATTACTCTTTAGACGTGTGTCGTTTACCTTGGGCTAGGGCATCTGCTTCTGTCATTGTAACGACATTTGCTTTGTTGGTATTTTTTGGCATAGATAAAAAACACCCATTTTAATGGATGCTTCTTACCTATTACTTACCTGCTTTTTTACCTTGTTTTGTAAGATAAACTGTAGATATACTTAGTGCTGCAGCAACTCCGACAAGAAGGAAGACCGTTGTCGTATTAGACTTACCTTTTTCTTTTGAAGTGCTAGCTTGGCTTTCAGAACTCTTGGCCACCTGTTTTGCCTCAGTTGCTTTATCAATACGGGCGACATTCTTAGGTGTGTCATCCTTCTTGCTTTCCGCCAATTCTGACAAATCACTGCTAATCTCTTTGGCAACACCTTCAGAGCTTGTAAGTGATGCCGCTTCTGAGGCTAATGTTTCAGAGGCCATAACCGCCATAACTTTACTTGCAATCACATCCACAGACTTCTCATTCAAAAGAGAATTAAAGCGAATAGCTTCTGAGGCGAGCTGACTGCTTGTTACAGGGGTTTTTAGGTCATTGTTATAAGCGACCTGACTATTTGGCGCGATGCTGACAACTTCAGATGTACGTGCTGTTGTTGGAGCTTCAGAAACTTTGACATCAACCTGACTTGTTGAACCTTTTTCAATAACTTCTGAAGAAACCTCGCTAATCGGATCCTTTTGTGTGCTTTCTGAAGTTGGAGATTTCTCTGGGCTGTCAGAAGTAATTGCTACGTCAACCTGACTAGTAGATGAAGCTACTGAAGTTTCCTCATTCTTTGGTGACTCAGAGGCTGGAGCAGTTGAGCTTGCTTCACTCTTTGGTGTTTCTGAAACTGAAGACTCTGAGATCACTTCACTGTTAGAAGCCTCAGAAACTGGTGCTGATGAACCTCCCTCACTCTTTGGTGACTCGGAAACTGAAGTCTCTGAGACTGGATTATTGACAGGCTTTGGTTCAGGTTTTGTTGGAGAAACTGCTGAGACAGCCCCAACAATCGTCGCCTTATTGTCAATCGTATTATTAGATAAACGGATTTCTCCATTACCATTGTCACCCATCTCAAAGTTTTTGGTAATCACTGGATCAGCCAAGGTATTCAATAGCTTATTATCGTAGACATCGACATTCTTGATTGTTCCACGAACTTGTTGGAAATCAATCGCACCACGATGGAGCTTATAGAGGTCATTAGTTGTCCCTGAACGTAGAATGGTATTGTCATGAATCTTAATTCCAGAATCATTGAGGTCAAAATTGTGACCTGCAAAGACAGTGTTTACACGGATACCTGCTCCAGCAAAGACATCCTTGATGAGGTTTCCTGAAATTTCATGCCCCTTACCACCAAAAATACCGATACCAGCCGCACGCCAACCTGATTCAATGGTGTTGTTGAGGAATTTATTATTTTCCTCAGCTGCGGCATTTGTCCCATCTGAAATACTTGACCAGATAGCTAAACCATCATCACCATTCCCACGGATATTAGAGTTTTTAACTGTTGAATTCTTGGTCCCTTGGGCAAAGTTAATACCATCAGCTAAGTTATTACGGATACGAGCATTTTCAACGACAAGACCGTCCGTATACTTCATATTTCCCGTCTGGTCGTAGTCTCCAATCCACATACCGACTTCAAAGTGCTGAACCCAGATGTCGTGAATTTTCGAATCCTTACCAAGTGTTCCCGAGATAGCCTTGTACTGTGCATCTTCGTTATAGCGAGACGTCAAGTTAGAATCCATATAAAGATTGCTCAACTCAATGCCATTACTATTATGACCGAAGACAATACCACCACCATAGCGTTTGTCACTTGTAAAGTGTAGTTGTGTATGCCAAACACCGGCACCTGAGATTTTTAGATTATCAGCTTCGATATTAACCTGTTTATCAAAATTGAAACGTCCTTCTGGAATATAGACAGATTTTCCGCTGGCTTTAGCTTCTTCCACAGCCGCAAGTAAGGCAGAAGTGTCATCACTATCATCATTGGCAGATGCGCCCTTATCCACGATACTGATACTATTTTCACCTTGGGCAACAGGCGCTGGAGCCTGTTCAAGCTCAATAAAGTCAATACCGTAAGGGACATTGTCATCTTTCTTCTTAACTAGAGAAATCTTATCTCCAGATTTCAATTGGATATCCTTTAGGAGAAGACGTGTCTCATCAAAACGAAAACGTGCACTTGAACCATCAATGGCTTGATCATACTCATGGTCCCCTTTAAGGTACTGCCATGCTGAGTGAGATGACAAATCAAGATTACCAACGCTTGAACCATTGACCTGCACATCCAACTGACCTGATGCACCATCAGGTATTGTATAACGGACATTCAAAGCATTGGCTGGCTCAGTGACATTGAAAGTAACTGCCGCATCCTTTTTAGGAAGCTCAACATAAGTTTGGTTAGTCGCTTCCACAGCCGTAGATTCCATGTCCGTTGACTGTTGGATTGTAGCTCCATTTTCGATAGTCGCATTTTCTGCTTCATGAGTCGTGTAAGGCATTTTGGCACCGTAGGCATCTGTGTTATACTCCTTGCCTTGTCCTTGACCCTCAGTCGCATTGGTTAAGACATTTGCTGAAGTTTCTTGAGTTTGCGGGTTGCTTGCCTCAACCAATTGATCAATGGTCGGAGTCTGTTCAGCTGCTTGAACTGTGGTAACCTGTGGCTGAACTGGAGCAATGTTGGCAGGCTGTGATGCTTGCACAGTCTCAACTGATGCTGGTTCGGAAGTCGCCAATTGTGCCCTTGAGGCTGTTTGAGGTGTCTGTGCCTGATTTGAGGCATCAGTCAAATCACTAATCGATTGTGCCTCATCAGCCTGAGCTGTTTGCCCATTGGCAAGAGCCATAAAGCCAATCAAAGCTGATGCGGCCCCAATGGAATATTTACGGATGCTGTACTTTGGTTTCGTTTTTCTTTCTTTAAACAAGTCTATTCTCCTGATACTTTTTTTCACACTCTCTCTATCTTAGGACCAAGCCGCCCTTTGAAAGAAAATAAAGATTCCCTCATATTAAAGATTGTTAATAATGCTGTTGTTTTTCTTATTAAAAACAAACCAAAGTAAATTATAAGGGATGAAAAAGTAAAAAAAAAGGCTAGGCTATCCATTTTAACAAGGCCTTAACAAAATTGTCATATTAGAAAGTTCAGTCATTCACGTCTAAATTATAGTCTAAAAATGTCGCACAAAAAGGTGATTTCTTTCACGTGTAAGAAAGAAAAAACTCTAAATTTCCATAAAGGCTTATTTAGCAAGAGTTATCGGCCAAAACGATCAAAATGTTTTAAATCTGTTTTCTCAGATTTCTGTCAAACGTTTGACAGTCTTTTTTAATTTTACGCTTCAAAGTATTATTTTCCGAATGTTTTAGTATTACAAATGTTAAACATCAAAAAAATAAAAAAGAGACAAAAATCTGCCTCTTATTTTTCAAAAAAATAACTAACCTAACTAGATTTTACGATAACAATGCCTCTAGTTCTTCAAGCGACAGACCAGTCACATCTGACACAACTTCTAGAGATAGACCTTTTGAGAGCATCTTACGAATCAACTCTAAACGCTCCTCATGACGACCTCGCTCCAGTCCTTTCTCCAAACCTTCTTCACGCGCTTCATCAATTGCTGTTTCCATGGTCATGTCATAATTTTCTTGAATACGTATGCGTTCATCAATCATCGCCTTTTCCTCCTGTGTCCAGCTGGATGAATCCAGTAATGAATCGGCATGCGTGACCGCTTGACTAGGTGCCTTAGAAAATGGGAGATTTCCAAAGAACTCTAGCCACTGCCGCCCTTCATCCCTGATATGCTTATCTTTATTATACTTATCCAACTCTAAAAAGGCAATCTGAAGAAGGTTCTGCTGTTTCCCATCCTTATAGTAAGCATTCAAAGGCCTCCCCGTCCGACTATTGGCCATCCAATAAGTATTAATCGGGGACTCCTCATCTGGCAACAAGGTCTTCTCCAAGATAGCTATACCATAGACCGGCTCCATCTGCTCATACATCTTGTGTGTCTGTCCTTGTTGGCGTAATTGTTGCACATTTTCCACCAGCTGGTTAGCCAAATAATAATGAAAACGATTGAGAAAATAATGCTGCTTACGCACCTGAATCTCAATGATAACCTCAGTTCCATCATTCAGCTTAGCTCGAACATCCACCGAGGTTGAAAAGAGCTCATCCTCATCAAAGTCCTTTTTATGAAGCTGTGTCCCCTCCAAAATCTGAGCATCCACAACATCCAAATCCAAAATATCTCGAATAAATGCCACCGTCACCTCAGGCAGGCTGAAAATCTTCTTAGCCATGATATCCAAGGTCGGCGAGACATGCTTGTGTCTTTTTTCCATTTACTTCTCCTTAAGAAAAAATAGAGGGTTGTCCCCTCTACTTCTATTATTCGGAAAAAGTAAATGAAAGCTTGCAACTACCCCTTAAATGCTTCCACAAAAGCCTTGAGTTCTTCGTCTGCTTCTGGTGTCGTTCCATGGAGCTGGCCAAGCATGTCAAGAAGGGACGCTGTCTGACTTTCAATCGTCGCATTAGTCTGATTAATCTTAGCCACGATCTCTGTCAGTGGCTCCACTTCCTCTTCCTCAAAGGTATCCACATAACGAGGAATATTAAGGTTGTAGTCATTTTCCACAATCTCTTCAAAGCTAGCCAGATGAGCGAACTTGTCCATATCCTCACGGCTCTTATAGGCATTGAGAATCTTCTCAATATGGGCATCTGTCATGATATTCTGGTTCTTCCCCTTATCAAACTCCTTAGAGGCATCGATAAAGTAAACATCACGATTGGTGCGGTTCTTTTTGAGAATGATAACCGTCGTCGGAATACTAGTGTTAAAGAAGATATTAGCAGGCAGACCAATAACCGTATCAATAGCACCTTCTTCTAACAAAGCCTTACGAATAGTTCCCTCGGCATTACCACGGAAGAGCACCCCATGAGGTAGAACGATAGCCATAACACCATTGTCTTGTTTCAAGTGATAGTAACCATGCAAGAGGAAGGCAAAATCGGCCTTAGACTTAGGTGCCAGTTTCCCAAATGGTGAGAATCGAGGATCATCCATGAAACCTGAGCTAGCAGACCACTTGGCCGAATAAGGTGGGTTCATAAGAACACCATCAAAGTTAGTCGGCTCCTGGGTTGGCCAATCCTCATCCAAGGTATCAGCATTGTGTAAAAACTGGTTTTCAATCGGCACACCATGCAAAATCATGTTCATACGTGCCAGGTTATATGTTGAGGTATTCAACTCTTGACCAAAGTAAACTACCGTCTGTGGCTGACGTGAATAACGTTTGGCATTAAGCAAGAGCGAGCCTGACCCCATAGTCGCATCGTAAAGGGTAAAGCCTTGCTTGTCCTCACGACCTAAAAAGGCAATCTGGGTCATAAGCTTGGCTACAGGTTGCGGTGTATAGAACTCACCAGCTTTCTTACCCGAATCCGTCGCAAACTGACCAATTAAGTACTCGTAAGCATCACCAAGCATATCACCAGCATGACCAGCCACATCTAGGACTGCCAACTCTTTCATCACAGCCGCAACCGTTTGGTTTTGCTTTTGAGGAGTCGCCCCAAGTTTCTTAGAGTAGAGGTCGATATCTTCAAAAAGGTTTTCATAGAGCTCGTCACTCTGCTCAATATCACGGAAGCCCTGAGCCAAGTCCTCTAGCTGAAAGCTTCCATCGTTCACTCGCTCCACCAAGGCCGTAAAGGTCAAGTCAGGATGAATGGCATAGCTCATCTCATCAGTGATGACCGCCAAAAGGTCCTCGTGAGTCTCCTCGTCCTCGTAGTATTTACGATAGACTGCCAGTGCCTCTTCCAAGCTTTCTGTCTCCTCTTCCATGGTCTCTGCCACGAAAAAGAGCATCTTGTCCGACAAATACTTGTAAAAGACCATACCCAAGAGATAAGACTTATAGTCGTTGGCATCCATCTTAGAGCGGAGCACATCCGCTGAGTTCCACAGGGCTTGATAAAGCGACTGGGAGGTTTGTGTTGTTTCTGACATAATGTTTCTTTCTTTTTTATAAATTCAAAAATCTATCTATTGCTTCAATAGTTTCATTTCTAATTCTTCAAAATATTTTTGTCGTAATTTTTTCTGTAAATCATTATCCAATGCAATACGTCTTAAAGCTTTATCTTTAAAGTTTTGAACTATTTTCGTGTTTCCTCTATGATTAATTATTTCATTTTTTAAGTTACAAATCTTTAAAATTGCTGAAAAATCAGATGAATTCAAACTTTCTTCAACGATAAAAGTTATATTATCAACCGTTGAAGATGCATCAAATTTATTTACTAAATTTTTAAAAAATTCCTCAACATCTTCTTTAGTAGGTTTATTATTTTCAATACAGTTACCTTCCATAAATTCATCGAGTCTTTTTTTCAAGGCAATACTTATTATTTTATCTTTCTTTTCTTTACAAGATTCAATGATACTTTGTTGAAAATTTTCAAATTTTTGTTGTTTTTCTTTGTCATCATCAAAATGTAAGCATGACTTCACGACTGCTTCATCAACAAGCATCATCTCTACTTCATTGAATGGAAGAACAAAAATATTCTGTTCTTTTTGCTCTTGAATACTACTTTCATTCATCCAGTCATTGTCTATGATACCGTATGCCGTATTACCATGTAAAAGTTGTAAATTATTATAGGCTTTTGTATGCTGGATGACCTGTTTATGTCCTTGAACTGGTTTTACAAAACAAAATTTACTGAATAGCTTAGAATATATTTTATAATCTATACTAGTTTTTGTTCCCTCACAAAATAGTATTGGCTTCTGTGTACCAGATACTTCAGTTAATAAGGATAAAGGCATTTCTTGTGTACCTTCCAAAACCTGATACTCCAAATCATAAGGTGCTTCAAATTTCTTACACCATATATAACTTGCATTTGTTCTAGATTGGACAAAGTCCATATTATGCGAAGCAAAAACAAATTGACAATCCGATCGCTCTGATATGAGCAAATCCCACAATTCATTATAGACAGCAGCGTTTAAGAAAGTCTCAGGTTCATCAACAACAATATAGCTATTTTTTGGAGCTAAAAGTACATTCCCAATATAAAACAATATACAACGTTCTCCATCACTAAGGCCATTTATACTATATTTAGAACCATTTTTTTCAACTTTAACAACTCTATCATCAGGTTCAAGCTCAAATATTATTTCTGGAAAAATTTGGTTCCATATATATTCTAATCTATCCCATAAAGTTAAAGGTAAATCTTTTTCTTTTCTTGATCTACGAGTAGCTATGTTTGTGTAGTCTTTTACCAACAATGTTATTAATTTTG
>SKEM01001077.1_pt1 | contig 13594 bp, 9 predicted proteins | sample 4826731 | NCBI WGS metagenome assembly SKEM01 (sample SAMN11008809, study PRJNA524170) | human gut metagenome | biome: Human fecal sample; material: Feces; isolation source: fecal sample from pouch patient p37 | host: Homo sapiens | place: Israel: Tel-Aviv | collected 2015-07-27
TTGAAGGCATCAATAATCACATTAAAGTAATTAAGCGTATAGCCTATGGCTATAATAATTTTAAGCATTTTAGACTCAGGATTCTGCTTTCGCTAAAAAATAATGTAATTTTCTTCTCCACTTAAAACAAAAAACTATTAGACTTTCATCTAATAGTTTAAAAAATAATAATTAAAATTTTGGCATCAGTCCTTTTTGACAAAGAACCAAAAGCTACCAAGTCAACGTTCCTACAATTTCTCAACTTCCCAGCGCTAATATATACAATTGTCCCATCATGAATACAATTGTGTCTGATGAGACAATTTGATTTATGGTTGTTTGAGGAAAATAGTCTACTTTAAGGATCGGACTACAGTGCTTGAGAATGATGCCTCATAAACTTCTTTATATACTTACCTAAGTTTATTCGCTTAGCCATTTGTTCTATCGCCAAATCACTTAGTTCAACAGATCCTCTTGGCACATCCGTTTCCAGTTTACTTCTATAAACGCTTAACGTTTCCGCATTGGGTTCTACCGAAGTATTCACAACATTCGCTATATTACATAAATCCTGCTCTACTTTCCTTTGATGTTCATTGTCTTTATACAAAACTATAGACTCCATAAAGTCATTAAGAGATCCGTAGTCAGGACTTATTGCACTCCCCATGTTATTAATTAGTTCTTCCAACTTGAATTTTAGAGAATTTACTTTATAGCAGTCGTAAAATAAATCTTTTCCATTACCATTTGAAATAAAACCGATGTCTGGGACCACTGCTTTAAACCTAGCCCCATCTAGATCAACAATATTAATCTCTTTAATAATATCTGTTCTATGTTTCAACTGAGCTATTTCCCAAGAAATGTCAACCCTTACTTGAGAGAGTGAAAACGATTCTGCTTTAGAATCAGCATTCCTATCTACAAAGACAACTCTAAAGTCAGGGTCTAACGAATACTGAATCCCTACGCCATCTGAATGTTCATAGTAATTCCAATTTTTCCAGTCCTGTAAAACTTTCCCAAATCTATCTTCTATAGGCAAATTCAATCCCAAATGCTTTTTGAATAATTCTGTTAGCTGGTTATAGTCGGCTGTGCCACTAATTGAGGTATTTGTATCTTCTTTTCTAGTGAAGACTTGTCCTGGACCAATTGGATGATTTCCGAATCCTTTCCCCTTTTTGCCACTTCTTAAGAATACCGGAACTCTGTCTGTATTCTTTATTATCATAACATCTACCTCATGTTCTTTAACTGATAGAGTTTCTACCCTAACTCTCGGAGCTTCCGGCTCAATCGGAAGACCATTTAACCAATCTGTTATTTGTTGCGTATTGTACCTATTTTCATCGTTTTCGATTCCAACAATTTCTCTTGCATCATCAGTAACACCAAATATTAAATAACAATCCTCATCGTGAGTGGTATTAACAAAGCTAAAAATATCTTTTAGCATCTCCGCTTTTTTAGAGTTATTTTCATCTGATGAATACCATTTTTCCTTAAAGTCATGCCGTTCATCTTCTCGAGTTTCTATCAACTTAAATAGATCTTTTTCATTCAATACCCATTTCCCACCATTCTATAAATAGTATCATCTTCATTATTAATTACTCATTCACCAACAGTAACTTGTCCGTTCATTAATAGAGGTAAAAGAAAATCACGTAAAGACAATAACTCTTGATTTTGCTTTAGCATATTCTGAATTTTATTCTCTATACTATCAGATAATTCAAAAAACATATTTAATTGTTCCTTGTTTGGGATAACTACCTTTGTATTTTTTACGAAGGAATCAAACATCAGATTTTTAATTCCACTAGTTTTTCCCTCCCAATTGAACATCACATCATTTTCAAATAATTTCATCCATGTCTGTAAAAAATAATAGTAGTTTACTTTGTCTTTTAACGTAATAGCTTTACAAAAGTTAGAACAAACAATTTCATTATTAAACCGACTAAATAAGTACGAACTTATTCCTGCTATTCTTCCGGTTGACTGAGTTGGACTCCCACCTGAAATTTCTATAACAAAGTCATAAGGCTTTAACAATTTACTACTATTTTTTTCTAAAATAAATCTAGTTGGTGGTGTAGACAAACTTTTTCCATTTACAAAGTCTAAATCTGCGCCTCTGATGCAAGAAACTGGTAATACGTAATTACCTTGCATGTTTTCTTTTCCCCAATCACCATTTTTCTTAGAATCTATTAAAGAAGATATATTACCTACTTCCCATCCTGCAGGAATCTCCCTTTGCAACTCTTCATTCCAGACCATCTTGCCGCCTGATGACCTGTAAGGCTTCCCTTCTTCATTAGGAAATTCAAACTGTAAGAACCAGTAATTATATATGGTTTTTGCCATGCTTTCTAACTGCTGGGCAATAGCTTCGTTGTTATATACTTTAGAATCTATCGTCTTTAATAATGCGCCTATTTTCTTTTGTTTAGATACATCTGTTTCTACTGGAACTTCAAGAAGATATATATCATTTCTATTTAAGGTAGGTACTGTACTGCCTGTAACTAATTTTTCTAAATGTAAATTTGAAAGAAGATAACACATGTAATCCATATCATTCTCTTTTAAATCAGTGGCAAATAAGGTAGTATTCAATGGCCAAAATTTTCCTCTAACTACCCTAGGATTACCTACTGTTCCACTTCTACCAATAACTATCGTATCTTCTGCTTTATATTCTCTATGATATGCAGAAATGCTAGTGGACGTAACCACTGGATATGGTCCAGGAATAGTCTTATTTTTAGGAAGATCATACCCTCTTTGAACTTCAATCATCTGACCTAATCTAACCTTTTTCATATTTAACCCCACTCAACGACTTACCAATTTCTTCTTCCAACTTCTTCCCTTCGGCAAACAATTTATTCAATTCATCTTGATAAATTGCCATCTTGTTGGAGAACTCTCCTGGTGTCATATCCACGTATTCAATCTTTACAGGGAAATATTGACCTGCTGATAAACTATAGTTACGCGCTTTGACGTCTTTTAATTTGACTGAGACAGAGAAGTCTTCAATTGCTTCATTATTTACAAATGAATTGATAATTTGGTGCTCCTCGTCATTTGATAAAACTGTCTTTTGTGTTCCGTTATCTTCCTTGACCTTAGAACCTAGGTTTGATGCATCAACTAAAAAGACATCTTCTTGCTCTTCTGCCCGTCCCTTATCAATGAATACCACACTAACATTAGTCCCAGTTGTCGCAAAGATGTTTGATGGCATCGAAACTACCCCGGCTAACCAATTTTTATCAACTAGTTTTTGGCGAATCTTCTTATCAATCCCTGTTTGGGCCGTCAAGAACCCAGTTGGCACCACTACAGCTGCCTTTCCGTTTTCTTTTAGGGAATACATAATGTGTTGAATAAATAGTTCGTAGATTGCCATTGCCGACTTTTTCTTCTTTGGTATCTTTGGCACTCCAGCAAAGAAACGGTCATTGTATTCTGGCAATGATTCAACATCATCACGCCATTCTGAAAAGTCCAACTTAAACGGTGGATTGGACACAATGAAATCCATCTTTTCTGAGTGCTTATTATTGAGGATAGTATTCCCCTGTACAATATTTCTGATTGAATGGCTCAGGCCATTTAATATCAAGTTCAAACGCAATAAGTTTGATGATTTCTGCGAAATATCCTGACTATAGACAGTCGCACGGTCCGTTCCAATCTTACTTGCCAAGGTCATCAGTAAACTCCCTGATCCCGCTGCTGGGTCATAGATTCGAACATTTTCTGGTTGGTCCTTTCCAACTAAAATCTGAGCGATAATTTTAGCCACTGCGTGTGGTGTGTAGTATTCTGCGTATTTTCCGCCACCATCTTTGTTATAATCCTTAATCATATATTCAAAAATAGTCGAGAAAAAGTCAAAACCGGCAACAAAGATATGTTCATCAAACTTAGTTTCTGCTAGCTTATTGATAATGGCCCGAGCAACTACATCTTGTTGGGCACCGTCTAAGATATTATCTCTAAGTAAGTTACTATCGAATAACCTAACTTCCGTATTGCCTGCAGTTTCTACTGAGTAGATATCATTGTTATCAACTGCAATATCATTTAACGTTGCATCAAATAACGTACTGAACCCTTCCTCATTCTGCTGGTTAAATAAGCTTTCAATCAGATCTTCTCGCTTAATCTTGGCAGACTTATTACCCAGGTCCATCTGTAAAAACTCATAATCATCGTCTGTCATTTTCATAATTGTGTCATAGTCGTTTTTAACATCAAACACCTTAGCCTCATACAAGAACTTATCATTGATAAACTTGTACAGAAATGACTGGGTTAATAGTTTATATTCTCCAGGTTCTCCACCTAAACCAGCGGTGGTAAAAATACCTTTTAAATCGTCAACCAATTGTTTCACTAAACTACTGTATTTTGTATTATCCACTTTTTAAACTCCTATCATCTCTAATTCTTTTTTATATTCATCAGTCAACAACTGTGAGACAGTTTTAACTTGCGTTGGCGCAATTTTAACCTGTTCTTGGCGACTACTATTACGAATAGTAGCAATCGATTCATTAGTAAAGTAGCCTTGATTTTCAACCATGCTTTGATTCTTAGCTACCTTATCATCAATATCTGTCTTAGCTCGTAACATTACTCGATAAAGCCCCGGCTCTTCTCTGACAGAAGTTGGCATTTGCTGCTTTTGGCTATAAATAACGTGTTTATAGGCCCGTGCGTACTTATAATCACCACTAAATGCTGTCGCAATTTTTCGGTTGCGAGCATTTAAGTTATTAATCTGAATAATGACTTTATCTAAGGCAGTCGTATTGATCTTCGTTTCTTTAGCCGACAATTCTCCAATATGTTGCTTTTGCAGAATTCGGGTAAATTCATCATAAAGACTAATCCATTCTGGATCAGTTTGATCCCAGTTGTGTCCTAGTCCAGTTGCTGCTTTGCGTTGGCGTTCCATAAAGTCATTAGCCGACAATTCTAGCTCAACTTCACCGACCTTCTTGAAGCTAAAGTCCATTTTATTCATTGCTAGCTTTAGTAATTTTTCACTACTATCATCCCTAGCATTAGCCAATAGATTTAATGTTGCAATCCGATTAGTCACCACCGTCAGTAGTTTTGCTACATCCAGATCTCTGATTTGATCAGTTAAATCAGTATAACCCATCAATCGACTGATATTGTAGTATTGTTTCAATTCTTTCAAGGTTTTAGCTAATTCTAACAGATCTTTCTTTTCTGGCGTTTCATTAACTTCCTGGCTAAATTGCTCCAAGTTATCTGTAGTGTATTCTGCAAGTACAATCTCTGCATTTTTCAAACTAGCTTCGATTTCTGCAGATGGAACAAACAAAGAGCCATAAATATTTTGTAATTCCTCATCCGTTGTATCTTTGTTATATTCCTGATTTAATTCTTCAAAATAAGCATGATTGGTCTTGTCAAATTCACGAGAAATATTAGCAAAATCAACAATATAGCCCATTCTGAAATCCTTATATGGACGGTTAACTCGCGTCAAAGTCTGCAACAAGTTATGCGCTTTAATCATTCGTCCCAAGTATAACTTCTTTAATCGTGGAGCATCAAAACCTGTTAAAAGCATATTATACACAATTAAGAAGTCTGTCTTTCCACTCTTAAAATCATCAACCTCTTTAGCCCGGGTTTCCTTATCATCTTCATCTGAAAGAATCAAAGATGCAGTAAGGGTTGTTTCTCCCTGTTCACGCTTGTTCATAAATTGTTTATATATTTCACGAGCCTGAGCGCTAGACTGGCTAACAATCATTCCTCCGATTGTTTGATCATCATAAATATCACGAGACTTAGTGAAATCGTTTAGAATATACTCTAACATTGGTGTTACAAAATGAGGATGTGAATACAAGGTCGTTTTATCCAAACTCCCCTTCTCTACTTCTCCAGAAATACTACTTAAAACATCAAACAATTTTTTCTTGTAGCTAGTAGCAATTTCTTCTCGGAGCAAGCGTAAGGTATATCCATCTTCAATTGATTGGTTGTAGTAATACTTGTGGATATAATCTCCAAATATTTCACGTGTTGTTGCCCGATTCTTTTTACTATTTTTACCATCTACACTAATTAGCGGCGTACCTGTCAAAGCAATCTTAATAGAGTTTTTATCCGCATTATAGAGATTTGGCAAATATGATCCCTTTTCGTTATAAGAACGGTGAGCTTCGTCAATGAAATAGACATTTTGTGTATTTAATGCGTAACCTGACTTGTTGGTTAAGTCCGTATCTTCATTAACCTTTTGAATATTAACAACTGCAATGTCTTCGGCGAATGCTTCGTTCAACTGCCTTTTACTTGAAATCAATTTGACAGTTAAGCCACGCTTCCGGAATTCTTTACTTGCCTGCGTTGCCAAATCTAACCGGTCAACCACGAAATAAAAGCGAGGTATGAGCTGTTTTTGCTGAAATTTGTACTTCAAATACCTCACGTTAAAGTAGGCTAGAGCCGTTTTCCCAGATCCTTGCGTATGCCAAATGACACCTTTTTTCATCCCCTCATCAATTTTTTCGGAGATTTTTCGAGTCGCGAAGTACTGTGGGTAACGCATGATGTGCTTCTGGATAGTAGGCTTACCATCTTTAGTGGTAGCATCAACATATACAATACCAAAGCGTAAGAAAAATGTTAATCTATCTTTAGTGTATATCGAAGTCAAAAAACTATTGAGTGGAGTATTAGGATCACAGTTGCTCTTAAACTCTGCCGTATTTTTCAAGACGATTTTATTGGCATCTTTCAAGACATAATCAACATCTTCTTCGGATAATGTTCCAATTTGATCGACTAGTTCACCATAACGTTCCTCGTGCATTGAATTGAAAACAGCTTTACCTAAGCTAGTAGTTGCATAGTATGATCCCTGCATTTGTTGACCATCATCGTCGGCATAATCCATGTTGTCTGAAAAGGCAATTAACTGTGTAATATTGTGAAAAGCTCGGTACTTTTTATTTTTAAAGCGAGTACCCATTCGTTCAAATTCTGACTTCATCCCAGTCATACCATCTCGGATTGCATTTGGTTGCTTTACTTCAATGTAGGTTAATGGCAAACCATTAATAAAAATAGTAATATCCGGTCTGAATTCTTCTTCACCATTTATACAAGGAACCTCGATTGCCACATGAAAACTGTTACTGTCAAAATTTTCCCAATCAATCAGACGGTACTGCGAGTTGCCTTTGCCTTGGAGCCGATTGAAAAAAGATCGTCCCAAATCATCAAAATTCAGCTCTAGCTTGATATCTTGATATTCTTTTTCAAAATCCTCTTTACTAGCTTCAGGGTTTAAATTTAAAAATTGTTCCTTAAAGATAGGTACAATAATATTATCATCTAAATCGAACTTATCTTTGTTTTCTTTGTATGATAAGTATTTATATCCCAATCTTATTAAGTGCAATACTGTGGGTAATTGCACACGAGATAATTCATTAAAACTCTTACTCACTTTACTTCCCCCATTCTCTTTACTATTGCTATTTACTTCCTTTCAACTTCACAAATATCACTGATATCGCAATCAAGCGCAATACAAATTTTCAATAATACTTCAGTCGTAATATTGCCATTACGGCCCATCTTAGCAATTGAAGCAGCACTAACGCCACTAGCTTCTTGCAGTTCTTTTTTCTTCATGCCACGGTCAATTAGTAGCTTCCATAGCTTGTTATAGCTGATTATTGTCTCTTTCTTTTCCACCATTGGCCTGTCCTTCCTAGCTTAGAAAAATTTCTGGAACATTTACCATAACTTCCTTAGTTTCGTTGGCTACATCTATATCATCAACATATTGAACTAGCTTTGAGACCTTCCATCCATCAAACTCTTCTATAACTAATTCATCCTTGTGCTCTTCGATGTATTCTGAAGATTCTCTAGAATAGCCACTCTGTTGTAACCAGATTCGTAAATCACTATCAGTTCCATATTCTAAGAACTTATACCAGTCATTCTGAGGTGCTGCACCACTTTTAGTTAACTCTTGCGTAACTTTCAAAAAATATTTTCCCAGAACAAACTGAAGCTTTTGCAACCTATTCATCACAGCATTGATAGTTATTGTGTCCCAAGTAATATTAGGAACTTCATCATTATATTTACTTACTCTATTTAGAAAACCTGTATCGCCAGACTTGGGATTGCGCATTTTGATTGCAAAGTCACAAATTTTTCTCAGACTATAACCACTGATCCAAAGCAACGTTAGCTTTGCATCATCCTCCACTATCTTTTCTTGGATTTTCTTATCCTCTTTAGATTTTATAAAGTCGGATTCATAGATTTTCCAGTCGAATATTTCAGATAGTTTTAGCAAAAAAGCCTTAGTTTCAGATAAATTTAGTTTCTCATCTTTATAGATATCTGGATAACCTCTAACATCCTCTTGACTGATCTTTTCTCTAAGTTTTTCTGATTGATCAGAAGAGAAATTTATGTCATCTTCCAGCATGTCTGAATATCGATTTTGCAAAGTTTGCAAGATTTTTTTCTCTTCATCAGGATTTATGCTCTTAGATAAATGTTTTCTAACAACACCAGACCTATTATTCTTTAGTTCTTTAATATAAAGTAAGGATAATTTACGAATCAAATTATAATTACGATGTTCCTTGAGATCCTCTAGACGCACATTTCCCTGCTCCAAACTTCGCTTAATCGCTGCTGCCTGAGTAGGCTTGATAACAGTAACTGATAATTTAGCTTTATTAAGTTTGCCAGCTAGCATAGATAAATAAGCTTCACGGTTGCTATGTGATCTTTCACTTTCTCCAGTAATCAAAAAAACATTTCCTATCATTGAATGGCCTAATCGACCAACCCTACCAATTAGATTTAAGAAATCCAATCGACTAAGCTTTCCCTTGCCATTATGCAACGTAGTAACAAAGATGTTATCTGCAGGTAAGTTAACACCCTCCAATAATGTACTGGTGCAAAAGACTAGTTTTAAAAGCCCTTCTCGACAGGCCTCCTCTATTCTTATTCGAACATTAATTGGCAATTCACCAGTATGAAAAGCAATCCCTTTTCTAATTAAATCAACTAATATATAATTCGGGTGAATTTTGCGAGAAATATAGTCGGCTAGCTTATTTAATTTTTCATCGTAAAGTTCAGGTAATTGCCGGCCAACAACGGCAGCATCAGAAATAGCATTCTTTTTTGAACCATAGTAGACCAAGTTACACTTGCTATCTTCTAGCTTATTCAACATACTCAAAACTATTTCCGGGGTCGTCCAAGAACCCTCAAACGAAAATATTGGAATAGCTTTCTTACTTAAATCGTCATATGCCAAGATTTTATTAGCATATCGGTCAAAAATGATTTTTACTTGCGTTACCGGAGATTCAGTGATTTGAAGTCCCTTGTCTTCCCTACTCGTTTCAACAAGTTGCTTAAATACTCCAGGATTAGGTACTAATGGGGCTGCAAAGGTAACTTTTGGCGGATCATTCCACTCCTTAATTTGATCGAAGATTTCATAATAGAAGATACTACGGGAACTAGTTTCTGTAATCTTTTGTGATTCATCAATAAATAAGTGATTAAATCTAATACCTGGATTTTGAGATATCAATGCAGACAAGCGTTCCGGAGTCATCACAAAAATAAAGTTACCTTCGTAATCTAGCCAATACTCTTCTGGATGTGAAAATACTCGATAATGATTTTCACTTAGATTAGTTCCTAAATCATCAATGAATCGGCTTTTCACCTCGGTGATTAGCGCTTTGCTAGGTACAGTGATTGCAAAATTACCTATCGAACCATTCTTCACTTTAAATTCAATATATTTCTCTATCAAAAAGGTCTTTCCCACTGAAGTAGGCGCTGAGAAACTATTGAGTTCATTTTCTAAAGACTTAAAGATAACGTCCTGTTTCCCAATAAATGATAGACTTACTTGACCTGGAATTTGACGCTTTTTCTTCTGATATTCTTTCATAGCATCATTCCACAAGTAATCAATTGTTGGGATGAGGTTATATCTTTGTTTTTTTCGTGGCAAAAAATTATTAAAGCCGGTCAACACTTCATTAGTTACAAGTCTCACACTAGGATCATTCGAATACATCTTTGATAGCATTGCAACTATCCTTAATGCTGTATTTTTTTGCTCATTATTCTCTTGATCACTGATTGACTTTACTAGCAAATCAGAAAATTTTAGTAAGTCATGCTTTTGTTTACTAGTAAGGTTACATGTACCACCAAATAACCAAATAGCATATTGCAAAGACAAATCATTCATCAGCTTACACAGATACTCGTTATTTGCTAAGTGTTCGTATAAATACTCCCCTAGCTTTTTACCGCTCTTCTCCATTTTTCTACCCTCCTATCAAATCATTCATAATTTTATGACTGTCTTCTTCTGCTTCTGTAAAAGGTAACAAATATACGTAGAACGATGACTTTTGCCAATGGTGTTGTTGAATAGCACGGCTCAATTGGCCAATTGCTTGTTGTAAATCGTTATTAACAGTTTGCCGGCACATTTTCTTAGCTTTATCTGAAGTACAGTTATCCAAGTCTTGATCAGTTTTAAATTGATACCCTATAAAAAGGCCATACGATGCTACCTCTTCAAGCCCTGATTCATTTGGGAGTATTGATTGAACAATGGCCTGACTTTTTGCTTCTCCAAGCTGTGCATTAAGAATAGTCATATCAACTATGTCCGTTGCTAACACCATTTCGTCCGACTGATTGTTCCTAAATTTCGATAATTTCTCTACTACATTATCAACTGCCTCTTGAAGGCTATTATTTAGCTGTGATGCCCCCAGAATTAATTGAACTCTTTCCCCATCACTCTTTAAATACATTCCTTCACTATCAATTGTTCTATCAATAGCAGAGATTTCAGCTCGTGTATACAATTTCAGAGCATTTTCTTCATGCTCCAGAAAAATATACGTCAACAACTCTCCCAGCAAATTACTCGGAATACCGCTTTTAGCATAATGACGAAGTAACTGCCCCGCCTTTAACCCTGCAATATCAGTTTTTTCAACTCCGCGTGCAATCGCATAGTTAGTAATGTTGGACATTGCTAACTCTCTTAGGTTCTTATATCTAAATGGAAGTAATTCAGGTTTTAAAACAAATGCATGTATTGAATTCCTATTTTTCACTACATCTATCTCACTAACATTTACCTGATGAAAAACACTAGAAAACATTTCATCTGAGACAGTCTTTACAAAGGCAAGCTCATCCTCACTTTTTTGAGTGGGGATTTTTTGTTTTCGTTTACGTCTCTTTTTGTTTCTTGCTTCTTCAACTAATTTAGTCATCAAATTAACGCAAAAGTATGAAAGTTTTTCGGATGAAGGTTCTTCATTCAATTTAAGTTCTTCAAATAGATAGTTACTGATTGAATATTTTTGATCATCTGAAGCAGTATCAACAAATTGTTTAAATTTATCTTCATCAATAGTACTAGACTTCAATTTCTGAACAACTGATGCATTTATTCCTTGGTAGTACAGCTTTTTGTAGTTTGACTCTTGATAGTTATCCACATTCCAATTTTTCGTGTAATTGTCAAATATCACTATTACCGCAGCTTCATTAGATATTATCCCATCTATTTCGCTAAGAGGTCTCAATGCATCCACTAAGACCTGAAATCTATTAATCTCCAATTACGTCACTCCCTAAAAAATAACTTTCAGTAACTTTGAGTAACTAAAGTGACTGAGACAAATTAAATATCTTGTTATTATCAAACCATCAACTAGAGATTAGTGCTTAACAACAATAATTATACCAGAATAGATTTGCCTTTCGGATGATTATTTTTGCATTCGCATATTTTTCTAGCTGTTTGGCATGGGATACCTAGCTAACATCCATTACTAGCATGCCATTCAAATTTAATATCACTCTGTAACAAAGCCACTAGTAAGGCGCTGTTGCAGTACCCAAGCGATTTAGTCGTTTAGGTCTGTTTAACGCACCCTACTAGTGGCTTTTCACATACCCTCGATTTCTTCGCTTGGGAGATTAAAGAGGAGGAATTTTAAATGTATAACAATTTATTTAATAACACAAATATTGAAGCTATTTCAAAATACGAAAACAGTTCAGTAACTGTTTGCCCGAAACAGTTAATACCAATGAATAAGTACGGTTTATTTGCCGATACTAACGAAACAGCAAGAGTTGATAGTCGTTTTATCGCCCAAGCATTCGATAAGCATCATGATGACGTACTTCGAGATTTAAAAAATTTATTGAAACCAATGAATGGACTTTCAAACGATTTTATCCAATGCAATTTTACGTTTACATTTTATATTGACAGCCAAGGTCAAAAACTTCCTTGCTATCAACTAACGCGTGATGGCTTTATAATGCTCATTATGAGGTATACCGGCGCAAAAGCTAATCATTCCAAAGAACTATATATTCAGCACTTTAATGAAATGGAAGAACAAATTAAAGTTCTTCGATCAGCAAGAATTGAGTTTCCAATGTTAACTAAGCAAATTCAACTCATTCATGAAAATCCCAAACCTTATCATTACTCAAACGAATGCAATTTAATTAATCGAATTGTATTAGGTATCTCTGCAAAGAAATTTCGTGAAAAACATGGTCTTAAAAAGGGTACTAGTATTCGCCCCTATCTAAGTTCTGACCAATTAAAACAAGTTGATACTCTTCAAAAAATTGATATTGGTCTAATGGTTGGCATCCCTAGTTACCAGGAGCGAAAACAAAAACTTGAGTGGTACTATGCCAAAATTTACGGAATTAAAGATTAAATATATAAACAAATTTTAATATATCGAAACTAAGAAAAAAGCTCAAAACTTAAAAAGCATTAGAAACAACATTACCGAAAACGTTGATTTCTAACGCTTTTTATTATTTTCTATAGTTTCATCTAAAAAGTTATTTTTCCCCAGTTTCTTTTACTCTTCAAAATTTTCAATAACACACTTTTTAAACTTAATTTACTTTCAAAAATGAATACCACAAATAATCTTTTTCTAGTTAACTTTATTTAATTCATCTGTTGCCTAATCTTCAATAGTAAAGTTATTATCATTCAACTCTCCTAGGCGACTCTTAATTTGTTCAAGTATACATAGCAATTTCTTTTTATTTTTGGCTAGTGTTTCTTCATTGAAATAACAACCTTTGCCATGTGAATCAAATTCATAGCACTCATCATAAAGATCTATACATTGTCTATTCCACACTTCTAAATCTGGATCACTGTCAACTATTTCAATTCCTGTCATTAATTTTCCTGTAAACGGTTCAGAGTCCCAAATAGGACCATGACTAAATTCGAACATCAATTTAATTTTCTGCATATTAATTTACCCCAAATATAGACTAATTTATACTAAAATAATCAGTCTAAATATTCTAGTTTAAATTCTATCAATTAATCCTCATCAAAATAAAAATTTTTTAATCGATAAGTTGTAACTGGTTCTACATAATAGTGGTACTTTGCCACTAAATCACAGATTTGATCTCCATTAATGAGTGTAATTACCCT
>SKEM01001079.1_pt1 | contig 13572 bp, 8 predicted proteins | sample 4826731 | NCBI WGS metagenome assembly SKEM01 (sample SAMN11008809, study PRJNA524170) | human gut metagenome | biome: Human fecal sample; material: Feces; isolation source: fecal sample from pouch patient p37 | host: Homo sapiens | place: Israel: Tel-Aviv | collected 2015-07-27
CCTCTGCGATACTCCACCCACCCATGAGCACTCCCGACACCCCGCCCGAGGCGCACGACGACGCGCACCCCGCCGACGCGGACGCCGGCACCCCGCCGGCCGCGCGGCAGGCCGGCACGCCCGGTCCGCCGCCGACGGAGCCCGCCCCGGTCACCGGCGCCCAGCGCGCCCTCGGCCGCGCCCTCGGCCGTCCCCGCCCGCACGGCCGCATCGCCGTCGGGCTGGCCGTCCTGGCCGCCGTCGCCATCGTCCTCGTGCCCGTCGGCCTCGCCGGCCTCCACGGGGGATCGGCCGCCGACGGAGCCGGCGCCACGGCGACGGCGAGCGCCACGCCCACCCCGGTGTCCGCGGACGGACCTCTCGAGGACGTGCTGACCGTCGTCGGCCGCGTCGGCGCCGTGCCCGTCGTCGCCCTGCGCGGCCCCCTCACCGCCGCGACGGCGGTTCGCAGCGCCGTCCTCACCGAGGGCTCGGGCCGGAGGATCGCCACGGGCGACGCCGTCCTGCTCTCGGTGGCCACTTTCTCGGGGCTCACCGGCGAGAACACGACCGGCACCGAGGCCGGTACGCGCCTGTACCGGGGCCTCCTCGAGGAGAAGGGCCTCGGGACGGACCTCAACCAGGCGCTCGACGGCACCACCGAGGGCTCCCGCGTCGTCCTGCGCGCCCCCGCCGTCTCCACCGACGGCCCCGCCTCCACGGAGATCACCGTCGTCGACGTGCTCCCCGCGCTCTCCCAGGGCGAGGAGCGCGACGCTCCCGCGGGCGCCCCGAAGGTCTCCGTCGACGCCGGCGGCGTCATGAGCATCGACGTCTCCGGCACGAAGGCGCCGAGCTCCTCGACCGCCTCCACCCTCATCGAGGGCACCGGCCGGCAGGTCACCGCCAAGGACCGCGTCATCGCGCGCTACGCCTCGATCGGCTGGGACGGGCGCCTGCGCTCCTCGACGTACGGCGACACGGTCGTCCCCGGCGTCATCGACATGCGCAGCACGCTGGCCGGAGTCGCCCGCTCCCTCGTCGACGTCCCCGTCGGCTCGCGCGTCCTCCTGCGCCTCACGGCGGACCAGGCCCGTGGCGACGTGCCCGTCACCGTCGTCATCGACGTCCTCGGGGTCGCCGACGACGACCAGCTGCCCGCGGCGACAGCCACACCGAGCGGCCAGGTGACGAGCGCACCGACGGCGGACTCGGTCGTCGTCGTGACGCCCCGGCCGGTCGCCGGCACGAGCGCCGGGCCGTCCGCTCCCCGGAGCAGGACCGCGAGCACGTCACCGAGCCCCACGGGTCGCTGAGCGGGGCTCCGCTCAGCCCTCGCGCACGACGACGTCCGGCGCCCAGCCCGGGCGCCTCCCGTTCGCCGCCGCACGCCACGTCCGCGACGCCTCGCGCTCCTGGGCCTGCCAGGCCTCGACGTCCCAGTCGTAGTCGTCGCGAGCGGCGATGCGGGCCAGGCGCAGGGCAGTGGGAGCGGTGACGAGCACCCGGAGGACCTCGAGGTGCGGGAGGGGGCGGGCTGCGGCGGCGAGGGCCCCGCAGCCCTCGAGCACGAGGCAGCCGCCCGCGAGGGGCCCGACCTCGCGCGGGGCTCCGGGCGCGCCGGCCTCCCAGTCCCAGGTGACCAGGCACCGCGGCCGGCCGGCGTCGAGCTCGGTGAGAGCGTCTCCGCAGCGTCGGACGCCCTCGGCCAGGCCGTCCCACCCGGGCACGTGCTCCTCGACGGCGAGGAGACGGGCACCCGGCGCACGGCGCAGGACCTCGGCGGCGAGCGAGGACTTCCCCGAGCCCGTGAGCCCGTCGAGCACGAGGACCCGGCCGCGCGAGCCCCTCGGCGACGGCGCCTCCGCCCATCCGGCGAGGCGGCGCGGCGCGAGGGCGGGGGACAGGACGATCACTCCCGCAGGCTACCGGCGCACGCGGACGACACGGGGCCGTCACGGGCACCCGCGCTACTCTCCCCGTGCAGCCGCACCCTCCCGACACCAGGAGCCCCCATGAGCGTCGCCGTCCGCGTCATCCCCTGTCTCGACGTCAAGGACGGGCGCGTCGTCAAGGGTGTCAACTTCCAGGGCCTGCGCGACGCCGGCGACCCCGTCGAGCTCGCCAAGCGCTACGACGCCGAGGGCGCTGACGAGATCACCTTCCTCGACGTCTCCGCCTCCTCCGAGGGTCGCGCCACCATGCTCGACGTCGTCGCCTCGACCGCCGAGCAGGTCTTCGTCCCCCTCACCGTCGGCGGCGGCGTCCGCAGCGTCGACGACGTCGACGCCCTCCTGCGCGCCGGCGCTGACAAGGTCGGCATCAACACCGCCGCCATCGCCCGCCCCGAGCTCCTCACCGAGGTCGCCACCCGCTTCGGCAACCAGGTCATCGTCCTGTCCGTCGACGCCCGGCGCTGCCCGGAGGGCGTCACCACCCCCTCCGGCTACGAGGTCACCACCCACGGCGGCTCGCGCTCCACCGGCATCGACGCCGTCGAGTGGGCGGTCCGCGCCGCGGGCCTCGGCGCTGGCGAGATCCTCCTCAACTCCATGGACGCCGACGGCGTCACCGGCGGCTTCGACCTCGAGATGATCGACGACGTCCGTTCCCGCGTCGACGTCCCCCTCATCGCCTCCGGCGGCGCCGGCAGGCCCGCCGACTTCGCCGCCGCCGCCGGCCACGGCGCGGACGCCGTCCTCGCCGCGAGCGTCTTCCACTACGGGACCCTCACCATCGGGGAGGCCAAGGAAGCCCTGCGCGCCGCCGGCCATCCCGTCCGCTGAGCCCCCGGCCTCGTCACCTGGGTCTTCCCGCCGACCGTCGCCGGCGTCTCCTCGGACCCGTCCGGCCCCGGCTGACGGGCCGTGGCACAATCCCCGCCCGTGACCACCACTGAGCCCACTCCCGCCGACTCCCCGCTGCCCGCAGAGCTCGCCGTCCGGCTCAAGCGCGACCCCAGGGGGCTCGTCGCCGCCGTCGTCCAGCAGCACGACAGCCGCGAGGTCCTCATGGTCGGCTGGATGAACGACGAGGCCCTGCGCCGCACCCTCACCGAGGGTCGCGTCACCTTCTGGTCCCGCTCGCGCCAGGAGTACTGGCGCAAGGGCGACACCTCCGGTCACTACCAGTTCGTCAAGGCCGTCTCCCTCGACTGCGACGGCGACGCCCTCCTCATCGAGGTCGACCAGGTCGGCGCAGCGTGTCACACCGGCGCCCGCTCCTGCTTCGAGGCCGGCGGCGACCTCGGGGCCGCCGTCGGCGAGCGCCCCGAGGAGCTGCGCGCCCGGGCCTGAGGCGGTCCGCGACGTCGTGCCCGCGGCGGTCGGCGACGACGTCGTCCCAGGCGGTGGACGCGGACGTCCCGACCGCTGGTGCTACGGTGCGATCTGCTTGCCCGGGTCCCACGAGTATCCGGACGCGTCACTCCACCCACTACCTGAGAGCGCACCATGTCCTCATCAGCCACCCCGGCGGGCCCCGGCACCACCGGACCAGCGGCCGCGGCCCCCGCCGCCGGCCGCGGCGCCGTCAAGGAGCTCACTCTCCGCGGCGTCCTCATCGGCGGCGTCATCACGATCGTCTTCACTGCCGCGAACGTCTACCTCGGCCTCAAGGTCGGCCTCACGTTCGCCACGTCGATCCCCGCCGCCGTCATCTCCATGGCGGTCCTGCGCCGCTTCAAGGACCACACGGTCCAGGAGAACAACATCGTCCAGACGATCGCCTCGGCGGCCGGGACGCTCTCCGCCATCATCTTCATCCTGCCCGGCCTCATCATCGTCGGCTGGTGGAACGGCTTCCCGTACTGGACGACCGTCGCCGTCATCGCCCTGGGCGGCGTCCTCGGCGTCATGTACTCCATCCCGCTGCGCCGCGCCCTCGTCACCCACTCCGACCTCCCGTACCCCGAGGGCGTCGCCGGAGCCGAGGTCCTCAAGGTCGGCGACACCCACGAGGGCGCCGAGGAGTCCGCCCGCGGCCTGCGCGTCATCATCTGGGGCGGCCTCTGCTCGGCCGGCTACGTCGTGCTCAACGCCCTCAAGGCCATCGGCACCGAGGTCTCGTCCACCTTCCGCCTCGGCGCGGGCGCCACCACGCTGGGCACCTCGCTGTCGCTCGCCCTCATCGGCGTCGGCCACCTCGTCGGCCTCGGCGTCGGCGTCGCCATGCTCGTGGGCCTCGGCATCTCCTACGGGATCCTCCTGCCGCTGCGCACCTCCGGCCACGCCGCGGGCCTGAGCGGCACCGACCTCTCCGACCTCGTCTCGACGACCTTCGCCTCGGACGTCCGCTTCGTCGGCGCCGGCACCATCGCCATCGCCGCCGTGTGGACCTTCATCAAGATCCTCGGGCCCATCGTCTCCGGCATCCGCGAGTCCCTCGCCGCCTCCGCCCGCCGCGGCAAGGGCGAGGAGCTGCCCGTCACCGAGCAGGACCTGTCCATGCGCGTGGTCGTCATCACGACGCTCGCCTGCATGCTCCCGATCGGGGCCCTCCTGTGGCTCTTCGTCCACGGCACCGCGATCGCCTCCTCCGCGCTCGGCCTCGTCCTCGTCTCGATCGCGTTCATCCTCCTCACCGGCCTCGCCGTCGCCTCGGTGTGTGGCTACATGGCCGGCCTCATCGGCGCGTCCAACTCGCCGATCTCCGGCGTCGGCATCCTGGTCGCGATCCTCGCCGCGCTCGTCGTCAAGCTCGTCTTCGGCGCCTCCAGCGACTCCCAGACGACCTCGCTCGTCGCCTACACGCTGTTCACCGCGGCCGTCGTCTTCGGCATCGCGACGATCTCCAACGACAACCTCCAGGACCTCAAGACGGGCCAGCTCGTCGACTCCACCCCCTGGAAGCAGCAGGTCGCTCTCCTCATCGGCGTCCTCTTCGGCGCGATCGTCATCCCGCCCGTCCTCGACCTCATGCAGACCGCCTTCGGCTTCGCTGGCGCCCCCGGCGCGGGGGAGAACGCGCTCGCCGCCCCGCAGGCGAGCCTCATCTCCTCCCTCGTCACCGGCGTCTTCGGCGGCTCGATCAACTGGGGCCTGCTGGGGCTCGGCGCCCTCATCGGCGTCGTCGTCATCATCATCGACGAGGTCCTCACCAGGACGACCCAGCGCATGTCGCTCCCGGCCATCGCCGTCGGCATGGGCATGTACCTGCCCAGCGCGGTCACGGTCCTCATCCCGCTCGGCGCCATCCTCGGCGTCATCCACAACCGTGCAGCCGAGCGCTCCGCACACCCCGAGCGCGTCAAGCGCATGGGCACCCTCATGGCGACCGGACTCATCGTCGGCGAGTCCCTGTGGGGCGTCGTCTTCGCCGCCATCGTCGGCGCCACGGGGAACGAGGCGCCACTCGTCGTCATGCCGGACTGGTGGTCCGGCCCCGGGACCGGCCTCGGCGTCCTCGTCTTCGTGGTCATGCTCGCCGCCCTCTACCGGCTCGCGCGCCGCGAGGGCGAGCGCGACTGACCCGCCTCCTCGCACCCGCCACCGGCCCGGGTACCGGACCCCGTGGAGGGGTCCGGCGCCCGGGCGGATTTGCCCCGTAACACGGCGGCGTAGACCATGAGACCCGCACGACCGCCCGCGCGAGGCAGCACGGGACCGTGCCGGCGCCCGCACACGGCGGGCCGCCGACCGATGACCGACCGGCTCCCCTCGGAAAGGTGGTGGCGCGTGATCCGCTTCGACGAGCTCGCCGACGCCTCGCTCGCCGAGGTCGCCCTCCGGCAGGAGCGCGTCCCCCTCGAGGACCTCCGCGAGGCCGTCCGTCTCGCCCCCGGAGCCGTCGACGCCGCCGCCGTCCTGCGCCAGCCGGGCCGTGCCGTCTCCGTCATCGCCGAGGTCAAGCGCGCCACCGCCACCTTCGCCGACCTCTCCGGCGTCGGCGACCCCGCCGTCCTCGCCCGCTTCTACGAGGCCGGGGGAGCGGCGAGCGTCTCCGTCGTCACCGAGCCCACCCGCTCCCACGGCGCCCTCGCGGACCTCGACGCCGTGCGGACCGCCGTCGAGGTCCCCGTCCTCGTCAACGACGTCGTCGTCACCCCCTACCAGGTGCACGAGGCCCGCGCCCACGGCGCCGACATGCTCACCCTCGACGCCCGCCTCGAGGCGCTCGTCCTGGAGTCCCTCATCGAGCGCACCCACTCCCTCGGCATGCTCGCCGTCGTCGAGGCCCACTCCCGCCGCGAGGCGCTCTCGGCCGTCGAGGTCGGGGCCCGCTGCGTCGCCGTCGACGCCCGCGACCCCGACACCCTCGAGGTCGACCGCTCCCTCTTCGAGCAGGTCGCCGAGGTGCTGCCCACCGCCACCATCCGCGTCGCCGAGGGCGGGGTCGCCGGCCCCCACGACGTCATGGCCTACGCCCGCGCCGGCGCCGACGTCGTCCTCGTGGGGGAGGCCGTCATCCGCTCCGCCGACCCCCAGCAGATGGTCGCCGAGCTCGTCGCCGCCGGCTCGCACCCCGCCCTGCTCAACTCCACCCACCGAGAGGCCCTCTGAGTGCACGCCGCCACCACCGTCCTGGAGGGGCTGGCGAGCCTGCCGGCCGCGATCCCGAGCCCGTCCCGGGGCGTCTGGTACGTCGGGCCGATCCCGATCCGCGCCTACGCCCTGTGCATCCTCACCGGCGTCTTCATCGCCGTGTGGCTCACCGACCGCCGCTACCGGGCCCGCGGCGGCGACCAGGACGTCGCCCTCGACATCGCCATCCTCGCCGTTCCCGTCGGCATCGTCGGCGCCCGTCTCTACCACGTCATCACCTCCCCGGACGCCTACTTCGGCCCTGACGGCGACCTCGCCCTCATCCCGCAGGTCTGGCACGGCGGACTGGGCATCTGGGGAGGCGTGGCCTTCGGCGTCGCCTCCGGCGCCTGGCTCCTGCACCACCGCGGGCTCAGGCTCGCCCCCATGGCCGACGCCGTCGCCCCGGCCCTCCTCATCGCGCAGGCCGTGGGCCGGCTCGGCAACTACTTCAACCAGGAGCTCTTCGGACGTCCCACCACCCTTCCCTGGGGCCTCGAGATCGAAACCGCGCACCTGCCGGACGGCTACGCGGCCGGGACGCTCTTCCACCCGACCTTCCTCTACGAGCTCCTCTGGAACCTCGCAGGGGCGGCCTTCCTCCTGTGGCTCGACCGCCGTCTGCGACGGCGCGACGGCGCCACCGGCGGCCGCCTCATCTGGGCGTACCTCATGGTCTACACGCTCGGCCGCGGCTGGATCGAGGCCCTCCGGATCGACGACGCGCAGCGGATCCTCGGACTGCGTCTCAACGACTGGACCTCGCTCATCGTCTTCCTGACGGGTCTGGCGGGCTACCTGGTGGCCACACACCGACACGCACCTGACACGATCAGGCGGGATAATGGCGATGGCACCGATGCACCCGCGGATTCGCAACGCGCCGATCATGAAATAGAGGCGTAACCCGTCGCTGGGAGCGTCGGCTCTGACGAGACACGGTTGTCCCGCATCTCGGTCACGAGCGCGGGCGCCGACCCACCGAGAGAGGACGCGCTCCATGCAGCAGACCGCTCAGGCCGCCGCCGGCACGGCGGCACCCCAGAGGCAGGGCCTCTACGACCCCGTCCATGAGCACGACGCCTGCGGCATGGGCTTCGTGGCGCGCCTGGACGGCGCCCCCGCCCACTCCGTCGTCTCCGACGCCCTCCACGTCCTCGCCCGCCTCGACCACCGCGGCGCCGTCGGCGCCGAGGAGAATACCGGCGACGGCGCCGGCATCCTCATGGCCGTGCCGGACGCCTTCTTCCGCGAGGAGGTCGCCTCCCTGCCCAAGGCCGGCGCCTACGCCGTCGGTCTCGTCTTCCTCCCCGGCCCGCACGAGGGCGCCCGGGCCCGCTCCCAGGCCGTCGCCGCCATCGAGCGCCTCGCGCGCGAGGAGGGCCTGCGCGTCGTCGGCTGGCGCGACGTCCCCACCGACGACTCCATGATCGGCCCCACCGCCCGCGGCGCCATGCCGGAGTTCCGCCACCTCGTCGTCACCGACCGGGCCGGACGCGCCAGCGGCGTCGCCCTCGACCGCCTCGCCTACCGCCTGCGCCGCCGCGCTCAGAAGGAGGCCGGCGTCTACATGGCCTCCCTGTCCTCCAGGACGCTCGTCTACAAGGGCATGCTCACCACCGAGCAGCTCGCCCCTTTCTTCCCGGACCTCACCGACGAGCGCGTCGCCACGCGCGTCGCCCTCGTCCACTCGCGCTTCTCCACGAACACCTTCCCCTCGTGGCCGCTCGCCCAGCCCTTCCGCATGATCGCCCACAACGGCGAGATCAACACGGTGCGCGGCAACCGCAACTGGATGGCCGCCCGCGAGGGCCTCATGAGCTCCGAGCTCCTCGGCGACCTCGAGCCCCTCCTGCCGGTGTGCACCGACGGCGGCTCCGACTCCGCCTCCTTCGACGAGGTCTTCGAGCTCCTCACCCTCGCCGGCCGCTCCATGCCCCACGCCATGGCCATGCTCGTGCCCGAGGCCTGGGAGAAGAACACGACGATGGACCCCAGGGTCCGCGCCTTCTACGAGTACAGCGCCAACATCGTCGAGCCATGGGACGGGCCAGCCGCCATGGTCTTCACCGACGGCCGCCAGGTCGGCGCCGTCATGGACCGCAACGGCCTGCGCCCCGGCCGCTGGACCGCCACGAAGGACGGCACCGTGGTCCTCGCCTCCGAGACCGGTGTCCTGCCCATCGATGAGTCCAACATCGCCGCCCGCGGGCGCCTCGAGCCCGGCACGATGTTCCTCGTCGACCTCGACTCGGGCCGCATCGTCCCCGACGCCGAGATCAAGGCCGGCCTCGCCGCCGAGGCCCCCTACGACGAGTGGCTCGCCGAGAACATGGTCCGCCTCGAGGACCTCCCGGCCCGCGAGCACGTCGGCCACTCCGCCTCCTCCGTCCTGCGCCGCCAGCAGACCTTCGGCTACACCCACGAGGAGCTCTCCACGCTCCTGACCCCGATGGCCGTGGGCGGCGCCGAGGCGATCGGATCCATGGGAACCGACACCCCCATCGCGGTGCTCTCCAGCCGCCCGCGCCTCGTCTTCGACTACTTCACACAGCTCTTCGCCCAGGTGACGAACCCGCCGCTGGACTCCTACCGCGAGGAGCTCGTCACCTCGATGTCCGCCGCGATCGGCCCCGAGCCGAACTTCCTCGCGGACGTCCCGGAGCACGCGCGCAAGCTCGTCATCCCCTTCCCGGTCCTCACCTCGGACCAGCTCGCCCAGCTCACCCACATCGGGCGCGCCAAGGCCGCCAAGGGCTTCACCGCCACGAAGATCAAGGGCCTGTTCCGCGTCAGCGGGGGAGAGGCCGCCCTGCGCGAGCGCCTCGAGGAGATCTTCGCCGAGGTCGACGCCGCCGCCGAGGCCGGCACGAGCTTCATCATCCTGTCGGACCGCGAGTCGACGGCGGAGATGGCCCCCATCCCCTCGCTGCTCCTCACGAGCGCCGTCCACCACCACCTCCTGCGCAAGCACACGCGCACCCAGGTCGGGCTCGTCGTCGAGGCCGGCGACGTCCGCGAGGTCCACCACGTCGCCCTCCTCATCGGCTACGGCGCCGCCGCCGTGTGCCCGTACCTCGCCATGGAGTCCGTCGAGGACCTCGCCCGCTCCGGCGCCGTCAAGGTCGAGCCGGACAAGGCCGTCGAGAACCTCGTCCACGCCCTCGGCCACGGCGTCCTCAAGGTCATGTCCAAGATGGGGATCTCCACCGTCGCCTCCTACCGCGGTGCCCAGGTCTTCCAGGCCGTCGGCCTCTCGCAGGAGCTCGTCGACGAGTACTTCACGGGCACGCCCACGCCGCTGGGCGGCATCGGCCTCGACGTCATCGCCGAGGAGGTCCTGGCCCGTCATCTCCAGGCCTACCCGCCGTCGGGCATCTCCCCGGCCCACCGCACGCTGCAGACGGGCGGCGACTACCAGTGGCGCCGCGAGGGCGAGGACCACCTCTTCAACCCCGCGACGATCTCCCGCCTCCAGTACGCGACGCGCACCGAGCAGCGCGAGGTCTTCCGCCGCTACACCGACGAGATCAACGACCAGTCCGAGCAGCTCATGACGCTGCGCGGCCTCATGCGCATGCGCACCGAGGACGTCGAGCCCGTGCCGCTGGAGGAGGTCGAGAGCGTCGAGGAGATCGTCAAGCGCTTCGCGACCGGCGCCATGAGCTACGGCTCCATCTCCCGCGAGGCCCACGAGACCCTCGCCATCGCGATGAACCGCCTCGGCGGGAAGTCCAACACCGGTGAGGGCGGCGAGTCGCGCGAGCGACTCCACGACCCCGAGCGCTGCTCCAAGATCAAGCAGGTCGCCTCCGGCCGCTTCGGCGTCACCGCCGAGTACCTCACCTTCGCCGAGGACATCCAGATCAAGATGGCCCAGGGCGCCAAGCCGGGCGAGGGCGGTCAGCTCCCGGCCCACAAGGTCTACCCGTGGGTCGCCGAGGTCCGCCGGTCCACCCCGGGCGTCGGCCTCGTCTCCCCGCCGCCCCACCACGACATCTACTCCATCGAGGACCTCGCCCAGCTCATCAGCGACCTCAAGAACGCCAACGAGGAGGCCCGCGTCCACGTCAAGCTCGTCTCCGAGATCGGCGTCGGCACGGTCGCCGCGGGCGTGTCCAAGGCCAAGGCGGACGTCGTGCTCATCTCGGGCTTCGACGGCGGCACCGGCGCGGCCCCGCTCACGAGCGTCAAGCACGCGGGCGCCCCGTGGGAGATCGGACTCGCCGAGGCCCAGCAGACGCTCGTCCTCAACGACCTGCGCGACCGCATCGTCGTCCAGTGCGACGGCCAGCTCAAGACCGGCCGCGACGTCGTCATCGCGGCACTGCTCGGCGCCGAGGAGTTCGGCTTCGCGACGACGGCGCTCGTGGTCTCCGGCTGCATCATGATGCGCAAGTGCCACCTCGACACCTGCCCGGTCGGCGTCGCCACGCAGAACCCGGTCCTGCGTCAGCGCTTCTCGGGCCGCCCCGAGTTCATCGTGACCTTCTTCCGGTACATCGCCGAGGAGGTCCGCGAGATCCTCGCCAGCCTGGGCCTGCGCTCCATCGAGGAGGCAGTGGGCCGCGCCGACCTGCTCGACACCGAGAAGGCCGTCTCCCACTGGAAGTCCGAGGGCCTCGACCTCAGCCCCGTCCTCACGATGGCGCAGCCGAGCCCCGGCTCCTCGCTCCACCACGTCAAGGGCCAGGAGCACGGCCTCGAGTCCGTCCTCGACCGCACGCTCATCAAGCTGGCGGCCCCGGCCCTGTCCAAGGGCGAGCACGTCTCCATCACGCAGCCGATCCAGAACACGGACCGCACGGTGGGCACGATGCTCGGTCACGAGATCGCCAAGAAGTACGGCGACGAGGGCCTCGCGGACGGCACCGTCGAGATCAACCTCTCCGGCTCCGCCGGCCAGTCCCTCGGCGCCTTCCTGCCGCACGGCGTGACGATCCGCCTCACCGGCGACGCCAACGACTACGTCGGAAAGTCCCTGTGCGGCGGACGCGTCGCCGTCCACCCCTCCAAGGACGCGTCCTTCGTCGCCGAGGAGCAGGTCATCGCCGGCAACGTCATCGGCTACGGCGCCATCGCGGGCGAGCTCTTCATCCGCGGCCGCGTCGGCGAGCGCTTCGCCGTCCGCAACTCCGGCGCCACGCTGGTGGCCGAGGGCGCGGGCGACCACGCCCTGGAGTACATGACCGGAGGCACCGCCGTCATCCTCGGCGCCACTGGCCGCAACGTCGCCGCGGGCATGTCCGGTGGCACCGGCTACGTCCTCGACCTCGACCGCGCCAAGATGAACGCCGAGGTCCTGTCCTCCGGCGCCATCGAGCTCTCCGAGCTCGACGACTCCGACGTCGACGTCCTCACGACCGTCCTGCGCGAGCACGTCGAGGAGACCGGCTCCGCCGTCGCGCAGCGCCTGCTGGACGACCCCGATCAGCTCCGGTCGCGCTTCACGCGCGTCCTCCCGCGCCAGTACGCGGCCGTCCGCCGCATCCTCGCCGACGCCGCGGCGTCCGGCCTGACCCCGTCCGACCCCACCGTGTGGGACAGCATCCTGGAGGTGTCCCGTGGCTGACCCCCGCGGCTTCCTGAAGATCACCGAGCGCGAGCTGCCGAAGTACCGTGCCGTCGACGTCCGCATCCTCGACTTCAAGGAGGTCGAGGACCGCAAGACGCAGGACGAGGCCCAGCTGCGCCGCCAGGCCTCGCGCTGCATGAACTGCGGCATCCCCTTCTGCCACCAGGGCTGCCCGCTCGGGAACCTCATCCCCGAGTGGAACGACCTCACCTGGAAGGGCGACACCGCCGGCGCCGTCGAGCGCCTCCACGCCACGAACAACTTCCCGGACTTCACCGGGCGGCTGTGCCCGGCGCCCTGCGAGTACGCGTGCACGCTCGGCATCAACCAGCCGGCCATCACCATCAAGAACATCGAGCACTCGATCGCCGACGCCGGCTTCGACGAGGACCTCATCAGGCCGCAGGTCCCCGCCTTCCTCACCGGCTCGACCGTCGCCGTCATCGGCTCCGGCCCCGCGGGTCTCGCCGCCGCCCAGCAGCTGACCCGCGCCGGGCACACCGTCGCCGTCTTCGAGAAGGACGACAAGCCCGGCGGCCTCCTGCGCTACGGCATCCCCGAGTTCAAGCTCGAGAAGTCCGTCCTCGACCGCCGCCTCGCCCAGATGGAGGCCGAGGGAACCCGCTTCCGCAGCTCGGTGGTCGTCGGCGGCGAGCTGAGCGGCCAGGAGCTGCTCGAGTCCTTCGACGCCGTCGTGCTCGCCATGGGCACCCCCAAGCGCCGCGACCTGCGCGTGCCGGGCCGCGACCTGGAGGGCACCTACCAGGCGCTCGACTACCTCACCGCCGCTACCCGCGAGGTCCACGGCGAGGGCCCGACGCCCATCTCCGCCGAGGGCAAGGACGTCATCATCATCGGCGGCGGCGACACCGGCGCCGACTGCCTCGGCACCGCCATCCGCCAGGGCGCCAGGTCCGTGACCTCCATCGAGATCATGCCCGCCCCGCCGGCTGAGCGCCCCGCCAACCAGCCGTGGCCGACCTACCCGCGCCTGTTCAAGGTCGCCTCGGCTCACGAGGAGGGCGGCGAGCGCGTCTGGGCCACCTCGACCGTGGAGATGCTCGACGACGGAGAGGGCCGCGTCGGCTCGCTGCGCATCACCGAGGTCGCCTTCGAGGGCGGCCGCCCCGTCCCCGTCGAGGGCACCGAGCGGGTCATCCCGGCTCAGCTCGTCCTCCTGGCCATGGGCTTCACCGGCGTCCCCGAGACCGGCCTCGTCGAGCAGCTCGGCCTCACCCTGGACGCCCGCGGCCGCATCGAGCGCGACGAGGACTGGAACGCGGGCGTGCCCGGCGTCTTCGTCGCCGGCGACTCCGGCCGCGGCCAGAGCCTCATCGTGTGGGCCATCGCGGAGGGCCGCTCGGCAGCCGCGAGCGTCGACCGCTACCTGCGGGGGACCACCGAGCTGCCGAGCCCGATCACCCCGACCGAGGTCTCCTACCAGCCGTGATGCCGCCGGGTCGGGCTGCCTCCCCGCCCCCCCCGCCCCACCCCCGC
>SKEM01001081.1_pt1 | contig 13549 bp, 14 predicted proteins | sample 4826731 | NCBI WGS metagenome assembly SKEM01 (sample SAMN11008809, study PRJNA524170) | human gut metagenome | biome: Human fecal sample; material: Feces; isolation source: fecal sample from pouch patient p37 | host: Homo sapiens | place: Israel: Tel-Aviv | collected 2015-07-27
TATTATGCCTTATTTAATCGACCTAAAAAATAATTTTACACAATATGCTTTGTCTGATGTTATGGAGTTGAACAGTAAGTATTCTATTATTCTTTATAAGTGGTTATCTATGAATTTCAATCAATATGAACACTATTCCCATAAAGGCGGGAGAAGAAAAGAGCAATTAGAGGAGTATGCTAATCCATCTATTAAAATATCAGAACTAAGACAATTGACAGATACGGTTAATGAATATAAAAAATTTCCAGATTTTAGAAAAAAAACAATAGATATTCCTATAGAAGAAATCAATAGACACACACATTTCATGGTAACTTATGAGAAAATAAAAAAAGGGAGGTCAATCGATAGCATACAGTTTCACATAGCTAAAAAAGAACAGCCAATAGAATTAAATGGCGAGTACAAGGAAAGAGAACAAGACCCTGCATACTTGCAAGGTAAAGTAAATAAAGAAGTAACTCAACAGGCATTATTTGCTGAAGCAATGCAAAGTCCCTACACTATGGAACTGATTACTAGTACATTACTTTCTCCAGTAGAAATGACAGATATTAATTTAATGGCTAACCTCCAACAAGAAGTTTACCTACTTTATAAAGAGCTAGAGAACATAGTAGGGCTAGAAGGTGTTAGAAAGCACCTAGAATACGTTTCAAACAAGAAATTAGACTATTCTAAACCAAACCTTGTTAAGTACCTAAAAACGGCTGTTATGCGCTATCTTGATAGTGGCGATACAAAGCAACCTGAAGAAGATAAAACAAGGTACCTCAAAACAAAGGGAAACGTTAAAGCTGTCAATGGAAATAAAATACCTGACCATAGATATAAGCCTGCATATGTGAATGAAACGACTCCAGAAGAACAAAAGGAACTAGAGAGAATAAAAAAACAATTTTCAGACTCAATGAAAAAGTAGAAATAGCTCCGTATCACTTTAACACCATTGTTTTAAAGTGATACGGAGCTATACCATTATAGTTCTATAATACTATAATTGTATAGTGTTATAGTATTGACAAGTAAAAAGTATTGTAGTATTATAGTTCTATAATACTAAAGGAGAAAAATAGTGAAAAAAAAAGCAACTGTAGTCTCATATGTTATGCAAAAAGGTGGAGTAGCCAAGACTACAACTGGTAAAAATTCAGCAGAAATTTTAGGAAAAGAATATAAAGTGTTGGCAATTGATAATGATCAAAATGCTGATTTCACAGATTCTTTTACAAGTAAGAAATTAATAGAGAAAAATGGAAGTAAGACATTATATGATGTATATATAAAAGGTGCATCAATAAATGATGTTAAAATCAAAATAACAGATAATATTGACTTAGTACCTTCTAGTATAATGCTGGCAAACGTGGATATTGAATTGTCGTCAAGAATGTCAAGGGAATTCGTATTACGAAAAGCTATTCAAGAAGTAATTTATGACTATGATTATATAATTATTGATTGTTCTCCGACTTTGAGCATGACCACAATCAATGCTTTAGTTGCAAGTGATTACACAGTATATGTGACACAATTGGAATATTTTTCAATGCAGGGTTTAACTCAATTACAAAAAACAGTTGATATGGTTAAGGAAGTGAACACTGAATTGAAAGATATTGGTTTAATTTTGACAATGGCAGATAGTACTAATCATGTCAAAGATGTATTAGATGAATTGGAAAGTACTGGTTATAATATACTAGGCACGATAGATCGCTCAACAATTGTAAGAGATGCAATAATGGCTAAACAAGCCGTGTTTCAATTTGACTCAAATCATAAAACCGCTAAACAATATGAAGAATTTGTAAATAACTTAGTAAAGGAAATTGAGAAAAATAATGGCTAGAAAAACTATAAAACAAATGCGTGAAGAAGAAGAAGAAATTATAAGTCAAGTATCAAAAAAAACGGAAATCGAAAGCAATGATCAAAAAGCATTATTCAAAAATATAGAAATTGAAAAGAATAAAAAAAATGCCACCAAAGAAGAAGTGATAGAGTACTTCCAAAAAAACGCAATTGGGAAACAAGGAAGTTTTTACCTAAATGCTGATTTAATGAAACTCCTAAGAACAAAGTCAGTACAAGATGACTTATCAATTGCTGAAGTGGTAAGGAAATTATTGTTAAAGCATTATTTTACGGAAGAAGAACTTAAAGAGCTGTATTTAAAAAATAATTTTTAGTATTATAATACTAAAGTTGTTTAATACCGTAATATTAAAATACTACAACGGTGTAATATTTTAATATTACAAAAGGGACGGAATTAATACTCTGAAAGAAATGGGATATATCTGTGATTTTGACATGCAAGACAATATTTTGGGCTTGTCAAAGATAACTGTCACGATTTCTTGGGACAAAAAATAAAAGCCTTCATGGCTTTTTTATTTTCTATGAATATTAAATTTGTTTCGGTACCTTTGAAAAGTCCTGCGATTGATACCAGTCTGTCTTTCAACATCTTTTTCAGTCGATCCATCAAGATAGAGTTTAAATGCAAGTTGTAGTCGAGGGTCATTTTCGCTAAACTTTGGTTTACCACCCTTAAATTTTCCATTTTCTTTGGCAAGTACAATTCCCTGCGCTTGCCGTTCTTTAATTCTGTTTCGTTCAGACTCAGCCTGATACTTATAAAGCTCGATAACAAGATTGTTGATGAGTCGTCTTAGGTTGTCATCTTCAATGCCGTTCATAGACGGTAAATTTTGTACTTCTAAGGTAGCACCTTTTTGTTGGATTATATTCATAATTTGAGTTAAATCTTTATTATTACGACCTAAGCGATCTAATTCAGCAACTACCACAATATCGCCCTCACGAATATAGTCAAGCATTGCCTGTAATTGCGGTCGTTCGGTAGTAGCACCACTTACTTTGTCTGAAAAGACCTTAGAAACGCTTTCTAAAGCTTGCAGTTGTCTCTCAAGATTTTGTTCTTTGCTCGATACACGTGCATATCCTATTTTTGCCATATTTATAAAATTGAACCGAAAGTTATCGATGTTGCTGCTAATCCACGCCCTAGTTCTCTATCAAACTTACCTGCAGTTGAAGCAGACATATAAAATTTAGCAACTGAAGATGATAGTTTAGATTTTATAGCATAAGGCCTTAAATCAAATTCCAAATCTTTCATTACTCTTGGGAAGTATTCGTTCTTCTCTAGGCGATTTTTTGCATTTAATAAAGGAGTTCTTTCATAAGTGTTAATATCAGGGTTTAAAACTAAATTATATATTTGCGATAAAATTTCATTAGATTCTTTTTCTCTTTTAGTCATGTTAATTCTCCTTAATGAATATATAATAACATAGTTTAACTAAATAATACAGAATTCTAGTACTTAAATGCACAAGTCAGTTGTCTATCCATAAACCTATTCTATTAAAGAAATAAAAACAAGTCAACAGAGTATACTCTGGTATCCTAACCGTGCTAGCAATAACTCTTTTTATAATATATCAAAAAGTGGAAAAAGCACTCATAACTTTGTGGTTATAGGTGCTTTTTCTAAATTATTTGACTCAATTTAAATATATCATTAATATAAATTCAATGATTACCAAATTTTAAGACGATTTTCTGGTGCACGATACATCTTATCTGTTTCTTTAACATCAAAAGTATCGTAAAATTCTTCGAGATTTGTTGGAGGAATATTTGCACGAAGTTTAGCGGGTGCATGAAAATCCATTGACAAAAGCATTTGTTGGAATTCTTTACTTGCTTTCATGCGCCAAATCTTAGCCCACTGACTAAAGAAAGCTTTCAAATCAACGTCTTTCTCATCTTTAGCTGCTGTCAGTGCCGCTGTAATTCCTCCTTGGTCAGCAATATTTTCTGACACAATGAGTTTTCCGTTTGCTGGACCAGCTTCGGTTTCTACGCCGTCAAAGAGTGCAATCATTTCTTTTTGCTTTTCTTCAAAAGCTTCATAATCTTCATCTAACCACCATTTGTTCAAATTTCCTTCTTTATCGAATTGGGCACCGTTGTTATCAAAAGCGTGAGAAATTTCGTGAGCAATAACTGTGCCGATTCCACCGTAATTTTGTGATGAAGATTGTTCAAGAGAGTAAAAAGGAGCTTGCAAAATTGCTGCTGGAAAAACAATTGTATTACTATCAGGACTATAATAAGCATTGACCATATGAGCAGGCATATGCCAGCTTGTTTTATCAACATCTTCTGAGAATTTTTCAAAAGTTCGAGCAGTCAAAATTTCATCGAATTTAAGGGCATCTTCATAGAGAGAGCCAGAAGTTGTTTTTAAACGACTATAAATTTCAGGCAATTTATCTGGGAAACCAATGAAAGGAGTAATAGCATCCAATTTTTCAATGGCTTTTTCAGCTGTTTCTTGACTGAGCCACTCATTTTTAGACAAACGTGCTTGGTAAACTTTAATCATTGCAGTGACCATCCGTTTGACATCGGCCTTACCAGCTTCACCAAAATATTTTTTACCATAGAATAAACCAATCACTTGGCTAAAATAAGACTCAGTCAAATCAAGTTGATGTTTTTCTTGACTTCTTGCTTCTTGAACATTTGAAAGGAAACGTCCATAAGCTCCACCAAGAATTCTAAGGTCTTCATTGAAGAAAGAAGTAGCGCCACGTGCAATTTTAGTCAGCATCCAAGCTTTAATGAGTGACCAATTTTCTTCATTGATAAGTGAATCAAATGATTCATAAAAACGATCTTCGTAAACAATGACTTTATCAGGTTCAGTTTTTACTAAATCTTTAATTAAAGATTTTAAATCCAGGTTTTTAACTTTACTGACAAAGCTGTCAGTAGAAATTGGATGATAAAGTTCAGCATATTTTGCCCACTCTTCAGAAGTATTTGCTGATGGAACTAAAAGAGCATCGAATTTAAGGGCAGACTTTGCAATCTCTTCTGCATTTTCAACATCAAATGTCTTTAAAATTTCGCTTGTATTTTTAGCCCAAAAATCAAGTAATTCTTTTTTTCTAGGGTGTTCATCATTATAATAAGTGGTATCAGGTAAAATCAAGCCCGGACCAGAGAATCCAAGAGAATAGTGAATAGCATCTTTCATATCAGGTTCAACACTAAAAGAAAATGGAAGAGGAGCCTGTGAATGGAAAACGAGTTGAGTCAAATTATTTTTAAAATCTTCAAAAGTATTTAAAGTTTCAACTTTAGCAAGTTCATTTTTTACGGCAGAAAAATCCGCTTTTTCTCTTGCTTGCCAATCTCCTGCTTTATTATAAAATTTGATTGCTTCAAGCAACTCTGGATTATCAGTAGGTAGGTTTTGTGATAAATCAGCTAAATCTTTAGCCAAATTTTTCTCATTTTTTAGTACTAATTCATCAAAAGCTGAAATTCTTGGTTTGTCTGCAGGAATTTCTGCATTTTCTAACCATTCAGCATTAACAGTAGCGAATAAATCATCTTGAATCCTTGTCATATCAAACTCCTTTTTTAATAAAAGAAGCTCAAATCATAAATTTGAACTTCTGTGACTTTAGAATTGCGAAAACTAAAGTGAGGGTATTTTTACAAAAAAACTTGTAAACAAAAGTTAAGTAAAACTATTTGGTGGCCAACTTAGCAGAAGAAACACCAATTTCTGACCAAGTATCCATTGCACCATAATCAAGCGTCATTCCAACTACACGTTTGTTAACCGGCGTATAACTTAACGAGAAGTTTGTTGGAACAACATAAGCTTTTTTATTCATATCTTCTTGATATTTAACGAAAGCTGCTTTACGGTAAGTTGGATTTTCAGACTTGGCAGAATCAATATCATTTAAATCCTTAGTAATTTCTGAATCATTAAAGTGACCAAAGTTATAAGGTGCTGCTGCTGAGAACAAATCTTGTTGAGAAGGTTCTGATGCCAATGACCAAGAACCGTCAGTGATATCCCAGTCATTTGCTCCTGGAGGAGTCGTCATATGGTCGACCCAAGAATTAAATTCCATCAATTTACCGTTATAAAGACTCACTTTTACCCCAATTTTCTTCCATTGTTGGATATAGTTTTGGGCAATGGTTTCAGCGTTTGCATCACCTACACGAGCCGCATAAACAAGCGATAATTCTTTTCCATCTTTTTCACGGTAGCCTGTAGATTTATTCAATTTCCATCCGTCTTCATCCAAAAGTTTATTAGCTTTATCAAGATCTTGTTTTTCATATCCTTTAACTGATGAACTCGTAAATTGTTTAAAGATAGGTGGAATCAAACTATTTGCAGGAGTTGAAAGTCCGTTTGAGAACTTATTATCCACTTCTGCGACATTTCGAGCATAACCAATGGCTTGACGAACATTTTGGTCTTGCAATGGCGTTTTACGATCTTGGACATTAATTGAATTTTTAGCATCATAGTGCCCTAAGTTATAGTACATTAAGGAAATATACATCGCTTGTTGTCCTAAAACCTTGTATCCCTTTAAGTTTTTCACTTGCTTATACTGGCTACTAGCCATGCCGTTAATAATATCATATTTACTTGATGAAAGTGCTGCGACTGATTTTGCTGTTGATACAACTTCATAAGTAATTGAATTTAGTTTTGGTTTTTCACCCCAATAGTAAGGATTTGGGACATATTTAATAGATTCACCAGCAACAACATTTTCCGGTTTAAAAGGCCCTGTAACTAATGGTTTCGTTGTCGTTTTTGGACTAGAAGCCAAATCTTTAGGAGCGACATCTTTCAAATATTGATAAGGCGCTACCGTTTCAAGGAAGTAACCATTTCCTGATTGAGTCATCCCCGGTTTCATTTCTTTAAATTGAACCTTGATGACTTTTCCATTTTCACCATCAGGGAAAGTAATCCCTGAGATTGTTTTAGCTTTACCCGCATGATAATCACTCAAGCCAACAATATTTGCCAGAGAATCAGTCCAACGGTCGGAACCATAAGCAGGATTAGCAATCGTTTCATAGGTAAATTCATAATCTTTAGCCGTTACTTCTGAACCATCAGACCATTTCAAATCTTTACGAAGGGTAATCGTTGCCGTTTTAGACTCTTTATCTAGAGCAACATCGGCAGCTCCTCCCTTAATAAATTTGAATCCACTGTCTGTGAAGAACAAACCATCTTGACCTCCACCAGGACCAGACATTGTAGCAAAAGTTGCATCATTAGAAAGTCCCGATAACCATTGTGCTTTCATTGGAGAATCACTTTGATATGCGACTTTTAAATTTCCACCTTTGATTGCCTTGTCTGGATTTTGATAAGCAACGTCAAAGTTCCCCGCTTTTAATTTTTTTGTACTTGTACTTGAGCTTTGATTAGAACCACAAGCACTTAGGAGTGTAGCTGCTAAAACTACACTACTTGCCAATAAAGTTACTTTTAATTTGTTCATCTTAGTTTCTCCAATAATTTCTTTTTATTTCTTGCTTGCTTCAATATAATATTTAATTTATCATATCCATTTTTAATAGATAAACATTTTTATCACTCTTGAATGTTGTTTATCTTGTAGCTTGTCTTTGGTCAGCCACTCGTCTTAGTGCATTTCCGATAAAGATAATAGCAAGCACCACAATTAGGATGACCACTGTTGCTGGAACCCAAGTCCAAGGCTTATCAGTCATTGTTTCTGGATTAGTCGCTTCATTTATCATTGTTCCCAAAGATGGTGTCCCCGCTGGAAGTCCAAAACCTAAGAAAGAAAGTCCTGTTTCTAAACCAATATTTCCAGCAAAAACAAGCGTTGCTTCAGCAATGACTAAGGTGGACAAGTTGGGCCATATTTCCCGAAACATAATTTTAAAATCAGAGGTTCCCGAAGTTTTTGATGCTCGAACATAATCTCGATTGACTTCCGTCATTGTTCTTGCCCGAATCAGACGCGTTGTCCCTATCCAACTAAAGATACTGATAATCCCAATCAAAGACCAAGAATTAAACCGTGGGATGATAGTTACAAAAACAATAATGATCATCATTGATGGTAAAATCATGACAAAATCAGTGAAACGCATGAAGATTAAATCAAACCTTCCGCCAAAGTAGCCCGTAATTACCCCTAAGATATTTCCTACAACTAAAGTAATGAGTGTAACTGCAAAAGCGATATTGAAAGAGTTTCGTGCAGAAATCATTAACATCATGATAATATCTCGTCCACCATTATCAGTTCCCAGTAAATGTCCATTCGTCAGCGGTGCCAGATATTGGTCCATGATATTCACATCAACATAATTTGATTGTTTTAAAAACATCGAGTAAATATAAACGATTAGAAAGACAGCAACTAGAAAAATTGTTGAAATCATCGCTAATTTATCTTTTTTTAGTTCTTCTTTGATTGAGTGAACTAATGATAAAGAATTTTTGTGTTTTTTTTCTGTCATTTTCACTCCTTATTGAATCCGAATTCGTGGGTCAACCATTGCCATGATAATATCCGACAGGAGGGCTCCAAGAAGTCCCAAAAAACCATTTAATAAAATCAAAGCCGTAATCATTGAATAATCTCGCCCAGTGATTGAAGTAATAAAAAGTTGTCCTAAGCCAGGATAGCCGAAAATTGTTTCAGCAAAGATTGCTCCTCCCAAGAGTCCAGTAATCACAAATCCAAAATTAGAAGCAATTGGTAATGAGGCATTTCTCAAAATATGACGTCTAAAAATCACTTTTTCCTTAACCCCTTTGGCTCGAGCCGTTCGTACATAATCTTGTGTTTGTTCATCTAAAATTCCTGAGCGGAAGTAAGTAAAGATTCCAACTGTTCCAAAGACCGCCAAACTAAAAGCCGGAAGAATCATGTGATAAATCTTACTAAAGAAAACAGGAATTATTCCCATCGCATCTGGACTTACCGTCCCACCTGTCGGAAACCAATTAAGACTATAACCAAAGATAAAGATAATCAAGAGATAGAATACGTAAGGTGGAATACCAAAAGTAATTGAATTATAGGTCAACCACAATTGGTCTTGCCATTTTCCTTCATTTCGAGCTGCAACTATCGACATCGGAATAGCAAATAAGTAAGTTAAAATAACTGACAAAAGTGACATCCAAAAAGTATTAATCGCTCTATGTCCAATGACAGTCATCACAGGCTCTTTGAGATTATAGGACATTCCTAAATTCCCATGTATGGCATTCCCTAGCCACCTGAGATACTGCTCCCACCAAGGGTCATATAAACCTGCTGCCCGTCTTAATGCTTCAACTTCATGTGGGTCGGTATGAGGACCAATCAACCCTGAAAAAGGATCACCAGGCATCAATTTAGCAAAGAAGAAAACAAGAATACTCAAGATAAATAATTGAGGGATCATCAATAAAATACGTCTAATAATTACTTTCCACATTTTCCCCTCCTTTTGGCAAAGCAGCCCAATGACTTTCACTTAATTTTTTTAAGGGCAAAGCGTGTCCATCTTTGTCATAAAAATTTGCTTTTTTATCCTCAAAGTCTTGTTCAACTTTTAGACGGTTTTTCCGATTTTCCGCTCTTCTTGTAACATCAATCGAAGGGATAGCAGATAAGAGTCGTTTAGTATAAATGTGCTGTGGCTCATCAAAAATATCTCTTCGTGTTCCTTTTTCGACAATTCGACCGTTGTGCATGACTGCAATATTATCAGTCATATGGCGGACAACCCCTAAATCATGAGAAATAAAAAGAAATGCAATTCCCAAGTCCTTTTGAATGAGCTTCATGAAATTCAAAACCTGAGCTTGAACAGATAAGTCTAATGCTGAAACTGGTTCATCTGCCACAATTAACTTAGGATTAGTAGCAACTGCCCGTGCGATTCCAATTCTTTGTTGTTGACCTCCAGAAAATTGGAAAGGATACTGTTCTAAAGCTTGTTTAGGTAGTCCAACAATATCCAATAATTCATGAATCCGTTTATTTTCCGTATTAGCATCTATTTTTTCAAAATTTCGAATAGGCTCCGCAATGATATCGTAAATTGTTTTCCGTGGATTCAAACTCGAAAATGCATCTTGAAAAATCATTTGAACATCTTTATTGTATTTGAGCTGGTTTCTTATCTTTTTTTTGCTGACATCTTGTCCTTTGTAAATCAATTGTCCTGATGTCATTTGTTCTAAACCAACAATTGTTTTGCCAATCGTTGATTTTCCAGAGCCAGATTCACCAACTAAACCGACAGTTTCTCCTTCATGAATCGTTAAATCTACTCCATCAACGGCTAAAACATTATCTGTCACTCGATTAAAGAAACCAGATCGAATAGGATAATAAACTTTTAAGTCCTTTAAATTAAGAATTTCGCTCACTTTTTACCCCCTTTCAATTTTTGATCTGGAAATTCAAATTTTTTCCAAGCCTGACCTCGAACAAAATAATTTGAAGAAATTTCAGTCATTTTTTCCGAAATTACTTTTTGAGCTTCTTCTTTCATCCAAGGCACTCGAGCGAGAAATAAATCTTTGTCATACTCAATTTCTGACAGAGAAGGCACAGACCCTGGAATCACATATAAATCATCCGAAACTGTTTCGGCAGATGGATTTGAACGCAAAAGTGACCGGGTGTATGGATGTTTGGGATTTTGAAAAAGCTCTTCAACAGAAGCTTTTTCGACGAGTTGTCCGGCATACATCACCGCCACTGTATCAGCAACTTCAGCAACAACCCCTAAATCATGAGTAATTAGAATAACCCCAGCATTCTTCTTCTTTTGTATTTCTAAAATCAAGTCTAAAATCTGAGCTTGAATGGTAACGTCTAAAGCAGTCGTTGGCTCATCAGCAATAATCAAATCTGGGTCATTGGCAATGGCTATTGCAATCATTACTCTTTGTCTCATCCCGCCTGAAAGTTGGTGAGGAAATTGATTAACGACTCTTTTAGGATTTGGAATTCCTACTTGTTCTAAAAGTTGAAAGATTCTACTTTCATACTGATTTTCTGGATAAACATCATGCACGGCCAACATTTCCTTGATTTGCTGCCCAATTTTCATCAATGGATTAAGCGCAGTGAGTGGATTTTGAAAAATCATTCCAACTTTACTTCCTCGAATACTTGCCATGGAGTCACCCGTTTTACCAATCACTTCTTCCTCATCCAATAAAATGGAGCCTGTAATTTGAGTTTGATTTGGGTTGTGTAATCCCATAACAGCAGTTGCAAAAGTTGACTTCCCAGAACCTGATTCCCCAACAATAGCTAAAACTTCACCACGTCTAAGACTTAAATCAATATCATAAATTGCTTTTTGAAATTTACCAGCAATCCGAAAAGCAACACTCACTTGTTTTGCTTCCAAAATATTTTCACTTTCCATATTTACCTCCATTCTGTATTCTTATTTATACTCAATATCTTTTATTGAAAACAAATTACTTTTGTTTCAAAACAAGGACTTACGGTATTATATTCTTTTTTATTAATTTTTGCAACAATTTAGTATATTCGGAATAAAAAAACACTCCCCTAATGTCATAATTAAGAGAGTGTCTGCTTAAAATATAAAAAATCTGCTAGAAAACCAGCAGATTTTTTAAGATAATTATTTAGCCAAAGCTTTTTTTGCTTCTTCAGCAAGTGCAGTAAATGCAGCAGCATCAGCGATTGCGATGTCAGCAAGCATTTTACGGTTTACTTCGATATCAGCTAATTTCAAACCGTGCATCAATTTGCTGTATGAAAGACCATTCATACGTGCAGCTGCGTTGATACGTGCAATCCATAATTTACGGAAGTCGCGTTTCTTTTGACGACGATCGCGGAATGCGTAGTAGTATGAATTCATGACTTGCTCTTTAGCAGTCTTGAAGAGTTTATGTTTAGCTCCGTAGTAACCTTTAGCGAGCTTTAAAATACGTTTACGGCGTTTGCGAGTTGCAACGCTACCTTTAACACGTGCCATGTGTGTTCTCCTTTAATTCTTAGTAGATTTCAATTTTGTCATAATGACAAATTTATTTTTTTATTGAGTTGGAGCAAGAAAATTAGATGACTTATTTCATTGTCCCTCTTAGTCGCTTACGCTCCTGCGAGGATTGCTCCAATGCAGCGAACAATGTTCGCTTAACGCATTGTCGCAACCATACGACGGATACGTTTGAAGTCCCCTTTAGAAACCATAGAAGATTTACGAAGTTGACGACGTTGTTTTACAGTTTTACCGTGGAAACGGTGAGAAGTGTAAGCACGGAAGCGTTTAAGACCGCCGTTACCTGTACGTTTGAAACGTTTAGCAGATGCGCGGTGAGTTTTTTGTTTTGGCATTGTAATTCTCCTTAATTTATATCAGTTGGCAGAAAAAATTATTCTGCACCTCTATTCATTTTAAACATTCGTTTTCAATGAATAGAGAGGTGAAAGGTTAACCTTTCAGATGGTTGTCTTGTTAAGACCTATTTTTTAATAGGTGCAAGTTGCAAGAACATTTGACGACCATCCATTTTGGCTCTTTGTTCAACAACAGCAACTTCTTTTGTTGCTTGCGCGAACTTGTCCATTACTTGACGACCCACATCTTGGTGAGTAATCATCCGACCTTTAAATCGGATTGAAACCTTAACTTTATCGCCTTTTTCAAGAAACTTGATGGCTTGACGAAGCTTTGTATCAAAGTCGTTTTGGTCAATTACTGGTGACAAACGGACTTCTTTTACAGAAACAACAGCTTGTTTTTTCTTTGCTTCTTTTTGTTTTTTCTTTTGCTCAAACATGAATTTTGTATAATCCATGATTTTTGCAACAGGTGGTTCTTGGTTTGAAATTAAAACCAAGTCCATGTTAAGATTTTCAGCTTGCATTAGCGCCTCAGACGTTGGTGTGACACCTAATTGTTCACCCTCAGCGCCAATGAGACGAACCTCACGAGCACGGATTGCACCGTTCATCATAGGTTTTCTATTGTCTTGTTTAGCTATGTTCGTTCTCCTTCTAATATGATGTGAAAGTTGACTAAGATTTAGGCAACTTCTTTTTTAAAGAAAAACAAAAGCGGAACGACAATCTCGCCCCGCTCATGAAAACATTCGTTTTTGAATAATTCCATTCGTTTGCCCAGGGCTATAACCTCTAAGGCGAGAAGCGGGTGCTTCTGCTTTTCAACTCTATTATTCTATCAATTATTTAAAGACTTGTCAAGTCCTAATTTTTTTATTATTTATAGTGAAATTTATCTCTAATTCTGGTTATAATTCTAATTTTTTGACACTTATAGAATACAATTTTAGAATATGGCTTTAGTCTTGTCAATTCAGCATTTTTTCTATAATTTCAAACACCATATCATTCAATAAAATGAAAATAAAATGATAAAATAATTATAATAAACTAAAATTATCGAAAGGAGAATAAAATGTCAGATATTCAACTCATTACAATTTTTAATACCAGTGCTACAGAAACTCCCAATCAACTCAAAACCTATCAAGTGATGGATGACAATTCTCTACGACTTTTTCAAGTGTCATCAGCATCAAATTAAAAATAGAAAGGATTATCTATGACTCCACTAGATTTAACTCATCTTACTGAAGATATCAAAAAAACAAAAAACTGGTCAATTCATCGGA
>SKEM01001082.1_pt1 | contig 13545 bp, 10 predicted proteins | sample 4826731 | NCBI WGS metagenome assembly SKEM01 (sample SAMN11008809, study PRJNA524170) | human gut metagenome | biome: Human fecal sample; material: Feces; isolation source: fecal sample from pouch patient p37 | host: Homo sapiens | place: Israel: Tel-Aviv | collected 2015-07-27
CGCCCGGCTTAATTGGCTTAGTGTGGTCAACGCTGGTCGTATCATGCTCAATCGTGATCGTCGTGTCTGGGGTTCCTTCACCCGTAAAGTGAATCATTTCTGGAACCTGGCCATCGATGATCTTCCAACCAGCTGGAACATTGGATTTAACATCAACAGTTTGAGTTGTCTTACCATTGACCGTATCTGTCTTGATCTTGTTGCCATCCTTGTCAACATAGACAATATTAGCGGATTGATCTTCAGGCTCATAGATTAGTTCATAAGCATGATCGCCAGTAACAAACGGGTTGTAAGCCGTTTTAATACCATTCCCTGTATCAATTTTTACAGAACTATATGCTTCAAGCTGATATTGATTGCCATGCTTATCTAAAAGAGGTTGTTTCTCACCATCTTTTTCTCTGTAAAAAACCTTCATTGTTCCCTCAGCATCAATCTGCTGATAAATAACTTCGAAATCATCAGACGCATCATGTTCAACGTAGGTCTTCCCTTGAGCAAATTGGGTAAATGTTCCACTTGCCTTACTACTACCCACAAGCTTGAACCCAGCGAACATATCTTTAAGTCCTTGTTTATAAGAATCGCCAATATCAAGCTCAAACTTTTGACCGGTCAATCCATTTGAATAATAAATTGGGGCTCTCAAATCCATCAGTTTTCCAGTGTCTGGATTTCTATACAGGAACTTAATAATCGGTTGTCCCTTCTCCGGCAATGCAATAGCAAATGAGTCAGAACGAGAATTGTCAGTACTCCCATTTATTTCATAAACATCCTGTAAATTACCGTCACCTCGATCCAATATATAATGATTATCATCAACAACACTGATTGAACCAGATGATCCTTCAGGCTTGTCATAGCTTAGAGTGACTCCGTACTTTGAGTATCTGTAATCATTATGATTGTCATCAAAATCGTCATTGATAAATTGGTGATAGCCAGTAATTCTACTATACCAATTGTCAAAAAAGTAGACGGATACCTTTTCCCCAGTATCTTGATCAACTGTCCAAATAAAGTCAGTATCAATTCGACTGTCATTAATGACACTAAATACATACTGCGAAGGCTTTTCCTCGCCATAATGATAGCTCATATAGCTATCCACTAAATCCTGATATTGAACAAAATTTGGATCAGTTGGATTACTGATTTTAATGTTCTTCAATAAATCATCGTCGTTTACTGTTGAAGCAGCATCCGATACAGCACTAGACTGCGCCTTGTTATACAACAGGTTGGCCGTATTTGATGCGGCTGCTGGCTTTGCCTCAGCAACGTTAAGCGTAGTCGTCTTCTGTTGCTCAGCAGCTGAGGCGGCACTCTTTACCGCTTCCGCAGCTGTGCTGTCAGCGGCACCAGCAACTGCTGATGAGTCAGCAGAAGTACTTGCACTTTGCTGGTTAACCGTATTCTTATCGGTATTCACTGTCGAATCATCGTTAGGGGCGTTTTGTCTAACCACTGGATCGGTAGAAGTGGTATCAGCCAGTACACTCTGGCTTCCGCCAACGTAAAAACCAGCAGCAATTGCTACTGAAACAACTCCAACGCTAAGTTTTCGTAATGAAAAACGTAAAAATCTTTGATTATTCTTGTTTTCTTTCAAAAATTTATTATTTTTACCAACCATTTTTATATTTTCGCCATGTTAATAGAATTTTTTGGGACGTTAAGCGTCTACCTCGCATTTTCTTTGTTTACACACAAAAAAAAATAAACTTGATTAACCCATAATCTTTCGACATAAAAGTTAATCTTGTTTACTTTCCTATACGTAAAAGCTTATCAAATTGAGGTGAGGAGTGTCAATCTATAAAACGGTTGACTTATATATAATAAGAATGTGAAATGGTTCGCTTTTTGGACAAAATTATAAAACTGTACCTTGAAAATATTATTTTTAATCTCTAGAATACCGTAAAATCTTGAAAAAAATTATTAAAAAGGCAGATTGTAAAATTTAAGTTGAACATTTAAGTGGACAGAAAAACCCATCAAGGTCTTTAATCAATGTCATTAAGTTAAGCTATTGACATTGGAGAAAAAAACAATTAAAGCATCATTTGGCTTTAGATAGCCAATTTGATGCTTTTTTGCGTACGCCAAATAAGCGTAGTTTGTATTTCTTTTTTATTAGGCCACGCGATACATGTAATATACTGCAGACTTGGCTTTTAAATTTCGTTTGTCTTTTCGCCTTTATTTTTGCAAAAAAAAGAATCGAATCCAAATGATTCGATTCCTAAAAAGATCAGTTTTCAAAAGTCAATAGCTTAACTTAATGACATTGCATTTTGAATAACTGTGGAGATTTTTTGGTATAAGTCCCTTAACGATGACCTCGGCTCTTATTATAATAAGAAAATCCGCAAATTCACAGTGTTCATATTATAGCTGTCGTTCACTCTTAACTTATAATCCTAAAATAACGTTCTAATCTGTGAAGTATTGCAGAATATCCTCCTCAGTTAGGCGTTTTTTGTCGTCGCCTTTGACATCAAAAACGATTCTACCATTGTTTAAAATGATGGTGCGGTTTCCGTATTTGATTGCGTCTTTTAATTGGTGAGTGATCATGATGCAAGTCAAATGCTCTTCTTGCACAACTTTATCAGTTAGTTCAAGCAATTCGCGGCTAGTATTTGGATCTAACGCCGCAGTATGCTCATCTAGTAAGAGCAAATCAGGGCGCTTAATTGTTGCCATTAAAAAACTTAATGTTTGTCGTTGACCACCAGAAAGATTACCCACAAAAGTATTTAAGCGTTCATTTAATCCGTTAGGAAGTTGGGCCGCCTGGCGTTTAAATTCTTGCATATGTTTATCTAGGCCTCTTAAACGCAGACCGCGGTGTTCACCTCGTTTGGTTGCAAGTAATAAGTTTTCCGCAACAGTCATTCGCGGAGCTGTACCCATTTTAGGATCTTGGAATACTTGGGCAATATATTTAGCGCGTTTTACTTCAGAAAGATTGGTTAAATCTTGGTCTTTGAGCAGAATTTTTCCGCTAGTAGGAAAAATAGAGCCATTGATAATATTTAGTAGCGTTGATTTACCAGCACCGTTGGTTCCTAAAAGAGTAACAAAATCTCCATCTTCAAGTTTTAGATTAATATTTTTGAGGATTTGCTTTTCTTCATTGGTACCAGCATTAACGGTAGTGGTAATATTTTGTAAATCAAGAATAGTACTCATGGTTTTTCAACGCCTTTCTTTAATAATTTACGAGTGCGAAATTTTTGTTCAAATAAAGGTAGCATCATACAAATAGCAAGAATAATAGCGGAAATCAATTTAAAGTCGTTGGTACTAAAGCCAAGTTGGAGGACTAGGAGTAAGATAAGGCGATAAATAATACTACCGATAACAACTGCTACCAAGCGGGCAGTTAAACTTAAATTGCCGTAAACGACTTCACCAATAATGATGGCAGCTAGTCCGATAACCATAGTACCGATCCCCATGTTAACGTCAGCGTAACCACCGTTTTGGGCTAATAATCCACCAGCTAAGCCAATCAAGCCATTAGAGAGCATTAGACCTAAGATTTTCATATTATCGGTATTAATGCCAAGTGATTGAGCCATTTTTTCGTTGTCACCAGTGGCAATAAAGGCTTGACCAAGATCAGTATCAAGGAAAACTGCTAGCAAAACGATGACGATAATGGCAATGATCAAACCAACAACAATAGTAGGAAAATTGATCGGTAATTTTTGTAAAAGCTGACCGTTTAGTAAAGTATTTTTGTTAAGTAAACCAACATTAGCCTTGCCTAGAATTCTAAGATTAACTGAGTAGACGCCAGTCATCGTTAAAATACCAGCTAAAAGAACAGGAATTTTTCCTTTAGTATATAGTAAGCCGGTTACTAAGCCAGTGACCATGCCAGCGAAGAAGGAAAGAATGGTAGCTGCTAAAGGATTGACGCCATGAACTAACGCACTAACACAAATTGCGGCACCGAAGGGGAAGGTTCCCTCAACAGTCATGTCTGGGAAATTCAAAATTCTAAAAGTTAGGTAGAGGCCTAAGGCTAAAATACCCCAGAGTAAGCCTTGGCCAATAGAAGAAGTAATTAAGCTCATTTGATAATTCGTCCTTTCTTTTGGGCAGCTTGAATTACACTGTTAGGAATAGTGATGTTTAATTCATGTGCTGCTTTTTCATTGATTACTGTTTCATAATGGGTTACGCGCTTGACGGGAAGAGTAGCAGGGTTTTTACCATGAAGCACTTGGCCTGCCATTTGTCCAGTTAAGATTCCCATGTCGAATTGACTGACACACCTGGTAGCGAGACCACCACTTTTAACCATAGTATCGGCAGCAGGAAAAACTGGGATCTTGGCACTGTTAGTAGCCTTTAATAAGGTGGCAATTCCACTAGCTACAGTATTGTCGGTTGGGACATAAACTGCTTGAACCTTGCCTACCATGGTTTGGGCAACTTGTTCGATATCATTGGTTGAAGTGATGGTGTAAGGGATAACTTTAAGTCCTTTTGCTTCAGCTAGTCGTCTGAATTCACGGTACTCTGATGCTGATGAATCATCACTTGAGGTGTAAATGACACCGATGTTTTTGGCTTTAGGTAAAATTTTTTGCATTAAGGCCAGCTGGCTGGCGATTGGCTGGCGGTCCTGGACACCTGTAATTTTACCGCCAGGATGTGTTAGACTTTTTACTAAATGAGCTCCAAGAGGATCGCTGACCGCGCCCATAACTACAGGGATGTTGCCAGAAGTATTAGCTAGAGATTGGACAGCAGGAGTGGCAATTCCAATAGTTACAGTTGCGTTTTCCTGGCTAAAGCGATCGCTCATTGATTTCAGATTACTTTGATCACCTTGGGCATTTTGAAAATCAATTTTAAGATTTTTTCCTTCGATATATCCTTCATCTTTAAGTCCTTGAATAATGCCTCGATGGATCTGATCTAGAGCGGGATGGCTCATTGTTTGCAAGATACCGACAGTTGGCGTTTTCTTTTCCGCATTTTTCTTATTTACTTCACTGACAAATGCAACTGCCAGAAAAGCAAAAAGAGCAATAATTGTTCCGATTAACCTTTTCATTCTTTTTCTCCTTCAAACAAAAAAGGCACTTCCTTTTTTCGGGAAATGCCTAAAACAAAACCCGCACGTTATTTTCCGTGCGGGCAATATTTCTTGAAGATTTTACCAGCACAGATACGATCTTAATGAGTCGCATCTGTACTTCACGAACAGAAACAACTCTAGTGCTGGAATTGCCAACGATTGATTGCTGTAAATTTAATCATGATAAAATCTTCCTTTCGTTCAAATTTGTTAGCTAAATTTTAAGTAATTATGAGAAAGATGTCAAATGATTTTTTTATTAACCATGCTATAATAATTATTCTAACAATCATCATAGAAAGAAGGGACCAGATTGCGTTACAAACAAATTATTTTTGATGTAGATGACACAATTATCGATTTTGCGGCAACTGAAGATTTTGCTTTACATAGCTTGTTTAACGCTCATCACTGGCCTTTATCTGCGGAATTGCAGCGGCAGTATCATTCTTATAATCAAGGACTTTGGCGCCGGCTTGAACAAGGTGAACTAACTTATGAAGAGTTAAGTAAAATGACTTTTCATGATTTTATTTTGGATCATTTTGGTATTGAGATTGATGGCAAGAAGGCAATGGATGAATATCGTTCATACTTTGGCGAAGCACACCAATTATTGCCAGGGGTTGAGGACACCTTGATTTTTGCTAAAAAGCGGGGCTATAAGCTGACCGTTTTGAGCAATGGTGAAAAATTCATGCAAAATCACCGGTTGGAGCTTGCTGGTGTGAAAAAATATTTTGACCTAATTGTTACGTCAGAAGAAGCCCACTATTCTAAGCCTAACCCACATGCTTTTGATTATTTCTTCAGTCGTACGGAAATTGGTCCGAGTGAGACTGTCTTTTTTGGGGATGGATTGCAATCGGATATTTTAGGTGCAGAAAAATATGGCTTTGATAGTATTTGGTACAATCATCGCCATCGTAAAAATACCTTGCATTTGCATCCTAAGTTTGTAGTAGAAACTTATCCAGAATTGGTTAAATTAATGCAGAATGATTTTGAGAAGAAGTACTAATCATTATACTTTTTGCTCTTCAAGAAGATGCCCCAACCAATAGTTAATAAGCTGACAAAAATTATTAAAATCCAAAAGCCGTTTTCATTTTCTTTACCTGGTAAGCCGCCGACATTCATGCCCCAAATGCCACTGATTAAAGCGGGAAGAGCAATTACCAGGGCAGCTGAATCTAGATATTTCATTAAATGATTTAGGTGACTGTCCATCATGGCGGTAAAGAGGCCGCTAATGGAATTGAGCAAGTCAGTGTAAACGTGAATCATTTTGGTGATTCGCTTTTGCCTGGTTATGATACTTTTAACGCGGGCTGGATTTGCTAGCTTGTTTTCTACTAAATAATCGCAAAATTCTTCTAAGCTAGATGTTTGATCATCTAAGGTGTGTTTTAAGTAAACTAGCTGGCGAGTTAAATCTGTTACTTTTTTTAATTCTTTTGTCTTAGTTGTTCTTCTTGCAGCTTGATCTAAATGGTCAATTTTTTGTTTAATTGTTACTAATTCTGCATGAAGATGCTTGATTTGGATACACAGGCTTTGAAAAATTGTTTCAATAATATTTTCTTGCGGTTTTAATTCTGAAAGACTTCTTGTTGTGCCAATAAAGAGATGATTTTGGTCAAAAATTGTAAAAATTGGAATTAGCTCTTGTTCAATTGGCAAGTTATTACTTAATAGATCGAAACTCACTAATAAGTGACCATTTTTTAGTTTATTAGAATCAATAGGGACAAAACGAGCAACCTCAATCGAGGAATTAGGGTAAGTGAAAATTGTAGGATCTAGATCCCATTTTTTGATTAAATGATCGATATCGTTTTGCGTCAATTGATCTTTTAAAATTATATTCTGACTATTAGTAAGCATATTTGTTCACCTCTGTTTCTTTTTTAGTTTAAGATTAACATGTAATGTTTTTTAGACTGAATTAAGTTGACTTGAAAATATGTTTTTTTAACAAAAAATATAGAAAGGTGAGAATATGGAATTACATTCACTTACTGATACTTATACCCTAAATAATGGTGTAGAGATCCCTGTAATTGGCTTTGGTACTTGGCAAACGCCAAGTGGAGAAGTTGCAAGAGAATCTGTTGAAGCCGCACTTGAGGCGGGATACCGTCACATAGATACTGCTGCAGCTTACGGCAATGAAGAAAGTGTTGGCGAAGCAATTAAACGTAGTGGCGTTAACCGCCATGAATTATTTGTAACTACTAAATTGTGGAATTCCGATCATGGTTATGACAAGACTAAAAAGGCAATTGATACTAGTCTAGAAAAATTAGATTTAGACTATCTTGATCTTTACTTAATCCATTGGCCTAATCCTGTAGCTATGCGTGACAACTGGGCAGAGCTTAACGCTGAAAGTTGGCAGGCGATGGAAGAAGCAGTGAAGGCTGGCGAGATTCGCACAATTGGTGTATCCAACTTTAGAAAGCATCACCTGGATGAATTAATGAAGACTGCTGAAATTAAGCCGGTAGTTAACCAAAGTTACTTGAATCCGAGTGATTTGCAACCGGAAGTAACGGCCGCAAGCAAGGAATATGATTTGCTTAATGAGGCTTACAGTCCTTTGGGTACAGGTGGTTTATTAGGCAATGAGGTAGTTAATGCAGTTGCTGAAAACTATGGTAAATCACCAGCCCAGATCTTGATTCGCTGGTCCTTACAACATGGCTTTTTGCCATTGCCTAAGTCAGTACACCCTAAGTATATTGCGGCTAATGGTGATGTCTTTGACTTTGAAATTAGCCCAGAAGATATGGAGAAGCTTGATGGTTTACGTGGGGCAAGTAAGTTGGCTAATGATCCGGATCAGGTAGATTTTTAAAGTTAAGAAAATTGAATTATCACGTAAAGTATCTTATTTTTGAAGTAAGATACTTTTTTGTTAGGTGAAAAAATGAAGAAAATTACAACAGGAATTGTAGCTCACGTTGACGCGGGCAAAACGACTCTTTCTGAGGCTCTGCTGTACAAGGCAGGAAATTTGCGGACGCTAGGAAGAGTAGACAATGGGGATGCTTTTTTAGATACAGATCAATTGGAGAAAAAACATGGCATTACCATTTTTTCTCATGAAGCTAAATTAACGACTGATGATTTAGAAATTACGTTGTTGGACACACCGGGACACGTTGATTTCAGTGCACAAACAGAAGAAACGCTGAGTGTACTTGATTATGCTATCTTGGTTATTTCAATTACAGATGGTGTAGCTAGTTATACTCGCACTCTGTGGCATTTACTTAAGCGGAACAATGTACCAGTGTTTATTTTTGTTAATAAAATCGATACCGTTGGAGCAGATAAAGAAAAAGCCCTAGCAGATTTACAACAGAATTTAAGTGAAAACTGTGTCGATTTTTCAAAAATTGATGATGACTTTTACGAGAATGTTGCTGCTTGTGATGATAGTCTGTTAGAAAAATATTTGGATCATGGTGAAATTAGTGAACATGACGTCCAACATGAGATTATAGATAGAAAAACTTTTCCAGTTTATTTTGGCTCTGCCTTGAAATTAACTGGTATTAAAGAATTTTTAGCTGGTTTTGAACAATGGACGCTAGAGCAAACGCACACGGAAGACTTTATGGCCAGATGCTTCAAGATTTCGCATGATAAAAATGGCGAGCGGCTAACTTGGGTCAAAATCCTGGGTGGTAAGTTGAAGGCAAAGACTGAATTAAGTGATGAAAAGATCAACCAGATTCGCTTGTATAATGGTGAAAAATTTACCACAATTACTGAAGCAGAAGCTGGTGATGTCGTAGCTTTAACAGGTTTAAGTAAAAGCTATCCAGGACAAGGATTCGGCGTGGGGGATGCACAGACTGCACTGCTTAAGCCAGTTTTGACCTATAAAGTTAATCCCCAGGATAATGATCTTCACGTTTGCTTAAAAGCTCTGCAAACCTTGGAAGATGAAGATCCACAGCTGCATGTGAGTTGGTCCGAACATTTGCAAGAAATCCACGTGCAAGTGATGGGAAAGATTCAATTAGAAATTTTAGAACAGTTAATGCAAGAACGTTTTGGTTTGAATATTGTTTTTGAACAGGGAAGTATTCTTTATCAAGAAACAATCACTAAACCAATTGAAGCAGTAGGCCACTTTGAACCGCTACGTCACTACGCGGAAGTTCATCTTTTACTGGAGCCACTGCCACGTAATAGCGGTATTGTTTTTGAAAATAAATGCAGTTTAGAAGTTTTGACTAAAAATTGGCAACATCAAATCATGACGGCATTAAAGTCTAAAGAACATCTTGGTGTTTTGACAGCTTCGCCGATTACAGATATGAAGATTACCTTGATCGGTGGTAAAGGCTCAATTGTACATTCGGTTGGTGGCGATTTCCGTGAAGCAACTTATCGTGCAGTGCGGCAAGGTTTAATGGAAGAAAAGATACGCCAACAAACTATTTTGCTCGAACCGTGGTATGATTTCCGCTTAGAAATAGGAAAAGATCAGGTAGGGCGTGCTTTAAATGATATTCAGCGCATGAATGGGAAATTTAGTACGCCTGAAAATATTGGTGAACGAACAGTCATATCCGGTTCTGCACCGGTAGCTGAAATGCAAGATTATGCGACAGAAGTGCGCAATTATACGCATGGTGAAGGTAATCTTGAATGCGTAGTCAGTGGCTATTTGCCTTGTCACAATGCGGCAGAAATTATTGAGGAAAAGAATTATGATCCCGTTTCTGATCTGGAGAATACGCCTAACTCTGTCTTTTGTTCACATGGTGCAGGTCACACCGTCACTTGGGATAAGGTGCCAGAGACTGCACAATATCCTTATACTTATCCATTAGATTAGCATGATACCATGAATTGTTTATCTTGTTACATGTGAAACATTAAAAATGCGGCATAGTGCTTTTCTTATTAAAAAGTGCAACTTGAAATAAGCGAAATATTTGACTAGTTATGAAAGAAATTTCATTTTATTAGCAAAATACTGCTAGAAAATCTCTTGCATAGTAAGATAAAGGTACGATAGAAAGGTGATAAAACATGACACAAATACCTTTTAAAGCTGTAGCGGTTGATCTAGATGGCACTTTTTTGACCGAAAAAAAGACTTTTGATCATGCGCTATTTGCAAAAGTTTTACGAAAATTGCAAGCTAATCAAATACCGTTTATCTGTGCAACAGGGAACCAACTAATTCGTTCGCATGAATATTTTGACGAATTTACTAATAAAGTAGATTACGTGTCTGAAAATGGGGCAATTCTAGAAGCCGATGGCAAAGTATTCAAACGGATCGCAATTGATTATAAAATTGCACAAAAATTGCTCCATTTTATTCAAACAGAATACCCTGAAGCAATCATTATGGTTAGCGCACAGCATCATTGCTATATTTTGAAGAGTATGGATCAAGCGGATAAAGACGATATTAGAATTTATTATCGTGATGTTCAGGAAATCGATCAATTTACTGACATTGATCCAGCCGATGCGATCTTGAAGGTTTGTCTGACAGCTGATGATGAACTGGCGCAGGTGATTCAGGATCGGTTTAATGAAAAATATGGTGACTGTATTCGCGGCACTAGCAGTGGTAATATGACAATCGATTTGGTGCATAAAGGCATTAATAAGGCCAAGGGCGTAGACGATATGCTTAAGCATTATGGCATTGCGCAAAAAGATTTGATTGCCTTTGGCGATGGCGAAAATGATATTGATATGCTTAAGGCATGTGGCTATAGCTATGCGATGAAAAACGCCAATGCGAAGGCTAAGGCGGTAGCAAAGTATGAGGCGCCAACGAATGATGAAAATGGTGTTTTGAAAGTTTTGGCTAAGTATTTAGATATTGATTAATTTAATACGCAAAAAAGACATGAGAAGTAATTTTCCCAAGTCTTTTAGTTTGCTTTATTAACTGCTCTGAAAATATTAAGTCCGCTAATTAGAATGATGAATCCACAAGCTAAAATCAGAACCGTTTCACCAGAGCTGTCTAACAAAATTCCGGCAACAATTGAACTAATCGGTCCACCAATAGAGGTACTGGTACGAATAGTAGTTAGCACTCTGCCTAATATTTCATCGTCCGCAGTAATCTGAATCAATGATTCTGCCAAAATATTGTGAATACTCGTCATTAGCCCAAATAAGAAAATTAGTCCTGTGAATATCAACCAATTGTTACTGAAGAAAATTATCAAAAGTAATGGTACTGCACTAGCTATCCAAGTAAAACCAATTGTTTTTACCCGTACGGATAATCTTCCTGCAATAGTTGCACCTATTACAAAGCCAATCATAAAACTGATATAGAACATACTGTATAGTCCCGCTTGACCATTTTGTTGAGCAATTCTTGGCAACAGAATGGCCATTGCTGGCGTCACAAAAGAATACAGGATTGAGGACCAGAAGTAATTACTTAAGAAATAATTTGTTTTAATAAACTTATAGCCATTAAGAATTTGATTGAGGTATTTTGCCTCTGCTTTTTTGACTTTAGGTCTATCTTTAATTTTTTTTAGGGCGTAAAACAGAAAAACAAAACTGATTAGGCTCAGTAGACTGCAGATCAACATTACATTAGCTGAAATTAAAAAAGTTAATAAAAATCCAGAAAGAGCAGTTCCCGCTACATTCACAAGCTGGTCGATGTTGCTAACTTTAGAAATTAGATTATTTAATTCTTGGTCATCAGCCGTTGTTTCTTTTAAAATAGCCCGGTCAGCTGGATTAAAAAATTCATCGCAGACAGATACTATTCCTACGCAGATTAATGCCAAAATATAACTTTTGCTAAGTTGGTAAACTGCAATTGTTGTGGCAAATAGGAAAACAGTTTGAACAAGAATTGAATAGTAACTTGTCCTTTTGAATGAATAATGATCGATAATGGGGCCGTAGAATATTGATAAGGCGGCAGTGGTGGAAAAGATGGCTTCCGCAATTCCGACGACAAAGGAACTTTTGGTGGAAGTTTGCAGCCACCAGATAAAGACCATGCTGAAGAGGGAATTAGCTAGTCCGCCAACGGCACGCGAGAAAAAATACGATTTCCTTTTTAACATTTTATTTATCCTATTCTCATTTTTATTTTCCAATTATACCAATATTTTTCCAATTAGGATCAATTTAATAAAAATAGTACAAAAAAAGACTTGAGAAGTAATTTTCCCAAGTCTTTTAGTTTGTCTTAATTTAGGTTAATTAAAACTTGTTCTTGTCCAAAGCAACTGGAGAATCTGGCTTTTCACCATTGATCATCTTCAAGTTGTTGTCAAATGCCTTAACAACCATGTTACGTACAGCGTGGGTGGTGTAGAAGGCGGTGTGTGGAGTTACCAAAACGTTTGGACGATCAATTAAGTCAGCTAAACGCTTGTCTGGGAATTCTTTACCTTCCCAATCTTCGTTAAATACACCAACTTCGTCTTCGTAAGTATCCATAACAAAGCCAAAGATCTTACCTGAATCCAAACCGCGGATAACAGCGTCAGTGTCAACAAGTGGACCACGTGAGCAGTTTACAATTACAACGCCATCTTTCATCTTGGCAATTGACTCGTCATTGATCATGTGTACATTTGCTGGAACATCTGGTACGTGAAGTGAGATTACATCAGCTTGCTTGTACAAGTCGTCAAGTGAGTCAACGTAGTAACCCTTCTTTTCGAGTTCTGGGTTCTTGAAGATATCGTAAGCAATAACCTTTGCGCCGAAACCTTCCATAATTCTCATAAATACTTGACCAATGTGACCAGTACCTACAACACCAACAACTTGGTCACGAACTTCACGACCAATAGTAGGTGCCCAACGTAAGTCGCGCTTAGCCATCTTTTCGTCCATACGCTTGTCTTGACGTAATACACGAGCAGCTTGGATTGCAGCATGTTCAGCAATAGCGTCAGGAGAGTATACAGGAACGTTAGTAATTTCAAAGCCAAGTTCCTTAGCCTTGTCCATGTCGATGTTGTCGACACCAACGTTACGTAATGACATCTTAGTTACGCCAGCGTCTGCCAATGCTTGAAGAGTTTCTGGGGTGTAGTCTAATTGTTGGTAAACAACAACACCATCTGCACCCTTAGCAAGCTTTGCAGTTTCAGGAGTCAAAAGTTGATCAGTGTAATCTACATCGATATCCTTGTGAGCATCCTTCCATTCGTTTAAGAATGGTTCTTCGTCTTTACGAATAGCGTAAGCAAAAATCTTTGTCATAAATTTAACCTCCGTAAAATTTATTAGTATGACCAGTCCTCATTATACGCTTTTACTTGCTCAACAAAACACAAAAGAACCATTTTTTTGTATAGATTTTAAGAAAAATAAAAGTCAAGTTTTACTCTGAGCAAAAAAGTTGCAATTTTTTCAAAAAAGTTTATAGCCTAAAAATTAAAACTATTATTAAC
>SKEM01001090.1_pt1 | contig 13482 bp, 9 predicted proteins | sample 4826731 | NCBI WGS metagenome assembly SKEM01 (sample SAMN11008809, study PRJNA524170) | human gut metagenome | biome: Human fecal sample; material: Feces; isolation source: fecal sample from pouch patient p37 | host: Homo sapiens | place: Israel: Tel-Aviv | collected 2015-07-27
ACTTCAACCGAATCCATAAAGGCTTCGGCCAAGTGCAGGATACATTGGAATCCTACTTTGACTAAGAAAAAATTAAAAAATCAATTTACGAGAAAGATCTATTTACACAAACTATTTGACAGTTTCAAGATTTTGAAAAACAGGAGATTTTAAATTACGAAAGTACAAAGATAGCTTGGTGATCAAGAAATAGATGTGGGACAAGACCACTCAGTAGCTGAGTGGTAGAGAAAAACTACGAATGGTAGGCTTATTTGTTGTACTCTCATATGACTAACTAGCTAGATCATGTTATACTAATTGTGCAACGAAGTAAAAATATCTAATAGTGATACTCAAAAAGCCTTACCATCGCAACTGGTAAGGCTTCTTTTTTCACTAGGGGCAACTTACCTAGCGAGAGGGTTGAATGATGCGACTACTTATTTGTGATCGTTGTCTCGATGATTCAACCAATACTCGAATAGTGCTAAGACTATACCCACGATGAGGGGCGCAACAATCGAAGTAAAGATATCCGTCATAGTGAACTCACCTCCTCTCAATGGGAGGACGTAGTCGCTAGTTAATATTCTAGCAAAAGAAAAGAACCAAAAGAAAATTTCATAAAAAAATTGTTCCAATTTTTTTATGCTTTTTACAAGTCTGTTTTTTATTCCTTTCTGGCTGTAAACTCTTGGCAAGAAGTGAAATACAGGAGGTTACGACTATGAAAATAAAAACAAAACACGAAGAACACAAGAACTTCTTAACCCAAAAACAGCTTGCTGAGTTAGGCTTAATACCCGCTGCTAATGACAAAGGAGTAGAGCTATGGACTAATCAGTACATGTCAAAAAGCGCTACTTATTACGATTCAACTAAGGCGGTTAAACTAGAAACCGTTTATATCTGGAACAACTATTTCAAGGATGATTATTACACGATTATTGAAGTGGGCGCTGTAGATCAACTAGGCAATGTACTATTTAACAAAGCGGTTAAACCTAGCAAAGAATATCTGTCTCATCAATTCAACGCTGATATTTGGATTGACGTAGAGCGTAAGCATGGTTTTTCAGGGTATGATATTCTATTTGCTAATGCAGAGAATATTGTTGAGCGTCAGCTTGTATCAACTATTAAGAAACAGAAGTATATTAAACGTCTAATTAGTTATAACGTAGGCTTTAATATTCCTAACTCATTAGTAGAAGATAAAACCTACCAGAAAGTAGATTTAATGGAAATCTTTGCAAATATCGTCAAGGAATCATACAAGAATTTTTACGGTGAAAAAGGCTATAAGTGGCAGAAACTAGAAAAGTTTCTTGAATACTATGATGTCAAGCCTGATGGTAACAGTGCTGTCGACTACGCTAATGCATTACGAAAATGCTATGAGAAAATGTCAAAATAGCCAAGTGGTATAATTGTGAAATTTTTGAAAAAGCAAAAAAGAGAATCTTATGATAACGGGATTTGAAGTGAGCCGTAAAAGTTAGACACTTTTACGGCTCACTTCACTTTGGACAATAGTACATAAAGCAAAAGAATGATTGGTATAATTGAAAAAATTTTGAAAAAGCAAAAAAGACATTTACCGAATAAAAATACTTCGATAAATGTCAAAAAAACTGTATGCAGTCCTGTCAAAGTCTTAACTTAATGAATTTAAGGTCCCTAATTGGATTTTTTTAATTCTATTACGTGGTTCTTTATTATAATAACCTAACAGTACATTACTTACTTGACTTTGACAGATAAATCTTTCTATCAAATTTTTTAGACATTTCTTCAGATAAATTATGAGCTATAAAAACAACAGTATTTTTGCTATTTAATAATTTATCTAGAATTTTTAATGTACTCTTGGTATCTATTGCAGAAGTACCTTCGTCAATTAAAACTAATTTACTATCATAAACTTTAGTTCTAGCCAAAATGATTTTTTGCCTTTGTCCTCCTGAATAAGTATTTTTATTTAGATCTACTTTGCTATCAATGCCCTTAGGGAACTTTTTTAAATCTGTTGCAAGATCTAATTCATTTGCCCAATATATCGCATTTTCAGATAATTTGTCATTAAATAAAGTAATATTATCTTTTATTGTACCAGGGAACAGAATAGGATCTTGAGGGACATATCCAATTTCAGATAATTTCGGTTCTATTCTTTTACCTAACTCATTCCTAAAGATAATTTGACCTTTTTCTGGTTTATATAGCCCTAAAATCAACTTAAATAATGTACTTTTACCAGTACCACTATCTCCTAAAAGCAATATTTTTTCTCCAGAGTTTATTTTTATATCTGGATAAGATATAGATTCCGTTGCACTAACCTTCACTACAACATTTTTTATTTGGACAGTCTTGAAATCTGATATACTTGTTAGATTATTATTTTTTTGTGATGCTTCACGATGATCAGATATTTGCCGTTTAATTTCTTCATTCACATCGTGACTAGAATTCAATAAAGTTAATTGATTAGCCACTACAACTAAATTAGTAAAAATTGTACTAGCAAAATTACCAATACTAAAAAAAACACCAAATTCTACTATGTTATGTACTATTAATACACCAGTAATTGTTAATATAATTCCTTGAGCCAAAATATTAACTATATAATTAATACTATTAATTTCATTTAACTTTTTAGATCTATTTACAGTTGCCTTTTCAAGAGTAAGACCGTTTTTAGATAAAATATTTGTAAAAACAGATTTTCTTTTATAGCGTTTTAATACGGTAATTCCCCTAAACCAATCTGAAATAATATTCAGATAATTCTTGTTTTCTCTTGACATAGCGGCGGTCGCTTTTTCAAGAGGACGTGCAAGAACTTTAGGCAATGCAAGAACAACCAATGCTAAAAATAGGATAATTATTAGTAAAATCCAATTATATAAATATACGAAAACAGCTGATAAAACTACATCTAACCCACAAGCTAATATTTGAAAACATGGATCAAGTAAATTTTGACTAACAATATTTATATCATTAGTTAGTCTATTTTGAGCTGTTGCAACTTCTGAATCTTTATCTTTTTCATTCCAAAAACTAGCAATAATTTTACTTCTAACATTATGTACATAAGCTTGTTGCAGTTTAGTGTACAAATAGTTAGACAAATATTTAATAACTCCACCACTTGCAGACGCAATAATAGAAAACACAATCAAGAAAAGGAAACCTTTTAAATTTCCATTTTTTAATGCATTTCCGCTAGGCGTTAACAAATTATTCCCAGCTGCCAGAATACCTGAACCTATAAGAGTAAAAATAATAATCATTACAGATAACCAAATATTCGTTTTCAATAATTTTTTTATTGACATTATTAACACCTACTCCTGTACAAAGTTAGCCAGCACGTCAATTACTCCCATATTTCCATCTTTTAACTCAAGAGAAATGCTATTAAACGCTGAGGTAACCAAATATGCATTATTGTTACTACAGATACAATACAAAGGTAGTCGATTGACCATAATTCTTATGTATTTTTTTATTTTATTATCCTGGAACGCTTTTTGATACAAACTTAAAGAAAAAATTATTCCAGATAAGCCATTAGAAAATCCACCACTTTTTGGCATAATTGCCTTTTTTAGATTATTAATTATTTGGTATATTTCTAAATCATAGACATCGCTTTCAGTCTTATCTCTATATATTAGTAACACTAATAAAAATCCAGCCATACCATCGTCAATATAAGGAGATAAGTAACTAGAAGTATTAATCATTCTATAACCCAATAATTTTGAATTCTTAATAACCTTATAATTTTCAATAACATCTTGTATAACTTTTTCAATTTCATTTTGTTGAGTTAAACTTTCCATATTTTTAATACAACATACTAAAAGCGATATAACATTGCTTAAATTGATTTTGCTATTATTTTTTAATAATAAATCAAACCGTAAAAGCTCCTTAAACAAATGATTTTTTATACTAGGTTTCAACACGACACGTTTATTTAATAAATATTTATATCGAATATTGGATATACTATCTGAGAAAATATAATCTGTACATTTTATTTTTACTTTTAACCTATCAAATTGTAAATTATCTAATATAGCTGTATTCACTGCGTTTTGTAGTCGATTTAGAATTGAAGAAACATTACATGTTTCATTTTCTAAAGTTAAAATGGGTTGAAATTCATCATCTTCAGCTAATCGTTTGATCAAGGTTGATAAACTAATAGATGGTGAAAAGAGCAAGGACTTAACTAAATAAATATAAATTCTAGGAATATTATATGTCTTTATATACTTTTCAAAAAATTGAATGACATTTTCCCGGAAGTATCTATTTTTAAAAACATATTTGCTCTTGTAAACATAGCAATAATTAAATATCCCAATTGTTGCTTATCTTGTTCTAAAAAAGAAAGATAAGGTGTATTTTCATCAAAAAATCCTGCCGTTCTATAAAAGAAATAATGTTTATCTACTTTTTTTATTAATCTAGATTGTGCTAAATCAATAAAATTAACTACATTTTCTTTCATATCAATCAAGACATTTCCTGAAGAAATATCACCTAAAAAAATATTATCTTTATGCAAAGTATGTATCTTAATAAGTAAATTCATTACGATTTTCTTGTAACGAACAATAGTCTGCATTCTCTTTTCTGAACTAATAAAACTATTTCTTGTATCTGCACGAAAAGCGTCCACGTTTTCTCCTGGCATAAAGCTTTCAACCAAAAAGAAATCCTCGTCCTCTTTAAAATTATCAATATATGTTGGTAAAAAAGTATACGAATTTAATCTTTTTAGATTATCCATTTCTTTTTTTAGAAGCTGAATTTGTGTAGTACCACTTTCATCCATATATCCATATTTGGCATTTTTCAAAATTAATTTATTATTTTCTTGATCACGCACTACAAAGGTTGAACCTGATGGTTTGTTGTTAACTGCTTTTAAAGGTATATACTTTTTGAAAAGCTTACTACTTTTTTTACCATCATCTACATTAACTGGAAAAGGTTCTTCAATCCAAGAAGGTAAATAATATAGTACTTTAGTATAGTCTTCATATTTATCTTCTTTATTTTGGGGATTATATATAGTTTTATCCGGCCCTACAATAACCCCATACCTATAGTAAATAACGTTCGAATCTTTAAATCTTCTATCTGAAACTATATCGATTCCAGATAACTTTTTTAGACTACTAAGCTTATAAAGTGCTGCAATACTTTTCTTAAATTCATTTAAATTAGATGGATAAATGGTTATAAATTTTCCGCTTGACCATACTGTCCCATGTCCACTTAAATTAGCAATAATATTATTGCTATTAGAAATGTATTTAAAGTTTAGTTTTCTAGACTGACAAAAGTTAAAAACTATATCTAGAATATTTTGGTAATTTTTTAGTGTTCCTGACACGTGAATTTTAAATCCTTGATGAGGTAACTGTGTTGAATTATTAAAATTAAATTGAAGATAATAATGATTCTCATTTCTAGTTACGATGTTTTGGAGACTAGAATCATAAGCAGTAGGTAAAACATTAGTAAGATATTTTTTCTTTTGATTTAATAAGTTGGTAATATCTGCAGCTTTATTTAATTCCATTTGCAACACAACTTTCTATCTACATTTTATTAATCGAATTTTATCACACTTCGTTTCGCTAATAAAGTTTTAATATATTTAATTTTATTTTATTTTTGTTTTCAAAAAAGTATTTACAATTCGTTAAAGGGGTATTACAATACTTTTAATTTAAAAAATAAGAAAGATTTACAGGAGGTATTTCTCATGGAAGAATTAAAGAAATTACAATTATTGGCTGCAGAAGAAAAGTCAAATGAAGAAGACGAATTTGAAGATAGTTTTATTTGTACTGGCAACACATTTTCTTGTGCACGTTAATTTAGTTTTAAAATCTTAAAATAATAAACGATGATTTCCTGATACAAACACTAAAAATTTGGAGTTTGTATTATCATTTGTGGATTTCACCGTTTTTTTATGACATCAAACATAAAAAAACAGCGTCTCATAATCAATATCTTAACTTAATTACATTGCCAGAATTAAAAGTGGTAAAATGAATGTTTCAATTAATGTATTAAATGAAATTGCTGATGCCACTAACCAGAAATTGACGGTTCGTTTTGAACCAGTTACCGCTTAGATTATTGCAATTTTTTAACTTATAAAAACCAAAAATTATAGAGTCCAAAAAGAGAATCCCATCATTATACAATGTCATTAAGTTAAGACATTGACAAATTATCGACTCAATTTTTAAGATCATTCATTTGCGATTTATCGCATTTGAATGATCTTTTTTTATGTCAAATAAGCCCAAATCTTGTTTAGAAATTAGGCTACACGATATAAATAATATACAGCTGATTTTGGTTTGAAATTTCTTTTGTCTTTTCGTCCTGATCTGATTGGAATTGTGTAATGACCAATTTGAATAAGAATCTTTTTAAAGATTTTAGTTGAAGAAGAAATTATATACATAGCTTGGATGATAAAGCATGACTGTTTGAAATTAATCGCATATTGATACTTGCAGTTTTTTTGTGGTATATATGCTTGAGCATCAATTTGACTGACTGCGTTAAACATAATCATGTGGGCATAGATTTCCATTTCGATAAATTTATCCTGCTTGGAGTGAAACTGTACGCTTCCCAAAACATATTTCAATTTTTTGAATGAAGTTTCAGTACCCCAGCGCAAATGGTAGATTTCTTTGATCCTTTTTAAGGGATAATCGGCTCTATTTAGATTGGTTAGAACAACTTCCCATTCTTCTTTGCCTGATTTAGGATCATTAATTCTAAATTTACAAGTGCGAAATTTTATTGTACATAACTCGCCAAAGTCCCGGCTGCCATCTTTGGTATTTTTAGACCGATATTTGATATATCGACGATAATGATGGTTAACAAGATGAACGTTTTCTGTGGCTTTATGGGTTTCATAATAATAATTAGAGGTAGTCACCCAGCAAGCTATATCCTTATCACACTCTTGATTAGGCAACTCAGCTACTTCCTTAAATGCGCCATATCCCGTTTTAGTATGTATGACATAATAACAGTTAGGCAGGCGATTACAATTTTCAATCATGTTAAAGCCGGTATAACCTCGATCCATAGTAACTATATATGGTCCGCAATTTAGCTTTTTAAGCATTTGAACGGCGGCTTTACGTTCATCCATCTTTGACTTAGGCTGAAAGATGCAGTCTTGATAAGTATTATTTAACAGGTCATAGAGTGCATTAACATGAATTTGGCAAGATGGCTTTCCTTTATGATTGAGATTTCCAACAATATTCTCTGATTTAGGATTCCAGATTTGATTAAAATCAGACCCATCAATGGCAAATATACGATATTTATGATCAAATAACTGGATATTAAACAAATTCTGATTAAATACAGTTAGAATATGCTTAAAACATGCGGGTGAAAGCTGACCTTTTCGTTGGACATAAGCGGAAGTACTGACTACTTTATCGTTATTTTTAATAGCTTTTTGGCCAAAAGCTCTAAACAGCTCACTGGTCAAATCTTTTCCTTGCATATTAATAGTAGTTTTAATGACTGTAGCTGCATCTAAAGACCGCTTCCTAGTGAAGGCATGAGGATCATCGATAAAATCATGAATATGCTTTCCAGTATCATTGATAATTTGATCAAGACGATCTAAAATATTTTTATGAAGGGCTTTCATAATTAACACCAGCTTTCTGGCAATAATTTTGAAGGTTTAATAATTTAATAAGAAGGCGAAAAGGTAGGTTCTTTTCGCCTTTATTTTATGCAAAAAAAGAACCAAATCATAATGATTCGGTTCTACAGAGATTAGATTTAATTTGTCAATGTCTTAACTTAATGACATTGTAATATTAAAGGATTCTCTTTTTATGTTTGAGGGTAAAAGTGTTTTTATCCTTCAGTAGCCTTTACATAATCATCAATTTGCTTTAAATATAAAGCTTTTTGTTCATCACTAATCCATGAAGTTTCAAAAGAATTCTTAGCTAATTGAACAACTTGATCTTTAGTCAAATCAAAGTTTTCAGCAAGAGCATAGTAATTATCTGAAATGTAACCACCGAAATATGCTGGATCATCAGAGTGAATAGACACTTTAACGCCTTTGTCTAAGAGTGTAAGAATCTCTTTACCTTTCATTTCTGGAGAGACAAAGGAATTAGAAAGTGGACAAGCAGTAAAACCAATCTCATTCTTTGCAGCATATTTAACTAAGTCTGGATCTTCTACGATGTTAGTTCCGTGATCAATTCTTTCGGTACCTATTACTTCAAGAAGTTCTCTGATATGTTCAATAGAATCTTTTTGATCAATATCTGCGTGTGCTGTCACGTGAAGATTATGAGTAGTTGCAGCAGTAAATTGATTAAAGAACTTCATTGGTGGGTTATTGTGCTCGTCTGAATCAAGTCCTATGCCAATAAATTTATCACGATATTTCAATGATTCTTCCAAAGTTTTACGAGCAGATTCACGTGAATAATCACGTAAGAAACACATAATTAAGCGCGCGTCAATATTAAGAGCACGTGCATCAACAGTAGCTTTGTACAAGCCATTAATCACAGTCTCAAAAGGAATATTACGTTCAACATGTGCTTGTGGGTCAAAGAAGATTTCAACATGACGAACATTATTTTTAGCAGCACGGTGTAAATAATCCATTGCTAAGTCATAAAAATCTCTTTCTGTTTGCAAAACATTCATTGCAGGGTAATAAACTGCTAAAAATGATGCTAAATCATTGAAGTTGTATGAATCTTTAACTTCTTGAATAGTAGATTGACCAATATCAACGTGATTTCTTTGAGCAAGTTTTAATTTTAATTCAGGTTCCAAAGTTCCCTCAATGTGAACGTGAAGTTCAGACTTTGGCAATCCTTGTACAAATTCTTTGCTAATTTTTACAGACATTTACAATAACCTCCAGAATAAATGTTCCAATTTTGTCAAATATAACCACATAATATCTATTATTCTTTAGTTAGTCAAGCACTAAATACGAATAATTTATCTTGCTCTATCTAAAAATGTATGTAATAATTCAAATCGAATTATATTTATTTGTTTACTGTTTTGGAGGTACAAATTTTGGAAGCAAGAGTTAGCTCAAATGTTCTGACTGGCGTTCTTGATCGAGTGTTTCATCTTTCAGAGAATAAAACCACGGTTAGACAGGAAAGTATGGCTGGTTTAACGACATTTATGGCTATGGCCTATATTTTATTTGTTAACCCAAGTATTTTAGGGGCAGCAGGTATGAACAAAGGGGCAGTATTTACGGCAACTGCACTATCCGCAATTCTAGGATGCTTTTTAATGGGATTTTTGGCTAATTATCCTATCGCCATTGCACCGGGGTTGGGTGATAATGCATTTTTCACATATTCAGTAGTTTTGGCTATGGGTATTCCATGGCAAAAAGCTATGGCAGGTGTGTTCGTAGCTTCAGTTTTATTTACAGTTATTTCATTTCTTAAAATACGTGAGAAAATCATTGATGCAATCCCTCAAGATCTGAAATATGCAATGGCTGCTGGAATTGGTTTATTTATTGCCTTTGTTGGATTACAGGGTGGTGGATTAGTTGTTGCGGATAAGTCCTCCTTGGTAGGAATTGGATCATTTACTGTTCCTACTACTTGGTTAACTATTTTTGGTATTTTTTTCACGGGAATTTTAATGGCTAAAAAAATTCCTGGCTCAATTTTTTACGGATTAGTTGCTACAACTGTTCTTGGCTTAGTAACTGGTTTAATTAAAATGCCAACTCAATTTATTTCTCTTGCCCCAAGTCTGAAACCAACTTTTGGTGTGGGAATTATGAATTTATCAGTAATGACTAGTCCTCAAATGTGGGCTGTCGTCTTAATTTTCTTCTTAGTTGCCTTTTTTGACACTGCTGGTACATTGATTGGGTTAGCTCAACAAGCAGGTATTATGAAAAATGGTAAGATGCCTAGAATTGGTCGTGCATTGATGGCTGACTCACTTTCTATGTTGGGTGGTTCAGTTATGGGGACTACTCCTACAGCAGCTTATGTTGAATCTTCTGCTGGTATTGCTATTGGTGGGAAGACAGGGTTAACAGCAGTTATTACCGGATTGCTTTTTATGTTAAGTATGATCTTTTCACCATTTTTAACTGTCGTAACTTCAAATGTTACTGCACCAGCTTTGATCATAGTTGGAGTTTTGATGGCATCTGCTTTAAAGGAAATTCAATGGAATAAATTTGAAATAGCTTTGCCATCATTTCTCGTAATTTTAGGGATGCCATTAACTTACAATATTTGTTATGGTATTGCTTTTGGATTTTTGACATATCCATTATTTATGGCAGCCGCTGGCAAGCATAAGGAAATTAATCCTTTAATGTGGTTGATGTTTGTTATCTTCATTATCTTGTTATATGTTTTAAATATTTTACCTAGGAGTTAAAGATGCTAACAAAAGAATTACTAAGTGAATATATTGATGCTGGTGCTGCAAAAATCAAAGCAGATATGGCAGTAACTGGTGGTATATTGATTAATGTAAATACTGGAGAATACTATCCAGCTGATGTAGCTATTTATAAGAATCGTATTGTTGCAGTTGATTCGGATATTAAAGATTATATCGGTGAAAATACTCAAATTATTGATGCAACTGGTAAATATTTAGTTCCTGGTCTAATCGATTGTCATATTCATGTGGAATGTAGCAAGATGGGTATGATGCGCTTCGCACAAGCAGTCGTACCACATGGAACAACTAGTATCGTTACAGGATTTGATGAATATATTTCTGTTGTTGGAGTAGAGGGATTAAAGGATATTTTTAAAGAAGTGGATCAATCGCCTTTAAAGGTGTTTTGGGGCTTGCCATATCGCACACCTTATACTATTCCTAAATCTACTATTGCTTACGATGTAACTAGTGAAGATCATGAAAAATACCAAAAAGATCCTAAATACTGGGGTGTATGGGAAACTGTTCGTGAAGCGGTTCAAACCAAAGATCCCACGACAATGGATGCCCTGACTTTAGCAAGAAATAATCATCAAGCAATATTCGGCTGTTCACCAATGGCTCGTGGAAAAGATTTAAATGAATTCTTAATGAGCGGCGTAAGAGTTGATCATGAAAGCTATGATCATCAAGAATTTTTAGAAAAGGCACGTAAAGGAATTCATGTAGTAATTCGTGAATCTGCAGTTACTAAATTTTTAAAAGAGAATATTCGTGCAATTACTGAAGGTGCGTCTGGAGTAAGTCGTCATACTAGTTTTTGCTCAGATGACGTAAATGCACGTGGAATTCTAGAACATGGTCATATTGATCACATGGTTCGCCTGGCAATTAATGCAGGCGTTAGTCCAATGACTGCAATTCAAATGGCTACAATTAATGGTGCTGAAGCTTATAAGATTGATGATTACGTGGGTTCAATTACTCCTGGGAAAGATGCTGATATCTTATTAGTTGATCAACCCGGTACTTTCAATGTTGAAACAGTTATCAGTAAAGGGAAACTTGTTACTTTAAATCATCAAGACAAGTTTAATTATCAAGTTCCAACAAGAAATGCTGAATTAAGCAAGACAGTTAAACATTCGCTTGTGAAAGCCGATGATTTTAAATATCGTGTTCCTATGGATGAAGGTACAGCTAAAGTTGAAACTATTAATAGTATTGGGCCATTTGTAAGAAAAAGAAGAGATGTTACTCTAAATATCAAAGATGGAGTAGTTGAACCTAGTGTTGAAAAAGATGTAGCTCTTGTATCTGTGATCGAAAGATATGGAATTAATCAAAATCAATCTAAAGGTTTCATTTCAGGTTGGTCATTTAAGAAAGGTGCGATTGCCACTACTGCTGCACCGGATGATAACAATATCGTGGTAGCAGGTGTTAACTATGAAGATATGGCGTTAGCAGTGAATACTTTAATTGAAAAACAAGGTGGTCAGGTCATTGTAGTTGATGGTGAAGTTGTTTCATTTTTACCATTACCAGTAGCAGGTATTGTTTCTGATGCAGAACCAGAAGAATTAGCTAAGCAAGAAGAACAACTTGAAGAAGCTGCTAAAGCAATTGGCAGTAACTTGCCTGACCCGATTTTCTATCTATCATTTTTGCCAATTACAGCAATTCCAGACTTGGCAATTACTGATGTTGGACCAGTTGATTACACCAAATTGTCATACTTTGATCCGATTTTAAAATTAGAAGAAACTAGTTCAGCTTTGTAGAGGTTGTGGAATTGAAAGTAGCAGATGAATATTCTGCTACTTTTTTGCAAAGGTTAGTAAAGTATGTTTTAAATGATATAATAATTATGATGTATTATTTATCCGAGTGGAAATGTAAAGTGTAAATATAGTATTTTATTTTTATTTAACTTATGAGGATTGTTGTGTTGAATGTGATCTTCTTTAGTTTTTGAAGCTTAAGAAGATCATGTTTTTTATTTATTTTAAATTTAACCTTGTAAGTATAGGATTAAATGCTAGACTAAAAGTGTAATAAATAAAAGTGGTTAAAATGAAAGGAGTTATACATGAGATTTGGTATACCGATTCGTGTTCTTCCTAAAAATGCGGAAGAGAAAGAAATAAAAATAAATATTGACTATGATGCCTACATCTTGTCTCTGATTAAAACTGGACTTTCAGCCGAAAATCCAATTTTGTTTAAAGAATTATTTGGAAAACCTACGCAGAAATGTTATACAACTAGTGTTTTCTTCCCGAATGCGACTTTTAAAAAGGATAGTATTATTTTTGATAAGAGTGGAGAAATGAAGCTATACTTCTCGACTTCAAATGCAAATTTAGCAATTAATTTTTATAATGCATTTATCTATTTAAATCATTTAGATGCAGAAAAATTGCCTTTTGGACATGAGTATTTAGCAGATGTAAAAAAGCTCTATACTATAGAACTTCCAAAAATTACTAAAAATAGAATTATTTTTAAAACAATGTCTCCAATTGTAGTTCGAAATGATGATGGAAGATTTATTTCATGTCCTAGTGATTCGACTGAAGAAGCGATTGCTAAATTTAATGATGCCTTACGCAGAAATACTTTTAATAAATTAAACAATAATGAACAGTTAGCCTCAACTGTTAAAGATTTAAAGTTTAAACCATTAAAAATGCGAAAAACGGTGCGTAAATCATTTAGCTCAAATATTGAATGTACTAAAGGTATTTTTGAACTAGAAGGTAATCCTACGTTGTTGAATTTTCTCCAGGAATCTGGCTTAGGCGAAAAAACGGGTACTTTTTCAGGAATGGTTAGCTTAGCTTAAAGGACGGTGATGATATGGATGAAACAAGTACTGCAACTGTTAATTTCAGAATAAATAGTTGGCTGGAAAATGCTGGTATAGTTGGTTTAATGAGGATTTTAAAGAATAATCCACGATATCGAAAAAGTTATAAA
>SKEM01001092.1_pt1 | contig 13461 bp, 11 predicted proteins | sample 4826731 | NCBI WGS metagenome assembly SKEM01 (sample SAMN11008809, study PRJNA524170) | human gut metagenome | biome: Human fecal sample; material: Feces; isolation source: fecal sample from pouch patient p37 | host: Homo sapiens | place: Israel: Tel-Aviv | collected 2015-07-27
CGGGGGCGGGGGCGCTTGGGGGCACCCGGCCCCGCGGCGCGGTCAGGCCTACGCGACGGCGGAGACGACCGCCTCGATCCCGGCGCGCAGGGTGCCGTGGGCCCGTGCCGCCAGGCGCACGACCTCGTCGGGGTCGGTCGGCTCGGTGGCGAGGGACAGGTCGGACACGACGCTCATGCCGGCCACGCGCACGCCCAGCTGGTGCAGCGCGATGGCCTCGAGCACCGTGGACATGCCGACGCAGTCGGCGCCCGCGGCGGCGAGCAGCCGCGTCTCGGCCATCGTCTGGTACTCCGGGCCGCGCACGGCGGCGTAGACGCCGCTGCGCTGCGTGAGGCCGCCGAGGACCGCCGCGAGCCCGGGGTCCCAGACGTCGCGCACGTCGACGAAGACGGTCCCGTCGAAGGGCGAGGCGCCCGTGAGGTTGAGGTGGTCGGTCACCGTCATGACGTCGCCGAGCCGCCAGTCCCGCAGGCAGCCGTTGGCGTTGACGAGGACGGCCGCGCGCACGCCGGTGGCGGCCGCGGCCCTCGCGAGGGCGACGACAGGGGCGCTCCCCCGCCCCTCGTACAGGTGGGTGCGGCCGTGGGCGACGAGAACGCGCGCGGTCCGCTCGCCGTCGTCGGTCCGCACCCGACGCTCGTGGCTCGTCAGGCGGTCGACGTGCCCGGGGGCGACGGGCGCGCTGACGTCGGGCAGGTCCGACAGGGGCAGGGAGGCGACGGGCTCGCCCCAGCCATCCAGGGCGCCGTCGGCCCCGGATCCGAGGACGACGAGGAGGTCGTGGCGCTCGGCGCCGGTGCGGCGGGCGATCTGGTGGGCGGCCTCGAGGGCGGGTCGGGGTCCGGTCTCGCCCCCGGACTCGGCGAGGGCGGCGAGCAGATCAGGGTCGACGACGCCGTCGGGAGCGGGCACCGGCGTCGAGGAGGACGCGGCGCTCATCGGACGGCCCCGGTGGCGGCCTCCTGGCGGCGGACGCGGCCCGCGCCGAGGAGGAGGTGGCCGACAAGCCCGATGAGCAGGGAGGCGAGGACGCCGAGGTTGGCGTAGGCCCAGTCCCCCTCGCGGCCGCCGATCGGGCCGAGGAGGTAGCCCTGCCAGGAGAGCCAGGAGGCGGAGGAGTTGACGACGAGGCCCCAGCCGATGACCGAGCCGAGGACGACGAGGCCGATGGCCTCCCAGTTGACGGAGCCGTACACGCCGTCGGGCGTGAACAGGGCCGGCTCGTCGTAGTCCTTCCGGCGCAGGGCTGCCTCGGCGAGCATGACGCCCGCCCAGGCCGCGATGACGACGCCGAGGGTCGTGAGGAAGCCCTGGAAGGGGCCGAGGAAGTCGGAGGCGCCGAGGATGACGGCGATCGTGCCGACCGTCATGATCGTGGCGTCGATGGAGGTGGCGACGTGGCGCTTGACGGGAAGGCCGGTGGCGAGCAGCGACAGGCCCGAGGAGTACAGGTCCATGATGATGCCGCCGGCCAGGCCGAGGATGGCGACGACGGCGAAGGGCACGAGGAACCACGTCGGCAGGATCGTCGTGAGGGCGCCGATGGGGTCGGAGTCGATGGCGGTGCCGAGGTCGGCGTCGGAGCCGACGAGGAGCGTTCCGGCGACGAGCAGGACGACCACGGGCAGGGACGAGCCGATCGTCGTCCAGGCGATGACGCCGCCGGTGGAGGCGGTGCGCGGGAGGTAGCGGGAGTAGTCGGCGGCCGCGTTGACCCAGCCGAGTCCGAAGCCGGTGGCGACCATGACGAGGGCGCCCACGACTGCCGCGGTCGAGCCGGGCGGGAGCGAGCTGATGACGTCCCAGTGGACGTGCCCGGCGACGAGGACGAGGTAGACGACGGTGAGGACGCCGGTGGCCCAGGTGATCCAGGTCTGGACCTTCATGATCGTGTCGAAGCCGAGGATGCCGGCGGAGGCCGCCAGACCGACGGTGAGGAGGAAGCCGACGACCTGGGCGCCGTGCTCGTTGTGCCAGCCGAGCGCCTGGAGGACGGTGGCGGATGCGAGCGTGGCGGTGACGCACAGGACCGTCTCCCAGCCGACGGTGAGGATCCAGGAGATCCCGGCGGACAGCCGGTTGCCGTTGTAGCCGAAGGCGGCGCGGGACAGGGCGAGGGTGGGGGCGCTCCCCCTCTTGCCGAGCACGGCGATGAAACCGCACAGGAGGAAGGAGACGACGACGCCGAGGACGCCGGCGAGCACCGCCTGCCAGAAGGACAGGCCGAAGCTGAGGACCCAGGCGCCCCAGGACAGGCCGAGGACGGAGACGTTCGCGGCGAACCACGGCATGAAGAGGTCGCTGGGGCGGCCCTTCCGGTCGGACTCGGCGATGACGTCGAGGCCCGCGTTCTCGATGCGGGAGGAAGCGGGCGCCTCCCCCGTCGGCTCGGGCTGGGGCACGGACGCTGTGGACATGGGAGCGCTCCTGGGGACTCGGTCGGCGTGCTTCCGTCCGGTCGGGACGGCCCGCCCGGAGGGTCTCGTGCGCGACGGGGTGGTCGCGCGCGTCGGTGCGCTCAGGCTAGCGTTCCACGAGCCGCCCCGGGCGCCGTCACGGGCGGGCTGGGCACGCACGTGCGGCGACGGGCGGGCGCCGCGGACGTCCGTGCGGACCGTGACCGGGACGGCGACGGCGACGTCGCCGGCGACGGCGCCCGATTGCCAGCCCCGTGCAGGCATACGGTCATTGATAGACGGCCTGCTACCTTCCTCGCCGTTCTGACCCTGACAGTTCTTGCGGCTACGTCGCCGGAGGCCGCCCCTGATCGATTCACCCGTCGCTTCGTGCGGATCCCTGCCCGCACGATCCGTCCGGGTTCCTGTGACGATGGGGGCGTCTGCGCACGCCGCCCACTCCGAAGGAGACCATTCGTGCCCACCCGTGACGACGTCCTCCGCATCGCCGGCCTCGCCGAGGGCACGGGCCCCGGGAGCCGGCAGATCGAGCTCGCCGAGTCCCTCCTCGCCAGCTCGCCCGCCCTGGGAGACGCCGACCTCGTCGTGCGCGCCCACATGCTCCTCACGGAGGCCTACCGCAAGGGCGGCGACGAGTGGAGCGCGATCGAGCCCTTCGTGTGGACCGTCGCCCGCGCCACTGAGAGACCGGACCTCTTCAGCCGCGAGGACCTGCTCGTCCTCTCGCACGTCTACACCCACGTCGTCGTCATCGCCGCGTCCAACCCGGCGGCGTCGTCCCATCAGGTGGCCTCGCTCCTCGCGGCCTTCGCACGCTACACGGAGAGGCTCGACCTGCCCCGGCGTCCCCTCAACGAGGCCACCTACACGGCCTCCGTCCTCCTGGGCCGGCACGGCGACGCCGACGACCAGCTCCGCGCCCTCGCGGAGGGCGAGGACCTGTCCGCGCGCGACGAGAGCGCGCGGATCACGCGGGTCGTCGACGACCTCCTGCGCCGTGGCCGGACGGAGGAGGCGCTGCGCGCCGCCCGGCACGTCCTCGACGGCACGCTGCGCTCCGCGACCCAGCCGCGCAACACCCTCGCCCAGGCGCTCCTCCCCCTCGTCGAGTCGGGGCGGCCCGAGCGCGCCTGGGACGCGCACCTGCGCTCCTACGCCCTGCACCGCCAGTCCCCGTCCAAGGCCGCCTGGCTCAAGGAGCACCTGTCCTACCTGGCCCTGACGGGTCAGCTCGAGCGCGGCATGAGGCTGCTGCGCCGCCACGGGAGCTGGACGGCGAGCACGGACGCCACCTCGGACCTCCTCGACATGCTCCAGGGGGCCGTCCTCGTCCTGCGCGAGGTCGAGATGGCCGCGCGCGAGGCGCCCGAGGGCGGACTGTGGATGCCGACGCGCCTCGAGATGCCCGCGAGCCCGAAGTGGCGCCCCTCGGCCTACGTCAGCCTCTCGATGGACCTGCCGACGGCGCTCGCCGCCACGTGCGAGTGGGTCGGGATGCTCGCGGCCGCCTTCGACGAGCGCAACGGGAACGACGCCGTCTCCACGGAGGTCGGCGAGTGGCTCGAGCGGCCGAGGCTGCTCGAGGGGCCGGGCACGGAGCACGTCGTCCGGCTCGTGCACGGGCTCGAGCCGCTGCCCGGCGACGTCCCGGCCGTCCCCGCCGTACCGCTCGACACGGCGCTCGCCCGAGCGGTGGAGAAGGCCGGCGAGGCGCTCGCCTCCCCCCGCCCGTCGCTCGCGATCACGCCGATGGTGGCGCTCGCGCGCGCCCTGGAGGACCGCGGGCGCCTCATCGAGGCCTCCGACGCCCTCGAGGTCGCCCACGAGATCGCCGCCGCCTCCGGGAGCCGTCGCGCCCCGGCGCTGGCCCGCGAGGTGCGGCGGATGCTGGGCGCGGCGGCGGCGAGCCTTGAGGAGCCCGAGCGGGCCGTGACCCCGAGCGGGCCGAGCTGCTGACGAGGCTGCCGGAGCCACCGTCCTGCGGCGGGTCGGTTACTTGAGCAGGCCCATGGAGCGCGCGACCTGGACCGCGCTCGCGCGGTCGTGCACGCCGAGGCGCTTGTAGAGGGCCTTCGCGGTGGAGCGCACGGTCTCGACGCCGAGGAAGAGGTCGTCGGCGATCTGCCCGAGGGTGCCGCCGCCGACGAGCCCGTGCAGGACGTCCTGCTGACGGGGTGTGAGGACGACGTCGCGCGCGGGGCCGGGCTCGGCCGGCCCCTCAATGGTGAGGCCGGGCAGCGAGGCCAGGGTCGGGTCCAGAGAGGACAGGACCGTCTCGCGGCACACGGCCGGGAGCAGGGCGAGGGTGGCCAGGGAGTCCTGCCACTCGCGCAGGTGCAGGAGCGTGTCCGGGGTGCGGGTCGGGTCCGCGCGGTTGAGGGCGCCGGCGCGGATGCCGTGGGCGAGGAGGCGCCAGCGGTCCAGGGACGTCGGCATCTCGGTCATGCGCGCGACGAGGTTCTGAGCGGACTCGAGGTGGTCGAGGTTGAGCTCGATGCCGGCCTGGATGACGAGGGAGAGCTCGGTGGGGATCGTCCCGCCGTCGAGCCACCGCTGAGCGGCCTGGTTGCGGCCCTCGCGCACGTCGAGGAGCGCGAGCATGGCGTGCAGGGGCCACCACTCGAAGTCGTGGGAGTCGGTCCACCGCGAGCGCCCGAGGAAGGCCTGGACCCACTGGGCGGCGGTGATGGGGCCGTGCTGGAGGAGGAGGACGAGCGCCTCGGCCTCCAGCTCGTAGGGGGTGAAGCCCGTGTTGATGTCGATCTCGGTGGAGGCCAGGGAGAAGCGGGGCGTCGAGTCCGCGCAGTACCGCCGGGCGATGTGGACGAGGTGCTCGGGCGCGCCGTCGCGGGCCCCGACGTGGCGCACCTGGTTCTCGTAGAGGCCGATCTGGCTGCGGGCGCGGTCGTTGACGCCGGCGATGGTCGCCAGGAGCGCGGAGCGCGCGGTGAGACCGATGCGCAGGGCGGGCGCTCGGTCGACGTCGACGTCGGCCATCTCGCACAGCGGCTGGGCGCGGTTGACGCAGGCCTGGGCGTCCGCGATGGAGGCCATGGACAGGCAGCCGTCCGCGGCGCCCATGAGGGCGAAGGCGAGCAGGGCGAGCTCGTCGGAGAAGCGCGGCGAGAGGTCGAAGGCGCGGGTGGCCTCGTCGTGGGCGGAGGCGGCGCGGGTCGCGAGCCACCGGGCGCCGTCGGCGAGGGCCTCGCGGATGCCCTCGGTGGTCGCGCCGTGGACCGTGGAGACGCCGGCGACGAGGCGGTCGCGCAGGTCGACGAACTCGGGGCTGATGAGGTCGGCGTCGGCCTGGGAGAGGAGATGGAGGAGGTCGACCCAGGGCACGGGCAGGTCCGGGGGCAGCTCACGGCCCGCGAGCCAGTCGCGGGCGGCGGCGAGGTGGGGCCACTCGTCGGCGGGGACCTGCGTGGGCCACAGCGAGGCCAGCACGTGGCGCTGGCGCTCGGTGAGGAGGACGAGGGAGGGCATCTCGGCGGCGAGCACCTGGTCCAGGACGCCCCAGGCGCCCAGCGAGGTGGTGATGGAGATGCGGTCGAGGGCCGAGACGGGGACCTCGGGGCTCGCGGCGACCTGGGCGATGGTGCGGCGCAGGCGGCTGGCCTTGCGGGCGTCGGCGGCGACGGCGAGGCGGATGAGCTCGGCCGCCAGCGCGGGCGGGAAGGCGGGGTCCCCGGAGCCGACGGAGAAGATCGCGGAGTACTCGCGGGCCTCGCGCACCTGGGCGACGGTGACCTCGCGGGCGAGGACCTCGGAGGTGACGGCGGCCATCGTGCGCTCGGGCAGCGGCGCGATCCAGGCGTGCATGAGCCGCAGCGGCTCGTTGCGCACGGACTGGAAGGCGCGGGTGGCCCACTGGCGTGCGGCGACGACGAGGCGGGACTCCCCGCTCTCTGTCCCGCGGCGCGCCATGGCGCGGCGGGCGGCGACGGCGTTGAGGGAGCCCTCGCGCGGCGGGTGGACGGGGCGGGCGACGTCGTCGACGACGCCGAGGTCCTCGAGGGCGGCGGCCAGGAGGACGGGGACGCCGCCGGTGGCGCCCAGGACCTCGCGGCGCCAGACGACGTCGGAGGCGACGGCGGGCGCGATGGCCTCGAGGTCGGCCTCGGTGACGAGGAGCCCCGTCGGTCCGATCTTGAGCTCGAAGCCGCCCAGGCGGCCGTCGAGGGGGTCGGCGTCGACCTCGGCGACGGCGATGACGGGGGTGACCAGGGCGCCGGGGGCCATGGCCTCGACCATGAGGCGCTCGAGGGCGGCCCCGGTCTCGGGGTCCTCCCCGAGCCACTCGACCAGGACGGGACGGCGGCCGGGAGGGAGCGGCGCAGGACGGCGACGTCGTCGACGCTCGTGACCCGGTGGCGGCGGTAGGCGCCGCCGATGGAGTCGAGGGCGGTCTCGACGATCTCGACGGGCCGGAACTCGTGGGGGCCGTGGATGAGCGCCGCGTCGGACTCAGCGAGCATGGCGGCGAGCCGCGGGGCGATCCGCGCGACGATGCGGTCCAGGACGTCGCTCACGTCTTCCGAGCCTCCTCCGGTCGCCGGTGCCTGCGTCCCGCCGACCGGGCGAGTCCGGGGCGGTCGTGTCGCCGACGGCGTGCGGCGACCCGCGAAAGCCTAGCCCGCGGGGTTCACCCGCTCAAATCACCCTCGGGTGAAGTGACTGCAATGACGCCGTTCTGTGACCGTCATGGCATGTCGCTAGCGAGGAGCGAGGCCTTGCGGGATTCGCTCTCAGGGCAATTCGGCGCCCCCGCCGAGCGCAGGACGCCGCCGTCTGGGAGGCTCGCGTCACATCTGATGGAAGGAGCCGACATGGCTGACAGCGATTCGAAGTTCGACCAGGTGGCCGGCAAGCTCAAGGAGACCGTCGGGAAGGTCACCGGGGACAAGGAGACTGAGACGGAGGGCCGCCTCCAGAACGCCGACGGCCAGGTCGCCGAGAAGGTCGACGACGCCAAGGCCACGCTCAAGGGCGTCGCCGACCACCTCAGCGGCAAGGACGAGTGAGCCGGGGCCCGCAGGCTCTCGACGAGCTCCTCGCTCGACGCTCTCAGGAGCGCTCTCGGCGCCCCCGGTCCCCCGCGGACCGGGGGCGCCGCCGTACCCGCCGCGGGTGAGACGCCGCCTGACAGCCCCGGTGCGGTCGTGCCACGATCCAGGACGTGACCACGCCCGCCTCCCCACCCTCGGCCGCGTCGCTGCGCGCCGGGGTGCTCACCGTCGTCACCACCTCGGTCCTGTGGGGGACGACGGGCACGGCGGCGGCCTTCGCCCCGGACGCGGGACCGCTCGCGATCGGCTCGGCTGCCCTCGGGATCGGCGGGCTGCTCCAGGCCCTCATCGCGCTGCCGGCGCTGCACCGCGCCCGCGGGCCCCTGCGCTCACAGGCGCGGACCGTGGCGGTCGGGGCCGTCGCCGTCGCCGTCTACCCGCTGGCCTTCTACTCCTCGATGCGCCTGGCCGGGGTCGCCATCGGCAGCATCGTCTCCCTGGCCCTCGCCCCGCTGGCGACCGGCGTCATCGAGCGCGTCGTCGGCGGGCGCAGGCTCGGGGCGCGGTGGCTGGCCTGCGCGCTCGTCGGGGCGCTCGGCGCCGGGCTGCTCGTCGTCTCGCGGGACGATGGCGGTGCGGGCTCACCGCTGCGGACCGCCGTCGGCGCCGCCATCGGCGTCCTCGCCGCGGCCACCTACGCGGCCTACTCGTGGGTCTCGCACCGCCTCATGGCCGCGGGCACGCCCCGCGGCGCCGCGATGGGCGCCGTCTACGGCGCGGGCGGCCTGCTCCTCCTGCCCGTGCTGGCCGTGACGGGCGCGCCCCGGGTGGCGACGCGGGAGGCGACGGCGGTCGCCGTCTACATGGTGATGTCCCGATGTTCCTCGGCTACGTCCTCTTCGGCGTGGGCCTGGCCCGTGTGCCGGCGTCGACGGCGACGACCATCACGCTGCTCGAGCCCGCGGTGGCGGCGCTGCTCGCCGTCGCCGTACTCGGCGAGCGGTTGACCGTTCTCAGCTGGGCCGGGCTGGCGCTGCTCGCCGTCGTGCTGGTCGTGCTCGTGACGGGTCCGGCGAGCGGGGACGGGCCGACGCCCTGAGGCGGTTCAGCGGATGCGGTCGCGCAGCTGCTCGGGGTCCGAGGGCGGGTCGGCGAGCACGGCGCGGGCCTCGTCCACGGCGTCCTCGACACCCCACGCCAGGACGCCGACCGCCCTGCCGGACTCGTCGAGGTAGTAGACGACGAGGCGGTCGTCGTCGAGCGGGACCTCGAGCACGTCGAGCTCGGACAGGGTGCGGCCGCCCGCCTCCCACCGGTGGCCGAAGACCATCGAGTAGAAGAACGGCGTGTGCGTGTAGGGCTCCTCCGAGCCGGCCATCGCGGCCCCGGCGGCGCGGCCCGAGGCGCGCGCCTGGTCGATGTGCTCGGACTGCGTGCGCCCGAGGACGGCGTCGGGGTAGCGGGCGATGTCGCCGGCGGCCCAGATCGCGGCGTTGTCGGTGCGCAGGTGCTCGTCGACGACGACGCCCCCGTCCTCGACCGTGAGCCCGGCGGCCTCGGCGAGCTCGGTCCTCGGCTTCGCGCCGATGCCGACGACGACGACGTCCGCGGTGAGTCGGGTCCCGTCGTCGAGAACGGCGACGAGGTCGTCGCCCTCGGCCTCGACGCGCTCGGCCCTGCGGTGGGCGACGAGCTCGACGCCGTGCTCGGTGAACATGCGCGTGTATCGCCGGGCGAGGTCGGTCGGGAAGCGCTTCTCGGCGAGGAGCCCGCCGGAGTGGACGAGGGTCACCTTCGCCACGCCGACGCCCGCGAGCGCGGCCGCGAGCTCCTGACCGATGTAGCCGCCGCCGAGGACGATGACGCGGGCCTCTGGCGTGGCGAGGCGGCGCAGCGTGCGGTAGTCCTCCAGGGTGCGGAAGAAGACGACGCGCTCGGCGGCGGGGGCCCCGATGCGCACGGGGTCGGCGCCGGGGGCGAGGAGGAGCCTGCCGTAGGCGACGCGGGCGCCGCCGGCGAGCTCGACCTCGGAGGCCTTCGGGTCGATCGAGATGACCCGCGCGCCCGTCGTGATCTCTGCGCCGGTGTCCTGCGCGGTGTCCATCATGTCGTCCTCGATGGTGAAGTCGGGGTCGATCCAGAGCTTCTTGGACAGGGCGGGGCGCGAGTAGGGCTGGTCGGTGTCGGCCGAGAGGACGCCGATGGTGCCGGTGGCGTCGAGCTCGCGGATGGCGCGGGACGCGTCGTCGCTCACCTGCCCGCCGCCGATGATGAGGTAGTCGTACTGCTGCATGTGAGCTTCTCCTGTGCTGGCGGGACGCGGTTCCCCGCTCCCGGGTGACCGGCCCGCGCCGGGCGACCGGCGCGACCGCGCTGCTCACGAGGGTAGTGCGCCGCGGGCGGGGCTGCACGGCGGACGCGGCCGCCCGCGCGCCCGGTCAGTCGCCGCCCAGCGTGCGCAGCACGCGCGGGAGCTCGGGAGGGAGCTCGCCGGCGAGGAACCCGATGCGGCCGTGGAGCGCTGCCAGGGAGTTGCCAGCCGCGGCGTGCACGTGCTTGCCCCAGACGAGCGCCTGCGCCGGGTGCACCTCCCTGCTGAGCAGACCGGTGACCGCGCCAGCCATGACGTCACCGCTGCCCGACGTGCCCAACCCAGCGTCCCCGTCGGTGACCCGCCACACGGAGCCGTCGTGGACGACGGTCTCGTTGCAGGCCACGGCTGCGCCGTAGCGCTCGGCGGCGTCGAGGCAGGCACCGGCGACGTCCTCGTCCGCGAGGCCATCGCGCTGGACGAGCCGCGCCAGCTCGCCCGTGTTCGGGGTGAGGAGGAGCCGTCCGGCGAGTGCGTCGCGGACCTCGTCATCGGCGTCGGGCAGCACGGTGGCGGCGTAGGAGTCCAGGAGGACGGGCACGTCCGGCGGGAGCGCCCCGACGACGGCGACGAGGAGCCGCGCCGCACCCTCAGCGTCGTCGAGACCGGGACCGAGCAGGAGCGCGCCCGAGCGACCGAGGTCGCCCTCGAGCACCTCCCGGGCGCCGACGCCGGTGACCGAACCGAGTCGGTCCTCCGGGAGGCCGAGGACGGCGCTCTCAGGGATGGCGACCGCGACGTGCGGCGCGACCGAGGCGGCGGTCGCCAGGGTGAGGCGTCCCGCGCCGACGCGCAGCGCGGCGAGCCCGGCGAGCATGACGGCGCCGGGTGCGGCACGGGCGCCGCCGACGACGAGGGCCTCGCCGCGGGTGTACTTCGAGCCCCCCGGCTGAGGGAGTGGCCAGGCCCGGAGGAGGGCGGGGGTGACGAGGACGGGGTCGTCGGGCGTCCCGCCGAGGGCCTCGTCCGGGACGCGCGGACCGCGGGCGTCAGCCATCGGAGGGCTCCGGCCCGACCTCGTCGGAGGCGCCCGGCTGGTCGGTGACGCGCACGCCCTGCTCCGTGAGGTGCGAGCTGATGTTGTAGTCGTCGAGGACCCAGCCGGTAAGTGCCTCGGTGTCGCGGTGGAGCCGGCAGATCGCGGCGTTGCACAGACCGTTGGTACGGCTCGTCTCGAGGACCGTGCCCTCATCCATCCCGTCCGCGACGTAGCAGAATAGGAGGTTGACCACGTCGTGGGCGGTGACGAGCACGGTGGTGCCCTCGGGGACCGCGGCGAGGTCGGCCAGGACGCCTCGGACGCGCTGGACGACGTCGGCCCAGGACTCGCCGCCCGGCGGCCGGTAGTAGAACTTGCCGAGCCACTCGCGGCGCTCGGTCTCCTCGGGGTACCTCGCCTGGATGCCGGCGGCGGTGAGCATGTCGGTGATGCCCATGTCGCGGTCGCGCAGGCGCTCATCGACGCGGACGGGCAGCTCGAGCCCGGCGACGTCCATCGCCTCCTCGGCGGTCTGGCGCGCGCGTCGGTAGGGGCTGGTCCACAGGACCGCGGGGCGATCTGCCCCGGGCAGGGCGGCGAGCCAGGTGCCGACGGCTCGGGCCTGCTCGACGCCGAGACCGGACAGCTCGACGTCGGGGTCGCGGGCCGGGACCTCGATCCGCTCGAGGTGCTCCTTCGAGGCGAGCTCGGCGGCGACGTTGCCCTGCGACTGGCCGTGCCGCACCAGGATGATGCGCGTGGGGGTCATGGGACGAGGCTATCGGGCGTCCGGCAGCCTCGCAGCGCCGGCGTGACGGGCCGATGGGCTGCTCGGTCCGGGGACGGGCCCGATCCGGTACAGGCGCGCAGCGTTGCCGTAGAAGACGTCGTCGACGTGCTCGGAGGGGACGAGTGAGGCCAGCAGGTCGAGGTCCTCCGCCGCGAAGGGCCGTCGGGCGCGGGTCGACGGCAGGTCCGTGGCGGCCATGAGCGCCCCCGGGTCGACCTCCATGACGCGAGGCACGACGTCGGAGGGGTCGAGGTCGACGCGGCCGAAGCCGTCGGCCTTGACGCGCACGCTCTTCTCCACGAGGCGCAGGAGGTGCGGCACGCCCTCGGCGGTCATGCCGAGGTGGTCGATGCTGACGGACGGCAGGGAGGCCAGGAGCCCGGCGAGCTCGGGCAGGTCGGCGGCGTCGAGGTAGAGCTCGGTGTGCCAGCCGGCGAGGTCGTGGACGCGCCGGGCGAGGGCCTCGAGGTCCTCGAGCCCCGCGGAGCCCCCGCGATAGAGGTTGAAGCGGACGGCGCGCACTCCCGCGGCGTCGAGCTCGAGGACGCGGCGGTCGGGGACGTCCGGGGAGAGCTGGATGACGCCGGCGAAGCCGGGGCCGAGCTCGGCGAGCGCGTCGACCATGTACTCCTGCTCGAGGCCCTGGAAGGAGCCGGCGACGACGGCTCCGCCCTCGACGCCGAGGCCGCTGGTGCGAGCGCGGTAGTCGCCGATCGTGAAGGGCTCGGGGACGTAGCCGTTGTTGGCCATGAGCGGGTAGGCGGGGTCGATGACGTGGACGTGGGCGTCGAAGAGGCGCGTCCAGGGACGCGCCCCTACGCGGTGCTCCGCTCCTACGGTGTCGGGCATGGTCACCTCCTCTCCACCGTCAGGGTACGGGCGCCACCGCGGTCGCGCCCGCCGGGTGGCGGGTGAGGAGACGCGGCGGGCCGGCGACCACTCGTGCGGTCGCCGGCCCGGGCAGCGCGTCAGGCGGCTGGGCTCAGCGGCTGAGCGGGACGCTCGCCTCCGCCGTGTAGGGCAGGAAGGTGAGGGACTCCTGGAGGTAGAGCTCGACGGACTCGGCGTCGTGCGAGATGTACCCGATGGACAGGTCCTGCCCGAGGTGGAGCTCGAAGTCGCCGCCACGGGTGGACAACAGGACGGCTCCGTCGATGGCGGGGGCCCAGATGACCTCGCCGTCGAGGATGCGGTCCAGGTGCTTGCGGACCGGGTAGCCGTCGTCGGTCTCCTCGGTGACGGCGGTCCACAGCTCGGCGGAGAGCAGGAGCGAGTACGGGCCCTCGACACCGGCGAGGCGCAGCTCCTTGAGGGCCGCGGCGACGGCGTCGGGCAGCTCCTCGATGGCCTCGGGAAGGGTGACGGTCTCGTTGTCGCTCGACGGGATAAGCCCCTCGATGCCGGAGCTCTCGAGGCCGGTGAAGACGAGGGCGTCCTCGGCGCGGGCGATCGTCTCGGCGGCGTCCTTGACGGGCTGCCAGTCGGAGTCCTTGGCCCCTCGGTCGACGTCGTCGATGGCCTCGCGGGTGACGCGGAAGGGGACTCGCAGCTCGACGACCGTGCGGACCTCGCGCTCGTGGGCCTCGACGCCCCCGAAGGGGACGTCGACGCTCTTGCGGTGGCCGGTGCGGACGGCGGCGAGGTCCTCGCCGTCGGGGCCCTCGACGTCGACGACGCGGCGCCCGGCGATCCAGCGGGTGAAGGTGCGGCGCGCCTCCTCCTCGATCTCCGCCCAGGCGGCGGTGGAGACGGGGGCGAGCTCGCGGTGCAGGTTGTTCATGCTTCCTCAGCCTTTCAGGCTTCCGATCCCGAGGGATCCGTCAGCCGGTGCGGTCGTGGTGGGTGTGCTGGTCGGTGCGGTGGTGGTCGGGGCGCTCGGCACGGGGGCGGTG
>SKEM01001094.1_pt1 | contig 13437 bp, 12 predicted proteins | sample 4826731 | NCBI WGS metagenome assembly SKEM01 (sample SAMN11008809, study PRJNA524170) | human gut metagenome | biome: Human fecal sample; material: Feces; isolation source: fecal sample from pouch patient p37 | host: Homo sapiens | place: Israel: Tel-Aviv | collected 2015-07-27
GACGCCCCGCTCCTCGAGCCCGGCCACCTCCTGGGCTTCGCCGCGATCACCGTCCCGCCCGCCGCCCCGCGGCCAGCGGTCCTGCGTCAGCGTGCGGCGGCTCCCGCGCCGGCCGGCGGGCGCGCCGGGGGCCTCGACGAGGCGGGCGAGGAAGGTCCAGGAGGAGTGGCAGGCGGCGAGGACGCGCGGTCCCCCGGCACGCTCCGGGCGGACGGGGTCCGGGTCGAGGAGGAGGCGCCGACCGGTCTCGGAGGCCCGGAAGGGTGCGAGGAAGCCCTCGGGGTCGGAGAGCACCGGGGAGCTGTCGTAGGAGTGGTGGACGGTCGGGTGGAAGGCGAGCTGGAGGGCCTCGTCGAACCACTCGGTGGCCCAGTCGAGGTCGCCGCGCTCGAGGGCGGCGTCGGCGCGTTCGAGGAGCCGGCTGATCGTCGATCCCAGCTCGGCGGGCCGGCGTCCCGCGGTGAGCTCGTCGCGCGCCGTGACGAAGGCGGCCAGGGCGCCGACCGAGCCGGGCCGCTCGGCCGTCGGCGCGGCCCAGCCCCGCGCGGGCAGGCGCTGGAGGAGCGGCGAGACGGTCTCGACGGCGCGGCGGCGCGCGGCGGCCAGGGGGCGTGCGGAGGGGCTCACGCGGTCACGGTAGCGCCCGCGCCGGGGGCGGCGGGTCGCTTAGAGTCGCGTCCGTGAAGGTCCTCTCCGTCGTCGGCGCCCGCCCGCAGTTCGTCAAGCTCGCCCCCATCGACCACGCCTTCCGCGCGGCCGGCGTCGAGCACGTCATCGTGCACACGGGCCAGCACTACGACCCGATGCTCTCCGACGTCTTCTTCCGCGACCTCGGGATCTCCGCGCCGGACGTCCACCTCGGCGTCGGCTCGGGGAGCCACGGCCGCCAGACCGGGGCGATGCTCGCCGCCATGGACGAGGTCCTCGAGACGCACCGGCCCGACTGGGTGCTCGTCTACGGGGACACGAACTCGACGCTCGCCGGGGCCCTCGCCGCCGTCAAGCTGCACGTGCCGGTCGCCCACCTCGAGGCCGGGCTGCGCTCCTTCAACCGGGCGATGCCCGAGGAGATCAACCGGGTACTCACCGACCACGCCGCGGACCTCCTCCTCACCCCGACGCAGGTCGGGGCCGCCCACCTCGCCGACGAGGGCCTCGCCGAGCGGACCGTCGTCGTCGGAGACGTCATGACGGACGTCCTGCTGCAGGTACGCGACGAGGTCGCCGGCGCCCCCTCCCCCGTCATGACGGAGCTGGGCCTGCCCGAGGACGGGTACTCGCTCGCGACGATCCACCGCGCGGAGAACACGGACGACCCGGAGCGCCTGCGCACGGTCCTGGAGTCCTTGGCCGCCGTCGACCACCCGGTCGTCCTGCTCGCGCACCCGAGGCTCGTCGCCAGGTGCGCGGAGCACGGGATCGCGCTCGAGGACACCGGGAGCCTGCGCATCCACCCGCCGCTCGCCTACCCCGAGCTCATCGCCTCGGCGCTCCACGCCCGCGGCGTCGTCACGGACTCCGGCGGTCTGCAGAAGGAGGCCTTCCTCCTGCGCGTGCCGTGCACGACGGTCCGTCCGCAGACCGAGTGGGTCGAGACCGTCGACCTGGGCTGGAACGTCCTCGTGGAGCCCGGCCCGGGGCTCGTCGCCGCGGCCTCGCGACCGACGCCGGCGGAGCCGGACGAGGAGGTGGCGCACCCCTACGGGGACGGTCGCGCCGCCGAGCGCGTCGCCGAGGTGCTCGCCGAGCACCTGCCGGCCTGAGCCCCGCTCGTCCCGACCTCAGCGGTGGTCGGCCGTCAACGCACCGCTCGACCGTCTGATTCCTGGAAATCAGACGGTCAAGCGTGCTTCTGACGGTCGACGGCGGAATAGGGGAATCAGCAGTCGATGAGGTCCGTCTCAACCTTCTTCTGCAGCACCGCGCCGTTGGCCCGCTCGTAGAAGCCGACGACGGTGTCGACGAAGACCTTCTCGTCGTCCAGCGGCAGCAGGTGCCAGGCGCCGACGCGCCAGTACGCGGACAGTCGCTGCCGCAGCGGCTCGTCGATGGCTGAGCGGACGGAGACCTTGTACATGTCCGCGCGCAGCTCGGAGTTGCGGAAGCCGGCGACCTGCCCGAGGAGCGCCGAGGTGTCGTGGACGGTGTACACGAAGCCGCACTCGAAGCGCCGCGTGGCGTAGCCGCCCATGTGGAGGCCCGGGAAGGCGCCGTGGACGTGGACGACGTCGGGGCGGGCCTTGGCAGCGTTGACGTAGCGGCGCAGCGCGGCCTCGGTGCGGCGGCGCACGAGGGCCCGGGAGCCGGGGAAGCCACCGACCCGGATGGTCTGGACGCCGCCCTGGACGATGACGACGCCGTCCTCGGTGCGCACGGTGAGGGGCTTCGGGCGGCGGCCGACGGGGGTGGGCTCGAGGATGACGGCGCCGACCGTGTGCCCGGCACGCTGGAGCATGGCGGCGAGCTCGGGCAGGGGGCGTCCGCTGCCGCCGATCGAGGGCTCGGGCCAGCCGGAGGAGAGGAGGAGGACGTGCACGGTGGCTCCTGTCTGCAGGGGCGGCGGGGCACGACGTCGTCGCCGCGCTCCCGCATTGTCCGCCCGCGCATGGGCCCCGCCTCGGGCCCGAGGACCCACGCGTGCCGTGGTCGACCGCCAACGCGCTGCTCGACCGGCTGATTTCTGGAAATCAGCCGGTCGAGCAGGGATCTGACGGTCGACCACACAGGTCGGTCCCGACGGCGCAGGCCCCCGGGACCGGAGCGCTACTCCTCCGCCTCGTCGATCTCGCGCTCCGCCTCCGCCTCAACGGCCTCCGCGGCGAGCGCCTCGGCCTTGTCGGCCGGCGGGTGCCGGTCGAAGTACCGGGCCGCCCGGATCGCGAGCCCGGTGTTGATGAGCAGGAGGGCGGTCATGGCGCCGCCGAGGACGTCGATGGTCGTGAGCAGCGGCCAGGGGCTGAACGCGAGGATGGACAGGGGCACGGCGCAGTAGACGCAGGCGAAGGCGAGCATGACCTGCTGGCGCGCGGCGACGATGAAGGTCGTCGAGATCGGCGAGGTCACGATCGTCATGAAGAGCCACGGGGTGAGCGCCCGGGCGAAGTCGCCGGAGGCGACGTACTGCTCGCCGAAGACGAAGGGGAAGATCCACGGGCTCACGAGGTAGATGAGCGCGAAGGGGATGATCCCGGCGAGGAAGGCGCGCTTGGCGACCCACTTGACGAGGGGCTCCATCTCCCCTGGCCTGAGCATGGTGAGCTTCTGGAAGAAGACCTGGCTGATGGCGCTCTGGATGAGGGACATCGGCACCTGGAGCATCGTCCACGCCAGGTTGAACTGCCCGAGCGACTTGAGCGAGGCCTCGCCGACGAGCAGCGTGATGCCGTTGGTCCGGATCGCGTCGACGATCGCGTTGGGCCCGTTGAGCAGCGGCATCTTGCGGTACCGGTAGGCCATGGAGCGGATCGAGGGGGCGTCCTCGGGCAGCGGCTCGCGCAGGTCCTTGGCGCGCAGCCCGAGGTTGGCCCAGGCGTAGAGCTGGCCGGCGATCATGCCGAGGAACAGCCCGACGACGTTGGTGAGACCCACGAGACCGACGCCGAGCTGCCCCGCGGAGGAGCCGACGGACTGCTGGGCCCGGTTGACGGCGATGCGCTTGTAGTCGGACTTCCGGTTGTACCAGTACTGGAGGACGTTGACCTCCGCCAGGAGGAAGACGGACAGGCCGACGAGGCACAGGAGGTCGGCGAGGACCCAGTCGCCGTCGTAGTGGGCCGCGACCCACGGGCGGGCGAGCACGGCGACGAGGCTGGCGAGGGCCGACATGACGATGATGGAGCGGGTCGCGAGGCGCTTGAGGACCCGGGCGTCGGTGTCGGACTCGGGCAGCATCATCGTCATGTCGAAGCGCAGCGAGGCGATGGCGACGACGAGGGAGGCGATCGAGGAGAAGACGCCGATGCGCCCGTAGTCGGCGTCGGTGAAGATGCGGCGCAGCGGGATTGACAGGAGCATCGAGCCGGCCTGCGCGATGACGGTCCCCGACATGAGGGTGAGCGAGTGGCGCAGGACCGGCGAGGAGGCGAGCTTGGCGCGCACCCACCCGACGGGTCCGCGGCCGGGCGCCTCGGCCCCGCCCGCGGGTGCGGTCACCGGCGGGCCGTCCCGGCGAGGAGCAGCTCGGCGGCGCGGCCGAGCGCGGTCTGCATGGAGCGGTTCTCGAGGACCCACTGGCGGCGCCGGCTCGCACGGCCCCGGCCGGCCGTACCGCCGGCGGCGCCGTCGGCGGCGTCGGCCTCGCGCTCGGCGAGGGCGGCGAGGACCTCCCCGGCGACGAGGGCCGGGTCGTGGTCGACGGCCCAGCCGAGGTCGTTCGCGGGCAGGTCGGTGCGCGCGGGGCCGGGGCCCGCGTAGACGACGGGCGTGCCGCAGGCGAGGGCGGCGAAGATCTTCGTCGGGTAGGCGAAGTCGTAGCCGAGGCCGGGCTTGATGGAGACGACCGAGGCGAGGGCGCCGCGCTGCCAGGCAGCGGCCTCCTCGGGCGGTGCGAGGGGCGCGAAGCGGATCCGGGCGTCGCCGGCCGCGGCCTGCTGGAGGGCGTCCCAGTCGCTGCCCTGGCCGAGGTAGACGAGCTCGACGTCGGGGCGGGTCTCGTGGACGATCCGCAGCGCCTCGATGAAGACGCCGGCGCCCTGCCACTCCGAGGCGGTGCCCGCGTAGAGGAGGTAGGGGGCGCTCGGGGCACCGGGTGCGGTCTCCCCCTCGCTCGTGAACACCTCGGTGTCGATGCCGTTGGGGACGACGGTGACCTCGCGGCCGCCGAGCTCGCGGACGCGCTCGGCGACGCCGTCGTTGACGGCGAGGACGCGGCCCGCCCCGGACAGGGCGAGGCGCTCGACGAGCCGCAGCGCGGTGACGACCCAGGCGGGTGCGCCGGTGGACTCGGAGGCGTCGGACCAGACATCGGCGGCGTAGTAGGCGTAGGGCACGCCGCGAAGGGCGGCGGCGACGCGCACGACGGCGCCCGTCGTCGGCGGGGGCTCGGCGATGAGGAGGTCGGGGCGCGGCCCGGCGAGCAGCCGGACGGCGAGCGGCAGGTCGAAGCTCATGTACTGGGCGTAGCCGCGGATGTAGCCGGACTCGTCGCGCAGGGTGCGCGCGGAACGCACCTCGACGCCGGGGTCCTCGGGAGCGACGACGCCGGGCGGGGTGGAGGTGAGGACGGTGACGCGGGCGTCGCGGTCCGCGAGCGCGCGGGCGAGCCCGCGCAGGCGCAGGGCCGCGGCAGCGGCCTCGGGGGCGTAGAGCCGGGTGGCGAGGGTGACGCGCGGAGAGTCGTCCCACGGGTCGCGGGCGGGGCGGCGCAGGCCGGTGAGGACGACGCCGACCCCCGCCGCGGCGGCGGCGAGGGCCAGTGCGGAGCGGGCTCTCACAGCTCAACGGTCCTGTTCTCCGCGGCGGAGGTGAGGACGGCGTCGATGACCTCGAGGGTGCCGACGCCCTCGGTCATGGTCACGATGCCGGAGGCGTCACCGCCCACGGCGTCGCGGAAGTGCTCCTGCTCGAGGGCGAGGGGCTCGCGCTTCTCGATGGCGAGGCGGGTGACGTCGCCCTCGGTGACGCCGCGGAAGTTGGCGACCTGGTCCCAGGTGTTCTCCATCGTGCCGTTGGCGTAGAAGGTGAGGTCCCCGGTGAGGGTGTCCGCGACGAAGGAGCCCTTCTCCCCCGTGACGATCGTGACGCGCTCCTTGAAGGGGGTGAGCCAGTTGACGACGTGGGAGACGATGACGCCGTTGGTGAGCCGCCCGGAGGCCACGACCATGTCCTCGTTCTCGCGGCCGGAGCGGTGGGCGACCTGCGCGCTGACGTTGGCGTAGGGGGCGCCGGCGACCCAGGCGGTGAGGTCGATGTCGTGGGTCGCGAGGTCCTTGACGACGCCGACGTCGCTGATGCGGGCCGGGAAGGGCCCCTGGCGGCGGGTGAGGACCTGGTAGACCTGCCCGAGCTCGCCGGCGTCGAGGCGCTGGCGCAGGGCGCGCAGGGCCGGGTTGCAGCGCTCGACGTAGCCGACGGCGCCGACGAGTCCCTTGTCGGCGAAGGCGTCGGCGACGCGTCGACCGGCCTCGGTGGTGTGGGCGATGGGCTTCTCGACCATCGTGTGGACGCCGGCCTCGGCGAGGGCGAGGGCGACCTCCTCGTGGTAGACGGTCGGGACGGCGACCATGGCGGCGTCGAGCCCGGCGTCGATGAGGGCGTGCACGTCGGGCAGGAGCGGCAGGTCCCCGGCGACGCCGAACTTGTCGCCCGCGGGGTCGGCGACGGCGACGAGGTCCATGCCCTCGGTGGCGCGGATGACGCGGGCGTGGTGGCGCCCCATGGACCCGAGGCCGATGAGGCCGACTCGCAGGCTCTTCGCGGTCCCGCTCATGCTCAGGCACCCGCCTTCGCGACGGCGCTGACGGCCTCGACGACGCGGTCGAGGTCCTCGGCGGTCAGCGAGGGGTGGACCGGCAGGGAGAGGCACTCGCGGGCGGCCTTCTCGGTGCCGGGCAGGTCGAGGCCCTGCGCGAAGCCGGCGAGGGAGTCGAGGCGGTGGTTCGGGATCGGGTAGTAGACGCCCGAGCCGACCTGCCACTCCTCCTTGAGGGCGGCCTGGGCTGCGGTGCGCTCCTCGCCCGGGGCCCCCTCGAAGCGGATCGTGTACTGGTGGTAGACGTGCCGGTAGCCCTCGGGGACGGCGGGGGTGACGACGCCGGCGACGCCGGCGAGGCCCTCGTCGAGAACGGCGGCGTTGGCCTGGCGCTGCTCGGTCCAGCCCTGGAGCTTGGTGAGCTGGACGCGGCCGACGGAGGCGTTGACGTCGGTCATGCGGTTGTTGAAGCCGACGAGCTCGTTGGCGTACTGCTTCTCCATGCCCTGGTTGCGCAGGAGGCGGACGCGGCGGGCGAGCTCGGCCTCGCCGGTGGTGACCATGCCGCCCTCGAGGGCGGTCATGTTCTTGGTCGGGTAGAAGGAGAAGGAGCCCCACTCGCCGAAGGTGCCCACCGGCTTGCCGTCGATGGCCGCGGCGTGGGCCTGGGCGCAGTCCTCCCAGACCTTGAGGCCGTGCTTCTCGGCGATGGCGAGGATCTCCGGCATGTTGGCGGGCAGGCCGTAGAGGTGGACGACCTCGATGGCGACCGTCCTGGCCGTGATGGAGGCCTCGACGCTGGCCGGGTCGAGGGTGAAGGTGACCGGGTCGATGTCGGCGAAGACGGGGCTGGCGCCGGTGGCGGCGACGGAGTTGCCGGTGGCGGCGAAGGTGAAGGAGGGGACGATGACCTCGGCCTCGCGCAGGGCGGCCGGGTCGGTCTCGCCCAAGGAGGCGAGGGTCGCCAGGTGCTGGGCGGAGGTGCCGGAGTTGACGGCGACGGCGTGGGCGCCGCCGGCGACCTGGGCGCCGAACTCCTCCTCGAAGGCCTTGACCTGGGGGCCCTGGACGACCATGCCCGAGGCGAGGACGGCGTCGACGGCGGCGCGCTCCTCGTCGCCGATGATCGGCTTGGCTGCAGGGATGAACTCGCGTGACATCAGTGGGTGACCTCTCGGATGGTGGTGTCGGACTCTGAATCAGTGGGGGCGGCCTCCTCGAAGAGATCGCCGGTGACGGGGCAGCGCCAGCGCGGCGCGGCGTCGGAGTGGGCGGGGTCCCCGGCGGGGACGGCGACGAGGGGCTCGCCGGCGCGGCCGACCCAGCCGATGCGGCGGGCCGGGACCCCGGCGACGAGGGCGAAGGCGGGGACGTCCTTGGTGACGACGGCGCCGGCGGCGACGGTCGCCCAGGCGCCGATGGTGACGGGCGCGACGCACACCGAGCGGGCGCCGATCGCGGCGCCCTCCTCGATGGTGACGCCGACGGGCTCCCAGTCGGAGGCGGACTTGAGGGAGCCGTCCGGGTTGACGGCGCGCGGGAAGTGGTCGTTCGTGAGGGTGACGGCGGGGCCGATGAAGACGCCGTCGGCGAGGCGGGCGGGCTCGTAGACGAGGGCGTAGTTCTGCACCTTGCAGTTGCGTCCCATGACGACGCCCTCGCCGATGTAGGCGCCGCGCCCCACGATGCAGTTCTCACCGAGCTCGGCGTGCTCGCGCACCTGCGCGAGGTGCCAGACGCTCGAGCCGTCGCCGATGACGGCCTCCTCGGAGACGTCGGCGGACGGTGCGATGCGCGTGGACATGGGGCTCCTGGTGTGCTGACGGCGTCGGCTCGCCCGCCGCGGCGCGGGTGGAACGTGCCCTCCCGCACGGACGGGCGCGCCCAGTCTAAGCCGCGGCCGTGCGAGAATGCCGTGCACCCGAGGGAACGGCAGGACGGATGACGGTGAGAGATGCGGCGGAGGCCGGCGCGCCGAGCGCGCCGATCGAGGACGCCTGGCTCGTCATCCCGCTGTTCAACGAGGCCGCGGTGGTCCGCGGCGTCATCGAGCGCGCCCGCGAGGTCTTCCCGCACGTCGTCGCCGTCGACGACGGGTCCCGCGACGCCTCGGCCGCCGAGGCGCGGGCGGCGGGCGCCGTCGTCGTGCGCCCCCCCATCAACCTCGGGCAGGGGGCCGCCCTCCAGACCGGCTTCACCTACCTCCTCGAGCGGACCGACGCCCGCTACGCCATCACCTTCGACGCCGACGGGCAGCACGCGGTCGCGGACGCCGCCGCCATGGTCGCCCGCGCCGCGCAGGAGGATCTCGCCATCGTCCTCGGCTCGCGCTTCCTCGACGGCTCGACCCAGGTCGGCTGGCTCAAGCGCCTCATCCTGCGCACCGCGGCCGTCGCGAGCTCGCGCACCTCGGGCCTGCACCTCACGGACGCCCACAACGGTCTGCGACTCATCCGTCGCGACGCGCTCGCGCAGCTGGACCTCAGGCAGAACCGGATGGCGCACGCCAGCGAGATCGTCCGTCAGCTCGGCGCCACGGGGCTGCCCTGGGCCGAGCAGCCCGTCCACATCGCCTACACGGACTACTCGCGATCGAAGGGGCAGTCGCTGTGGAACTCCGTCAACATCCTCGTCGACCTGCTCTTCTCATGAGCGTCGTCACCACCCGTTACCGGACCGTCCAGGGAGACCGCGCATGAGGACCCAGCTCGTCATCCAGGTCGTCCTCATCGTCGCCGTCGCGGCGATGGGGTGGATGATGCTGCGCTCCCCCGGCGGCGCGCGCCACCTCGCGGCCCGGCGCCTCGTCACCCTGGCCTTCGTCCTCTTCGCGATCGTCGCGATCATCACGCCGTCGCTCGTGACGGACCTCGCCCACCTCATGGGCGTCGGGCGCGGCGCGGACCTCCTGCTCTACGCCCTCGTCATCGCCTTCCTCGCCTCACTGCTCTCGTCCTTCCGTCGGAACGCGGCGATGGAGCGGCGGCTCACCCGCCTCGCGCGTCGCGTCGCCCTCGAGGAGGCGCCGGGCCCGGACGGGCGGGACGCCACGTCCTCCGGCGAGGGCGGCACCCGGACGACGGCGCCTCCCTCGCGGCACGAGGAGCGCTGAGGCGGCTCAGCGGCGGGGAGTGGTCCTCACCGCGACCTCCTCGCGGGCGCGGAGCCCCGCGGACAGCGCCCACCTCAGGGGCGCCTGCCACGGCTCGCCGTAGGCGCGGTTGAGGTAGCGGCGGGCGGACGCGTGGTGGGCCCGCACCATCGCCTCGGGGCGGGCGCGCCAGCTGGCCCCCTGGTCGTGGACGACGACGGCGTCGGCGACCTGGACGTTGGTCCGGCCCGCAGCGCTCACGCGGGCGCCGAGGTCGACGTCCTCGAAGAACATGAAGTAGCCCTCGTCGAAGCCCTCGACGGCCCTCCACACCTGTGCCGGGAGGAGGAGGCAGGCGCCGGAGAGCCAGCCGACCTCGCGGAACCCGCCCGTGGCACGGCCCCGGTAGGCCGCGGTGAAGGGGTTGCCCGGCCACACCCGGCCGAGCAGGGCGTGCCCCGTGCCGTTGACGAGGGACGGGAGCGCGCGGCCCGAGGGGTACACGGAGCCGTCGGGGTTGAGGATCCGCGGGCCGAGGCAGCCGGCGTCGGGGCGGGCCCCGGCCCCCGCCACGAGGGCGTCGAGGCTGCCGGGGCGCCACACGATGTCGGGGTTGGCGACGACGACCCAGTCCTCGGCGAGTCCCGCCGCACCGAGGTTGGCGCCGGCCCCGTAGCCCCGGTTGCTGCCGTCACCCCGGACGACGGCGCCGTGCCGTGAGGAGGCCGTCCGCACGACGTCGTGCTCGGAGCCGTTGTCGACGACGACGGCGCTCACGGAGTGCTGCGTGGACGCCGCGTGGAGCGAGTCGAGGAAGCGGTCGAGCTCCTCCCCCGGGTTGAAGGCCACGGTGACGACGCGGACCTCGGCGGAGCCGGGCTCGGCGAAGCGGGCGGGCGCGGGCTCCGGCTGGTCCGGTAGGTGGGTGGCAGTCACACGAGGAGAGTAGCGGGGCGGCGGCTCGGCCTGGTGGATCCGTGAGACCTCGGTCGGGCGGATCGAGACGCAGCCCACGCGGGGAGTCGGTGAAGATCGTCCTCCGGGAGGGGCGCTGGTCCCCTCAACTCACAGGGCCGCTGCATATGATCGCCGGGTGTCCTCCACCGTCACGCCGCACGCGCGGCACTCAGCGCGAGACTCACGTCGGAACCTCGGTCGCCGCGCAGGCATCGCCGTCCTCGCCGTCGTGCTCTTCCTCGTCTCCGGGGCCTGCATCGCCCTGTGGGACCTCCAGCACCAGGTCAACCGCGTCGACGTCTCGAGCATGCTCGGCACGGACCGACCGACCCGCGCGGCCACGGCCGACTCCTACAAGGGGCAGGCGGTCAACATCCTCGTCCTCGGATCGGACTCCCGGCAGGGCGACAACGACGTCGACGGCTCGGCGGAGACCGAGACGGTGGCCCGCTCGGACACGGCGATGGTCATGCACGTCTCCGCCGACCGGAAGCGCATCGACATCGTCTCCATCCCGCGCGACACCCTCGTGGAGGTCCCCGACTGCACGAGCTCGGACGGCTCGACCGTCTCCGGCTCGGACTCGGAGATGTTCAACCAGGCCTTCGCGAACGGCGCCGGGACGGACGATGACGAGAACGCCATCGCCGCGGGTGCGGCCTGCACCATCAAGACCGTCGAGACGCTCACGGGCGTCTACATCGACGAGTACATGGTGGTCGACTTCGACGGGCTGTCCAACATGATCGACGCGCTAGGCGGGGTCAAGGTCTACGTGACCGAGGACATCGACGACGCCGACTACACCGGGCTCGTCCTCAAGAAGGGCTGCTACCTCATGGACGGGGCCACGGCGCTCAAGTACGCCCGCGTGCGCCACGGCGTGGGCGACGGCTCCGACATCCAGCGCATCGCGCGCCAGCAGAACCTCATGAGCGCCATGCTGCGCACCGCCAAGGAGAAGAACCTCCTCACCAACGCGGACGACCTCTACTCCTTCGCGAAGTCCGCGCTCGCCTCGCTCACGACCTCCCCCGGGATCGGCTCGCTGTCGACGCTCGCCGGCCTGGCGCAGTCCATCCAGGACATCGGGATGGACAAGGTGAACTTCGTGACGATGCCGAACGAGGCCCCCGACTGGAACCCGAACCGCGTCGTCCCGACGGACGAGGCGGACGAGGTCTGGGCCGCTCTCAAGGCGGATAAGGCCGTGCCGGCCCAGACCGTCTCCGTCGCCGCGGACGGGAGCACCCCCAGCGCGCAGGCGACACCGAGCGCCTCGGCCGAGGACGCGCAGACCGCGGAGGCCGCCGCCACGACCGCAGCCCCGGCGGCGGCCAGCACGACCAAGGCGACGGAGGACCCGGCGGCTCAGTGCCACTGAGCCCCATCCACCTCCACCACCGCACCACCGATCTGATCGAGGCGCACCACCAGTGACTTCATCCTCCGACGGGCTTCCCCCCTCCATCCGGCCAGGGGCCGGGTCGGGGCCGCGCGGCCCCCGCAGACGCCCGGTGTCCCCGGCGCGCCGCGCGAGGGGCGGTGGCGACCCGACGCGCTCGCGCTCGGAGGAGGCCCCGCAGGCCGGGGTACCCGAGGACGAGGCCGGCGGCGCGGCGGCCGCGAGCACCGGAGGCGACTCGTCGCCCTCGGTCGGCCGTACGCCGGCGGCGCGCCGTCCGGGTCAGGGGCAGCGCCGGCCCCAGGGCCAGGGCGACCGTCGCGTCTCGAGCCACGCGCGTCCCGGCTCCTCCGCCGTCCCCATCGGACGGTCGGAGGCCGCTCCCGACCGCACGCGCACGATGCCCAGAGCCGTGCCCGGCGCCTCGTCCGGGCGCGGGCAGGGCCGTCCCGCGCCGCGCGCGGTGGAGCCGAGCAGGGGCGGCGAGACCCCCGTTCGACCCGGCTCGCGATCGAGCCTCTCCGGAACCGGGGAGCGCCCTCCGCGGACCGGCGGTTCGTCACGCCGCCGCAGGAAGCATCCGGTGCTCCGCACGATCGCGCTCATCCTCGTCATCCTCCTGGCCCTCGTGGGCCTGCGAGTCGCCTGGGTCTGGCACCGCGTCGACTCCGACATCTCGAGGACGGACGCCCTCAGCTCCACGGACACCTCCGACGGCGAGACCTGGCTCATCGTGGGCTCCGACTCGCGCGCCGACGGCGCCGTCCAGGACGCCACGGAGGGTGCGCGCTCCGACTCGCTCATGGTCCTCAACCGGGCTCCCAACGGGGAGGCCACCCTCATCTCGCTGCCCCGCGACACCTACGTGGACATCCCGGGGTACGGCGGCAACAAGATCAACGCCGCCTACTCCTTCGGGGGCGCCTCCCTGCTGGTCTCGACGGTCGACGACCTCACGGGCCTCACGGTCGACCACTACGTCCAGGTCGGCATGGGCGGCGTCGAGGAGATGGTCGACGCCGTCGGCGGCATCAACGTCTGCCTCGACTACGACGTCGACGCCGCCGACTCCGGCCTCGTCTGGGACACCTCCCAGGGCACCTGCCAGGACGTCGACGGCGAGAAGGCGCTCCAGTACTCCCGCATGCGCAAGTCCGACCCGACGGGAGACATCGGTCGTGCCAAGCGGCAGCGGGCGGTCATCGCCGCGGTCGTCGCCAAGGCCGCGACGGTCTCGACCCTGGTGAACCTCTCCCGCCAGGACGCGATCATCGACGCCGGCACCGGTGCGCTCACGGTAGACGAGGGCACGAGCACGGGCGACCTCGTGCAGATGATGGCGGCCTTCCACAAGGCCGCGAGCCACGGCCTCACGGGGGCGCCGCCGATCTCCTCGCTCGACTACGAGCCCGGCGGCATCGGCTCGGCGGTCCTCCTCCAGGACACGACGGCGCCCGACTTCTTCGCCAAGGTGAGGAACGGCTCGCTCACGACGAGCGACTTCAACCAGGGCTGAGTGATCAGTACGACGGCGGGGCCGGTTCCCGGGCGGGGAGCCGGCCCCGCCGGCGTGGG
>SKEM01001098.1_pt1 | contig 13362 bp, 14 predicted proteins | sample 4826731 | NCBI WGS metagenome assembly SKEM01 (sample SAMN11008809, study PRJNA524170) | human gut metagenome | biome: Human fecal sample; material: Feces; isolation source: fecal sample from pouch patient p37 | host: Homo sapiens | place: Israel: Tel-Aviv | collected 2015-07-27
TTGGCCCAATTGTTGAGGAGTTACTTTTTAGAGGATTAATCTTTAACGAAATAGATAAGATAAAAGGAGGAGCAGCACCTATAATTCTCTCTGGTCTTTTATTTGGATTATTCCATAGGGAGCCTGTACAAGTTGTTTATGCCTCTATATTAGGAATTATTTTAGGATTTGTATACAGTAAAACTCGGTCTCTTCCTTTAGTTATATTCATGCATATGCTAAATAACCTAGTTGCAACCCTTCCCCCTCCACTAGCTAAGCATGAAATACTCCAGTTTGTTAATGGCTTTCAAATAATAAGCATAGTTCCAATGGCCTATCTATTGTACAAGCTATACAAAAAAGGCTCTTTAACAAGCTAAGCTTAATCTTAATTTAAGGTTATTTATAATTATAAATTTAAGGATATTTATGATTATTACTTTTAAGATGTTTTTCAAATGTGCATAAAAACATCTTAATTTAATGCTCAATTAAAATTCCTCGATTAATAATAAAAACTTTTTAAATAACATTAATTCTTAAAAGTATAACTCTTAAAAACTTTAAGCACTAGTAATAAAATAATAAGACTTATATATGGCTTCTTAAATTAACACAATAATATATTTACAATAATTCTTTAAGTCCAAACATATTTAAAAGAAATTCCACCTCTAACCCCAAAAGTTTATTTTAGTAAATATTATTAAATACTATTAATTATTAGTTTATAATATATTTATAGTACTTAATTTTGGAGGATAAGAAATGAAATATTTTATTGTTGAAGGTATATTAAAAAATTCAGATAAGATTAATGAAGATATAATGAAAGAACATATGGCCTATACTCAAAAGGCAATGGATAAAGGAATGATATTAGTCTCTGGCCTTAAATCAGACATGAGTGGAGGCATATTTGTTATTAAATCAGAATCTGTAGAAAAATTAGAATCCTATTTATCAAAGGAACCATTTAAACTTTATGGAATACAGGATTATAAATTTGTAGAGTTTAACGCTCACTATTTTAATCCATCACCAAGTGAATGGTTTAAATAACATTTTAAGCAAAACTAAAAATAAAAAGAGTGTTTTAAATTACATAAATATATAACTTAAAATACTCTTTTTTATTATTTAACCTTATATATAGCCACTATTTTAATTTCTCTTTAATTTTTTTAACCTCAATTAAGGCATTAGACGTTTAACACTTTTTCAATTAATAGTTTTATTAAATATCCTCTTTAATAGAAAAATTATTAAGATTTAAATTGTAACTATTTATAGGTAAGTCAAAAAAACTTTCTTAATTACCTATAGTATTCTTTCCATAAATAATCTAATTGTTATTATCTAAACTTAGAAGTCATTCATTAACATAGGTAGTATTTCATCAACTTCAAATATTTCTTCTGTCTCAAATATTTCTTGTAAATTTTCTATATTTTCATCTGAATGTTCAATATCTTTAGAGTAAATACGGCTAACCTCTACCATATCTTCCTCTGTAAATTCATTATTATTCTCTATAAATCTTACTACAGCAAGTTCTTTAATCATTAATGTACTGATTATAGCTAACTTTATCTTAGCAGAGACATCATAGTCAAAAATAGCTTTCATGAAATATCTAAATATAAAATATACAAGTATGTTTTTAAACTTATATAAATTTTCTTTGTAATACTCATTAAATTCCTTGTGCTTTCTTAAATAAAACTCTTCATTTCCTTCAAAACACTTTAATGCTTTCTCTAGCCCTAAAGGATCATTTGAATTTATATGTTTTATACTCTTATAAACATTTAAATATTCACATAGATTTTTATGTTTTATGATTTCTTTTCCTTTAAAATCTTCTAGTTCCTCTATAAGTGTATTTATGAAATTTTCATCCCTATACTCTTCCATAAGCTCTGGGATTTCATCCATATCACCTAAATCTATCTTGTTTTGAACCTCTTTAACAAATTCAAGAGCTAAGGCCGCCTTTGTTCCTAAATCTAAATCATTACGCTCTATAATATTAAAAACAATATTCCTACACTCTAAAAACTCTGAAAGAACCTCTTCATCAATGCCTTCATCAAAGTAGTCTTCATCCTCAGTAAAGCTCTCCACTTCACTATTATTACATTCACTATTTTTCAAATGAAAGCACTCTCTATTTTCACTTTCACTTAAGTTAAAAAACTTATTATTTTCACTATCCCTTAAGTTAGAAGATTTACATAAATCACAGTTTGAGGAATTTATATTTTCACAGGATAAACTTAAATCATCTTCCACCTCTTCTTTAATCTCATTTTCACAATTATCCTCTTCACTTAAATTAAAAGTAGTGTTTTCAGCCTTTCTTAAAATAATTCTTGCAGCCTCTGGACATGATAAAGATAGTCCTACTTCTTTTAAATCTAAAAATTCTTCAGTATATCTAGGAAATTGCTGACAAGTATAACAAAGATGATCCTCTCCAAGATTAATATAAATCTCACACATCTTTTTTTCATTTAAGAAGGAACATTTCCCATTATTTAAAAGGAAAATATTTTCCCCATCACTTTTAACTATCTTACTTCTTAGGATTTCTCTAAATTCACCCTCCACATTTTCATAACGCTTATAGGTTTCATCATCAATAACGATTTCCCATCCAGCACAACAAGTATCTTCGCACTCTGATGCTATACATTTAAACTCATTAAAATAATTTGGTACTCTTACTTTCATCTTTTTCCTCACAGTTTATAATAATTCTAAGTCTCACCTTTTAATTATATCAAAAAATATAATTCCTTTGTTTAATACCGTATATTTTAAAACTTTTAGAGTTCAATCCTTCTACATCATCCTAACTGTTAAAGAAGGCTAATTATCTTTAATAACTTCTCTAGAAATTATTACTTTATTAAAACTTCTCTGAAATATAAAATTTTTTTACTCCCATTTCCTTTCTTTAAAAACTATTGTTTTATTAAAATCTCCTTAAATTAAAGCTATTAAGCTTAAACCTTCTTAAAGTTATAAAAACTAAAATTTTATAGAAAACTCCAAAAAGAATTATATTTACATTATTCCATAGTAAAGAATTTCAAATGCTGTTATAATTTATTTGAAAAACTTCTATATTTTTCAAGATAGGAGTTTTTAATAATTAGGTTTTTATGCCTATTTATATGAAAAATAACTTTTAAATGAATGGGTAAATATGAATTTTATGGAGGAGATTATATTTATGTGTAACAAAAATAATACCTTTGAAAAGAATCTAGATATAAGCCATAAACCAGAACCACTAATACTATTTAACAAGGATAATAACATATGGAATTCAAAGTATTTTAGAATTCCCAATATACAATTATTAAATGATGGTACAATTTTAACATTTTCAGATATTCGTTATAATGGCCCTGATGACCATGCTTATATAGACATAGCTTCTGCACGCAGTACTGATTTTGGAAAGACATGGAGCTATGATATAGCAATGAAAAATAATCGTATTGACTCTACCTACTCTCGTGTAATGGACTCCACAATAGTTATTACAAATACAGGTAGAATAATATTAATTGCAGGCTCATGGAATACAAATGGAAACTGGGCAATGACTACTTCTGCAAGAAGAAGTGATTGGTCTGTCCAAATGATTTATTCTGATGATAATGGATTAACTTGGTCTAACAAAATAGATTTAACTAAGGACTCATCAAAAGTAAAAAATCAACCAAGTAATACAATTGGATGGCTAGGTGGAGTTGGCTCAGGTATTGTAATGGATGACGGAACAATAGTTATGCCAGCACAAATTTCCTTAAGAGAAAATAATGAAAATAACTATTATTCATTAATTATCTATTCAAAGGATAATGGTGAAACATGGACAATGGGAAACAAAGTTCCTAATTCAAACACTTCTGAAAATATGGTCATAGAATTAGATGGAGCTTTAATTATGAGTACAAGATATGATTACTCTGGTTATAGGGCAGCATACATCTCTCACGATTTAGGAAGCACCTGGGAAATATATGAACCTTTAAACGGTAAAGTTTTAACTGGTAAGGGCTCTGGATGCCAAGGTTCCTTTATTAAGGCTACTACTCCAAATGGAAATAGAATAGGATTAATTTCAGCACCTAAAAACACTAAAGGTGAATATATAAGAGACAATATTGCTGTTTATATGATTGACTTTGATGATTTATCTAAAGGAGTTCAGGAAATATGTATTCCTTACCCTAAAGATGGTAACAAATTAGGCGGTGGCTATTCTTGTCTATCATTTAAAAATAACCATCTAGGCATTGTTTATGAAGCCAATGGAAATATAGAATATCAAGACTTAACACCTTATTACTTACTAATTGATAAACAATAATAAAATACCCCATTATACTAAAACAAATCAAACTAATTAATAGAATGCCACCAAACTTAATACTAGATGAGAACTTATAAAATAAATTCTCATCTAGTATTATCTGTTAAAGTATTCATAATTTATCTAAAAGTAATTTCAATTTTTTCTTTCAAAATGATTTCCTGTATTTAGATATATTATTGTAAATATTATTGAAACTATTAATATAACAGTTCCGATATTAAATAGTATCTTCATCATAAAAATATCACTTAAGGTAAATAATGTTATACAAAAAGCAATTATAAACATAAGTTTACCCATAAATTTACACAAAGACATAACATCATATTTTGCCTTTTCTTCCTTGGTCATAGTATTAAATCCAGCTATTAAAAATGACCATTTACCCAATGATAACATTATTCCTAATAAAATAAACAAAGCAATCATCAATATTTTCTCAACCATAAAATCACCTCATAATTTAGATTTCTATCTTCATTCCATCATAAGCAAACTCTATACCATCTAATTCTTTCTCAAGCTCAACATAGTCATCATAGGATTTCCCCCAATCCTCTTCTAAGTGAGTTATGATTACCCTCTTAATATTATATTTAATTTTCAACTCTTCAATGTCACTTATAGTAAATAATTCATCTCTTAAAGGATTATCTTCTTTCAAAATAAAACCATCCTTTAATACTCCCCCTACAATGGTATTTCCTATAATTAAACAATCTGCATCCAGAAAGAGTTTGCTTTCTGGAAATGGCTTAACATCGCAAGGTGCATATATTAATTTCTTTCCTTCCTTTTCAAAAACAAATACTGTTGCATAATTTACTTTAATAAAACTCACTTTTATATCTTTAATAGAGATATAGTCCTCTACAGTTTTTCTCTTAATAAGATTTCTCATATTTTCGTAATAATCTAAATAAGAACCAAACTTAAATCCTATTGAATTTATATCTTTCATAACATCTTCTAATGCAAATACTTCTATTGGGTTTTCACAATTCTTACCACAAGATACATCCAACCAATTTAGCCTAAGATGTTCAAAAACTCTCATTCCTAAAGTATGATCTGGATCAACATGACTAAATAAAACTCTATCAATCTCTTTTATATCACAATAATTTATTCCATAAGTAATATCTTCAGGAGTATCAACTAAAAGATTTATATCATCTAAAAATAAACTACAACCACATCTTGAATAAGGTTTCCCTTTACTCCTTGCCTCTCTACATACCTCACAATTACATAATGGCTTAGGTAATGAAACGCAGCCTCCACTTCCAACTATTATAAACTTCATATTTCTCACTCCATATACTCAAAATAATTAATAAATTTATAACATTAACTTTTTCCATTTTCTTATCTTTGTTCTGAATGTACCAAAAGGAGCTACTGTATTGACATGAATAAACTTATATACTTCCCAGACTGCTGTTTTTGTGGCTTCATCTGCCCATATTCTTTGATGTGGTTTAAATAATTCATCATTTGACATAGAATCTATCATTTTATATATATTTTCTATATTTTCAGCTAAAAGAAGCTTTAATTGTGACAATGAAAGAAAAGCATATTCTTCATTAAACCAATTGTATAAATCTCCTAATTGATTCCACTTAAATTTATCCGATGGAGTTTTTACTTTTAAACCAGCTTTTTCATCCTTTTCCCAATTCAAAATTAAAGTTGTCCATCCAATTTGATATGCAAGATTTTCAGCAGGTGTTCTATCCACCTCTTCACACCTTGAATCTTTTAAATCATTTGGTATATTATCAAATTCAGCAATATACTTTTTATAATACTTGTCAATTTCTTTTTTTAATTCTTCTTTACTCTCATATGTTCTCAATGCTAACTCCACCTTTACAAATTTTATTTAATTGATTGGTTGTTTAATACACAAATAACTTTAGTCTTAATAAGATTACTCTAATTTAAATTGATATTATATCCCCCTAAAATTTCATTTAGAAACGATTACTTATATTTGCATAGATTATTACAAACATTATTGAAACTATTAAGTTATTTTCTATAAATCAAAATTTATCTAAAAGGCTCACTTAATATATTATAAATTTCAGTATGAAAATCACCCTTTACTCTTTTTAAAAATTCATCAGTATTTTTAGGAGTTGTTTCATAGGCTAACCTTAATAACTTATTTATTGTATCTAACCCATACTTTTCGTAAATTTTATCAAATAACAAAACTCCTCCAAAGTGTGCTGTTCTAGGTCTTGACCCCTCCTCTGGTTTCATTATAGGATATTCCTCAAAGGCTTTTCTTGAATATTGAATTTGTTTGTTATATAAATCATTCTTACCAATACTTAATATATATGATAAACTACTCCATTCAGCTCCAGTTTCATTAAGCCAATCATCATATGTTGTAACAGAATATCCCATATGCCATGCATGAGCCAATTCATGTCCTAAAAATGAATATATAAACTTATCATTATCCTCTAAGCATGGTAATACAATAAATCCCTCTCTAAAATATCCACCACTATTTTCTATACCAGTAGAAATTAATTGTAACTTATTACTTTCCTTTTCTCCTAATATTCTTTTATAATATTCATTTATCTTATGTAACTCTCCAACTATTTTATTTATATATCCTAATTCGCTTTCCTTTCCAGAATATATTTTTATGAAATCACATTCTGAGGAAAATACTTTATCCTTATTAAAGGCTCTTATATTGCAATCAAAGGGTATTTTATTATTAAATATCCAGAAATCCTTTTCTTTTACTGCATCTAATACTATAAAATTCTCTAAACCTTTTATAATTACTTTAATATCATCAAATAAAAAATCATCTAAAATTGGATACCAAGCACAATAAAATGATAATAAAACTTTTTCATCACTGCATTCAGTACAAAATCCATAGGGTTTTCCCCTGTATCTTAAAGTAAAATTCTCAGTTTCTTCCTTTAAAATATATTTATTGCACTTCCCAATAAAATTAGGTTCTATAAGTTCTGTTTCATATTTAGCAGAAGAATATAACATATTAAAAGAGTCTTTTAATACAAAACTAAACTTCATTTCTTTTTCTAATGTCACTTTTGCCTCTACTTCAATTGTGTCCCCTTCTACAATTAATAACAATTCACATCTATTCATTGTATTCCCCCCTATCTTACACCATAAATTTTCTTACTTTATCCTATAAAACATAACTTATTCTCACCTTAACAAAAGTATAAATAAAACTCTTCTAATAATTTTCTTTAAAATAAACTAAGATCTAAAACAAGTTATGCCTTACAAACTTTTATTCACCATTAATTACTCAAAATCAAATAATTCTTTAACCTTAATGAAAATATTTGAAATTAAGTAATTAAAAACCATTATATACAACCTACAAAATACTGTAAATAATTAATTTAAATGTTAATTATCTTTTTCACTAATATAAGCAATCATCCCAATTTATGATAAGATAATATTATAGAAATATATATTTGGAGGGTAATATGTATAATTTTCTAATAGCTGGACATACAAAGTATGGTTTAAAGAAAGATACGCTTTGTAAATCTGTATTGAAATGTGACGATGAAGCAATTAAAGAAAATGTTATTATAGCTCCTTGGTGGGAGCCAACTATATTCAAAGACATTGAATCTGAATTGATTGTGGATACTTCTATTAAGATATGGAATTGTAAGTTATTTGATAAAAATATTACATATATAAAAACTGGAATTGGGGCAAGTGTTTGTACTGATGTAATATTAGCCTTAGGAAACTCTAATTGTAAGAAGATTATATTTATTGGTTCTGTTGGTGCTTTAGATGAGAAAATAAGTATTGGTGATATTATTATACCTACCTTATCAGTATGTGGTGATGGGGTATGCAGATACCTAGAAAAAGACTTAACAAAAGATTGTTTTGGTGATAAATACTATCCAGATACTAAGCTTAATAAAATTCTAATTAAGAATACAGAAAAAATATGCAAAGATAATAATGTTAGCTATCATATAGTACCCAATTTTAGTGTAGATACTATATTTGCTCAATTTGCACATTTAGATTATATAATGAAATTAGGTTGTAAAAGTATTGAAATGGAGACTGTTGCTGCTTTTAAAGCTTGTTCAATTTGCAATATACCAATAGCAGCTATTTTTAATGTCTCTGATAATTCAATAAAAAATAAATCAATATATAATGGAAAAACTGAAAGTGAACTAAAATATAGAAAAAAAGTCAGAAATGAAATCATTCCCAAAATCATATACAGCCTACTTTAAGATTAATTATTCCCTAGTTAAAATCAAAACTCACTTAAAATGAATTCTTATAAACTAAACAAAGATTTAAGCAAAAAAAGATTTAAAGCTTACTCTGCTCTAAATCTTTTTCATTCTAACATATACATAATAATTCTCTTTTCTAATCCTATTTATATTGTCTATTTGTCTTTATTATTTTAAATCCTCTTTTTCATCATATCCTAAAAATGTTACCTTAACTAATACTCTCACTAAATCCATGGCCTTTTTCATAATGTTATCTCTCCTTTTAATTCTTTAATTTCAAGTTTTTATTTCTTTTCTTAAGTTTCAACTATTTTATTAGCTTGTACACTTTTTCTATTATCTTAAATCTTCCTTTTCGTTATATCCTAAGAATGTTACCTTAAATAATACTCTTACTAAATCCATTGCTTTTTTCATAGCCTGTTCTCTCCTTTTGTATATCTTAATTTGTTTTCTTGTTTGTTTCTCTCAACCCTTGACTTAATTATATATTCTTAAGTAAAAATCTCATATTTAATTAGATTACACTTATATTACATATTTGTAAGTTTTCTATATTAGAATAAAATAGATATTGATGTCAGAAACCCCATAAATACTAACTTTGAACACTATTATAAACTTAAATAACTATAAATATATCGAAAGAAAAAGAAATTAATTTTTGACGTTTTTTTGACGAAATAAAAGACTAGGAGAAATCCTAGTCCTTTATTTTTCTCAATTATGCTTTTTGTATTATAATATACTATTTATATTAAAAAATAAAAACTTTTCATTATAAATAAAATAACTACTATGATCTCTACTAATCATTTATTATTGCACTTAATATTTTTAATGATATTGTAAAAAATATTAATGCTAGAATAAATGTTTCAATAGTTATAAATAAATATATCTTGATAAAAAAAGTATTTGAAACAAAAGTACTAAATATAGTTTTGAATAAATATAACAATATTGTTAATATAAAGCAAAATATAGTTCCACCATAATAATTTTTTATTACACATAAATTACCGGTCTCTTTTAATTCAGTTATCATTTTAGAATTTGAGGTAATAATCATTCCTAACCCTGTAAAAATGAATCCTGCCAACACACCAGAAATATTAAACATATCACTTGACACTAATTTATTTAATACTTCTATATTTACTTTATTATTAAATATAATAAATAATATTAATAGAATAAAGAAAATACTATATCCCCATATTTTATAACCCTTCTTAGAATAAAGTGATAATTTTAAATTTCTAAACAATTCTTTCATAATATCACTCCTATCAATTAATAGTATTTAATCTACTATTCCAATTTAATCTTACCATAATCACTAAACTCAAATTTATTTTCATTATATAATTCTAAAAGTTTCTTAAACATATCATCTGAATCAATATACTTACTTTTTTTAGATAGTCTTACTGCTGTTACCTCTTCAACAAAATAATCGGAAAATAAGTCTATAGGAAGTTCTTTAATTTCTAATTTTCCTTTTGTTCTACGCTCATTAATTTTAGCACTATGTATATCTAAGTTTTTTTTATTTTTAGAATTAAAAAGTAAATTACAAAATCTTTTGAATTTGCTCTCATCTTCTAATTCAATACTCTTTTTATTTGCTCCTCTGCCCTTACCGCTTATAGTAAACTTAAATTCTAAATCTTCTGTATTCCTAAACCCTTTTTCCATTACATCTAAAAAATTGACATTAAAATAATGATTGACTGTTTTAAGTCCTTGATGTCCACACTTTATAGAAATAGTTTCTACATCTTTTAAATTTCTTAATCTATAAGCTGTTTCAGTGTTTAACATGTGCTTAACCTCTAATTTATTTACATATGCTTCTCCTAAAACTTTTTGAATAACTGCTGGTATTTTGGTTGGTTGTGCTCCAAAGTGATTGTATTCACTTATAATAACCTTTAATTCTGGAATCATAATAAAATGTGTTTGTTCCATAATTGTATCTGAATTATTAGAATTAATCTCTGTTTTTTGACCAGTTAGTATATCAAATAAATATGGGAAATCATCACTTCTCAACTTATATAAAATACATTTGCATATATGTATCTTATTATTATCATTAATTTTTTCATATTCCTCTATATTTTTTACATCTAAAAAATATTTTAAACCATTCTTTCCATCTGTAAAAATTAAATTTCTTTCATCTAAATTGGTATAGTTATTATTAATTTTTTCTTTTACAAGTGTAAAAATTTCTAATAAGTCTCTCTCTGCATTAATATTATATGCATAAGTCTTTTTCTTTACATTTGTTTTTTCTTTATCCATCTTTAAAACTTCACCATACTTCCTATTTATTTCTAAAGAAATATGTTATAATAAATCATAACATCTTTAGACTTTATTTTAAAAAAGAACCTCAGTTGCGAACAGGTTCTTTTTTATTTTATTATATTTTAAAAAAATGGACAAGTTCCCATAAAATATATTTTTTAGAAATTACTTATTATCAATTCTTTATTCTTTTTTCTTGCCTGAGCTTCTCTTGAAACTGAATACAATACTTCTGTTTCTTTAATATTAAAGTCTTTGTACCATTCTCTTACCCTTGGATGATCATTTATTGTTAATATAAACTTCCCTTTTAAAGATTTAAGCTTTTCTAGTAATAACAAGTGCTCTTTCTCCCCAAATTTAACTTGATATCCTGTAGTTTCAAAATAAGGTGGATCTACAAAAAAGAGACTATACTCCCTATCATATTTATCTATAATTTTTTCAAATGATAAATTCTCAACATGTGTATTAGATAATCTTTTTCTAATATCCTTTAAAGTTTCAGTCATAAATATTTGCTGTGACGGCTTTCTTGTTGTTCCATAACCATAGTTACCACTTTTACCTGCAAAACTTAAAGTTATCATATATAAGAATCTAACAGCTCTTTGAATCTCAGTTAATCTATTAATAGTACAATTCTTGTATTCTTCAAAGATATCTCTTCCTGAAAATTCATAATCTAACATTCTTTCAACTTCAGGACCATGATATTTAATCATTTTAAATAAGTTTATAAGCTCCTTATCTATATCATTTATGACTTCTACTTTAGATTGTTCTTTACCAAAGTAAACCCAACCTGCTCCAAAGAAAAGCTCCACGTAACAAGTATGTTCTGGTAGCATGTCTATTATTGTTTTTCTTAATCGTGACTTTCCCCCCATTCTTACTATTGGTGGTTTAAGCATAGTATTTTTAACCATAATAAAACCTCTTTTCATCTAGCTTTACTACAATTATACAGAACATATGTTCGTATGTAAATATAAAAAAATAGTATGTTTACTAACATACTATTTTAAAATTAATTGTTTTCTAATGAATCCAACACATCTAAGCATATTGAATAGTATAGTTTTCTATTTTCATAAGATAAATGAGCTTTAGCTGCCGGTTTTAATATCAAATATTTAAAAAGTACAAATAACCACCATATAAATAATCCCCACATAAATAAAGTAATAATATTTTCTAAAATATTATTATTTAATATCTTACTAACTTTTTCAATAAAATTAGGTATTAATGGAGCTGCTAAAAAAGCTATCATTAAAGAAATCAAGTTATTTATAATTGGAGAGTCATAATATGTTTTTTCAGACTCTAAAAGCAATCTTTCTTTTTTAAAATCCAATTCTCCACCCTGTTGTTTTTCTTTATAATATTCATATACTTCTCTATATATTTTATCTATTTTTGCTCTTTTATCAGAATTTTCCTCATTCTCTTTATGTAAATCATCTAATGTTATTTCTTTATCAATAAGTTTATTTTTAAAATCATCTATCATTTTTGTTAAGTTCATAAATTAGCCTCTCTATTTAACCTCTTTATCCCAAGCACTATCTATATATTTACACTTATATACATCCTTAGGATTCTCTTGAGTTATAGTTAAATCTATTTCATCGCATTGGTTCCCTAATGCACTTGCGATATTATTTCTAATATTCTTTACTATACCTACTACTAATACTTTATTTTTATATATTAAATTCACCTTCACTATTTTTTACCATTATCATCTTTTAGCTCAAAACTAGATTTCTCTTTAGATAACCCTATCTTTCCTTATTCCACATTAACTAATAACTTAGGAGCATTAAAATGTCCTGGTTTACTTAGTACTTCTACAATATTATTTTCGTTTATTGTCTCCATTAACTTTATAATATAAAAAATATAATTATAACTAATATAATCATAATAAAAGCCGCACACCCACAGCCTAAACAAGTTGCAGTAGCATCATCATCTGTATTTGTACTAGAACTATGATTTTTTAATCCATCTGTAGCACTAAAGCTTGTCTTATTATAAACTTTATTGTAAGCTGCCTTCTTTGGATCGTTAACCCATCCCATTCCTTTTTTACCGTACAAAGGGTTAACAGATTTCTTTAATTGCCTTTTAGCTTTTCCTGTAGTTTTTGCTTTAAAGCTTTTTTTCAAACTTGGTTTTCTTGCTCCAAATTTCATTTTATCCTCCAATAATTTCAATAAAATCAAATATCATTTAACATTATATAACATTATTGTAAATAAAAAAAGTTTTTGTTAATATGTATATAATTTAAAATAATGTCTATAATTAAGATAGATTTTTATTTTAAATGATACAGAGATAATGTAT
>SKEM01001099.1_pt1 | contig 13345 bp, 10 predicted proteins | sample 4826731 | NCBI WGS metagenome assembly SKEM01 (sample SAMN11008809, study PRJNA524170) | human gut metagenome | biome: Human fecal sample; material: Feces; isolation source: fecal sample from pouch patient p37 | host: Homo sapiens | place: Israel: Tel-Aviv | collected 2015-07-27
CACTCCAAGTATAAAAACTAGTCCCACATAAGATCCTAAAGAGCGTTTAGGCAAGTCTGAAAGAACTTGATCCACCATCGACCGTGGATCCTTTCCAAAATACTCCACCGCCCGTATGCCTTCTTTCTCAGCAACTTTCAGATCGCAAACCATATTGTAGAGTTGTTCACCGAGCGCTTCATCATCATAAAAATAGGACTTGGCCCCAATATAAGCCACCATTTTTTTCACATAGGCTTGATCCTCTTTGTTTAGATGAATCAATTCATCTGACATTTTTTCTGTATAACTTTCTACCATTCTTCTCCCTCCTTCTTGATACGTTCTACTTTTGTGACCAGCTCCTGCCACTGGTCCCAAAATTCCTCTAAGCGCTCTCTTCCAGCATCACTGAGTGAAAAATACTTGCGATCGGGACCATCTGGAGACGGCCTCATTTCCCCATGAATAACCCCTTGTTTTTCTAATTTTTGAAGCAGGGGATAAATGGTCCCAGCGACAATCTTATCAAATCCCATCTCTTTGAGACTTTGGATCAATTCATAGCCATAGATAGCCTTTTTTGAAATAATCTCCAGCACACAGCCCTCTAAGACTCCCTTTAGTAATTGGGACTCTTTCATCCTTCTCACCTCTTTCTTCACATTTTTAACTAGTTTGTTTTACATACTAGTCTTTTCACTATTAGTATACTCTTTCTCGACTAGTATGTAAAGCATAATAGTAATTTTTTCATAAAAATTTTTATTCCTTAAAAATCCCTTAAAATCAAGGGTTTTACTGTATAGTGGTGTGTAAATATACAAAAAAAGTTCAAAAAACACTTTATTTTGTAGATTGATTGGAGTATAATAATTAAAATTATTCAAAAGGAGACACGAATATGAAAAAATCGAAGCTTGCTCTTTTAGCAGGTGTTGCCGCGGCTTCAACGCTTTTCCTTGCTGCATGTGGCTCATCTTCTAATGCGTCAAAAGGGACTACCTACAACTACGTGTATGGTACAGACCCTGATTCCTTGAACTATTTGACTTCAAATCGTTCAACTACAAGCGACATTACAACCAACTTGGTCGATGGTTTGTTTGAAAACGATCAATACGGTAACCTAGTGCCTGCTCTTGCTGAGGACTGGTCCGTTTCAAAAGACGGTCTGACTTATACTTACAAGCTTCGTAAAGATGCAAAGTGGTATGATTCAGAAGGAAATGAATACGCTGACGTCACTGCACAAGATTTCGTGACATCTCTGAAATATGTAGCAGATAAAAAATCGGATGCTCTTTACTTGGTTCAAAACTCAGTCAAAGGCTTGAATGACTATGTAAACGGGAAAACCAAAGACTTCTCAACCGTTGGGGTAAAAGCTGTTGATGATCACACTCTTCAATACACTTTGAACCAACCAGAATCTTTCTGGAATTCTAAATTGACGACTGCTACGATGATGCCAGTTAATGAAAAATTCTTGGAATCAGCTGGGAAAGATTTCGGTAGCGTGAAACCAAATGGTATCCTCTACAATGGTCCATACATTTTGAAATCCTTCACTTCAAAATCACAAATCGAGTTGGATAAAAACCCTGATTACTACGACAAGAAAAATGTTCACATCGATACGGTTAAATTGACTTACTTCGATGGATCTGACCAAGACTATCTTGCTCGTAACTTCTCAGATGGGAACCTATCTACTGCTCGTCTCTTCCCAACAAGCTCAACTTACAGTACGATTGAGAAGAAATTCAAGGATAACATCGTTTATTCCCCACAAGATTCTACTGTTTACTACGCTTACTTCAACGTCAACCGTCAAAATTACGGCCATACGAAGAAGACATCTGATGAGCAAAAGAACAACACGAAGACAGCCCTTCAAAACAAAAACTTCCGTCAAGCTTTGAACTTCGCTTTGGATAGAACTTCCTACAGCGCTCAAGTTAACGGGAAAGACGGAGCATCAAAAACTCTACGTACCCTTCTAGTTCCACCGACATTTGTGCAAGCAGACGGGAAAGACTTCGGTACTCTCGTTGAAGAAAAACTTGCCGCAACAGGAGATGAGTGGAAAGGTGTTAGCTTCGCAGATGCTCAAGATAGCTTGCATAATGCGGATAAAGCCAAAGCGGAACTTGAAAAAGCGAAGGCTGAATTGCAATCACAAGGTGTTCAATTCCCAATCCATATCGACTATGTCGTAGACCAATCTTCTAACGCTCTTGTCCAACAAGCAGACTCTATGAAGAGTTCTATTGAAACAGCTCTTGGTAAAGACAATGTCGTGATCGATGTACAAAAATTGTCTACAGACGATGCAGACAACGCTACTTACTTCGCCCAATCACCAGATCAAAAAGACTTTGACATGGATATCACTGGTTGGGGACCTGACTTCCAAGACCCATCTACTTACTTGGATATCTTGAACCCAACAGATGGTTCAACCTTGACTGGTATGGGACTTGATCCTAAGAAAGACCAAGCGCTCATCGAAAAAATTGGTTTGAACCAATACAAAGAATTGTTGGATGCTGCTAATGCTGAAAAATTGGATACCAATGCGCGTTATGAAAAATATGCTGATGCCCAAGCTTGGTTGACAGAAAACGCAATTGTTCTTCCAATCTACTCTAAGGGTGGAGTTCCATCTATCACGAAGGTAACACCATTCTCAGCAGCAAATTCTGCAATTGGTATTAAAGGTGAAACAAGCTTCTTCAAATACCAAAAACTTCAAGATAAGACAGTCACAACTGCTGACTACGAAAAAGCTTATAAGAATTGGTTGAAAGAAAAAGAAGAATCAAACAAAAAAGCGCAAGAAGAACTTGCAAAACACGTGAAATAATCGTGATAGAAAACACCGAGGATATAATCCTCGGTGTTTTTTGTGCTAACAAAATGTTGTATGTTTCATCTTATTTCTAATCTTTTATAGACTCGAACGCTATCTCACGACAATCTTTCGATAACTTCTAGAAGTCAGAAGAAAGACGAGAATATAGGAGATGAAAAAGACAGCGCAGATAGACAGAGTCGTTTGAAGGACCAAGCCCGCATTGGTCGCTCCTAAGATGGCAACGATTTTTGCGATCATCTTGTAGGCTACTCCTAGGTAGAGGAAGGAGAAAAATAAAGGAAGGAAAAAGACGGTGAGAATTTGTTTGCGAATGGTGGTGGACGTTTGCTTTTGGTCCAATCCTACTTGTTGCAAGATCACAAAATTTTCCCGGTCCTCATAGCCTTCTGAAATCTGCTTGTAGTAAATCACGAGAACCGTAGCTAATAGAAAGATCACAGATAGGAAAATCCCGATAAATAGAAGAGTCCCTGCTGTTTCACGCCAATCTTTCTCTATACTATATCGATCAAATCCACCAAAATAAGTCGCATCATATTGACTGATTTTGTCTGTCGAATACAGCTCTTTGATCAAGCCAGAAATAAAATCTTGGTTATCTTTATTTTTAGCAGTAATAGAGAATTCTAAATTTTTATCAACTTTTAGTCCCAGTTGGTTCAAGTCAGGGAGGACCAGGTACAAGCCCATTTGGTGTTGAAACAGGTCGGATTGAGGGAGTTTCCCTTGGATAAAATTGGAGCCCAATTTTTGTTTAATCATGAAGGTCTTCCCATTGATTTCTAATTGTGCGTCTAATTTTCCAGGATATTGATACCCATAGGCTAGGATTTCATTTTCCCCAAGCTCAACTTTTTGACCGGTCAGTTGCTCATAAGTCGCTTGATCAAAAAAGTAGACTGTTCCTTCTGTCTTCAACTCCTGACCAGTTGATGGAGTGGACTGGTCATTCACCTCTAAGATCCTTCCATCAATCTTTCGAATTTCAGCTGACCAGTATGTTGTCTGTGCCACCTGATAATCTGACAGATGTGTCGCGTCAGCTGTTTTCTTAATTTGAGCTTGAACATCCTCGATAACCGGTTCTATCTCAGCATCTGAAGGCATATGCCCCACACTAATCATGTAATCAGAAGGGTAAACAGTATCTAAGTAATTCTGCCCTCCAATAAAGATATTGAGCGACCCGGTTAAGGTGACCAAGACCATGGTGGAAAGAATACTAATGGTCGCGAGGCCCGCTGCATTTTTTCGCATCCGAGCTATTAAGTTAGAGACAGATATAAAATTCTCTGGCTTGTAATAATAGGATTTCCGACCTTTGAGAAATCTTAAGAAGGTAATAGAGCCTGCGTTGAATAAGAGATAAGTCGCTAGAATGACCAAGATGACGGCAATAAAGAATCCTTGGACAGCCGCAACTGGCCGCTCAACGGTTAGCGCTATATAAAAAGCAATTCCTAAGAGCCCTAGTCCTAACAGAGTTTGGACCAGCAAGAAGCGTCCCTTCTTCTCTCCTGCTTTTTTCTGTTGCATGAGGTGGAGGGAACTGTAGCGCAAGAGGCGGAAAGAATTCAACAAGAGAATGAGGCCAAAAGCTAAGGCTAATCCAAGTAAAGTGTTAAGAACAGCATCTATCTGGAAGGTTGATTGAATGACGACTGGTAAACCCATACATTTTAGAAGCAAGGCGAAAATCAAACGATCAAACAAGAGTCCCAAACCCAGTCCTACTCCAACTGTGAGAACATAGAAGAAGAGCAATTCCCATAAGGTCATGATGAGGAGATGCTTCTTCTCCATTCCCAGAACACTGTACAAGCCCAGTTCTTTGGAACGATTTTTCATGACGTAGCCATTGGCATAAGCCACCAAAATGATGACGACCAGCTGGACGACGAAACTACCAAAACCAAGAACAGTTCTCGCCGATCCCCCTCCGTAAGAATCCTCTAAATGAGGGGTCAATGACAAGGCGATAAAACTATAAAGGATCATGGTCGTTAAAATAACAGCCAAGGCAAAGGGATAATAGAGCTTGCGATTTTGTTTAAGATTGGAAAGTGCTAATTTACTTGTTAATTTAAACATCATGATCCTCCTTACCCGCCATGACCGTCAGGGTATCCGAGATTTCTTGGAACATCTGACGCTCCGTTTTTTCTCCGCGGAAAATCTGGTTGTAAAGGATCCCGTCCTTGATAAAGAGCACGCGCTTGGCACGCGATGCCGCTGCGGTTGAGTGGGTCACCATGAGAATGGTTTGGCCCATGGTATTGATATCTTCAAAGACATCCAGTAACGCAGCTGAAGACTTGGAATCCAGCGCCCCTGTTGGCTCATCGGCCAGGAGGATTTCAGGTGAGGTAATAATGGCCCGTGCTACGGCCACCCGTTGCTTTTGCCCACCAGAGATTTCGTAAGGGTATTTTTCAAGAAGTTGGTGAATGCCCAACTCCCGACTCACGCTATCCACCTTGCTCATCATTTCCTTGACCGGTCTGCGAGAAAGCACCAGAGGCAGGAGGATATTGTCCTTGACCGATAAGGTATCGAGTAGGTTGAAATCTTGAAAGACGAAGCCTAGTTTTTCCCGACGGAAGCTGGATGCGTCCTTGTTTTTGATGGTCGAGGTGTCTATGCTATTTAGGTAGACCCGCCCTTCGGTTGGCTGGTCCAGCATGGCTAGAATATTGAGGAGGGTGGATTTCCCAGATCCTGATTCCCCCATGATAGCGACGTATTCGCCCTTTTCAACAGTGAAGTGAATATCTTTTAGGGCTTCGACCTGCGTTCCTTGAAAGCGGGTTTTGTAAATTTTTTTGATATGTTGAACGTCTAGTAGGGTCATGGTCCGTTCCTTTCTAGCTCGAAAAAAGCTTCAATCGTTTTTTACAAATCTATTGTACTAAAACTGAAACGCTTTCACCATAACATAACCTTACATTTTCCCCTTTATTTCTTACATTTTTGTAAGAAAACAAAAATAGGCTAGAACTTGAGGTCCTAACCTATTTTTTTATTGATTATTCAGCTGATGAAGAGAGCAATGGTGCAATTGATTGATAAGCACCTTCAAGAGCTTTTTGGGCAATATCGCGAGCATTTTTCAATTGTTGTGCGAATTGACTACGAGCTTGTTCAGGAACAACTGTATCATCAGAACCTGCAGCTGAAAGTGTATCGTTAAATGTTTTTCTTGCAGTCTCCATAGATTGGATCGCAGGATCTACTTGCTTATTATAGGCATCTTTACCAGATGCTGGGATCTTGTCACCAATCTCTTTGACATATTTTGTGTAGTTGTCAATCATTTTTCCATAAATGGTTTTCATATCACCAAGTGTTTTGGCGTTGTCGATTTCTTCATCAGTTAACAAGACAATTTCTGGAATTTCAACAGAAGAGGTTGCTGATTTAGATGTTTTTGATGAACTGCTTGATTTGCTTTCTGAAGTAGATGATTTTTCTACTTTGCTAGAAGAAGCTTTTGCATCTTTGCTTGATGATTCTGAAGCAGTTTTACCAGAACATGCTGCTAACGTTGCAACAGACAAAAGAGCCACACCGGCTGTAAGAAGTTTTTTCATCATTATTCTCCTATAAATAAAGTTTGAATATATTTTAAATGATTTTCCTTTCGTTGTCAAATATTTTCTGTTTTCAAATGCTTATATCACGGTTTTTATCACTATATTTTGACATATTTTCTTTCCCAAACAACACTGCATGTTTTGGTTTTTTATGCATATAATGAATGAATAAAAACCAGAAAATACTCATTTTCTGGTCTAATGCTTCTTTTTATTGATGAAGCAACTGTGTAAATTCTTCTTGAAGTTCCTTGTTGTCCGTTGGTTTTAGATACATCTTTCCTCCATTGGTCGTTGGAGAATGAAAGACAATGCCTTCTCCTGTATCTGTAATGGCAAAGAAATAACTATGCACATCTGGATACTTGTCCCAATTGCTATAGCGTTCCACGATGCGGTATTTTGCATTTCCTTGACCAGTATCTGTATAAATGGCATCCATCTTACTATTTTCCCCTAGAGTATAGAGGTTGTCTGGTCCTACATCACCGCCAGCGATGCCTTTTTGATAGTTGGGTTGGCCCATCTTTTCGCCCCAGGTCTTCATAAATTCTGCTAATTTTGCTGATTTTTCAGCATTCCAAGGCGTTTTTTCCTGGCTTTGGCTATTTCCCGCCGATGGTGTGCTGTCAAAAGCTTGCCAGTCAAAACTCTTGAGATCCAGTTTATCCTCATCCGATTTTCCAAAGAGGGAATTCAGATCTGACCCCGGTACTTGGACTTCTTCTTCCTGGACTTTGGTCGCAGCTTGAGGCGTCTTTTCTATCCGTGAGAGCACGGCTACTCCTCGACCAGTACCAGATAACCAACTCACTTCTAGGACTTCTCCTCCCTGATAGAGGGTCGTCGCATTGCGCGCTCCACCGTGTCCAGCGACAAAACCTTCGGCTAGCAGAGTCGGTTTTTGGTCCTTGAGGTAATAAACTCCTGTCACAAAGTAGCTTCCATCAGTCTGCTGATTGGCGATGATCATCTCATCTACCCCATCGTTATTTAAGTCCTTAAAGGCATAGCGGACAGCTTCTGGCTGATTGATGATAGTCTCGATCACCCAGCTATTGATCATCCGATCTTCTTTAGCTAATGCATCATTCAATTTGGAAATGGCATCTAACTCTTTTGAAGTGGCAAAAATCTTTTGGTAGTCTGAAAAAACAGACTGGTATAATTGTTTGTTATCTGCTTTTTTCGCTTGTTTTTTTGCTGAAGTCTGGCTCGTTGCAACCTCTTTTTTAGGACTGGACTGCCGCTGGTATCTCTGGTAACATCCTGTTAACAAGACCATACTCGAAGCCGCTAAACCCAACTGAATCCAATGTTCTCTTTTCATCTGATCTCCTTTAGTCTCCCGTGTTTTCATACTGAACTTTATTATACTAAAAAAAGAGTGAGGAAGGAATCCCTTCTTCACACTTAGTTTTCTTTATTTGGTTTGGTTCTACGATCCGTTTGACTTTCAATATGCTCTTTCACCAAGGCAACCACCTCATCATTGGTTGGAAGGTCCGAGTGCTGGGCATCTTCCCCCGTCACTGTGATCTCCGTATAACTAGCAGCTTGGTTTTGGTAGATATATTTCCCAGCAGAAACACTGGCATCTGGGACCAACTCATCTGAATCATAGGTGATGGTCCCTGCTACTGAATACATATGAAGCGTATTGGGGATGGCTTCTTTTCCCTTGATAAAATCGGCCAACATCTCAGATTTATTTTTGATATTGGTCTCCGTGAAATTGTAGGGAGTTCCGATGGTCATGAGGGTCTTGAGATCTATATCATAATCCCCCAAGTAATTTTCAATAAAGGCTGTATAAATCAAGCCACCGTTAGAATGACCCAAGCCCTTGAAATTATTAAAATTGTATTTTTCTTGAAGGGCTTCAAAGGCTTGATTAAATAGTTTAGCCTGCTTTTTAATATTGCTATAGCCATCTTTGTTGTTTTCAAAACCGACCACAATCACCGGTTCATTGTCCTTGGCATCCATACTTCCACTATAGGTGATCTGCCCATCATTCCAAACTTTGACCTTGAGCAGACTGTGTTTGGTTCCTTGACGCTCTTTGTTGAGCTTGGCCACCAAGCCATCAAAGCGGTTCTCTGTCGCAGAGCTTCCCGGGATCATAATGATGGGCGACAGTTTGGAATTATAAAATTTCTCGATTTTTGAAACATTGGTACGAGTCCAGCTATAAGAAGGTATGGCTAAACCGATCAAGAAAAGACAGACCAAAGTGAGGACGATGGCTGTTTTTTTAGAGACTTTCATCGCTTTCTCCTTTCACTTTTAGATCTTTTCGGATACGATTTCCCATGCGGACAAATGGTAGATAAAGGAGCACATCGATGGCAAAACAAAGGATACTGACAGCTAAGGCCCTCAAACTTCCTCCGGTTCCAATAAAAGCATAGAGAAGGCTAGGAGTCCCATCTGGCACCGGATAGACGGCTGCAGGCATCAGCTTGAAGCACAAAGCTACAGCTGCTATTCCCATATTCACCAAGGGGATCAATAAGAAGGGAATCACATATAGGAGGTTGAGAAGGACCGGTATTCCTACCATGAAAGAAGCCCCATTGTTAAAGAGACTTGGAAACAGACTGAGGAGGCTGACTTTCTTGTCCTTTTGACTTCGTGAAACCAATAAGATTGCAACCAAAAGCGCTAGGACAGCGCCGACACCAGCCACCAGACCAAAACTGCGGTACAAATTGGTCAAGGTATAGAGATGAGGAATGCCTGTCGTTGTATGATGCGTCACAGCGTAGGTGAGATTTTCCAAAGCAAAGTTATCATCCGCAATTGAGTTCAAGGCAAAGGATTGACTATTACCAAACCAAGCAGATAGGCTACTGAAAAGACCCATGACGAAGGTGGATAAGAGATGATGACTGCTTACCGTGATAGAAGCCAAGAACTGTCGGATAGTCTGAAAAATATTAAATTGATTTCCAAGAACCAAAAGAAGATTGAGGCTGACCCCTAGAACTAAGGATAAGAAAATGGGACGCACCGTCTTGGGTTGATAGATGAAATCCTTGTCTACAATCTGGTCGTCACTAGCCTTGGATAGACGAAAGATTTGCCCGATTAGATAGCCTAAAAAAATCGCTAAGACGATATTGGTCGTCGCAGGTAAGTTGATACGCGTCAGTTGCCCGTCATGGAGGGGGCCCACCAACAATTCCTGAGAGCCTACAATCAAGCTGACCAAAAGAGCAGTGACACCTGCTGTCCCTGTACTTCTACCGTAGTGCCCAGCTGTGTATTTTCCAGCGAAGTAGGTCGCTAAAGGGCCTGCTAGCCCTCCTAGAAAGTTGGAAAAATTGATAAGGACTTGACTAATAGCTTGATCCCACGGCAACCAACTATCCATCGAAAAGAGCTGATGGATATAGCCTCGATCGGAGAAGACCGATAGAGCGATCACCCGAATGATTCCTGAAAATAGGAAAAAAGGAAATAAGGAAACCAGGGTTTTCTGGGAAATTTGAATCAAACTTTTTTCTCGTAACCAGAAAAACTTCTGGACTAAATACTTGGTCATGGGGCCTCCTGTTCGAGTTGATTGACTTATTCACATTGTTTACTTTTCTATTATTATACCATACTGGCGAGCCTTTCCTTTCGTTTGGAGAGACGCCATCAGTTGAGAATGCTGTTAATATTTTCAAAACTTTTCAAAAACTCTTTGACAGGGGTCTTCATTTCCTCTATACTATTTGTTAGCTAACAAAACGATGGATCAGGTTACCGTTGGTCTTGCTATGCTCATAGCGATTGGAGCTGACGGAAAATCAGATCGTAACCATGATTTTTATACCATAGTCCATCTCTTTAGGAAGATTTAGGAGGAATCAGACACCGATGTCACAAGAAAAAATTTCAGCCAAGGTCCTATACGCTATTTTTGCAACAGGGATCCTTTCCTTTTGCGGGGTGGCTGGAGAAACTGCCATGAATATCACCTTCCCAATATTGATGAAGGAATTTGAGATCAATACCGCAACCGTCCAGTGGGTCACCACCATCTATCTTCTAGTGGTTGCCTGTGTGGTCCCCTTGTCTGCTTATCTCAAACGCTCTTTTAAAATGAAGTCCATCTTTTTAGTTGGAAATCTCCTATCTGTTTTAGGTGTTCTCATTGACTTCCTAGCTCCAAGTTTTGGCTTTGTGGTTTTGGGTCGATTGGTCCAAGGAATGGGGGTTGGTTTTGCCCTTCCTCTGATGTTTAATATCATTTTAGAGCAGGTCCCAAAACGCAAGATTGGTCTCATGATGGGAGTGGGGACCCTGATCACAGCCATCGCTCCCGCCATTGGGCCTACTGTCGGTGGTCTCTTGACAGCTAACTTCGGCTGGCGCTCCATCTTTTTGGTTCAATTCCCGATCCTTCTAGCTTCGCTAGTTGCAGGACTTCGCTCCATTAAACAAATCAGTACAGTCAAACGAGAAACCCTTGATATCATGAGCCTTCTCGCTATTATTGCTTCATTTTTAGGCTTGATTTTAGGCATTCACGGACTCTCTGACCATGCTTTCTTTAGTTTTTCTGTCCTTGGTTGGCTGGTGATTGGGTTCTTGGGACTGGTTCTCTTAGTTCGGCGGTCCAATCAGTTAGAGACTCCCATTATCAACCTTGCCATCTTAAAGAACCATCTCCTTACTGGCCATGTTCTTGCCTTTTTCACTTTCCAATTAGGATCTCTGGCCATGAGTTTCCTCTTGCCCAATTATGTCCAATTGGTCAACCACTCGAGCACCACGCTTGCAGCCTTGATGCTACTTCCAGGAGCCATCATTGGAGCTGGTTTTGCTCCTTTCTCCGGTCTCATTCTAGATAAACTAGGCGCCCGCAAACCAATTCTCCTTGGAGCTAGTTTGATACTTCTGGCTCATTTCTTCTTCACACTCTTTGGACTGAAGCTGACAAATGGCTTGATTCTCATCTTTTACATGATCTTCATGACCGGTATGGGGCTGGCCTTTGGCAATATCATGACCAACGGACAAAAACAACTCTCTCTGGAAGAGCAACCCGATGCGAACGCGATCTTTAACACCTTGCAACAATTTGCAGGCGCTGTCGGAACAACCCTGGCTTCGCTGATCGTTGCCATGAGCCAAGCCAATCAAAAGATGGACTTCACCCAAGCCACTGCTAAAGGAAGCCGCAACGGTTTTATGGTCCTATTTGCCTTGGGTATTTTCCAACTCCTTCTCTTATTTTGGGTTGTCGGAAAAGAAAATGAAACGAACTAATTTATCTCATTAAAAAACAGCAAAATTTGCTGTTTTTTTATTATCCTTTTCTGACCCGCGTGACAATGCTATCAGGATCTTCAAAGGTAAGGCCACTTCCGCTAAATAAACCTTGCTAGAATAGGCGTATTCCCTATTCTTTCTTTTTTGCTTGCAATGTCAAAGATTATAACTTAAATTTCATTAAATTGTCGAACTTTTATCATTTGAGTTAAAATCCTTGCTTTCTTTCTGTATTTTATTTATAATCATTCTAAACAAGATGAAGGAGACATTGTATGACTGAAATGAAACATGGAGTAGATGAATCATTTAGCGACCGCTTGAATATCTTGAGAGCTGCTGTTCTCGGGGCCAATGATGGGATTATTTCTATTGCTGGAGTGGTGATTGGGGTAGCCAGTGCCACCCCAAACATCTGGATCATTTTCCTATCTGGCTTGTCGGCGATTCTGGCAGGTGCCTTTTCGATGGCGGGCGGTGAGTATGTCTCTGTTTCCACACAAAAAGACACGGAAGAAGCCGCTGTAAACCGCGAACAAACCTTATTGGATCGCGATCCCAAGTTAGCTAGAGAATCTCTCTACCATGCTTATTTTCAAAATGGAGAATGCGAAACTTCCGCAAAGATTTTGACAGAGCGGGCCTTTCTGAAACATCCCCTCAAAGCCCTGGTCGAAGAGAAATATGGTATCGAATACGAGGAGTTTACCAATCCTTGGCATGCTGCTGCATCTAGCTTCCTTGCTTTTTCGGTTGGTTCCCTTCCTCCAATGCTCTCTATCATTCTCTTTCCAACTGCCTATCGCATTCCGGTGACGGTCTTCGTTGTTGGACTATCCTTGATCTTCACTGGCTATACCAGTGCAAAACTGGGAAAAGCACCAACCAAGCCAGCCATGCTTCGCAACCTCATCATTGGCCTTCTCACCATGGGTGTGACATACTTCTTCGGACAACTCTTTAGTATCTAAAAAAGCTGAGACTTTTGTCTCAGTTTTCAGAACGTAGACAAATCCTACCAGCAATAGAAACATTGCCATTTTGTAAGTTGGACACCATATAATGAAAACTCTTAGGAATGCTGATATAGCGCTATTCTTAAGAGTTTTTTTCTCTATTTTTAAAAAAGACTGAAGAAAATTGTCCAAAATGGACTTTTTCTTCAGTCTGAAAGGGCTGCAAGGTCCCTTTTATTTGAGAAAGAAAAGTTTCCCAAGTAAGATTCTAAGGAGAGATATGGTTAGGATTCTTTTTTGAGTTGTTGGTTTCGATATTGTCTAGGAGTCAAGTGAAAATGCTGTTTGAATTGTCGATTGAAGTTTGAGAGGTTAGTAAAGCCGACCTGGCTTGCTATTTCTTGAACACTTTGATTGGTTTGAACGAGCTTTTCACAAGCCTTCTCTAAACGCATTCGTATGAGATAATCCATACAGCTTGTCCCAGTGTGTTGTTTGAATATATTCATAAAGTGATTTTTGCTATATCCAAATGTTGTAGCAAGATGATCAATTTGAATGGGCTCTGCATAGTGTTGCTCAAGATAACCAATCATTTCTTTTAATTTCTGATATTTTTGATACGTATCATCTGTATAGTGTCGATTGACATACCTGTACTTAAAGAG
>SKEM01001100.1_pt1 | contig 13341 bp, 11 predicted proteins | sample 4826731 | NCBI WGS metagenome assembly SKEM01 (sample SAMN11008809, study PRJNA524170) | human gut metagenome | biome: Human fecal sample; material: Feces; isolation source: fecal sample from pouch patient p37 | host: Homo sapiens | place: Israel: Tel-Aviv | collected 2015-07-27
GGGGAGCCCCCACCGGCCGGCGTCACCGCCGGGCAGCCGCCCACGAGGAAGGGAATCCGTGAACGTCATCACCGAGAACCTGGGCCTGCTCGGCTCGGGACTGCTCACGACGCTCCTGCTGGCCGTGACGGGCTACGTCGGCGCGCTCGTCGTCGGGACCCTCGTCGCCGTCTGCCGTGTCAGCCCGGTGCCGCCGCTGCGCTGGTTCGCCTCGGCCTGGGTCGCCGTCGCCTGCAACGTCCCGCTCCTGTGCCTCATGATCCTGCTCGCCTTCGGCGTGCCGAGGATCGGTCTGCCGGTCACCCTCATGCGGGCCGCCGTCATCGGGATCGTGTTCTCGGCGTCCGGCTTCGTGTGCGAGACCGTGCGCTCGGGCATCAACTCCGTCTCGAAGGGGCAGATCGAGGCCGCCCGCGCGCTGGGCATGCCCTTCGGCCTCATCATCGGCAAGGTCGTCCTCCCTCAGGCCCTCGTCCGCACCATCCAGCCACTGGTCAACATCTTCATCTCCTGCCTCATCGGCTCCTCCCTCGCCGCCGCCATCGGCGTGCCCGAGCTCACCAACGTCACCCAGCAGCTCAACCTCCGCTACGCCGAGGCCGTCATCACCTTCCTCGTCTCGGGCCTGACCTACCTCGTCATCGCCTTCCTCGCCACTCGGGTCGGCGGGGGCCTCGAGAGACGCGCCGCCGCCAGGACGGAGGCCCGCGCATGAGCGCCCCCACCCAGGCGGCCGTCACCACCACCCTCGGGACCCGGCTCGGACGCCGCCCCCTGAGGACGCGCCGACCGCGGGCCACCGACGCCGACCTCCTCTTCGACGCGCCCGGCCCCCGCGGGCGACGCCGGATCCTCGTCGCCTCCGTGATCGCGACGCTCGTCATCGTCGGGATCGTCGCGCTCGTCCTGCACCAGGCCGCGGCCGCGGGCCAGCTCGCCTACCCCAAGTGGCGGTACTTCGCCGGCGCCTCCATCGTCCGGTTCTTCGGCCGCGCCTTGGGCGACACCCTCGTCGCCACCGGCGTCAGCGCCCTCATCGCCTTCCCGCTCGGCGTCCTGCTCGGCTGGGTGAGGCTCGGGGCGAGCCGCGCGGTGCGCGGCGTCGTGGGCCTGTGGATCGACGCGATGCGCGCCGTGCCGATGCTGCTCCTCGTGTACTTCTTCCTCCTGGCCGTGCCACGGATGGGGCTGACGCTCCCGTACTTCTGGATGCTCGTCATCCCGATCGTCATGTGCTCCTCGGCGACGACCGCGGAGGTCTTCCGCTCCGGCGTGCTCGCCCTGGACCGCGGTCAGTCGGAGGCGGCCCAGGCCCTCGGCATGCGCCACGGGCTCACGATGCGACTCGTCCTCGCCCCGCAGGCGCTGCGCCTCATGCTGCCGACGCTCATCACCCAGCTGGTGACGATCCTCAAGGACACGTCGCTCGGCTACGTCGTGGCGTACACCGAGCTCATGTACGCCGGGCGCCTCATCGTGCAGGCCGCGCGCGTCCAGCAGCTCGACGTCTACCTGCCGGCCTACGTCATCATCGCGGTCATCTACGTCGTCCTGAACTGGCTGCTGGGCGCTCTCGCGCGCCTCGTGGAGGCCCGCACGCGCTGAGCCCCCCGGTCTCGCCTTCGCGCCCACGATTTCAGCGGTCCGACCGCTCGGACTACCCTGGGCCCGATCCACGAAGACCGGAAGGCACCCAGATGACTGACGCACCCGGCGCGCTGTCGCCGCTGGACGAGGAGGGCGTCGGCGCCCTCGTCGAGGAGGGGCTCGCCGCCATCACAGCGGCAGACTCCCTGCCCGCCCTCAAGGAGGTGCGCCTGGCCTACACGGGTGACGCCTCCGTCCTCGCCCTCACCAACCGCGGCATCGGCAAGCTCGACAAGGCCGACAAGCCCGCTGCCGGCAAGCTCCTCGGCGGCGCCCGCGGCCGCCTCAACAAGGCCCTCGCCGAGCGCCAGGCCGTCCTCGAGGCCGAGGCCGAGGCGACGATGCTCGCCACCGAGGCCGTCGACGTCACCGTCCCCACGGACCGCGTCCCCGCCGGGGCCCGCCACCCCCTCGACGTCCTCGTCGACGAGGTCTCCGACTTCTTCACCTCCATGGGCTGGTCCATCGCCGAGGGGCCCGAGGTCGAGCACGAGTGGTTCGACTTCGACGCCCTCAACTTCGACGCCGACCACCCCGCCCGTCAGATGCAGGACACCTTCTACGTCGACGGCGCCTCCGTCGGCGCCGCGGAGGGGCAGCCGGCGAACCTCGTCATGCGCACCCACACCTCCCCGGTGCAGGCGCACGTCATGCTCGACAGCGAGCCCCCGATCTACATCGCCTGCCCCGGCAAGGTCTTCCGCTCCGACGAGCTCGACGCCACCCACACGCCCGTCTTCCACCAGGTCGAGGGCCTCGCCGTCGACAAGGGCCTCACGATGGGCCACCTCAAGGGCGTCCTCGACCACTTCGCGAAGTCGATGTTCGGCCCCGAGGCCCGCACCCGCCTGCGCCCGTCCTTCTTCCCCTTCACCGAGCCCAGCGCCGAGATGGACCTGTGGTTCCCGCAGAAGAAGGGCGGCCCCGGCTGGATCGAGTGGGGCGGCTGCGGCATGGTCAACCCCAACGTGCTCACCGCCTGCGGCATCGACCCCGAGGTCTCCACGGGCTTCGCCTTCGGCATGGGCCTGGAGCGCACCCTCATGCTCCGCCACGGCATCGCCGACATGCACGACATCGTCGAGGGCGACATCCGCTTCTCCCAGCAGTTCGGCACCACCGGAAAGGGGAACTGACATGCCTTACGTCCCGATCGAGTGGCTCCGCGAGCACGTCGACGTCCCCTCCGGCACCACGGCCGAGCAGCTGGCCGCCGACCTCGTCAAGGTCGGCCTCGAGGAGGAGCAGATCGTTCCCCCGGCCGTCACCGGCCCCCTCGTCGTCGGCCGGGTCCTGACCCGCGACGCCAAGGAGCAGTCCAACGGCAAGGTCATCAACTACTGCCGCGTCGACGTCGGCGCCGAGCACAACGACGCCCCGGGCACGGGCAAGGAGCCGAGCGAGCTGCCCAGCCGCGGCATCGTCTGCGGCGCCCACAACTTCGAGGTCGGGGACTCCGTCGTCGTCTCCCTGCCCGGGGCCGTCCTGCCCGGTGACTTCGCCATCGCCGCCCGCAAGACCTACGGGCACACCTCCGACGGCATGATCTGCTCCGCGAAGGAACTAGGGGTCGGCGAGGGCCCCGATGCAGCAACCGGCATCATCGTGCTCGACCAGTGGCTCCCCGAGCACGGCCACGCCGGCGAGGAGCTCCCCGCCCCCGGCACGAACGCCATCCCGCTCCTCGGTCTGGGCGACGAGGTCCTCGAGATCAACATCACCCCGGACCGCGGCTACGCGTTCTCCATGCGCGGCGTCGCCCGCGAGTACTCCCACTCCACCGGCGCCCGCTTCACCGACCCCGCCGACGGCGCCAACACGGGGCTCTTCCCGAACGGCGTCGCCGAGGGGCGCGAGGACGGCTTCCCCGTCCGCTTCGCCGAGGACGCGAGCCCCATCCACGGCCGGCCCGGCGTCGACCGCTACGTCGCCCGCGTCGTGCGCGGCGTCGACCCGGCCGCCCCGAGCCCGCAGTGGATGCACGACCGCCTCACCGCGGCCGGCATGCGCCCCATCTCGCTCGCCGTCGACGTCACTAACTACGTCATGCTCGACCTCGGCCAGCCGCTGCACGCCTTCGACCTCGGCAAGCTGAGCGCCCCGATCGTCGTGCGCCGCGCCCAGCCGGGTGAGACGCTCGCCTTCCTTGACGAGGTCACCCGCGCCCTCGATCCCGAGGACCTCGTCATCGCCGACTCCCCGGCCGGCGAGGGCTCCCGCGCCCTCGTCCTGGCCGGCGTCTTCGGCGGCGCCGAGACCGAGATCGACGAGTCGACCACGGACGTCCTCATCGAGGCCGCCCACTTCGACGCCGTCTCCATCGCCCGCTCCGCCCGCCGCCACAAGCTCCCCACGGAGTCCTCCAAGCGCAACGAGCGCGGCGTGGACACCCGCCTCCAGGCCGTCGCCGCCCAGCGCGCCGTCGACCTCCTCGTCGAGTACGGCGGCGGCACCGCGGACGACTCCGTCACCGACGTCGACCGCACCGTCGCCCCGGAGCCGATCGTCATCCGCGCCGACGCCGCCGAGCGCCTCACCGGCGTCGCCTACGGGACGCCGCGCGTCACCGAGCTCCTCACCGCCGTCGGCTGCACCGTCGAGCCCGCCGGGTCCGACGACGACGGCCACGAGCTCCTCTCCGTCCCCGCCCCGCCCTGGAGGCCCGACCTCGTGGGCGCCGCCCACTTCGCCGAGGAGGTCGCCCGTCTCGACGGCTACGACGCCATCCCCGTCGTCGTCCCGCAGGCTCCCGCCGGCACGGGGCTGACCGTGCGCCAGAAGGCCCGCCGCGACGTCGTGCGCGCCCTCGCCGACGCCGGCCTCACGCAGGTCCTGTCCTACCCCTTCGTCGGCGACGTCCACGACCGCCTCGGCCTGCCCGAGGACGACCCGCGTCGCAAGGCCCTGCGGCTGGCGAACCCGCTCGCCGAGGACGCCCCGCTCCTGCGCACGAGCGTCCTCGACTCCCTCGTCGAGATCGCGCGCCGCAACGTCTCGCGCGGCCTGCCGGACGTCGCCGTCTACGAGCTCGGCGCCGTCACCCTCCCCGAGGGCACCGTCCCCGCCTCCATCGTGGGCGTCGACCACCGACCGCGCGACGAGGAGGTCGCCGCCCTCGAGGCCGGCATCCCGAACCAGCCCACGCACGTCGGAGCCGTCCTCGCCGGCGAGCGGGTCCGCTCCGGCGTCCTCGGCGCCGGGCGCCCCTGGGACTGGGCCGACGCCGTCCAGGTCGTCCGCACCGTCGCCTCCGCCCTCGGCGTCGCCGTCGAGGTGAGCGCTCCCGAGGAGCCCGTCGCCCCGTGGCACCCGGGCCGCACCGCCGAGGTGCGCCTCGCCTCGGTGCGCGAGGGCAAGGACCTCGTGCCGGGAGCCCTCGTGGCCCACGCGGGTGAGCTGCACCCGCGCGTCGCCAAGGAGCTCGGCCTTCCCGCCCGGGCCTGCGCCGTCGAGATCGACCTCGAGCCGCTGCTCGACGCCGTCGAGGCCGCGGGCGTCCTCCAGGTCAGAGCGATCCCGACCTTCCCGGCCGCCAAGGAGGACGTCGCCCTCGTCGTCGACGAGTCCGTCACCGCGGCCGCCGTCGAGGCCGTCGTGTGATCGCTGAGGCCGCACCGAGCGGCGCCCGGGCGTCGGCGACCCCGCCCGCCGCTCAGCGCCCCGCGGAGGGCCTCACTTGCCGGAGAACACCGGGAAGCGGCTGTCCTCGCCGTAGTCGGCGAAGCGCAGGGCCGACAGCGCCGCCATGTCCTCCTCGGAGATCTCGAAGTCGACGGCCGCGTTGTCCCGCATGTGCTCCGGGTCGGCGGTCTTCGGCAGCGGCACGAGTCCGCGTTGGAGGAGGTAGCGGACGCACAGCGCCGGGACGCTCGCCCCGTAGCGGGCCGCGACCTCCGCGACCGTGCGCTCGCCCAGGATCGCGCCGTGGGCGACGGGGGAGTAGCCCTCGACGAGGATCCCGTGGGACTCGCAGTAGGCGATGAGCCCGTCGGGGGTGTTGCCGACGTGCGCGAGGAGCTGGTTGACCTGCGGGACGACGCTGCCGTGCTCGATGAGGTTGTCGAGGTCGTGCTCGCGGAAGTTGGACACGCCGATGGCGCGGATCTTCCACGCCGCCTGCGCCTCCTCGAGCGCCGTCCACGCGGCGAGGTTCCCCTCGTCGTAGGAGCCGCCGCGGAAGTCCGCCCAGGGCTCGGGGGAGTGGATGAGCATGAGGTCGAGGTGGTCCAGTCCCATCCGCTCGAGGGACTCGTCGATGGCCGCGGCCGCGGCGTCGTGGTCCTTGACCTCGGCGGCGAGCTTCGTGGTGACGAAGATCTGCTCGCGGGGCACGGCGGCGCTGCGGACGCCCTCGCCGACGCCGCGCTCGTTGCCGTAGGCCTGGGCGGTGTCGACGTGGCGGTAGCCGATCTCGACGGCGTCGCGGACCGCCTGGGCGGCGTCGGCGTCGTCGATGAACCAGGTGCCGAGCCCCAGGACGGGGATCTCGACGCCGTTCGCCAGCATGCGCGTCTGAGTGAGGGCGGTGGTCTCGGTCATTCCTCGGTTCCTTCCGGCCGGGTGAGGGGCCGCTCGCCGTCGGTGCCCGACGGCGCGGGGCGCGACCCGAGCCTACGGCTGGGCGTCGCAGGGGGACACGGGCGCCGCTCGCCTCAGCGGGGTCCCAGCAGGACCCCCGTCCGCCGCACCTGGGACCTCGGACTCGCTCGCGATGTGGTCCAGACCGCAATACTTGGGGCATGAACATCCTTCTCGTCTCCTCATCACGTCACGGCTCCACCGACGAGGTCGCGGACGTCATCGCGGAGCGCCTCCGGGAGGCCGGGCTCACCGTCGAGCAGGCCCACCCCGAGGACGTCACCGACGTCTCCGGCTACGACGCCTTCGTCATCGGCAGCGCCATCTACATGACCCACTGGACCGACGAGGCCGTCGAGTTCACGTGGCGCTTCCACGACGAGCTCCGCGAGAAGCCCGTGTGGGCCTTCTCCGTGGGCCTGTCCGGTCTGCCCAAGGGGCAGATCTCAGACCCGCACCGCATCGGCCCCGTCCTGCTCAACCTCGACCCCGAGGACCACATCACCTTCCCCGGGCGCCTCGACCCGAGCGGCCTCACCCTGCGCGAGCGCACCATCGCCCGGATGGGCGGCGCGAGCGAGGGCGACTTCCGCGACATGGACGCGGTGCGCGACTGGGCCGGCGCCATCGCCACCACCCTCACGTCGCTGTCCTGACCGGCACGGTCGGCCCTCCGGCCCGACCGACGAGTCCGCACGCTGACGGCCGTCCGCCGCGCCCGCCGGGGCGCAGCTGACGGCCGTTGCGCGGGGCTGGCGCGCTCGCGCGCTACCCTGTGAGCAAGGCGACGACGAACAAGGCTCCTCACGGTTTCGTATTTGTATGCATGCGGACGTATGGTTTCTGCGTGACCTGGACAGCAGCAGTCGCCGGAGCCACCGGCTACGCCGGAGGGGAGGCGCTCCGCCTCCTCGCCGCCCACCCGAGCATCGAGGTCGGCGCCGTCACCGGCTCCTCCAGCGTCGGGAGCCTCCTCGGCACCCACCACCCCCACCTCCTCTCCCTGGCCGGCCGCGTGGTCGAGCCCACCGACGTCGAGCACCTCCGCGGTCACGACGTCGTCCTCCTCGCACTCCCGCACGGCGCCTCCGGCGCGGTGACCGCCGCCATCGAGGCCGACGTCGCCGCCGGCACCTGGGGCGGGCCGGACCCCGTCATCCTCGACTGCGGCGCCGACCACCGCCTCACCGACCCCGCCGCCTGGGCCGCCTTCTACGGCACCGAGCACGCCGGCGCCTGGACCTACGGCATGCCCGAGCTCCTCCACGCCGGGGAGACCGCCGCCGCCGCCCAGCGCGCCGAGCTCGCCGCCACCCACCGCGTCGCCGTCCCCGGCTGCAACGTCACCGCCGTGACGCTCGCCGCCCAGCCCGGCGTCGCCGCCGGCCTCATCGACCCGAGCTCCGTCACCGCCGTGCTCGCCGTCGGCTACTCCGGCGCCGGCAAGTCCCTCAAGCCGCACCTCACCGCCGCCGAGGCCCTCGGCTCCGCCCCGCCCTACGGCGTCGGCGGCACCCACCGGCACATCCCCGAGATCATCCAGAACCTCGAGGTCGCCGGAGCCGCGGCCGGCAGCGTGCACCTGTCCTTCACGCCCGTCCTCGTGCCCATGAGCCGCGGCATCCTCGCCACTGTCACCGCCCCCGTCACCGACGCCGTCGCCTCCGCCGCCGACCCGCAGGCCGCCCTGCGCGAGGCGTGGGAGGCCGCCTACGGCGCGCCCGGCAGCGGCGAGGGCGTCGTCTCCATCCTGCCCGAGGGCGTCTGGCCCACCACCGGCGCCGTCGCCGGATCCGGCCTGGCCACCGTCCAGGTCGCCTACGACGCCGCCGCCGGCGTCGCCACGATGCTCTGCGCCATCGACAACCTCGGCAAGGGCACCGCCTCCGCGGCCGTCCAGTCCCTCAACCTCGCCCACGGCCTGCCCGAGGCCACCGGCGTCGTCACGGAAGGAGTCGCGCCGTGAGCGTCACCGCCGCCAAGGGCTTCCGCGCCGCCGGCGTCGTCGCCGGCCTCAAGGAGTCCGGCAAGCCCGACCTGGCCCTCGTCGTCAACGACGGCCCCCTCGACGTCGCCGCCGGCGTCTTCACCACCAACCGCGTCGTCGCCGCCCCCGTCGTCTGGTCCCGGAACGCCGTCGCCGACGGCACCGCCCGCGCCGTCGTCCTCAACTCCGGCTCCGCCAACGCCTGCACCGGGGAGCGCGGTGCCACCGACGCCCGCGCCACCGCCGAGTACCTCGCCGGCGTCCTCTCCTCCCAGCCGGGCGCCGCGCCCGTCGACGCCAACGACGTCCTCGTGTGCTCCACCGGCGTCATCGGCGCGCCGATCGACATGCCGGTCCTCCTGGCCGGGGCCTCGGCCGCCGTCGCCGCGCTCGACGCCTCGGCCGAGGCCGCCCACAGAGCCGCCACCGCCATCATGACGACCGACACCGTCTCCAAGGAGGACGCCCTCACCCTCGAGGGGCCCGCCGGTACCTGGAGCCTCGGCGGCATGATCAAGGGCGTCGGCATGCTCGCCCCCGGCATGGCCACCATGCTCTGCGTCCTCACCACCGACGCCGTCGTCACCGCCGACGACGCGCGCGCCGCCCTCGTCGCGGCCGCCGCCCGCACCGTCAACCGCATCAACTCCGACGGCTGCATGTCCACCAACGACACCGTCCTCCTCCTCGCCTCCGGCGGCGCCGGCGTCGCTCCCGAGCAGGAGGAGCTCGACGACGCCGTCGCCGAGGTCCTCGGACGGCTCGGCCGCCGCCTCGTCGCCGACGCCGAGGGCGCCACCCACGACATCGCCATCACCGTCTCCGGCGCCGTCTCTGAGGAGGCCGCCGAGGCCGCCGCCCGCACGGTCTCCGCCTCCAACCTCCTCAAGTGCGCCGTCGCCGGGAACGACCCCAACTGGGGTCGCGTCCTGTCCCAGATCGGCACCGTCCCCGAGGAGGTCTGCCCCTTCGACCCCGAGGAGGTCGACGTCGCCGTCAACGGGGTGACGATCTTCCGCCACGGCGGCCTCGGCGAGGACCGGGGCCTCGTCGACATGACCCCGCGCGAGACCCGCATCGACATCGCCCTCCACCACGGCGCGGCCGAGGCCACCGTCTGGACCAACGACCTCACCCACGGCTACGTCACCATCAACGCGGACTACACGACATGAGCACGAGCACCGACACCGCCCCGGGCCCCCGGATCACCCCCCAGCAGAAGGCCTCCGTCCTCCTGGAGGCCATGCCCTGGCTGCGCGCCTACAGGGGCGCCACGATCGTCATCAAGTACGGCGGCAACGCCATGGTCGACGAGTCCCTCAAGCGCGCCTTCGCCGAGGACGTCCTCTTCCTCCACCAGGTCGGCCTGCGGCCCGTCGTCGTCCACGGCGGCGGCCCCCAGATCAACGCCATGCTGGGGCGCCTCGGCATCGAGTCCGAGTTCCGCGGCGGCCTGCGCGTCACCACCCCCGAGGTCATGGACGTCGTCCGGATGGTCCTCACCGGCTCCGTCCAGCGCGAGCTCGTCAGCCTCCTCAACGTCCACGGCTCCCCGGCCGTCGGCATCTCCGGCGAGGACGGCGGCCTCCTGTCCGCCCGCCAGCGCCTGGCCACCGTCGACGGCGAGAGCGTCGACGTCGGCCTGGTCGGCGACGTCGTCCGCGTCGACCCCCGCACCGTCACCGAGCTGCTCGACCAGGGGCGCATCCCCGTCATCTCCTCGGTCGCGCCGCTCATGGCCGACCCGACGACCGTCCTCAACATCAACGCGGACACGGCCGCGGCGGCGATCGCCATCGCCCTCAAGGCCCAGAAGCTCATCATGCTCACCGACGTCGAGGGCCTCTACTCCAACTGGCCGGACCGCACGTCCCTCGTCTCCCGCATCGGTGTGGACGCCCTCGAGGCGCTCCTGCCGGAGCTCGAGTCCGGGATGATCCCCAAGATGGAGGCCTGCCTGCGGGCCGTGCAGGGCGGGGTGGGGCAGGCCCACGTCGTCGACGGTCGCGAGCCCCACTCCATGCTCCTCGAGATCGTCACGGACGACGGCGTCGGCACCGTCGTCTACCCCGAGCACACCAGCCAGTCGCGCACGAAGGGAGGACCGACGCTGTGAGCAGCACCCAGAGCACCACCGGATCGAACGAGGCCTGGGGGCAGCGCTACGCCGCCGCCGTCATGAACACCTTCGGGGCGCCGCAGCGCGTCCTCGTGCGCGGCGAGGGCGCCCACGTCACGGACGCCGACGGCACGGAGTACACCGACCTCCTCGCCGGCATCGCGGTCAACATCCTCGGCCACGCTCACCCGGCCGTCGTCGAGGCCGTCACCGAGCAGATCAGCACGCTCGGGCACGTCTCCAACTTCTTCACGACCCCCGCCCAGATCAGCCTCGCCGAGGAGCTCGACGCCCTCGTCTTCCCGGGCACGCCCGCCGGCTCCTCGAAGGTCTTCCTCGCCAACTCCGGCACCGAGGCCAACGAGGCCGCCTTCAAGATCGCCCGCCGCCACGGCGGCGCCGACCGCCCCCGGATCCTCGCCCTGGAGAACGCCTTCCACGGCCGCACCATGGGCGCGCTCGCCCTCACCCACAAGGCCGCCTACCGCGAGCCCTTCGCGCCCCTGCCCGGCGGCGTCGAGTTCCTCCCCGCCGGTGATGTCAGGGCGCTCCACGCCGCCATGGGCGACGCCGTCGCCGCCGTCGTCCTCGAGCCGATCCCGGGCGAGGCCGGAGTCAGGCCCCTGCCCGCCGGCTACGTCGAGGCCGCCCGTGAGGCGACCAGCGCGGCCGGCGCCCTCCTCATCATCGACGAGGTCCAGACCGGCATGGGGCGCACGGGCGCCTGGATGGCCCACCACCTCCTCGCCCCCGGCGTCATCCCCGACGTCGTCACCCTGGCCAAGGGGCTGGGCGGCGGCATGCCGATCGGCGCCGCCGTCGCCACCGGCGAGGCCGCGGCGCTCCTCGGCCCCGGCCAGCACGGCACGACCTTCGGCGGCAACCCCGTCGCCTGCGCCGCCGCCCTCGCCGTCATCAGCACGGTCCGCGAGGAGGACCTCCTTCAGCGCACTGCCGACCTCGGCGAGCGCTGGGCGGCCGCCCTCGCCGCCGTCCCCGGCGTCACCGAGGTGCGCGGGGCCGGTCTCCTGCGGGGCGTCGCCCTCGCCGACGGCCTCCCGCCCGCCGCGCGGATCGCCGCCGAGCTCATGGAGCGCGGCTTCATCGTCAACGCGCCCCGGCCGGACACGCTGCGCCTCGCGCCGCCCCTCATCCTGTCCGACGCCGACGCCGACGCCTTCACCGCCACCCTCACGGACGTCCTGACCGAGGCCCTTCAGACCCGGGCGGCCGCCCCCACCACCCAGGAAGGAGCAGCCTGACCGAGCAGCAGGCCGCCCCCCGGTCCGCCGCCAGCCCCGCCAGCGCGGGCGCCCCCCAGACGAAGACCGCCCGCCACGCCCTCATCGCCCAGGTCCTCGGCCGCGAGCGGATCCGCTCCCAGGCCGAGCTGCGCGACGCCCTCGCCGAGCGCGGCGTCACCACCACCCAGGCCACGCTCTCGCGCGACCTCGTCGAGCTGCGCGCCACGAAGGTCCGCTCGGCCGCCGGCGTCCAGGTCTACGCGATCCCCGAGGCCGGCGCCCCCGGCCAGCAGCCCGCGCCCGTCCCCGGCGGCGAGGGGGCCATGAGCGAGCACGTGAGCGCCCGGCTCGCCCGCTGGTGCGCCGACCTCCTCGTCACCACCGAGTGGGCCGGTCAGCAGCTCGTCCTGCGCACCCCCGCGGGTGCCGCCCAGCTCCTGGCCAGCGCCGTCGACGACGCCATGCTCCCCGGGGTCCTCGGCTGCATCGCCGGGGACGACACCGTCCTCGTCATCACCCGCGGCGAGCAGGTCTGCGCGGACGTCGCGGCCCACCTGCTGTCCCTCGCGGACCCCGGTTCGCGACGATGACCGCTCGGTGGGCGAGCGGCCACGGCGCCGCGTCCCCCGGGCGCACCACGATGGGCGCAGCACCCTGCGCCCGACCCCCAGCAACCTCCTGAGAACACCCGAACCCGCACACGTCCCCGACGGGCACCGCCCGCGGGGTGAGGAACCAGAAGAGAGAGAAGCATGAGCGACCACAAGGACCGCGTCGTCCTCGCCTACTCCGGAGGCCTCGACACCTCCGTCGCCATCGGCTGGATCGGCGAGCAGACCGGCCGCGAGGTCATCACCGTCGCCGTCGACGTCGGCCAGGGCGGCGAGGACCTCGAGGTCATCCGCCAGCGCGCCCTCGACTGCGGCGCCGTCGAGGCCTACGTCGCGGACGCCCGCGACGAGTTCGCCAACGAGTACTGCATGCCGGCCCTCAAGGCCAACGCCCTCTACGAGGGCAAGTACCCGCTCGTCTCCGCGCTGTCGCGCCCCGTCATCGCCACGCACCTGGTCAAGGCGGCCCGCCAGTTCGGCGCCTCGACCGTCGCTCACGGCTGCACCGGCAAGGGCAACGACCAGGTCCGCTTCGAGGTCGCCATCACCTCGATGGCTCCCGACATGGACTGCATCTCGCCCGTCCGCGACCTCGCCCTGACCCGCGACGTCGCCATCGACTACGCGGAGGAGCACAACCTCCCGATCGAGACGACGAAGCACAACCCCTTCTCCATCGACCAGAACGTGTGGGGCCGCGCCATCGAGACCGGATTCCTCGAGGACCTGTGGAACGCCCCCACCAAGGACGTCTACAACTACACCGACGACCCGACCTACCCGCCGCTGCCCGACGAAGTCGTCATCACCTTCGACAAGGGCATCCCGGTCGCTATCGACGGCCGTCCCGTCACGCCGCTCGAGGCCATCCAGGAGATGAACCGCCGCGCCGGCGCTCAGGGCATCGGTCGTATCGACATGGTCGAGGACCGACTCGTCGGCATCAAGTCTCGCGAGATTTACGAGGCTCCCGGTGCCGTCGCGCTCATCGAGGCCCACCAGGCCCTCGAGTCGGTGACGCTGGAGCGCATGCAGCGCCGCTACAAGCGTCAGCTGGAGCAGACCTGGGGCGAGCTCGTGTACGAGGCCCAGTGGTACTCCCCGCTGAAGAAGTCGATGGATGCGTTCATCGAGCACACGCAGGAATATGTC
>SKEM01001102.1_pt1 | contig 13304 bp, 10 predicted proteins | sample 4826731 | NCBI WGS metagenome assembly SKEM01 (sample SAMN11008809, study PRJNA524170) | human gut metagenome | biome: Human fecal sample; material: Feces; isolation source: fecal sample from pouch patient p37 | host: Homo sapiens | place: Israel: Tel-Aviv | collected 2015-07-27
ACTGTGCGGAGGTGGGACGACGAAATCGAATTCTAACGAATTACCGATTTCAGTCCCACTCTCTTATTTTTTATCTCATTGTCACAAATTCTTCGGATCCGGTTGGGTGAATGGCGACAGTTGCATCGAAATCGGCTTTTGTCGCTCCCATCTTGATAGCAACTGCAAATCCTTGGATCATTTCATCGACTCCGTAGCCAAGACCATGAAGGCCAACGACCCTTTCTTCGGGACCAGCAGTGATGAGTTTGAATTTTGCTTGCTGGCGGTGTTGGGTTACAGCAGTGTACATGGAAGCAAATTGAGAAGTATAGACTTTGATATTCTCTTTTCCATAAGTTTGCTGGGCTTCTTCCTCCGTTAGGCCAACGGTTCCGATAGCAGGGTGAGAAAAGACAACGGTCGGGATGTTTGTATAATCCATTTTAGCATTGACTTTTCCATTGAATAGTCGTTCAGAAAGAGTGCGTCCAGCTTTAATAGCGACAGGGGTCAACTCTTTTTCTCCTGTGACATCCCCAAGAGCATAGATTCCTGGAATAACTGTATTCTGGTATTCATCCACTGCAATGAATCCTTTTTCATTTAAGGTGACGCCGGCAGCTTCTAGATTGAGATCCTGGACATTTGGTTTTCGTCCTGTTGCCCAGATAACATGATCTGCCACGTGGCTGGTCATATCCTCAAAATAAATCTTCACACGACCGTCTTCTAATTTTTCAAGCTTCATGGGAACCTTATGTTTGTGAAGCGGAAGGTTTTGTTTTTCCATTTCTTCCATTAAGCCATCGACAATGTAGGAATCAAAACTACGTAAAACCCGATCTCTTCGGATGAAGAGGTCTGTTTGGACTCCTAAATGATGGAGCACACCAGCAAGTTCCACCGCGATGTAGCCAGCCCCAATAATGGCAACGGAACTTGGCAATTCTTCCCATGCAAAGACATCGTCAGAAGTTTCGCCAAATTCAGCTCCAGGAACAGAAGGGATAAAGGGATGGGCACCGGTCGCAATCACGATATGCTTGGCCTTAATGGTTTCCCCATTTACCTCAATCGTATGAGCATCTACAAAACGTGCACGTCCTTCAATTCGTTCAACCCCATTGCGTTTGAAACTGCCATCATAGGAATTACGGGAACGATCAATATAGGCTTCGCGATTTTTTCTTAAGGTTGCAAAATCAAATTTTGTCTGTTCAGAAGTAAATCCATAGTCTGGTCCATAATCGCGAATTGCTTCTGCAATTTGTACACCATACCACATAATCTTTTTAGGCACACATCCTCTGTTGACACAGGTGCCACCCAATTGTTTTTCTTCAATGACAGCTGCACGGGCTCCGTGCTCCCCAGCCCGGTTCATGGTAGCGATTCCTCCACTACCTCCACCGATTGAAATAATATCAAATTCTTTCATGTTTTCCTCCTAAATGGGATTTCAGTTTGATTGTAATATCAACTGTTACAAAAGTCAAGGGTTTAGCAAGTTACCAAGCATTTAAATTTCATTTTGCCGTGTCAATTTTAGATAGAAAAGTAAGGAAATATGGTATACTATGGTATAGAATAAAACGCTTTCTTTGATGGAGAAAAACGATGAAGAAATTGAAAAAATGGCAACTATTTACAGCTGCAGGTGCAGCAATTGTGGTGATTGGAACAGGAAGTGTGATGATGTTTTCGCACCCAAGTACTCCTGATCAGGCAGTCACGAAAGAAACTCCAATGGTGCAAACGGTCAAGGATGGATCGATCGCTTCTTCAGTCTTGTTAACTGGGAAAGTCACTGCCAACCAGGAACAGTATGTCTATTTTGATGGAACCAAAGGGGATTTGCAGTCGATTTTGGTCAATGTAGGAGATCAAGTGACGGCCGGTCAGCCAATTGTTCAGTATAGTAGTACAGAGGCCCAAACCGCTTATGATGCAGCCGTTCGTGCTGTCAATAAGGCAGATCGTCAGTTAAATGACTTACTGACAAATGGTGTGACCATTGATACGACAGGCGATGAAGAAGCAGATGCCAAATCAGCTTCGCAGACCCAACGAACAGTCGATTCTCAAGCTAGCGATTTACGAGATGCCAAGTCAGATGCGGTCGATAATATGAACAAGGCAAAGGCTCTTCTGGATGCGACAACAGTCAGGAGTAATACAGATGGTACCGTGGTCGAAGTCAATAAAGATGTTTCAAAATCGACTACAGGGACCAACCAAACTCTGGTTCACATTGTGAGCAACGGGAATTTACAAGTTAAAGGGGAATTGTCTGAATATAATTTGGCCAATATCTCTGAAGGTCAGGAAGTGGTCCTCACTTCCAAGGTTTATCCGGATAAAACCTGGACAGGAAAGATTTCTTATGTAGCCAACTATCCGACTGACGCGGGTCAAGCAGGTACCAATGCAGCAGGTGGAACACAAGGAAGCGGTGGAGCCAAGTACCCATTCACAGTGGATATTACCAGTGAGATTGGGGAACTCAAACAAGGCTTTTCTGTCAATATTGAAGTCAAAAGTTCTACTCAACATCCCCTTGTTCCCGTAACAAGTGTCATGGCTGATGGGGATACGAGTTATGTATGGACGGTCGAAAATGGCAAGGCGAAGAAAGTAAAAGTAACTCTTGGTAACGCCGATGCTGAAAACCAGGAAATCTTGTCAGGTTTGAAGAAAGATGCTCAAGTTATTGTGAATCCTAATGAGAAACTGGAAGATGGAAAAGAGATCGGAAAATATGACAAAATTGATTGAACTAAAAGGAATCAATAAAACCTATAAAAATGGGGACCAGGAACTTCGTGTCTTAAAAGACATCGATTTAGAAGTCGAAGAGGGCGAGTTTGTGGCCATTATGGGCCCATCGGGCTCAGGGAAATCGACCTTGATGAACGTCATTGGCTTGTTGGACCGCCCTACCAGTGGAGAGTATTTCCTAGAAGGTCAGGAGGTTGGAAATCTCAGTGAGAAAAAATTAGCACGTGTTCGAAATGAACAGATCGGTTTTGTCTTTCAACAATTCTTTCTTCTCTCTAAGCTCAATGCCTTTCAAAATGTAGAACTGCCTCTCATTTATGCAGGAGTTCATCCTGCTAAACGGAAGGAATTAGCTGAGCAGTACCTTGAAAAGGTAGAGCTCCATTCTCGCATGCACCATTTGCCTTCAGAGCTCTCAGGGGGTCAAAAACAGCGAGTTGCGATCGCTCGAGCCCTCGTCAATCAGCCAGCCATCGTCTTAGCAGATGAGCCGACTGGAGCCCTAGATACCAAGACGGGAGAGCAAATAATGGACTTGTTAACCAAGCTAAACCAAGAAGGAAAAACCATTATCATGGTTACACACGAGCCAGAAATTGCAGCCTTTGCGCATCGTCGCATTGTCATTCGTGATGGAGTGATCTCCTCAGATAGCAAGCTAGAAAGGGGGACCTAATGCAAAATTGGAAATTTGCGATCAGCTCAATTATGAGCCATAAATTACGGTCTTTCTTGACCATGGTAGGGATCATTATTGGGGTCGCTTCTGTGGTTGTCATCATGGCTCTGGGAGATGGTATGAAGGCTGGTGTCACCAAGACCTTCACTAAGGACCAAGAGTATGTACAAATCTCTTATTCTCCCAACAAGAGTGGCTATGTGACTGGGATCAATATTGGCCCTTCTGATGATACTGGAGAAGGAGAAGGCGGAGGCGAAAGTGGCCCTGCAGCTGAAGACCGAGGGATGGCTGCTCCATCGGATATGGATGGGGAAAACGCTGAAGATGTTGATGGTCAAGTTCAAGAAGCACCACCAGTTGTGCAAGAATCTTGGGTTAAGGAATTAACCAAGATTCAAGGCATCGATGGTTACTATGTTAGCAATACCTCCAATGCAACCATTGCTTTTCAAAAGAAAAAAGCAGAAGGGGTAAACATCCAAGGGGTAAATGAAACCTATTTTTCTGTCAAAAAGGTTGAGCTCTTATCTGGGCGAAAATTAACCCCTTCAGACTATAGTAATTTCTCACGGGTAGTGCTCCTTGATGAAGGATTAGCTCAACAATTATTTGGAACGGAGAATCCACTGAATCAGGTGGTCTCTGTTGGGGACAACAATTATCGTGTCGTTGGTATTTTCAAGGATCCAAATGCAGGGACAGCCCTCTATGGAGCTTCTTCAGGTGGAAGTGCCTTGATGGCCAATACCCAGCTGGCATCTGAATTCGGAACCGATGAAATTCAAAATATTGTCGTCCATGTACCGAATGTGAAAGAAATCAAATCTGTTGGGATCGAAGCTGCTCAAAAGCTAACAGAGCTTTCAGGTGTTCGCCAAGGAGAATTCCAAATCTTTAATTTGGATAGCATCCTAGAGGAAACCAATAAAGTAGTAGGAATTATGACATCAGTAATCGGAGCTATTGCTGGGATTTCTCTCTTAGTTGGTGGGATTGGAGTCATGAATATCATGTTGGTTTCTGTCACAGAGCGGACGAGAGAAATTGGTCTTCGCAAAGCATTGGGAGCAACCCGAGGTAAGATTTTGGTTCAATTTTTGATTGAGTCGATGGTCTTAACCATCATTGGTGGGCTGATTGGCCTTGGCCTTGCTTATGGTGTGAATAGCTTGATTACTACACTCGCAGCAGCCTCCCTAGAAGGACCACCGATTATTTCCTTAAATGTCGCCATCGGCAGTATTATTTTCTCTGCTTTTGTAGGCATCATCTTTGGAATTTTACCAGCGAATAAGGCTTCTAAGTTAAATCCGATCGAAGCACTGCGTTATGAATAAAAAAATAGGAGCGGGTCAGGATGAATTGCTTAAGATTCTCCACGCTCCTTTTTGATGCTGTTGTGGAATAGCTTGTCGAAACCTTGTCTTATACAGGTCAAACTATTTGGACAGTCAACGACGGTCTTCCGATGTTTTTGAGTATTCATTCAAGAAGCTGCATTTTTTCTTCCATCTTATTTTTGTTTAATTGGTAAATATTAGTGAATTTCTGGCCTAAATATGATAGAATAGGGGAGAATAACTTAGGAGGTTCCAAATGACTACTGAACATATGGAAGAATTGAATGACCAGCAGATTGTCCGTCGTGAGAAAATGGCGGCCCTTCGTGAACAAGGAATCGATCCATTTGGGAAACGATTCGAACGTACTGCAAATTCAGGTCAATTAAAAGAAAAATATTCAGAATTAGATAAAGAACAACTCCACGACTTGAACGAAACAGCTATTATTGCCGGTCGTCTTGTAACAAAACGTGGAAAAGGAAAGGTTGGCTTTGCTCATCTTCAAGACCGTGAAGGTCAAATTCAGATCTACGTTCGTAAGGATGCTGTTGGAGAAGAAAACTACGAAATCTTCAAAAAAGCAGACCTTGGTGATTTCCTTGGTGTTGAAGGGGAAGTCATGCGCACAGACATGGGTGAACTTTCAATTAAAGCAACTCATATCACTCACTTGTCAAAAGCTCTTCGTCCCTTACCTGAAAAATTCCACGGACTTTCAGATGTTGAAACCATCTATCGCAAACGTTATTTGGATTTGATTTCAAACCGTGAAAGCTTCGAACGCTTTGTAACCCGTTCAAAAATCATCTCTGAAATCCGTCGTTATTTAGATGGTCAAGGCTTCCTTGAAGTGGAAACACCAGTGCTTCACAATGAAGCTGGTGGTGCAGTTGCTAAACCATTTATCACTCACCACAATGCACAAAACATTGATATGGTGCTTCGTATCGCGACTGAGCTCCACTTGAAACGTTTGATTGTTGGTGGGATGGAACGTGTTTACGAAATCGGACGGATTTTCCGTAACGAGGGAATGGATGCTACTCACAACCCTGAATTCACTTCGATCGAAGTGTATCAAGCTTACGCTGATTTCCACGATATCATGGACTTGACAGAAGGTATCATCCAACATGCTGCGAAAGCGGTCCATGGTGATGGTCCAATCGACTACCAAGGAACAGAAATCAAAATCAATGAACCATTCAAACGGGTTCACATGGTGGATGCGATCAAAGAAATCACAGGTGTTGACTTCTGGCAAGACATGACCTTTGAAGAAGCTGTAGCACTGGCAAACGAAAAACATGTACCGGTTGAAAAACACTACACAGAAGTGGGACAAATTATCAATGCCTTCTTCGAAGAATTTGTTGAAGAAACCTTGACACAACCAACTTTTGTTTACGGTCACCCAGTAGCAGTATCACCACTCGCTAAGAAAAATCCAGAAGATCCACGCTTCACTGATCGTTTCGAACTCTTCATCATGACCAAAGAGTATGCGAATGCCTTCACGGAATTGAATGATCCAATCGATCAATTGCAACGGTTTGAAGCGCAAGCGCGTGCGAAAGAATTGGGAGATGACGAAGCTACAGGCATCGACTATGACTATGTTGAAGCCCTTGAATATGGTATGCCACCAACAGGTGGACTTGGAATTGGTATTGACCGTCTCGTTATGTTGTTGACCAATGTAACAACAATTCGCGACGTCCTTCTCTTCCCAACTATGAAATAAGCTAAAAGAAAACACTGATCACGCGATCAGTGTTTTTTAGTCTTCCATATAAGAGGTGTCGTTCCAAGTATCTAAGTGATAGTGCTCAAAATCATCTGTTGTCAGAATCGTCACACTAGCATTATTGAGTCCGCCATTTTTGCGAAGTTCTCCTGTTTCATAACCGAGCAAGGTTCGAATAGAAGCTGTCAAATTGGCCCCGTGTCCAACGATGAGAACGGTATCGAGTTCTTTTCCTTTCAAACTTTTTACAAAATCGCAGGTCCGTTTGGTTGTATCATAAACCGATTCCGCATCAAAAATTTCATTTTGGAAACGGGCTAGGTTATGTCGAAACGCTTCCATTTGTTGGGGATAAATGGACGTGATTGTAGCGATCTTAGCTCCTTCCAATTTTCCTAACTTCCACTCACGAAGAGCAGAAGTTAGTTGCAATTCTATAGGTTTCTCTAATTGATCAATGATGATCTGTGCAGTATGAACAGCCCGTGGAAGATCACTTGTATAGGCTGCATCAAATGGAACGCTAGCTAAGTGCTTTCCTAGTTTTTCAAGCTGATGAATAGAGGCTGGTAACAGCGGAGAATCGCCGTTTGATCCCTGAAAACGTCCCTCTTCATTCCATTCTGTCCGTCCGTGTCGTATAAAATATAGTTTCACAATCTTGGCTCCTTCTCTGTCTTTATTCCAAAATATCTGCAAAAGTCGCTTTAACGAAGTCTGCTAGAAGTTGTGGTTTGATTTGAATACTATGGCCGATTTCCCCGGCAGATACGATCATGGTCTCTAACTGAAGGGCAGATTCATCGATAAAGATTGGGAAAGGATGCTTTTGACGAATGCCTACCGGATTATTGGCTCCATGAATATAACCTGTTGTTTTTTCGAGATCCTTTTGAGGAATCATTGCCACTTTCTTATTTCCTGATAATTTGGCTAATTTTTTCTCTGAAAGATGCTCCGTGATAGGAATGATCCCAATCACTGGACCCGTTTTATCACCTTTGAGAGCTAGGGTTTTGAAAATAGTAGAGCGATCAATCCCTTCTGGTAAGATCCCTTCTAAAGCGTTGATTTGTAAGCCTACGTGCTCAATTTTTGCTTTTGTTAAGATCTGCTCGACCAAGGTTTTTTTTACTTTATTTTTTTTTGCCATGGCTTTCTCCTTTTTTCATTTTCTCTACAAAATCAGATTTCATTAGACCATTATAACATATAATAGTGGCGATATTACCTTCCCCTTTGAAAATAGAAAACAGCAGAAAAAGTGAAGATCACTTGATCTGCTGTTTTAAGGCTATGAGGAAGAGTTATCTTTTTGTACCTTGAAAAGTTTCCGATAAATCGCTTCTTGGTCTTGCGTCGGAGCAATTTGGTTGAGATCCAAGTAGTGTGAGAATCCATTTAATTGCCCTTGAGAGGTATATTGATGCAAGTCGTATTCCGTATTGGTATCTGGCGCGGCATTGTAGTAGCCATCATCAAATCCATAAGTAGGAATCCAAAGAGCTGTAAATTTATCAGTGGAGATACTATGTTCTTCCATGAAGTAGGTTCCGATATAGAGTCCAATATTTTTTGCACCCAAAGCTTGTAGTTTTGCTCGGAAAGCTTCAACACCTGCGTTCATATCCTTCATGGTTTTTTCCTCAACGTCTAACCAATAGTAGGTCGGTTTGTAAGGAGAAGCAGCCTTGTAAAATTCTTCTGCTTCTTTTTCCATTTCTTTTTTATCCTTAGCCGCGACATAAGCATAGACTGCGACTGGGATATTTCGTTTTTGGAATTCTTGGATATGGGTTTTAAAAGATTTATCCAGACCATTTAAGTAGGTTGCTGCATTTTCCTTTTTAGCTTGAGCCCCACTATGGACACGAACGATCACACCTCCCACATTTTGGGAGAGGACATCGTAATCAATTTCACTAGGCAATTGCCAGCCTGAGATATCAATGATCGGGCGGCCAACCAGTTCTGGATTGATGTCTTCTTCTTTTTTAGAAGAAGAGCTTGCAGTAGTTGTTTTTCGAGGTGTATTGGAGTTCGGAATGGTTTTGGTTGTTTCTTGTCGCTCTCTGGCTTGTAGATCAGCAATTGTTCGTGAAAGAACGAGAAAAGAAATGAAACTGATAAAAAAGACCAAGAGAACAACGGGTTTTATCCTTTTTCTCATACAGAATCATTTTACCGTAAAAAAAACGAAAAGGCAAAACTTAATGCTTAAAAGATCCCAATTTCAGCCATTATTTTCAAAAAAAAGGAATCTTTTCATCGAAAAAGGATAAAAATATATGAAAATAAGAAAGATATTAAGAATATTTCTGGAAAATAGAGAAGAAGCCGAATCTTTTCTGGCCTTTCCTTGGTTTTGCTTCTTAAAAATGATATAATGAAGGTTGAACATTAGGAATATGGTGAATTATGAAAATTGAAAAAAGACATCTTTTAAATTATTCCATCCTCATTCCCTATTTGATTTTATCCATTATTGGTTTGATTGTAGTCTATTCGACAACAAGTGCCTTGGCAATTCAAAGTGGAGTGAGTTCTACTCGGATGGTGCGGACACAGGGACTCTTTTTTATCCTTAGTCTCCTAACCATCGCCTTGATTTATAAATTTAGCTTAAAGTTTCTTCGAAATAAAAAAGTGCTGGCTGTTGTCATCTTTATTGAAGTGATTTTGTTGATTTTGTCTAGGTTTATCACGGATACGGTCAATGGAGCTCACGGTTGGTTGACAATTCCTGGAGGGTTCAGTATCCAGCCAGCGGAGTACCTCAAGGTGATCTTAGTCTGGTATCTAGCCTTGATCTTTTCGAAACGACAAGATGAAATCCGCGATTATGATTATCAAGCCTTGACCCACAATGAATGGATTCCAAGGAATTTAAACGATTGGCGTTGGCTGACCTTGATTCTGATTGGAATCGTTGTGATTATGCCGGACTTGGGAAATGCGACGATCTTGGCCTTAACGGTCTTGATCATGATTACGGCTAGTGGAGTGGGTTACCGTTGGTTTACCTCTTTACTTGGTTTAGTTGTTGGGGCGTCCACCATTGTCCTTGGTTCAATATGGATCATCGGTGTGGACCGTGTCGCTAAAATTCCAGTCTTTGGTTATGTAGCCAAACGTTTTAGTGCCTTCTTTAATCCCTTCAATGACTTGTCTGGCGCAGGTCACCAATTAGCCAATTCCTACTATGCCATGAGCAACGGTGGTTGGTTTGGCTTGGGACTTGGAAATTCCATTGAAAAACAAGGTTACTTACCAGAAGCGCACACAGATTTTGTATTTGCGATTGTGATTGAAGAATTAGGTTTTGTTGGAGCTAGCTTGATCCTTGCTCTCCTATTCTTCTTAATCCTTCGGATCATTTTAGTCGGTATTCGAGCAAAGAATCCTTTTAATTCAATGATGGCCATTGGGATCGGTGGGATGATCTTAGTGCAAACCTTCATTAACATCGGAGGAATTTCTGGTTTGATTCCGTCTACAGGAGTGACCTTCCCCTTCTTATCCCAAGGGGGAAATAGCTTATGGGTCTTATCCGTAGCGATTGCTTTCGTTTTGAATATCGACGCTAGTGAAAAACGGGCCAAGATGGAACAAGAAGGCATGGTTTTTGAAGAAAAAGGTAAAATCAAACCTTATTATTAAAAGGGAATTGTTGAATGGCTATTCAAAAAGGAGAAAAAATGGTCTTACAAAAATTAGAGAACTTCACAAATAAAGATATTATCAAAGAAGAAGCCGAAATCTTAACCAATTTATTAGATGATATTACGAAAAATTTGGTTCGTCCGGAAACCTTTGATAAAATTAGGCAGTTGAAGGATCTATCAAAAACACAGAACTATCGTGAGTTGAATCAAATAGTGGAACAATTGACAAATGAAGAAATGACAGTGATTTCACGTTATTTTGCCATTTTGCCACTCTTGATTAACATCTCAGAAGATGTCGATTTGGCCTATGAAATCAATCATTTGAATAACGTGGATGGTGAATACCTCGGAAAACTTTCTTCAACCATTAAAGAAGTTGCGAAAAATGAAGATGCACAAGAAATTCTTGAAAATCTCAATATTGTACCTGTTTTAACAGCCCATCCAACTCAAGTGCAACGAAAAACCATGCTGGATCTAACCAATCATATTCATGCTCTTCTTCGTCAGCACCGGGATGTTAAAGCTGGTTTAATGAATGAGAATAAGTGGTACAACAACCTTCGTTGTAATATCGAAATCATGATGCAAACGGATATGATTCGTGACAAAAAATTGAAGGTTACCAATGAGATCACCAACGTCATGGAATATTACAATAGCTCTTTCTTACAAGCTGTTCCAAATCTTATGTTGGAATACAAACGCTTGGCAAAAGAGCATGGATTAGAGCTTGAACAACCACGTCCGATCACAATGGGCATGTGGATTGGGGGAGACCGGGACGGGAATCCATTTGTAACAGCTGAGACCTTGAAGCGTTCAGCAACTATTCAAAGCGAAGTCATTTTGAACTATTACATCGAAAAGATTTCTAAATTATACCGTCATTTCTCCCTTTCAACGAGTCTTTCTAAAACAAGTGAAGCAGTAGCTGAAATGGCAGCCCTATCCAGTGATACATCCGTCTTTCGTGAAAAAGAACCTTACCGTCGGGCTTTCCACTATATCCAATCAAAATTGATCCAAACTTTGGTCAATTTAAAAGAATGGACGATGGTGGGAGAAACTAGAGAAGATCGTTATGCTGTCGAGAGGTTATTAGGAGCAAATGCTCATCAACAAGGGCCAGTTTCTGATTATATTGGCAATCGTATCTCTGGAGCTCTAAAGAAAATTTCTGAGAAAGAAGCTCCAGCTTATGCATCAGCTCAAGAATTTAAAGAAGACCTTGAAAAGATCAAAGATTCCTTGTTAGAAAACAAATCAGAGTATTTGATTTCTGGTGAATTTGCAGAACTTCTAGAAGCCATCGATGTTTTTGGATTCTATCTGGCCTCTATTGATATGCGTCAGGATTCGAGTGTACATGAAGCCTGTGTGGCAGAATTGCTGAAATCAGCAGGGATTAATGACCACTATTCTGAATTATCAGAGGATGAAAAGTGTCAAGTTCTCTTGAAAGAACTTTTAGAAGATCCACGTATTTTATCAGCAACTCATGCTGAAAAATCTGAACTGCTTGAAAAAGAATTAGCGATTTTCCAAACGGCCCGTGAATTGAAGGATCGTTTAGGAGAAGAAGTCATTCGTCAAAACATCATCTCTCATGCAACCAGTGTGTCAGATATGTTAGAATTGGCTGTGATGTTGAAAGAAGTGGGCTTAGTCGATACGGAAAAAGCTCGCGTTCAAATCGTACCGTTGTTTGAAACGATCGAAGACTTGGATCACTCAGAAGAAACCATGAGAAGTTACTTGTCTCTTCCGATTGCCAAACGTTGGATTGCTTCTAAGAACAACTACCAAGAGATTATGTTAGGATACTCTGATTCCAACAAAGATGGTGGATACTTGTCTTCATGCTGGACGCTCTTTAAAGCCCAACAACAATTGACCGCTATCGGAGATGAGTTTGGAGTGAAGATTACCTTCTTCCATGGTCGTGGTGGTACTGTTGGTCGTGGTGGAGGTCCTACTTATGAAGCCATCACTTCTCAACCGTTGAAATCCATTAATGACCGTATCCGCTTAACTGAGCAAGGGGAAGTGATCGGCAATAAATATGGAAATAAAGATGCTGCCTACTACAACCTTGAGATGCTCGTTTCTGCAACCATTAACCGAATGATTGCCGAACAAAAGAGTCCATTCTCTATGTTTGATCGTTTCGGGGAAGTCATGGATAAAGTCGTGGACCGTAGTTACGATATCTATCGTGATTTGGTCTTTGGAAATGAGCACTTCTATGATTACTTCTTTGAATCAAGTCCGATCAAAGCAATTTCAAGTTTTAATATTGGTTCACGTCCAGCTGCTCGTAAGACCATTACAGAAATTGGTGGTTTGCGTGCTATTCCTTGGGTCTTCTCTTGGTCACAAAGTCGGGTGATGTTCCCTGGTTGGTATGGAGTAGGTTCTAGCTTTAAGGAATTTATCGATGAGGATCCTGAGAATATCGAAACCCTTCGATACATGTATAAAAACTGGCCTTTCTTCCAATCTCTCTTGTCAAATGTGGACATGGTCTTATCCAAAGCCAACATGGATATTGCCTTTGAGTACGCTCAATTGTGTGAAGAAGAAGAAGTTCGCAATATCTATCAGATTATCTTACATGAATGGCAATTGACCAAGGACATCATCTTGATGATTGAGGAACAAGACGAGTTGCTCGCGGAGAACCCTTATCTGAAAGAAAGTTTGGACTATCGGATGCCGTACTTTAACGTCTTGAACTATATTCAGTTAGAACTGATTCGACGTCAACGGACCGGCCAATTACCAGCCGATCAAGACAAGCTAATCCATATTACGATCAATGGAGTGGCTACAGGATTACGTAATTCAGGTTAAAAAAATCGGAACGACTGTTCCGATTTTTTTATTCCCTGAACCCAAAGGAGCAAAAGGTACAGAAAGGCTTAAATAGCAGATTTTAAATGAGAATTTTCAAAGCTAGATCAGGATCTTTCAGCAAGCTGATAAAATAAAAGAAAAGAAGAGGAATAATTAAGAAAATATAGGTAAAAGGCTTGCAATTTTATCTAAAATTCGATAGAATAGTAAGGAAAGTTAGACTGTATTGCCTACTGTCTATCTAT
>SKEM01001106.1_pt1 | contig 13268 bp, 6 predicted proteins | sample 4826731 | NCBI WGS metagenome assembly SKEM01 (sample SAMN11008809, study PRJNA524170) | human gut metagenome | biome: Human fecal sample; material: Feces; isolation source: fecal sample from pouch patient p37 | host: Homo sapiens | place: Israel: Tel-Aviv | collected 2015-07-27
GTGCCCGCCCCAGCCACGACTCCGTCCCTCCTCGCCGTCCCCCTCGGTATGCCCTCCATGCCCTCCCAGCGCGAGGCCGCCCGGGCCGCGCGCGCCGCCGAGAGCGCCTCCGTCGTCGTCGACCCCGACGCCGCACCCCTGCGCATGGGCCTCGACATCGGCTCCACCACCGTCAAGATCGTCCTCCTGCCCGAGAGGGGCGAGGGCGAGCCCTTCCCCGAGCCCGTCTTCGTCGAGTACCGCCGCCACAACGCCGACATCCGCGGCGAGGTCACCCGTCTGCTGGGCGAGGTCGCCGAGAAGTTCCCCGGCGTGCCCGTGCGCGGCGCCGTCACCGGCTCCGCCGGCCTCTCCCTCGCCGAGGTCATGGACCTGCCCTTCGTCCAGGAGGTCATCGCCGAGACCCAGACCGTCCAGGCGAAGAACCCCGACGCCGACGTCATCATCGAGCTCGGCGGTGAGGACGCCAAGATCACCTACCTCCACCCCACCCCCGAGCAGCGCATGAACGGCACCTGCGCGGGCGGCACCGGCGCCTTCATCGACCAGATGGCGCAGCTCCTCCACACCGACGCCTCCGGCCTCAACGACCTCGCAAGCCGCTACCAGACGCTCTACCCGATCGCCTCGCGCTGCGGCGTCTTCGCCAAGTCCGACCTCCAGCCGCTCATCAACCAGGGCGCAGAGTCCGAGGACCTCGCTGCCTCCGTCCTCCAGGCCGTCGTCAGCCAGACCATCGCGGGCCTCGCCTGCGGGCGCCCCATCAAGGGCCACGTCATGTTCCTCGGCGGCCCGCTCCACTTCCTCCCCGAGCTGCGCAAGGCCTTCGAGCGCACCCTCGCGGACCAGGTCGACTCCTTCACCTGCCCCGAGGACGCCCAGCTCTACGTCGCCGTCGGCGCCGCCCTCATGGCCACCGGCGCCCCGACCCCGGTCGGCGTCTTCGCGCACCGCCTCGCCACCGGGTCGACGGCGGGCCTCGGGTCCCAGCGCATGCGCCCCCTCTTCTCCTCCGACGACGAGCTCGCCGCCTTCCGCGAGCGTCACGCGCAGGCCACCGTCCCGCGCACCGGCTGGCCGGCCGCCCCCGACGGCTGGGACGACACGGGCGCCGAGGACTCCCGGACCTACGCCGACTGCTTCCTCGGCATCGACGCCGGCTCCACCACCATCAAGGCCGTCGTCCTCGACGCGGACGACAACATCTGCTGGGAGCACTACGCCGGCAACGAGGGCGACCCCGTCACCGCCGCCGTCGAGATCCTGCGCCGCATCCACCTCGAGGTGCCCGAGCACGTGCGCATCGTCCGCTCCTGCGTCACCGGCTACGGCGAGGGCATCGTCAAGGCAGCCCTGCGCATCGACGAGGGCGTCGTCGAGACCATGGCCCACTACCGCGCCGCCGCCCACCTCAACCCCGGCGTCACGAGCGTCATCGACATCGGCGGCCAGGACATGAAGTTCCTGCGCATCCGCAACGGTGCCATCGACTCCATCAGCGTCAACGAGGCCTGCTCCGCCGGCTGCGGCTCCTTCCTCCAGACCTTCGCCGCATCCATGGGCAAGTCCATCCACGAGTTCGCCGAGGACGCCCTCACCGCCGACGCCCCCGTGGACCTCGGCAGCCGCTGCACCGTCTTCATGAACTCCTCGGTCAAGCAGGCCCAGAAGGAGGCCGCCACGCCGGGGGAGATCAGCGCCGGACTGTCCTACTCCGTCGTCCGCAACGCCCTGTACAAGGTCATCAAGCTGCGCGACGCCTCCCAGCTCGGCGAGCGCATCAGCGTCCAGGGCGGCACCTTCCTCAACGACGCCGTCCTGCGGGCCTTCGAGCTCCTCACCGGCCGCGAGGTCGTCCGCCCGGACGTCGCCGGCCTCATGGGCTGCTTCGGCGCGGCCCTCACCGCCCAGCAGACCTACCAGGGCGTTCCCGGCAGCCTCATGACGCTCGCCGAGCTCTCCCGCTTCTCCCTCAAGACCGAGACCGACGTCTGCAGGCTGTGCCAGAACCACTGCCAGCTCACCATCACGACCTTCAACGACGGCCAGCGCCACGTCTCCGGCAACCGCTGCGACCGCGGCGCCACCCAGGAGCGCCGCGCCACCAAGTCGGACATGCCGAACCTGTACGACTACAAGTACCGGCGCACCTTCGCCTACCGCCGCCTGCGCAAGGGTCAGGACACCCGCGGTGAGATCGGCATCCCGCGCGTCCTCGGCATGTACGAGAACTACCCGCTGTGGTTCACGGTCCTCACGAGCCTCGGCTTCCGCGTCATGCTCTCGGGCCGTTCCAACCACGACCTCTTCGAGAAGGGCATGGACTCCATCCCCTCGGAGAACGCCTGCTACCCGGCCAAGCTCTCCCACGGGCACATCGAGTCGCTCATCGAGAAGGGCGTGCAGACCATCTGGTTCCCCTGCGTCTTCTACGAGCGCACCCTCGTCGAGGGCGCCGACGACCACTACAACTGCCCGATCGTCGCCACCTACCCCGAGGTCATCCGCAACAACGTCGAGGCCGTCCGCGACGGGCAGGTGCGCATGCTCGCGCCCTTCCTCAACCTCGGGAACCCCGCCAAGCTCGCCGAGCGCCTCGTCGAGGTCCTCGCCGACTGGGACGTCACCCTCCCCGAGGCCCGCAAGGCCGTCGCCGCCGGCTTCGCCGAGGACGCCGCCTTCAAGGCCGACGTCCGCGCCGAGGGCCGCCGCACCCTGGAGTGGATGCGGGCGAACAACCGCAAGGGCATCGTCCTCGCGGGCCGCCCGTACCACATCGACCCCGAGATCAACCACGGCATCCCCGACGTCATCAACACCCTCGGCATGGCCGTCCTCTCCGAGGACTCGATCCTCCCCGAGCCGGTCGGCCTCGACGAGGCCGCCGACGGCGCCGAGCGGAAGGTCGCCGGCGGGGCCCTGTCCCGCACGGTCGCGAGGATCAGGCGGGGCGTCGCCACCGCGGCCGACGCCGTCGCCGGCGCCGTCACCGGGAAGGGCGAGGACCCGCAGGCCCCCGCCGACTGGTCCGACGTCATCGCCGAGGGCCTGCCCAGCCCCGAGGCCGGCGTCGCCGTCGCCGAGGTCTCCCCGAACCTTCGCGTGCGCGACCAGTGGGCCTACCACTCACGCCTCTACCGGGCCGCCGAGCTCGTCACGCGGGCCGACGACCTCGAGCTCGTCCAGCTCAACTCCTTCGGCTGCGGCGTCGACGCCGTCACCACGGACCAGGTCCAGGAGATCCTCGAGAGCGCCGGGGGCGTCTACACGACCCTCAAGATCGACGAGGTCTCCAACCTCGGCGCCGCCACCATCCGCCTGCGCTCGCTCGCCGCGGCGCGCGAGGCCCGCCGTCGTCGCCGCGAGGAGGCCCTCGCCGCCGACGGTGCGGACGAGGCCGACAGCGACGCGACGGTCGTCGTCGACACCACCGAGGGCGCCCGGGGCGCCGCCGCCAAGAAGGAGCCGCTCGAGAACGGCGGCCACTCCGACGGCGCCGACGGGATCGCCCTTCCCGGCCGCCGGCCCGGGCGCGCGCTCCCGGCCGCGACGACCCCGGCCTTCACGGAGGAGATGCGCGAGGAGTACACGATCCTCCTGCCGCAGATGTCCCCGATCCACTTCAAGCCCATCGCACCGCTCATGAAGCGCCTCGGCTACAACCTCGAGCTCCTCGAGGCCGCCACGCGCGAGGACCTCGAGGTCGGCCTGCGCTACGTCAACAACGACGCCTGCTTCCCGGCGATCATGGTCATCGGCCAGCTCATCGGCGCCTTCGAGGACGGCAGCCACGACCCCGACACGTGCGTCGTCGCCATCTCCCAGACCGGCGGCATGTGCCGCGCCACCAACTACGCCGCCATGCTCCGCAAGGGACTGCGCGAGGCCGGCTACCCGCAGGTCCCCGTCCTCGCCGTCTCGCTCCAGGGCATCGAGGAGAACCCCGGCTTCAAGCTGACCCCGACCATGGCGCTCAAGGCCGTCCAGGGCCTCGTCATCGGCGACACGCTCATGACCTGCCTCCTGCGCACGCGCCCCTACGAGCTCGAGCCCGGCAGCGCCAACGCCCTCATGACCCGCTGGCACACCATCACCGGCGAGTGGATGGAGCACAAGGGCCGCTCGGCCACCTGGGGCGGGCGCCTCGGCTACCGCCGCCTCCTGCGCGAGCTCGTCCGCGAGTTCGACGAGCTGCCGCTCACCGACGAGCCCCGCAAGCCGCGCGTCGGCGTCGTCGGCGAGATCCTCGTGAAGTTCCAGCCGGACGCCAACAACCACGTCGTCGACCAGATCGAGGCCGAGGGCTGCGAGGCCGTCGTCCCCGGCCTGCTCGGCTTCCTCCTCAACGGCATGACGACGGCGCAGTGGAAGGCCGACACCTACGGCGTCGGCGAGGACACGGTGCGTCAGAAGAAGATGGGCGTCTGGTTCCTCGAGCAGATGCAGGCCCCGGCCTCCGCCGCGCTCGCGGCCACGCACGGCAAGTTCGACGTCGAGTGCCCCATCACCGAGCTCGCCGAGAAGGCTCAGAAGGTCCTCTCGCTCGGCAATCAGGCCGGCGAGGGCTGGCTCCTCACCGGCGAGATGGTCGACCTCATCGAGAACGGCGTGCCGAACATCGTGTGCTGCCAGCCCTTCGCCTGCCTGCCCAACCACGTCGTCGGCAAGGGCATGTTCCGAGAGATCCGCCGCCAGTTCCCCCAGGCCAACATCGTCGGCATCGACTACGACCCGGGCGCCAGCGAGGTCAACCAGCTCAACCGCATCAAGCTCATGATCTCCACGGCCTTCATGATGCGCGAGCAGCAGCCGGAGATGGACGCGCAGGAGCGGGCCGAGGCCCTCGAGCAGGTCCTCGCCGGCGACGACGCGGCCGCCCTCGACGGCGTGGCCGACGGCCGCTCGATGGCCGAGCTCCTCGCCGACCTCGGTCCCGTGCCGGACGGCACGCCGCAGTCCCCCGACGTCGCCGCGGAGCCCGCGACGGTCCCCGTCTCCGAGCTCGGCGGATCATCGCGCTGAGATCGGGACATCCTGACCTCGAGATCGGCGGCGGGGGGCAGGGGCTCGGTGCGCTGCGCCCGGTCCGTCCGACTCGACTCACGGATCCTCACCGCGCAGCACGGCGGCCCGGTCACCACGGAGGTGACCGGGCCGCCGTGCTCGTCCGTGCCGGGACGGGGGCGTCAGGCCTTGGAGCCCTTCGCGGAGCTCGTGAGGTCGGAGCCGTCCTGGCTCGTGATGATGCAGGAGACGGTGCGGTCGCCGAGAGTCCAGGACGAGGAGGTCGGGGTCAGGGCCGTGGCGGTGAGCGAGGACTCGTCGAGGCTCGTGCCGACGTAGTCGGCGTAGGCGTCGTAGCAGACGTCGGCGGTCTTCTCGTCCATGGCGTCGCCGGTCGGGAAGGAGTCGGCCTCGATGTCGCCGTTCTTGTAGACCTCGTAGAGGTGCGGGGCGGAGCAGTCGACGACGTCGACGGTGTTGACGGTCGCGCCGTCGTCGTCGGTCTCGGTGCCCATATCGGTGAAGCAGTCGCCGACCTCGAGGTCCTGGGCGGACTTGGTCTCGGCGTCGGCCTCGGTCGCGGCCGCGGAGGCGGAGGAGGGGGCGCTGGAGGAGGAGTCGTCGGAGACGCTGCCGAGGCCGGAGTCGGAGGAGGAGGTGTCGGAGGCGGCGGTGGTCTGGGGGGCCGCCGTGCCGGTGGATCCGTTGGAGTCGTCGGACCCGCAGGCGGCGATGCCGACGGCGAGGATCAGGGCGGTGGGAAGGGCGAGGGCTCGGGTCGTGGTTCGCATGTGAAGAGACTCTCAAAGGATTCGCACTCATACGATGGGGTGAGGTCCCCATAGGGTCTCGAAAGCGTGACGAAGCGCGTGTTCGCGCAGGTCAGAGGGGCTTGACGGGCGCCGTCACGACGCCGTCGGGCTCGGCGTCACGACTGTGCCGCCACCTGAGGCCGCCGAGCCCGTCGTCTGCACGTCCTCGTCAGGCGTGACGAGGCAGAGGACCTCGCGGTCGCCCCGGAGCCAGCTCTCCTCATCGGGCACGAACCACTTGAGCTGGAAGATCGAGGCGCGAGGCGTGTCCCCCGTGAACTCCTGGAAGGCGTCCGTGCAGGCGCCCGTCGCCTCGGTCTTGATCGCCTTCGTGCCGGGGAAGGAGTCGTAGGTCGTGAGCCTCGAGGACTTGAAGGCCTCGAAGGTGTGGGGCTCGGAGCAGGTGACCTTCTCGACGCGGGTGACCGACTCCGTCGTGCCGGCGTCGGGCACGTTGAAGCACTCGCCGACCTCGACCTGGAAGGCGGAGGTGGCCGCCGGCGACGGCGTCGCGGTCGCCTCGCTCGTCGCGCGCCCGGTGCACCCGGCCAGGGCCAGGACGGTCAGGGGGAGGATCGCGACGAGGCGGCGGGCGGAGAAGCGCATGGTCCAAGAGTGCCGCACGCCGGGCGGTCGTTCGTGCGCCTCGTCGGGTGGGTCGCGCACGTCCGTGCGCCCGGGAGGCGGGCTGTGACGGGGCTCTCGATCGTGTCGTGGGGCTGGGTTAGAGTCCCTGCATGAAGAAGCTCATCAACTCCGCGGACACCGTCGTCGCGGACGCCCTGGCCGGCATGGCCCTCGCCCACCCGGACCTGCTCGCCGTCGACCACGAGAACGCCATCGTCTACCGGGCCACCCCCAAGGAGCAGGGCAAGGTCGCCATCGTCTCCGGCGGCGGCTCCGGCCACGAGCCCCTCCACGGCGGCTTCGTCGGCGAGGGCATGCTCGACGCCGCCTGCGCCGGCGCCATCTTCACCTCGCCCGTCCCGGACCAGATCCAGGCCGCCACCGCCGCCGTCGACCGCGGCGCCGGCGTCCTCCACATCGTCAAGAACTACACCGGCGACGTCATGAACTTCGAGATGGCCGCCGAGCTCGTCGAGGCCGAGAACGGCACCGAGATCGCCACCGTCATCACCCAGGACGACGTCGCCGTCGAGGACTCCCTCTACACGGCCGGCCGCCGCGGAGTCGGCGTCACCGTCGTCGTCGAGAAGGTCGCCGGGGCCGCCGCCGAGGACGGCCGCAGCCTCGAGGAGGTCCGCGAGATCGCCCAGCGCGTCGCGGACAACGGCCGCTCCATGGGCATGGCCCTGACCTCCTGCACCGTCCCCGCCAACGGCAAGCCCTCCTTCGACCTCCCCGAGGACGAGATGGAGATCGGCATCGGCATCCACGGCGAGCCCGGCCGTCACCGCGAGAAGGTCACCGACGCCGCGGACGTCGCCCGCCAGCTCGTCGAGCCGATCCTCGCCGAGCTCCCCGAGGGGGACGGCACGGGCGTCATCGCCTTCCTCAACGGCATGGGCGGCACCCCGCTCATCGAGCTCTACGTCATGTACAAGGAGGTCGCCGCCCTCCTCGAGGACGCCGGCGTCACCGTCGAGCGCAGCCTCGTCGGCGACTACATCACCAGCCTCGACATGGCCGGCTGCTCCCTCACCCTCGTCCGCGCCGACGAGGAGATCCTCCGGTACTGGGACGCCCCCGTCCTCACCCCCGGCCTGCGCTCGGGGAAGTGAGGCGGGCCCATGACTGACGTGCTCACCGCCCTCACCGCCGACGACGTCGCCGCCTGGGCCCGCACCGCCTCCGCCGCCGTCGCCGAGCACGCCGAGGAGCTCACCGAGCTCGACGCCGCCATCGGCGACGCCGACCACGGCGCCAACATGAAGCGCGGCTTCGCGGCCGCCGTCGAGGCCCTCGACGCCGCCTCGGAGGGCGACGGCCTCGCCACGCCCTCCGACGTCCTCAAGAAGGTCGCCACCACCCTCATCTCGAAGGTCGGCGGGGCCTCAGGGCCGCTGTACGGCACCTTCTTCCTGCGCGCCGCGACGGCATCCAAGGGCGCGGAGTCCCTTGACGCCGCCGCGCTCGCGGCCGCCGTCGAGGCGGGCGTGGGCGGCATCGCCCAGCGCGGCAAGTCCGAGGCGGGGGAGAAGACCATGCTCGACGCCTGGTACCCCGCCCTCGAGGCCCTCAGAGCCGGCGACTCCCTCGAGGCCGCGACGGCTGCGGCCGCCGACGCCGCCGAGGCGGGCCGTGACGCGACCGTCCCCATGCGCGCCACGAAGGGCCGGGCCTCCTACCTGGCGGAGCGCTCCGAGGGGCATATGGACCCCGGTGCCGCCTCGACCGCGCTCATCGTTCGGGCGCTGGCTGACGTCGTCGCCGGGAACGGGGTGCGCGCGTGACCGGGATCGTCATCGTCTCCCACTCCCGTGAGCTCGCGGAGGCGGCCGTCGGGCTCGCCACCGGGCTCGTCCCCGGCATGGACGTGCGCGTCGAGGTGGCCGCGGGCCTCGAGGACGGCGGTCTCGGTACCGACGCCACCGCGGTCATGGAGGCGATCGAGCGGGCCGACGACGGCTCCGGCGTCCTCGTGCTGGCGGACCTGGGCTCGGGGATCATGAGTGCGGAGACGGCGCTCGAGCTGCTGGAGCCCGAGGTCGCCGAGCGGGTGCGGCTCTCGCCTGCGCCGCTCGTCGAGGGGCTCGTGGGTGCGTACTCCGCCGCCGGCATCGGGCGGGACCTCGACGCCGTGGCCGCGGAGGCCGAGGGCGCCGTCGAGGCGAAGCGCGAGCAGGTCTCCGGCTGACGGGTCCCGAGAACGAGGACGGGCCCTCGGGCCGGGTTGTCTCTCCCGGCCCCAGGGCCTTCGTCGTCGAGGGGCTCGCGTTCCCCGGCTTCCCATGACCCGGGAGGAGCCTTCCTCCTTCGCTGGAGCGAACCGTTCGGGCTCCCTAGGACCCGTGCCGCTCTCGGAACTGGCAGGTCGTCGGGTTCCCCAACCCTCGCTGCCCGTTCCGTCCGCCGGCAGGAACTAGATAACCCGCCCACCCTGGGAGGGCGCCGGGACAGACCCTGTGAAAGGCCTAGGAACGACGGGCGGCTGGTGCGTCAAGGTGAGGCGTCGACGCTGTCGGGGGATGCCGCGCGGCTCGTGAGCCAGGGTGAGCCGGTGCCTCCGTCGGCGGTCCTGTGTCCCTCCCCGCTGAGGATTCTCACTGAGGAAGAAGCCGGCGCGCTGGTCATTCCTGTCGCCATCCATTGATCGATGTCAGCCTCGCGTAGTCGTGTCACATGCGACGGGCGATTCGCGCGCCATTCCGATGAATTCTGAAGGGTGACACCGCTGGGGATTCCATCAATCACTTGACCGTCGATTGGGTTCGATGTATTGTCGTTAACACGTTGCACAAGATGACGCATCAACTCAATGATTGGAGTGTTCAGAATAAATCGTCGTCATTCACGGATTGCCACTCTCGGCGTTGCAGCGCTCTTCCTTGCCGGGGTCGCGGCGCCAGCCTCGGCCGTTGAGTCCGCCTCGTCGTCCGCGACGACGCAGACCGCTGCTGCGCAGTCCCAGAGCCAGGGCTGGGCCAGCAGTTTCTCGCAGGCTCAGGTCCGGGAGACGAGTCAGGGGAGGTTGGTGACCTTCACAGACAGCGAGACTGGTGAAAACTACGCATTCCTGTTCGCGGCTGATGGGGAGGTTTCCGACGTCAGCGGCTCTCGGAGCAACGGGCTCAACGCCGCAGCTCCAGCCGTGTCTCACAACGGCGGTGCGACCGTCCAGAGCATGCTGACCGCCGACGGTTACTACCTCAACCGTGCTGAGACCAAGCAGCTCATCACAGAGGGGAAGCAGTGGGCGTTCGCATATGCGTCGGCGCCGCTCTTGGAATTGGTCAGGCCGCCATCGGCGCGCTCATTGAGAATAACTGGCACGAGGTAGCGCAAACCGCCTACAGCCACGGTAACTGTGTGCGGATCGCACCCAACACTCAGGCCTACGAGGTCCATCACGGAGTGAAGAACTGCAAGTGAGGGTCGAGAGGTGAATCATCATGACCGGTAAGACGACGAAGCCGCGCGAGTACAAGATCGCTACGGGCTTCTTCCTCCTCTTCCTCATCATCGCCTGGATGTGACGACCTGGTCCCAGGGCGCGACCAACGCGGCCGTGATCGGAGCCGTCGTCATTGCTGTCGTGGGATCCCTTGCCATCGCCGTCCGCGGCAGCAGGAAGGCTGAGGGGCGTGCGCGGCGTCCCGAGGAGACGGTCGGCTCAGCGCCGTCGCGGTACTGAGGTCCTGGAACGCCACGGCCGGACGAGTCGGCGACAGTGGCGAGTGGACGACAAAGCCCCGGAACCATGCGGTTCCGGGGCTGTCCGGCGGAGGATGGGGGATTCGAACCCCCGAGGGCTTGCACCCAACACGCTTTCCAAGCGTGCGCCATAGGCCACTAGGCGAATCCTCCAGGCGCTCCACGAGTCGCCTCGTGCAACAGACAAGGAATATATCGGACGCCCCCGACCGAGTGCCAATCGATCGGACCGTCCGCGGCGGTGGGATCGGTCACCCGTGCGTGACGGGTCCGACGGGACGCGGTGCAGGAGCGCCGTCGCCGTCGGGTACACTCTCACCCGGCCCCTCGTGCGGCGTCATCCAGCGAATCCCCCAGGACCGGAAGGTAGCAAGGGTAAGCGGGCTCTGGCGGGTGCACGGGGGGTCCCTACGTTCCCGGGCGCACCGCCTCCCCTGGCGTCGTCGGGTCCCGCTCCTCAGCGCTGAGGACTGGGGACTCGAACCCCCGTCGCCCTCCGATCACGAGGGTGCCGCGTGCCCGCGGTCGGCTCGCCGCTAAGCCGCCTCGCACGGTGTCGTGGGCCCCGTTTAGAGTCGGACCGTGACCACCGCCCTGTACCGCCGCTACCGCCCAGACACCTTCCAGGACGTCATCGGGCAGGACCACGTGACCGCCCCGCTCATGGCGGCGCTGCGCGCGGACAAGGTCACCCACGCCTACCTCTTCTCCGGCCCGCGCGGCTGCGGCAAGACCACCTCCGCCCGCATCCTCGCCCGCTGCCTCAACTGCGAGAAGTACCCGACGGACACCCCCTGCGGCGAGTGCCCCTCCTGCCGGGACCTCGCGACCGGCGGCCCCGGCAGCCTCGACGTCGTCGAGATCGACGCCGCCAGCCACAACGGCGTCGACGACGCCCGCGACCTGCGCGAGCGCGCCTCCTTCGCCCCTGCCCGGGACCGCTTCAAGATCTTCATCCTCGACGAGGCCCACATGGTCACCCCCCAGGGCTTCAACGCCCTGCTCAAGCTCGTCGAGGAGCCCCCGGCCCACGTCAAGTTCATCTTCGCGACCACCGAGCCGGAGAAGGTCATCGGGACCATCCGCTCCCGCACCCACCACTACCCCTTCCGGCTCGTCCCGCCGGACGTCCTCGAGGGCTACCTCGGCCAGCTCTGCCATGCGGAGGGCGTCGAGGTCGGGCCGGGCGTCTTCCCGCTCGTCACCCGCGCCGGCGGCGGCTCGGTGCGAGACACGCTCTCGGTCATGGACCAGCTCATCGGCGGCACCGTCGACGGCGAGGTCGACTACCAGCGCGCCGTCGCCCTCCTCGGCTACACGGACACGACCATGCTCGACCAGTGCGTCGACGCGATCGCCGCGGCCGACGGCGCCGGGGTCTTCCGCGTCGTGGACCGGGTCGTCACCTCCGGGCACGACCCGCGCCGCTTCGTCGAGGACCTCCTCCAGCGCCTGCGCGACCTCCTCGTCATCGCCCTCGCCGGCTCCGAGGCCGGGCCCGCGCTCGGCTCCCTGCCGGAGGACGAGCTCGCTCGCATGGAGGTCCAGGCCCGCACCATCGGCGCCGCCGGACTCTCCCGCGCCGCGGACATGACGGCCCAGGCCCTCTCCCAGATGGTCGGGGCCACCTCGCCGCGCCTCCAGCTCGAGCTCCTCATGGCCCGACTCCTCGCCCCGAGCCAGCGCCCCGCGGGTGCTGCCGGGGCTGCTGCGGCCCCTGCGCAGGCGCCGACGGCGGCTCCCGCCCGGGGGCAGGGCGCCCCCGGGCGCGGTGGACCCTCCGCCGGTGGACTGGGCGACTCGCACAGTCAGAGCGGGGGCCGTGCTCGCGCCGCCGAGATCGCCCGCCGCGCGGGCGGCCAGGGCGGCGAGACGGCCCCGGCGCAGAGCGAGCCCGCGGCACCCGCCGCCGAGCCCCAGGCGCAGCACGTCGCCGTCGACTGGGACGCCCCGGCGCAGTCCGGCGGCGCCGCCCAGGAGCCCCCGGCCCCGGCTGCTCCCGCTGCTGCCCCCACGGAGCCGTCCGCTGCGCAGGACGCCGGCATACCGAGTGCCCCCGCGACGTCCACTGCTCCTGCCCCCGCTCCTGCGGCCGGCCCGTCCGGCGACTCCGCGGCGGACGCGGAGATGATCCGCACCCGCTGGGAGGAGGTGCTCGACGCCGCCAAGCGCTCGCGCCGCGCCACCTGGGCCCTCGTCGGCCCCAACTCCCAGCCCGGCGGCATCCAGGGCGGCGTCTTCCAGGTCCTCTTCACCGCGCGCGGCCTCGTCGGCGCCTTCGAGAACGGCGGCCACGGCCCCATCCTCGCCGCCGCCATCCACCAGGCCCTCGGCCTCGACCTCAAGGTCCACGCCGTCCTCGCGGGCGGCGACGGCGCCGGCCCAGGCGGTGGCGGTCCGTCCGGCGGTCAGGGCGGCAACGGTGGTCAGGGCGGTTCCGGTGGGACCGGCCCGCGGGGCGGCGGCTCAGGATCCCGCGGCCAGGGAGGACGATCCGGCTCCTCCGGTCAGGGCGGTGCGCCCGCCTGGGACGAGGCGCCCGCCTGGGAGACCCCCGCGGATGGCACCGGCTCGGCCCCGAGCAGCGCCGCCCCCACCGGTGCCAACTCCGACGCCCCCGCGTCCTCCTCCCGGGCCGCGTCCTCGGCCGCGGCCTCTGCGCCGGTCGGAGACGACGGCTGGGGCGAGGTCGCCGTGCCCGGCGGAGCCCGTACCGGGGCGACCGCGCCCGCCGCCCCTGAGGCAGCCGCCCAGGCCTCGCAGCAAGCCGCCGACGCCGCCCCTGAGGAGAGCGCCAACCCCGTTAACGAGCCGGAGCCCGCACGCCCCTCCCAGGGCGAGGACGCGGCCGAGGCCGCCGACTCCCGCGGAACCGACGGCGCGGACGCGGAGACCGACGAGCCGGCCGACGCCGAGCCCACGCCCGCCCAGGAGGCTGCCGCCGCCTCCCGCGCCGCCGAGTCCGACGGCGAGGACGCCGAGGACCAGCAGACCGAGGACCCCGCCCTCGCCGCGGCCCACGCCGCCGCCCGGCGATCCGACGAGGCCGACCAGGCGGAGGACGCTGCCGACGCCGGTGACGAGGGCTCCTCCGAGCAGGATGACCCGACCCCGGCC
>SKEM01000877.1_pt2 | contig 13126 bp, 12 predicted proteins | sample 4826731 | NCBI WGS metagenome assembly SKEM01 (sample SAMN11008809, study PRJNA524170) | human gut metagenome | biome: Human fecal sample; material: Feces; isolation source: fecal sample from pouch patient p37 | host: Homo sapiens | place: Israel: Tel-Aviv | collected 2015-07-27
GGCCGGCGGCTAGTCGCTGTGGGGGGGCGGCCGGCGCCGTCGTCCGTGGACATGGGATCTGAAGCAGGGCGACGCGGGCACCCTCGGCGTCACTGTGTGCGGCTGCCGTCAAGCGGCCTCGCGGAGGATGCCACGTGTGACGGACCGTCCTCCGAAACCTGCCGGGTCAGGGCACTCGTCCCTATGGTCGCGCACGTGATGGAGCTGAACGCGGTCGAGCCGACGGATCCGATCGGGCCGACGGTGCCCCGCTCGAGCCCGTGGCACTGGCTCGCTGCGCTCCTCGGCGTCGCCGTCGTCGTCGGGGCCGTGCTCGGCGTCGGATTCGGGGTGCTGAGCGGACGCGCCTTCGACGCCGCAGAGTCCTTCGGACGTCGACGCCATCGGAGGACCTCGCGCTCATGGCCGAGCGATGGGACGTCCCGCTCACGACGGGCACGAGCGTCGCCCAGGCGTGGACGAGCGAGACCGGGCCCTTCGGGGACCAGGACACCGTCGACGTGCTGGACCTGGGTGCCGACGCCCCCGATGACCTCACCGACTCCGCGAGCTACACGCGCACCGTCACCGAGGCCCGCGGGGAAGCCGATCTCGCCGGCATCCTCGCCTCGACGGGCGCACCGACGTCGCTCCTCGACGGGGCGGGGACCCGGTGCTGGCCGGTCATGCACGCGAGGCAGCGCGACACCCTCACCCTGTGCCGACGAGGCGACGGCGACGTCGTCGTCCTCGAGCGCGTCAGCGACTGAGCCCGCGTCCGGGCTCAGCTGATCGGCAGCAGGCCGACGACGAACATGACGGCAAGGAGCGCGAGGAGGATGACGCCGAGCACCCGCCCCACCGGGTGCCCCATGTTGATGGTGAGGCCCGCGCCGTTGCGCTTGGGCACCATGAGGGCCGGGTCCGCCGGGTTGACGTAGACGAGACCCCACGGCCAGTGCGCGTCCTCGTCGGGTGAGTCGGCGTCGCCGTCGCAGGTGCGCGGGTGACGGTGCGCAAGCCGAATGAGCGCGGCCACCATGAGCACGAGGACGACACCCATGAGCACTGTGGGGACGAGAACCAGCGCCTGGCCGATCCCGCCTGACCCGAGGGTCGGAAGGATCGTGATCCCGGAGAAGACAATCGCGGTCGCGAGGCCGATGGCGCCGACACCGTGCGCGATGATCCGGGCTCGCCCCGCGGCAAGTTCCTCGGAACGATGACGGTCGCCGTCGATCGGCACTCTGCTCACGAGCCGCCTGCCGGTGGCCACCGAGCACCCGAGGCAGACGGCGAGGGTGAGCAGCCCGACGATGGTCGGTTCGAGCACCGCCCAACGGCTCAGGCGCGTCCACCCGTCGACCCTGCCGGAGGCGTCCCAGTGGAACGGGTAGGGGTCCGGCAGCGCGCTGTACCGGGCTATGGTGAAGGCGCCGGCGAGCAGAAGAGCCGCGACACCGGCGACGTACCACAGGAGATGACGGTGGCCCATTGGGGTTGGTCCTGCCTCCGTCGTCACGGTGGCGACCAGGCGTACTGGGCGGCTCTCGTACCAGTCGTCCGCACGCTTGGCATCGACGATGGGCCGGCGCAGACGGGCCCACACCATCAGAAGTACGGCGAGCTGACCGATGATGAGGGAGACGGGCAGGCCGGCGTGGGTCTTGAGGACCCCGGCTGTGCTCGAGGCCAGGAGGATGGCTGAGAGCACCACGGTCACCGCGAGGCACGTGAGGCGCCAGTGGTGCAGGGCCGCGAGCACGACGGGCGCCTTCACACGGTCCGCGGGCACCGACACGCCGAGCGGCACGGTGTCGCGCGACATCGCGGGCGTGAGCGCCAGGAGGAGCCCCATGAGGGCCATCGTGCCGACCATGGACAGGGCGTAACCGAGCATCAGAGCCTCCCTACAGGCGAGAGCGTGTCGAGGGCGTGTTCGACGGCGGTGCGAACCTCTTCATCGGTCATGCCGTGGGCACGAGCCTCGGCGAGCACGGTGCGCAGGTGCGCGTCCCAGACCTGCGTCGCGTCCCAGTCTCGGGGGTAGGCGATGACGGTGCCGGACTTGGGAGTCGTGACGACGAACGACTCGCTGCGAAGGAGGTCATAGGCCTTGCTCACCGTCGCCGGGTTGACGCCGAACGCCGTCGCGAGTGCGCGCACCGACTGAAGGCGGTCTCCTGGTCGAGCCTCGCCTCGGGCGATGCCCTCGACGACTCGGTCATGGATCTGCTGGTAGATCGGAATCGGTGAGAGCGGATCGATCTCGATATCCATCGCGACCTCCATTTGTATTATCTGTACTACAGATGATAGGTCAGATGGCAATGGTGTGGAGGGCCGCTCGCCCGCAGCCTGGAGCACGGTTGAAGCCCCGGTCCTGGGCGTCCGTACCAGCCGGGCCCCACGCCCGCTCAGCGCCGCAGGATGTTGCCGAGCAGCGAGCGCGTGATCTCGCGGGTGACCTGACGGCCCACCTGCCCAATCGTCTTCTCGATCTCGCGCTGACGGCGCTCCTTGGCCTTGGCCTCCGCCTTCGCCTCCGCCTTCGCCTGCGCCTCGGCTTGCTTGGCCGCCTCCCGCTCGAGGCGCTCGGCCTCGCGCTGCTTCGCCGCGGCGGCCTTCTCGGCCGCCTTCTGCGCGGCGGCCTCGGCCTTCGCCTTGTCCTTGGCCTCCGCCTCGGCAGCGGCCTTCGCGGCGGCGTCGGCCTCCGCCTGGGCCTTCGCGGCCGCCTCGGCGGCGTTCTGCTCCGTGAGGCGCTTGGCGAGGATCTCGTAAGCGGACTCGTTGTCCACCGCGACCGCGTACTTCGGGGCGATCGCCGAGCCGGACACGAGCGCCTGCACCGTCTCCGGCTTACCGGGGCCCATGACGGAGGCCGGGGCGTCGACCATGACGGGGGCGACCGGCGCGGGGCGCCCCTTCTCGTCGAGGACGGAGACGACCGCCTGCCCGGTCCCCAGCGAGGTCAGCACCTCGGACAGGTCCAGCGGCGACGTCGGGAAGGTGGACACGGCCTTCTTGAGGTTCGCGGCGTCGGCGGGGGTGTGGGCGCGCAGGGCGTGCTGGACGCGCGAGCCCAGCTGGGCGAGGACCTCGTCGGGCACGTCCGTGGGGGACTGGGTGATGAAGACGATGCCGACGCCCTTGGAGCGAATGAGCCGCACGGTGCGGGTGACGGCCTCGAGGAAGGCCTTCGTGGCGTCGGCGAAGAGCAGGTGCGCCTCGTCGAAGAAGAACACGATGGTGGGCTTCTCCGGGTCCCCCACCTCGGGGAGGATCTCGAAGAGCTCACCGAGCAGCCACATGAGGAAGGTGGAGAACAGGACCCCCTGGGACTGGATGTCCTCCAGCTCCAGCGAGGAGATGATGCCGCGGCCGTCGGGGGCGGTGCGCAGCAGGTCGTGCACGTCGAGGGCCGGCTCGCCGAAGAACCTGTCCCCGCCCTCGGACTCCAGCGTCGCGAGCTGGCGCAGGATGACGCCCGCCGTCGCCGCGGAGACGCCGCCGATGGACTTGAGCTCCTCCTTGCCGGCGTCGGTGCTCGTGAGGTGCTCGATGACGGCGCGTAGGTCCTTGAGATCGAGGAGGGCGAGGCCCTGCTGGTCCGCCCAGTGGAAGACGAGCTGGAGGGCGCTCGTCTGCGTCTCGTTGAGACCGAGGACGCGCGCCAGCAGCACCGGCCCGAAGTCGGTGATCGTCGTGCGGATCGGGGTGCCCGTCCCCTGGCCGCCCAGGGTGAGGAGCTCGAGTGGGAAGGAGGCCCCCTCCCAGGACTGGCCGGTCGAGGCCGTGCGCGCGGTCAGCTTGCCCGACGACGTCCCGGCCTCGGCGAGGCCCGTGAGGTCGCCCTTGACGTCGGCGAGGAACACGGGGACGCCAGCGGCGGAGAGCCCCTCGGCGAGAAGCTGGAGCGTGCGGGTCTTGCCCGTGCCGGTGGCGCCGGCGACGAGGGCGTGGCGGTTCATGAGGCCGAGCGGGATGCCGACGCGTACGCCGGTGACGGGCGCCGGGTCGCCGTCGGCGGCCTTCCCGTCGGTGGGGTAGTCGAGGTAGGTGCCCACCGGGAGCGTGGCCCCCGAGAAGGCGTAGCCGGCCTGCACCTGGGCGGCGTAGCCGGTGACGTCCGTGGACAGACCGGGCGAGGACGGCGCTGGCGAGGCCGGCGTCCCGAGTACGGGGGAGCCCGCGGTGGAATCGGCCGGGGCACTGGTGGTGCCTGCCTCGGAAGTCCTGGCGTCCCCGCTCGCGGCGAGGGCGGCGTCGAGCGCGGCCTGGGCGGCGGCGGCCTTCGCGGCTGCTGCCTCGGCGGCGGCCTGCGCCGCCTCGGCCTTGAGACGGGCGATGTCGGCGGAGTCACTCATGGCCCACATCGTAGGGGCGGAACAGGACATCCCGACGGCGCAATCGCACGGCGAGCCCGGCGATACCCTGGGCCCCATGACCCTCGCCGTCGTCACCGACTCCGCGGCCTGTCTGCCGCCCGCGCTCGCGGCCGACCGCGGCATCGACGTCGTCACCCTCCCGGTTCTCCCTGGCGACGACGGCGCCCCCGCCACCACCTCCCGGCCGAGCGTCGAGACCCTCGCCGAGGCCTACGAGTTGGCCCTCTCACGGGCCGACCAGGTGCTCGCCCTCCACCTCACGAGCGCCCTGTCCGGCACGGTGGAGAACGCGCGCCTCGCCGCCGCGCAGGTCCTGGGAGCCGGCGCAGGAGCGGACCGCGCACCCTCGGGCGGTGGGGAGAGGCTCCTCGTGCTGGACTCCGGCGTCTCCGCCGGTGCCCTCGGGCTCGCCGCGCTCGCGGCCTCCCGCGCCGACGACCTGCGCCGCGGCGCCGGGCTCGCCCGCGAGTCGGCCGCGCGCTCCCACCTCTTCTTCGTCGTCGACTCACTCACCGAGCTGCGCCGCGGTGGGCGCGTCGAGCGGACGACGGCGATCCTCGGCGGCGCGCTCGGCATCCGGCCCATCCTGCGGGCGGACGCCCGCGGCGTCGGGGTCGTCGAGACCGTCCGCGGCGCCGCCCGGGCACGGCGGGCCCTCATCGCGCAGGCCGTCCTCGCCGCCGGCGGCACCACCCTGCACGGACCGCGCGTGCCCGCCTCGCCGGTGCGCCTCGCCGTCCACTACGCCGACGACCCGCAGGACGGCCAGGGGCTCGAGGACGAGCTCGCCGACGCGCTCGCCGCGACCGGCGCCGTCATCGACTCCATCCTGCGCTCGCCCATCGACGAGGCCCTGCGCGTGCACGTCGGCCCCGGGACCCTCGGCGTCGTCGTGGCTCCGGCCGTCTGAGCGGGCCGGGCAGCCGCCTGAGGGCGGCCTGAGCGGGCGGTCCGACCCGGCGAGGCGGGACCGCGTGCCCGGTCGTTCCCGTCAGCGGGCCCGCGGCGCGGCTCCACAGGCTCGCCCCTGAGGGGCTCGTCCACCGCCGGCCGCAGGCACCGCCCTCACGGCGCGTGGTTCCGCCTAGCGTCGCGGGCATGACCGGCAGAAGGGCGGCCCCGCGGGGGAGGCGGAACCTCGACGAGCTCGTGCGGCTCGCGTGCTCCACCGACCCGCTCGAGCCCGAGCGCCGGCCCCGCCGCGTGGCCCTCGCACCCCGGGCCGCCATGCTGCTCGGGGCGGGGCTCATCGTCCTCGCCGTCCTCCTCGCGGTCCGCTCGGTGCTCACCTCACCGTCCGGGGGCGGCGTCGACGGCGCAGCCAGAGCCGCCGCTCCCGGATCGAGCACAGCGGCGTCACGGGAGAGCGGCACGGACTCCGCCTCGACCGGTTCGACGCAGGCAGCGGGCGCGCCGGCCCCAGTCGGTCCCCGTTCGGGCGCGGCCTCGGGCGGCCCCGGTGCCGGAACGAGCTCCGGCAGCCAGGTGGTCGTCCACGTCGCCGGTGCCGTGCGGGAGCCCGGCGTCGTCGTCCTGGCCCCCGGAGCGCGCGTCGACGACGCCATCGACGCCGCGGGCGGACTCCTCGAGGACGCCGACCCCGACCAGCTCAACCTCGCCCGCGCGCTCACCGACGGCGAGCAGGTCCGTGTGCCTCACGTCGGGGAGGACGCCTCCGCCTGGGCGCAGGGGAGCGGCACGACCGGTGGCGCCTCCGGTACCGCCGGCACCGGCGGCAATGGTGCCGGCGGGAGCGGGCTCGTCGACGTCAACACGGCCGACGCGACCGCCCTCGAGGATCTCCCCGGCATCGGTCCCGCCCTCGCGGAGCGCATCGTTGCCTACCGCGAGGAGCACGGCCCCTTCGGGTCCGTCGACGACCTCACCGACGTGCCCGGCATCGGGGACGCCAAGCTCGAGGCCCTGCGCGACTCGGCCACCGTCGGCGGCGGACCGTGAGCGCGCCGTCGGCGCCCTGGGACCGCTCCGGAGCCGGTGCACCGGATGACTCGGAGGAACGGCGTCGTCGCCGAGCCGCCCGACGCCGGGCCCACGGCAGCCGCGAGCGCGCCCCGGAGGCTCTCGACCTGCGTCTCGCACCGGCGGGGCTGTGCGCATGGGCCGCCGCCCTCGTCTCCGTCGCCGCACCTCGGTGGGAGCAGCCCGCCGCTGCGGCCGCGGCCTGCCTCGGAGCGGGCCTCCTCATCGCGCCACGAGTCATGCGCGACCACCTGCCGCGGCACCGCCGCGACGACCGCCCCGGCGCCGACGCCCCCGACGCCTCGACCGTCGGCACGGTGCTCGCGGGCGTCCTCGCCTGCCTCCTGTGCGCTGCCGCCGTCCTCGCGGTGACTGCCGTCGGCGTGGCCGGGCGCGCCCGGGACCCCGTCGTCCTCGCCGCCGCCAACGGCGCACCGGTCACGCTCATCGGCACGGTGACGACGACGCCGCGGGTTCTCGCCTCGACGCACTCGACGCTCGTCCTCACCGAGCTCGACGTCGCGAGCGTCGACGGCGCCGGCTCGCGCCTGTCCGTCACGGTGCTCGGCGGTGAGGACTGGCTCGACGCCGACATGGGCACCACCGTCCGCGCCCGCGGATCCCTCGAGCCCGCCGACACCGGTGCCGGCGAGGGCGCTCTCCTGGTCGGCCGGGCGAGCGTGCGCGTCCTCGAGGAGCCCCGGGGTCTGCTCGGACTCGTGACGCTCATGCGGCAGGGCCTCGCCGACGCCGTCGGCCGCGAACCGCCCGCCCGCGCCGTCGGCGGCTGGCCCGAGGGGACCCGGGCGCTCGTCCCCGGTGTGGCCCTCGGCGACGACCACGCCCTCCCCGGCGACGTCCGCACCGACATGCGCGCCGTCTCCATGACCCACCTGACGGCCGTGTCGGGGCAGCACGTCGCGATCGTCCTCGGGCTCGTCCTCACTGGGCTCGGCGTCCTGCCACGGCGCGTGCGCGCCGTGCTCGGCGCTGGGGTGCTGGCGGCGCTGGTCGTCCTGGTGCGTCCCGGCGGCTCGGTGCTGAGAGCCGCCACGATGGGCGGCGTCGTGCTCACCGGCGTGGCGGTCGGACGGCGCAGCGCCTCCGTCCCGGCCATGTGCGCGGGCGTCGCCGTGCTGCTGCTCGTCGACCCGTGGCAGGCTCGCGACTACGGCTTCGTCCTCTCCGTCGCCGCGACCGCCGGCATCCTGCTCGCCTCCCGGCCCGCCGCCGTCGCGCTCTCCAGGCACCTGCCGCGGTGGCTCGCGGTGACGCTCGCGCTGCCGCTGGTCGCTCAGGCCGCCTGCGCACCCGTTCTCATCCTGCTGCAGCCGAGCGTGAGCCTGTGGGCCGTGCCGGCGAACGTCCTCGCCGCGCCGCCCGTGCCCGTGGCCACCGTCTGCGGCCTCGTGGCCGCGCTGCTCGCACCGCTGTGGCCGGGCGCGGCCGCCGTCGTCGCCTGGCCGGCGACGGCGTCATGCGCCTGGCTCGTCCTCGTCGCCCGCTTCTTCGCCCGGCTGCCCGGGGCGACGATCGCGTGGCCGGGCGGCGTCGGGGGAGCGCTGCTGCTGGCCGCCGTCGAGGCGGTCGTCGCCGCCGCGAGCTTGCGGCGGGTGCGCCACCGGGTGCTGCGCACCTGGCGGCGCCGCCGTCGGGCCGCATGCGGAGCGCCCCGGTGACCGGCCACGGCTCGAGCGGGCGGTGCCCGTGAGCCGATACCGCCGCACCGGCTCGGTTCGTGTCGGTGCCTCGTGGCAGTCTTGGGCCATGGCACCCGCACGCTCCTCCCGAGGCTCCCGGTCCGGGCGCACCGCGCCCGCCGGCCCCACCTGGGACAAGGTCGAGCTCGCGCCCGTCGTCCTCGTGCGCGCGGGGGAGGAGGTCCTCGCGGACCGCGCCGTCAGCCGCCTCATCGCGCAGGCCCGCAAGAAGGACCCCACTACTGAGGTCTCCACCCTCGAGGCCTCCACCTACGAGGCGCACCAGCTCGACGCCCTCGTGTCACCCTCCCTCTTCGGCGAGCCCAAGCTCATCCACGTCCCCGCCCTCGAGCAGATGACGGACGCCCTGCTCACCGACCTCCTCGCCTACCTCGACCACGCCGACCCCGACGTCAACGTCGTCCTGCGGCACAACGGGGGCCAGCGCGGCAAGAAGCTCCTCGACGCGATCGCCGCCTCCCCGTACCCCGTGTGCACGATCGAGGCCGTCAAGTCCCCGAAGGACAAGGCCGCCGTCGTCACGGCGGACGCCCGGCGCGCCGGACGCTCCATCGATCCGGAGGCCGTCGGCGCCCTCGTCGACGCCCTCGGCAACGACCTGCGCGAGCTCACCAGCGCCGTCGCCCAGCTCGTCGCCGACACGGCGGACACCGGAGGCACCATCACCCTCGCCCAGGTGAACACCTACTACGCGGGTCGCTTCGAGGCGACGGGCTTCACGGTCGCCGACGCCGCCGCGGCGGGCAACGTCGCCAAGGCGATCACCGCGCTGCGCCACGCCATCGCCACGGGAACGGACCCGGTGCCGATCGTCGCGGCGCTGGCCATGAAGATCTGTCAGCTCGCCCGCGTCGCCGCCATGGGCGGCCGGCGCAACGTCTCCGCCAAGGACCTCGGCATGGCGCCGTGGCAGGTGGACCGCGCGCGCCGCGAGCTCTCCGGCTGGTCCGACGACGCCCTCGCCGTCGCCATCATGGCCGTCGCCCGGGCCGACGCCGAGGTCAAGGGCGAGTCCCGGGACCCGGTCCACGCCGTCGAACGCGCCGTGCTCACGATCTGCAACGCGCGGCGCGAGCGCCTGCCCCAGCGCGGAGGGCCGGCCGCGACGCGGCGCTAGCGCTCCTGCACCTGCCCGGCCAGGGAGCGCAGCGTCAGGACCGAGCTCACAGCGGCCTGAGCGGCCTCATAGCCCTTGTCCTCGTGCGAGCCCGGGAGACCGGCGCGATCGAGCGCCTGCTCCTCGTCGTCGCAGGTGAGCAGGCCGAACCCGACGGGCGCGCCGGCGCCGAGACCGACGCGCAGGAGCCCGTCCGTCGCCGCTCGGCACACGTAGTCGAAGTGCGGTGTCCCGCCCCGGATGACGACTCCCAGGGCGACGACGGCATCGGCCCCGGTCCTGAGCGCCGCCTGGGCGACCAGCGGCAGCTCGAAGGACCCGACGGCGCGGACGAGCCTGTGGCCCGCGCCGTACTCGTCGAGCGCGCGCCGCGCTCCGGCGATGAGACCGTTCATCACCTGGTCGTGCCAGGTCGAGGCGACGATGACGACCTCGAGGTCGTGACCGTCCACGGCTGAGACCCGAGGTGCTCCCGACCCGCTCACCGGAGCACCTCCGACCCGATCGCGGCGCGATCAGCGGCGTCACCGAGGTCCAGGTGGTGCCCCATGCGCTCGCCCTTCGCACGCAGGTAGGCGAGGTTCTCCCTCGTCGCGTGCGCCGGGCGCTCGACGGTCCCGACGACGTCGACGCCGAGCGATCGCAGCGCCGTGACCTTGGACGGGTTGTTGGTGATGAGCCGGACGCGGTCGACGCCGAGCGCAAGCAGCGCCTGCGCCGCCGACCCGTACCGGCGCGCGTCGACGGTCAGCCCGAGCTCAAGGTTCGCGTCGACCGTGTCGAGCCCCTGCTCCTGGAGCGCGTAAGCCCGCAGCTTCGCGAGCAGCCCGATGCCGCGTCCCTCGTGCGAGGGAAGGTAGACGAGGACGCCGTCCCCGGCCTCCTGCAGGAGGCGGAGCGCCTCGTCGAGCTGCGCGCCGCAGTCGCAGCGCGACGATCCGAGGACATCGCCCGTCAGGCACCCGGAGTGGACCCGGACGAGCGGCGCGTCGGAGGCCTCGGGCCGCCCGCAGGTGAGGACGACGACCTCCTCGCCCAGGGGACCACGGAATCCGTGTGCGGTGAAGGCGCCGTACCGGGTCGGCAGCCCGGTGGTGACGACCTCCTCGACGAGCCGCTCGTGCGTCCACCGGTAGGTGACGATGTCCTCGATGGTGAGGTGGGGAAGTGCGTGCTCCGCGGCGAAGGCGAGGACCTCCTCGCCCTTGCGGAGCGCGCCGTCGTCGTCGACGAGCTCGACGAGGACGCCGACCTCGCCGGCACCTGCCATGCGCACCAGGTCCACCGCCGCCTCGGTGTGGCCGCGGCGCTCGAGGACACCACCGGGCCGGGCCCGCAGGGGGAAGACGTGACCGGGGTGGACGAGGTCCCCGGGGACGGTGCCGTCGGCGGCGAGCAGCCGGATGGTGCGCGCACGGTCGGCGGCGCTGATCCCCGTCGTGACGCCGACCCTGGCGTCGGTCGAGACGGTGAAGGCGGTCTCGTGGGGATCCGTGTTGGTCGCGGTCATCATGGGGATGCCGAGCTCGGCGAGCCGCTGGGAGCGCATCGGGACGCAGATGATCCCCGACGAGTGCCGGACCATGAAGCCGAGCTGCTCCGTCGTGGCGGTCGCCGCGCCGATGATGAGGTCGGCCTCGTTCTCGCGGGACGCGTCATCGCTGACGACGACCATGCCGCCCGCGGCGAGGGTCGCCAGCGCGGCCACGACCGCCCGGGTGCTCGTGGAGGAGCCCGGAGCCTCGGAGGCGCGCGCACCAGCGGGAGCGCCGGCGCAGCCCTCGGCCGTCGGGGTACTCGTCATGCTGGTCATCGTGCCGACTCCTCTCCCGCGGTGAGCAGGCGCTCGACGTACTTCGCGACGATGTCCACCTCAAGGTTGACGCGCTCGCCGGCGTCCTTGGAACCGAGCGTCGTGCGGGCCAGGGTCTCCGGGATGAGGGAGACCGTGAGGCTGCCGCCCCCGGCGGGCACCGCGGTCGAGCCCGGGCCCGGGTGCGGGTCCTCGACGTCGACGACGGTGAGGGAGACCCCGTCCACGGCGACCGACCCCTTGACGGCGACGTACCGCAGCAGGTCCTGCGGCACGGAGACGCGCAGGAGGTCCCAGCGCGGCTCGTGACGGCGCTCGAGGATCGTGCCCGTGCCGTCGACGTGCCCCTGGACGATGTGGCCGTCGAGGCGACCGGTCACCTGCACCGCCCGCTCGAGGTTGACCGGGTCCCCTGGCCGGAGGTCGCCCAGACTGGTACGCCGCAGCGTCTCGGCCATGAGGTCGGCGGTGAGCCGGTCCTGCTCGATGCTGGTCGCCGTGAGGCAGCACCCGTTGACGGCCAACGACGCCCCCTCGTTCATGGCGGCGGAGACGGTTCGCGTCCCGGTCACGGTCAGTCGGGCGGAGTCGCCGTCGACGGCGAGCGCGCTGACCTCCCCGAGCTCCTCGATGATTCCTGTGAACATCCTTGACCTCCTGGTCACTTGTCTCTGGCCGGTGCCGACGTCTCGACGACGTCGGTGGTCAGTGGAGCGCCCAGCGCAGGCAGACGTCCGCGCAGCCGGACGGCGAGCTCGGCGCCCTCGCCCAGCACGACGGCCTCGGGCTCGCAGAGCCGCAGGGCCTCGTCGATCGAGCTGAGGCCCAGGCTGTGGACGGCGTTCGCCCCGTCGCCCAGCAGGACGGGGGCCACGTAGGCGACCACCTCGTCGACGAGGCCCGCGCGGACCATCGACGCCGCGAGGGTGGGGCCGCCCTCGAGCAGGACGTGCCGCACGCCCCGCTCCCACAGCTCGGCCAGCCCCGTGGCCGGACCGCCCCGGAGGATGACCAACGGGGCGGCGTCATCACGGAGCCGCGCGTCGTGAGGGAGCCCGCGCGTGCCGACGACCGCACGGAGCGGCTGAGCGGCCCGCGGAGCGGGGACTCCGCGCTCGTCGCGCACCGTGAGCGAGGGGTCGTCAGCCAGCGCCGTACCCGTGCCGATCATGATGGCGTCGCACTGTGCGCGGAGGTGCTGCGCGTCACGGCGTGCGGTGGCGGAGGTGACCCACTGGCTCGTGCCGTCGGCGGCGGCGAGCCGGCCGTCCAGGGAGGCAGCGAGCTTCCAGGTGACGAGTGGGCGGCCGTGGGCGAGGCCGTGGAGCCATCCGCGGTTGAGGTCGCGCGCCTCGTCGGCGAGAAGACCGACGGCGACGTCGACGCCGGCCGCGCGGAGGACCTCGGCGCCGCCTGCGGCGACCGGGTTGGGGTCGGCGAGCGCGTAGACGACGCGTGCGACACCGGCGTCGATGAGGGCGCGGGCGCAGGGGCCGGTTCGCCCGGTGTGGGCGCAGGGCTCGAGGGTGACGACCGCCGTCGCGCCCCGGGCTCCGCCCCGGAGCCGCGCGAGGGCGTCGGTCTCAGCGTGGGGCGTCCCGGATCCTCGGTGGTGCCCCCGGGCAAGCTCGCGGCCCTGAGGGTCGAGGATGACGCAGCCGACGCGGGGGTTGGGACCCTGGGGGACGCCCGGAGCACGCGCTGCCTCGAGGGCGCGCCGCATCGCGCGCTCCTCCTCGCCCGTGAACCGGTCCACGTCGTCTCCCCTCAGGCAGGTGCCCTGGGGAGGTCACGGCGCCACCCCTGGGACGCCACGGCGTGAAGCCGCGAGCCGACCGCCAGGAGACGTCGGAGGACCTTGCGTGCGCTTCCCATCCGGACTTTGACCGTCGGTCCAGGAGTTCCACCTGGTCAACCGGGCGCCATGCGGCGCTCGGGTCGCGGACTATCACCGCCGGTTCGGAGTTTCACCGACCCCAGAGCACGCGAGCTCTCGCTCGTGGCTCGGACTATACGCGCTCCTGGGGTGGCGCGAGCGGTCCCGGCCCCACCTCGTTGATCGAGGGGGGCTGGCGGGCCGTGTCGGCACGGGTGCGCGGTCCGGGGCGGGGCTGTACGGCGAAGGGGG
>SKEM01001117.1_pt1 | contig 13115 bp, 11 predicted proteins | sample 4826731 | NCBI WGS metagenome assembly SKEM01 (sample SAMN11008809, study PRJNA524170) | human gut metagenome | biome: Human fecal sample; material: Feces; isolation source: fecal sample from pouch patient p37 | host: Homo sapiens | place: Israel: Tel-Aviv | collected 2015-07-27
GTGCTGCTGGGCCCGTGGGCCCGAGAGCGTCAGTGCGTGTCAGTGCACCGCGGTGGCGTGCGGGTCGTGGACGACGTCGTCGCCCTCCGGCTCCGCGAGCTCACCGTTCGCGAAGGTCTCGGCCTCCTCGGCCAGGCCGCTCGCCTGCTGCTCCTCGAGCTGCTCGAGGGCCGTCTTGTGCGACAGCGGCACCGACTTGTAGAAGACGCCGACGACCGCGGCGAGCAGGAAGATCGGCACCATCATGAGGAAGATCGGGGTCAGGGCGTCCGCGTAGGCCGTGGTGATCGCCGTGTGCAGGGCGCCCGGGAGCTGGTTGACGATCGCCGGGGTCAGCGAGGACTCCGAGCCGCCGGTGGAGCCCTGGAAGGACGCGAGGGCCTTGAGGACGCTCGGGTCCTTGCTGGAGGCCAGCGAGGCGATGTTGGAGGTGATCCGGTCCGTGAGATTGTTGGAGAAGGCTACGCCGATGAGCGAGGAGCCCAGCGAGACCGCGACCTCGCGGAAGAAGTTGTTGCCCGAGGTCGCCGTGCCCAGGTTGCGGGCCTCGACGTCGTTCTGGACCAGCGTCATGAGGAGCTGGAAGAACAGGCCGATGCCGGAGCCGAGGATGAGGACGGCCACGGAGATGTGCCAGACCGGGGTGTCGACGTCGAAGGTGCTCATCCACCACAGCGCGGCGGCGGAGACGAGCGGGCCGACGATCGGGTAGGCGCGGTAGCGGCCGGTGCGGGTCACGGCGATGCCGGAGCCGATGCCGGCGACGAGCATGCCGGCGGTCATCGGGACGAGGAGCAGGCCGGACACCGTGGCGGAGTAGCCGTAGCTCATCTGCAGGTAGGTCGGCAGGTAGAGGTTGGCGCCGATCATGCCGCCCATGGCGAGCATGCCCTGGATCGTGGTGAGGATGAAGGTGCGGCCCTTCATGACCTCCCAGGGGAGCATCGGCTCGGCGACGCGCTTCTCGACGAAGGGCAGGGCGAGCCAGGCCAGGGCGCCGACGGCGAACATGAGGATGAGCCCCGGGCTGGACCACTCGAGCTGGTTGCCGCCGAAGGTGGCGCCCAGGACGATGAGGACGGCGCCTAGGTTCATGAGGGACAGGCCGGCCCAGTCGACCTTGGAGCTGAACTTGTGGACGGGCAGCTTGAGGACGGCCCAGACGGCGATCCAGGCGATGATGCCGAGGGGCAGGTTGACCCAGAAGACCCAGCGCCAGTTGACGGAGTCGGTGAGCCAGCCGCCCAGGATCGGGCCGAGGACGGAGGCGATGCCGAACATGGCGCCCATCGGGGCCATGTAGGTGCCGCGCTCGCGCGGCGGGATGAGGTCGCCGGTGATGGCCTGCGACGAGATCATGAGGCCGCCGCCGCCGAGGCCCTGGAGGGCGCGCCAGGCGATGAGCTGCCCCATGCTCGTGGCGGTGCCGCACAGGGCGGAGCCGACGAGGAAGAGCGCGATGGCGATGAGGAAGAGGCGCTTGCGGCCGATGAGGTCGCCGACCTTCCCGTAGACCGGCATGGCGACGGTGACGGCGAGCGTGTAGGCCGTGATGATCCAGGCCATATGGCTGGCGCCGCCGAGGTCTCCGACGATCGTGGGCAGCGCGGTGCCGACGATCGTCTGGTCCATGGCGGACAGGAACATGACGACGAGCAGGGACGCGTAGACGGCCCAGAAGCGGCGGTCGGGGTGGAAGGCCTCGCCGGAGGCCTTGGAGGACGCCTTGGAGGCGGGCTTGGTGGCGGTCGCCGTGGCGGCGCCGTCGACGGCGTGGGCGTGGCGGCCCCGGGTGACCGGGGCGCCGTGCTGCTCGACGGCGTCGACGGGGCGGTCCGCCGCGTGGCGGCCGCGAGGCGCGGAGGCGCCGGGCTGCTGTACGGTCACGAGAGCTCCTGAGTGGTTCGGGGCGAGGTCGAGAGGACCTCGCGAAGGCTGGCGATGACGACCGGGACGGCGGCGGCGACGGAGGCGGGGGCCGGGTGCGCGCCCTCGGTGGAGGCACTCCCCTCGGTCTCGCAGTCGTCGCCGGCCCACAGCTCGACGGCGGTCTTCTGGATGAGGTGCGCGAGGCCGGAGGCGGCCCGGACCCGCGGGTCCGAGAGCTCGGTGCCGAGGCGCTGCGCGATGGCGGCGCGGATGACCGAGTGGAAGAGGCGCACGCGGGGCTGGAGGGCCACGATGATCTCGGGGTTCTCGCGGAAGACGGCGCGCAGGCGGCGGAAGTCCTCGGCGTCGTCGCCGTCGCGGGGGTCCGCCGAGGCGATGAGGGTGCCGAGGTCGTCGAGGAGGTCCCCGTCGGAGGCGATGAAGGCCTCGACCGCGTCCGCCTCAGGGGCGAGCGGCCCGTGGACGAACATGTCGATCTTGGTGGGGAAGTAGTTGAAGACGGTGCGCCGGGAGACCCCGGCGGCCGCCGCCACGTCCTCGACCGTCGTGGCGTCGTAGCCGCGCTCGTGGGCGAGCCGGAGGGCACTGGCCTGGATGGCGGCGCGCGTCCGGCGCGCCCTGGAGGCGCGCAGGCCGCCGGCCGCGCGAGCGGTCGGGGCCGAGCCGGTGGTCGTGTTCATGATTAACATCCTGCACCTAGTGCAGACTTGCACCAAGTGCAGGAATGGTGCTCTTCAGCACATGGCGTCACGGAATACCGGGACCGAGGTCCTATTCGGCGGAATGCCGCGGGAGCGGGGCGAGCGACGATCAGTGGCGTGACGAGGGGAACAGCGCGCGGACGCCTTCATCCGGCAGGCCGCGAATCCCCGCCTCTGCCCCCCACCCCGGGTTTGGACCACCTGGAACGGTTTGGACCACCGGCGGCTCAGGCGGTCCAGACGATGGGAAGTGGTTCAGACGCTCAGGCGTGCGGAGCGCGGGCCGCGCGGAGACGGGGCCGCGTGCGCGGGCGGCGCCGCTCAGTCGTCGGGGTCGGCGTCGATGGCGCCCTGCACGTCGTGGAAGAGGAGGTTCGCGATCTCGACCTGGACGGTCTCCACCTGGGGGACGTCGGTGAGGGTGAGCGGGTCGTCGGCCGAGGTCTGCAGGCGCAGGGTGCCGGCGCCGAAGAGCCGGTCGACGGCCGAGCGGTCCTGCTGGACGTCGCTGATGCGGGACAGCGGCAGGTCGTGGCCGGTCTTGTTGAAGATGCCGGAGCGGGTGATGACGCGCTTCGTCGTGACCGTGTACGTGGTCGACATCCAGCGCATCCACGGGACGAGGAGCAGCGGGATCGTCACCAGCAGCCAGACGACCCAGATGGCGACGTAGCCCCACGGGTTCCAGGACTCGGGCGCGTAGACGGTGCCGACCACGGCGGCCACGAGGAGGAGCGCCTCGAGGAGGGTGCGGCCGATGAGGACCTTGGGGTGCGTGCGCATGTGGCGGACGACGACCTCGTCCCGGCTGAGGAGCTTCTTGGGCAGTGCCATGCGCCCATGGTGCCACGACGGCCGCGGCCGGGCTCGGGCGGGGACCGCCCCGGGCCGGAGGCCCGGGCCTCGCGCAAGGGCGGTGCGGGGGGGGGCGAGGCCTGTCGCGGGCGACCTGCGGAGGGACCGACGGGCCCGCGTCGCTCAGTCGACGACGAGGCGCGCGAGGGTGTCGATCGTGGCGACGGGTCGGGAGGGCGCCGACGGCGAGCGGCGCAGGTGCACGCACCGCAACCCGGCCCCGGTGGCGCCGTCGACGTCGGACCAGGGGTCGTCGCCGACCATGACGGTCACGTCGGGCGTGGTGCCGATGCTCTCGCAGGCGAGGGCGAAGATCCGTGGATCCGGCTTGGAGGCCGCGACCTCGGCGGAGGCGATGAGGGGCCAGTCCTCGACGAGGGCGCCGACGGCGTCGAGCTTGATCCGCTGGGACTCCTCGTCCCCGTTGGTCACGTAGGCGACGGCGAGCCGCTCGCCCGCGGCGCCGCGTCGGCCGACGGCGTCGCGGAGCCCTGCGATGAAGCCGGCGACGTCCGGGTACGGGACGAGACGGGCGCGGTAGTGGGCGTAGTAGTCGTCGATGTGCGCCTGGGCCGCGTCGTCGTCGAGGTCGGCGGCGCCGGGGACGAACTCCCGCACGCGGGCGAGCAGCTGGCCGTTGAAGGTGTGCTCGCCGTGCTGGTAGCGCAGGAAGTGCTTGCGGTCGAGGCGCTCCCAGAGGTCGGCGGTCTCGGCGGGGCCGAGGGCCCAGCCGGGGAGTGTGGACGCCCAGGAGTAGACCGCGGCGTCGGCGGCCGTGCGGTGGTCGGCGAGGACCCCGTCGATGTCGACGAGGATGCCTCGGACATCGGCGCCGAGGTGGACGGTGCCGTCGGGGGCGACGGGAAGGACCGGGGGCGGAACGCTCTCCGGCACTGCGTCGGGGCCGGTGTCGCTGCGCGGTTCCGGGCTGCTCACGGGGCCATTGTGCCCGGCGGGGGCTCAGGCCGCGAGGAGGTCCAGACCGACGCCGGCGATGACGGGGACGATCCCGAGGACGACGAAGGCGGGTAGGAAGCACAGGCCGAGAGGCACGACGAGGCGCACGGCGAGGCGTTCGGCCGCCTCCTCGTCCCGTGCGGCGCGTCCGGCCCGAAGCGCCCGCGCTGTCCCGGCGAGCAGCGGGCCCGGCGAGGCGCCGTCCTCCCAGCCGGGGCGCAGGCTCTGCTCGAGCCGGGCCCGCCGCGCCCGCCAGCCGGCCTCCTCGGGCGCCCGCCAGGCGGCGCCCCAGGAGGCGCCGAGGAGAAGGGCGCGGCCGACGACGGCGAGCGGCTCCTCGTCGAGAGCGGCCCCGAGCGCCTGAAGCGCTCCTGGCAGGGAGGCTCCCGCACCGAGGGCGGCGCCGGCGAGGTCGAGGACGAGGGCCTCGTCGACGACGTCGGCCTCCCCCTCCGCGGCGCGGACGAGACGCACGGTGAGGAGCTGTCCGAGGGCCATGAGGCCGATCCCGAGGAGACCCAGAGCGCTGCCCCAGCCTCCGTCGAGGAGCACCTCGGAGGGGTGCGCACCGACCGCCTGGCCGAGCAGGAGCCCGAGGAGCGGCAGGCAGGCGAGCAGCCGAGCGGTCGCACGGGGACCGGACAGGGCGGTGCGGCGCGAGGAGTCGGCGTGGCCGGCCTCGGCGACGCCGTCCGCGACCGTCTCGAGGATCCCGGCGAGCGGGGCGCCGAGCTCGGCGGTGAGGCGGCAGGCGGCGACGGCGCCCGGGGCCGCCGCCCGTGCCGCGCGGGCGCGACGGGCCGCTGCCGGATCGGGCAGCGGGAGGCCGCGCCGGCTCCCACGTCCACGGCCCGGAGCGCCGGTGGAGCCCTCCGAGCGCGAGAAGGACGGCAGCCAGGAGGGCACCGGCGCCTCGGCGAGGGCACGGAGGACCGGCGGGACGCCGTCGTCCCCGGGCTCGACGCCGGCGCGGACGCCGGCCCGCCCGAGGGCCCTCTCCCAGGCGCGCTGCGGGGTCGCGCCGGCGCGCAGGAGGGTCGCGACCTCGGTGAGGACGAGACCGATGTCGAGCTCGCCGGCGAGCTCCGGGACCGCGCGGCTCGAATCCGACCCGGACGCGTCCGTACCGCGGCGTGCGCCGTCCTCCGCCGAGGCTCCGCCTCCCCGCGGACGACGACCCGCCAAGGGTCGCTCCCGACGCGGCGGCAGGAGCAGGACGGCCGTCGCGAGCGCGAGGAGCAGCGCGACGGGGAGCGCGGTCCCGGCCCACTCCCCCGTCATGCGGCGCCTCCGAGCGCCGCCTCGACCACCCCGCCGCCGAGGCGCTCGGCGAGTCGGCCCGCTGCCGGCCCCGCGGAGAGTCGACCGCCCGGCGCCTTCAGCAGCGCGTCCTCGCACAGGAGCGCGCCGTCGCGCCCGGGTTCGCGCCGCAGGACCCCGACGGAGGCGACGACGCGGCGGGTGCGGCGTCGGCCGGGGACGCGGACGAGGTGGACGACGGCGTCGAGGGCGCTGGCCGCCTGGGCGGCGACCGCGCGCTCGTCCATGCCCGCGAGCGCGCCGAGGGCCGTGAGGCGAGCGGGGACGTCTGCCGGGGAGTTGGCGTGAAGGGTGGCCCAGCCGCCCTCGTGCCCCGTGTTGAGGGCGGTGAGGACGTCCCGCACCTCCGGGCCGCGGCACTCGCCGAGGACGATCCGGTCGGGACGCATGCGCAGGGCGGTGCGCACGAGCGCGGTCATGGGGACGGCACCGACGCCCTGGACGTTCTCGCCGCGCTCCTGGAGGTGGATGACGTGGGGGTGGGCGGGGCGCAGCTCGCTGGCCTCCTCGATGCAGACGATCCGCTCGGTGGCGGGCACGAGACCGAGCAGGGCCGCCAGGAGCGTCGTCTTGCCGGTGCCGGTGGCGCCGGTGACGAGGCAGGAGGCCCTCCGCGTGACGAGCGCGGCGAGGACGGGCTCGAGGCCGGGTGCGAGGGTGCCGTCGGCGCTGAGCTCGGCGAGGGTGAAGGCGCGTCGCCGCGAGGTGCGCAGGCAGATGAGGGTGCCGTCGGCGGACAGGGGCGGGAGCACCGCGTTGAGGCGGGTGCCGCCGGGGAGGGTGGCGTCGACGACGGGGCTGGCGTCGTCGAGCCGCCTCCCGCACGCGGCGGCCATGCGTACGGCGAGCGCGCGGGCCTCGGCCTCGGTGAGGGCAGCGTCCTCGACCGGTTCGAGGCCGGCGCCGCGGTCGATCCAGGTGACGCCCCCTCCGACGAGGACGTCGGTGACGCCGTCGGTCTCGAGGAGGGGCTGGAGGACGGGGCCGGCGCCCTCGACGTCGGCTCGCACGGCTCCCTCGAGGCGGGCGAGGCCCGTGGCGCCGGTGGCCGCGCCGGCTCCGACCGCGAGGGCGTCGGCGAGGTCGGAGCCCCGGGCGAGGGCGCTGCGGACGCGCTCGAGCTCGCCGTCCGCCGCGTCGGGCAGGGGCGATCCTGCCGACGGGCCCGTCCGCGCTGCCTTGCCCGCCCCGTCGTCCGTGGAGCCTCGGGCGGTACCGGAGCCCCACCCCGTCCGGTCGGCTCCCGCACGCGGGAGCGGGAGGGCACGGGCGCTCACGGCCGGCTCCGTGTCCGGGCGTCCGGGCCGGCACCGGGGCGGGCGCTGTCCTCGTGCTCCTCGGCGAGGAGGGCGGCGAGGACGCGGGCGCAGCGCCGCACCCCGCCGCGGCCGCGCGTGGGGTCGTCGCCGCGCTCGACGTGCTGCGGGACGGAGCGGTCGGTGGGCAGTCGGGCGAGGACGTCGCCGCCGGTCATGGTGACGAGGTCGGCCTCGTCGAGGTCCTGGGTTCCGTCGCGCAGGACGAGGCTGAGGGGCGGCGCCGTGCCACCGGGCGCGGCGGGGTCCTGAGCCTCCTCGAACCTGGCGGAGATCGCCTGTGCGGCGACCGCGGTGCGGAGGTCCGTTCCGGTGACGAGAAGGACGCGTGCGCCCGTCGGAGGCGTCGCCCCGCGGGGCAGGTCGACGAGGACGAGGTCGTGGTCCTCGGCGAGGACCGCGAGCGCGGGGCCCGCCTGCTCCGGGCGCAGCGGTCCGCCGCGCTCGTCACCGGTGAGGACGGGCATGCCGATCCAGGTGGGCAGGGCGGCGACGAGGAGGTCCGCCCGGAAGGCGGTCTCGTCCACGGGCAGGTCCGCCCAGCGCAGGCCGGGCCGGGACTCGTCGCCCAGGAGCGTGCCGAGGCAGCCGGCGGGATCGAGGTCGAGGACGGCGACGCGGCGCCCGAGGGCGGCGCTGGCGCGGGCGAGGTGGAGGAGGAGGGCGCTCACGCCCAGCCCGCCGACGGCGCCGGTGAGGGCGACGACCTGCGCGGAGCCTCGCGCGTCCGTCGACGGCGGTCGCCCCGTGGGCTCGTGGGAGGCGTCGGCCGGCGGTGCGGCGCTGCGCCTGGCGTTGGGGCGGATGGTGGTGAGCACGATGACCTCCTGGGACCGGCGGGCGGGGACGCCGTCGAGACTGCCCGGTGGGAGGTCGTCGGCGCTCCGGTGCAGGCGGGACCTGTGGGCGGCCCCGTCACGACCCCGCCCTGGGGAGCCGCGCCGCGCACGCAGCCCGGCTCCGCCCCGGCCCGCGTCGCTCTCCCCCAGGCGCGCGTGCGCCCCGTCCGACCCGCTCGTGCACCTCCTCCCAGCCCGGCCGGTGGAGCATCCGGCCCCTGCCGTGAGGGCGCCGCCGCCGATACCATTCCCCCTGTCACGGACGCCGCACCGGAGGGGCGCCCGCAGCCCGAGGAGAGGGAGGCCACCGATGACCGACACCACCGAGCCCGGCTCGACGACGTCCACCGCCCCCACGAGCCCCGCCCGGCGCACCGCCGCCTACCTCGACCTCGACAAGACGGTCCTCGCCACCTCGACGACCTTCGCCCTGGGCACGCCGATGCACCGCTCGGGCCTCATCTCCACGACCGCCCTCGCCCGGGGCGTCGTCGCCCAGCTCCCCTACCTCCTCCTCGGCGCCGACGAGGACCACACGAGCCGCCTCATGGACCAGCTCGCCGCCCTCAACGCCGGCGTCGAGCGCTCCCGCCTCCAGGAGGTCGTCGCCGACACCATGGCCACCGCCATCGAGCCGGCCGTCTACGCCGAGGCCCTCGACCTCATCGAGGGGCACCACCGCGCCGGTCACGACGTCGTCATCGTCTCGGCCTCCGTCATCGAGGTGGTCGAGCCCATCGCCGCCCTCGTCGGTGCCGACCGCGCCGTCGCCACCCGTCTGGAGACCGACGACGAGGGGCGCTTCACGGGGCGCATCGAGCGCTCCCTCCTCCACGGTGCCAAGGTCGAGGCCCTCGAGGCCGACGCCGCCGAGCACGGGATCGACCTCGCGCGCTCCTGGGCCTACTCGGACTCCATCTCGGACCGCCCCATGCTCGAGGCGGTCGGGCACCCGGTGGCCGTCAACCCGGACCGGGAACTGCGCCGCCTGGCCGCGGAGCTGGACTGGCCGGTGCGCGACCTCGAGCGACCGGTCAACCTGCGCAACCCTCTGCAGCCGACGATCCCCCGCCCGAACCTGGCACCCGTGGGCGCCATCCCCTCGACGGTGCTCCCCCTGCGATGGGAGCTCATCGTCAACACGGGGCTGCTCGCGGGAGTCGGTGCGCTCGCGGCCATCGCAGCGGCCGGCCTCCGGCGCTGACCAGTCCCCGACAGCGCCCGTGCGGGGGCCGGCCGGTCCCGTGCGGGCCGCCTCTCCCGTCCTCAAGGGTCCCAGACCGCCCGGAGCCCGAGGCGCGGCGTCTCAGGCCCGCGTCGTCCCCGCCTGGACGGAACGGCAGATCGCCTGCGCCTCCTGGATGCCGACCAGCACGGCCTCGGCCTGCCACACGACCCAGGCGACGACGCCGTCGAGGGTGCCGGTCGCGTAGGCCGCGAGCGCGTCCGCGTAGGCCACCGGGACCCGCCCGGCGTACTGGTCGACAACGGCGACGCCAGTGGGCTCGAGCCCGTCACGGGTGATGAGGTGACGCACGAGGAGACGGCCGACGGCGGCGTTCCCGGCGGTGAAGGGACGGGCGCAGACCATCTCGGCGTGGACGACGGCGGCGCGCACGAGCGACGGCGCGCCGGGGACGTCGATGAGGCGAAGGAGGCCGTCGAGGCGGGCGTCGAGGGCGTCGCCGGTCGGCGCCTCCCCCGGCCCGCCCTCAAGGGGCGCCCGGTCACCGCGGCGGGGCGCGGCGACGTCGTCGAGAGGGATCGTGCCGGTGACGGCGAGGGGGCCGGCGACGGCGCGGTGCAGCGCGGTGAGGAGCGCGCGCGGGCTCGGCTGGGCGGGACGGCCCTCACCGCGCAGGTCCGGCATCCAGGTGCTGAGGCGCGTGCCCGCGCGCCAAAGGCCGGCGACGGCGTCGAGGGAGGGGTCACCGGTGCTGGCCTCGGTGAGGGAGCGGGAGGCGACGGCGTCGCGCAGGACTGCCGCGGGCAGGACGGCGCCCTCCACGCCGCCGGAGGCGATGGCGCCGCGGACGGCGGCCTCGGCACGGGCCTCGCGCCAGCGGCGGCGCAGGGCCTCGTTCCAGCGCAGCTCTGTGGAGGCCTCGCGCAGCGCCTCCTCGGCGTCGACGACCCGCTGGTCGGCGGCGATGACCCGCAGGGCGGCGACGGCGGGGTCGGTGGTCCCGGCACCGGTCCCGTTCTCAGCAGCGGCTCCTCGCCGGCCCCGGGCCCCCGCGGGCCGCACGGACCGGCGGGGCCCGCCGACGGGCAGGGGCGCGCCGGGGCCGGATCCGATGCTCACTGCCATCCTCGTCACGACCCCACCCTAGGACCCGGCCCGCGCAGCGGTGGCCCGACTCCGTTCCGACCACGTCCTGCGTTAGCGTGGGACATGAGGAGAGCACCTCTCGTACTGCTCGGTGAGACTGTCGCAAGCCCCACCCTGCCAGCACCCGGTGCTCTCCTCACCTCATACAAGCCGATCGCAGTCCTTCAACCAACCTCCCCGATCAGTACAACTAGGCTTCCCGCCGTGAGTGAGCACTCCCCCGCCAGCGCGACCGACCCGAGCGAGACCTCCGGCCGGGGGCGGCAGAGCCGCCCGACGCACTCCCTGCGCCGCCGTCAGACCGGCCCGAGCCCCCCGGGAGGCGGCGTCCCCGGCGCCCCGCGCGGCCGCCGTCGGGACCACCTCACCGTCGCGGGTGTCGGCGTCGTCCTCGCCCCGGCCCTCCTCGTCCTGTCCGGCGTCGCCTCGCGCATGAGCGTGGCCGGGCGGCTGCCGCTGGCGGTCTCCCACGCGGTCGTCGTCGTCGTGGTCGCCGCCGCGGCCCAGGCCCTCTTCGCCCGCCGCTCCTCGCTCGGCGGCCTCGTGGCGGGCCTCATCGCCCTCCTCGCGCCGGGCGTCATCCTGCTGGCCGCCCACGGAGGGCACGGCGCCCCCTTCGAGTGGGCGCGCCTCCTCATCCCCACCGGCCTCGTCCTCATCGCCTCGGCCCTGCTCACGGGCGGCTCCTGGGGGATGCGCATGGCGCGCCGGGCGGGCCGGACGGAGGCCCGCACCGCCGCCCGGCTGGGCGAGTCCGACCGCGAGCTGGGCTCCACCCCGACGCCGCCGCCCTCGCGCCGCCACGACCACGTCGCCAGCCTCGTCATCGTCGCGGTACTCGTCGTCCTCGCCCTCGTGCTCCTCCAGGACGGCTACGCCGAGCTGGTCAGCCCCGACGGATCCACGGCCGCCGGCGCGACCCCGGCCGTCGTCGCCTGGGTCCTCCTGCTCCTCGCGGCTGCCTCCTCGGGCCGCTCCACCCTGGGCGTGCGCACCGTCGGGCCGGTCCTCGTCGTCGCGGGCCTGCCCGCCTTCCTCCACGGCGCGATCCCGGGGATGCCGCTGGCGGGCCTCCTCGCGGACCTCCTCCCGCAGGACCCGGCTGGCATCAGCCTCGTGGCGACCGGTCTGCTCCTGTCCGCCCTCGGGTGGGGCGCCCACCTGGCCCGCCGCCAGGGCCGCACCTCCGAGCAGCGGCTCCTCCACGAGACGCCCGCGGTCTGAGCGCGGCACGCCTCCGCGCGGGCGGGGCGCCCTCCCACTACGGTTGAGGTGGAGAAGGAGGCCCCGTGACCACTGAGAACACCCCACGGCCGGACGACGCCCGGTTCCCTGAGCCCGCCCAGGGCGATTCCCTCGAGATGCCCGAGCCGACCCCCGTCGTCGCCGACGACGGCGAGGTCGTGTCCGTGCACGACGACCCCGTCGCGGCCGTCGAGCAGGACCCGGAGGTCGTCACCGGCGCCTCCGACGGCTCCGCCCTCACCGGCGAGGCCGACGAGGCCCCGGCCGGCGGCGACGAGGACCCCTACGAGGCCATCGCGGCCTCCGCGTCCCGCAGCACCGGCTCGAGCCGCTACACCGACGAGCAGCTCGCCGAGCTCGCGGGCCTGAGCCACCGCGTCGAGGCGGAGGACGCCGCCTCCGACGAGGTCGCCGAGCCCGCCGCCGACCCGATCATCGAGGAGGACGTCGTCGAGGACCTCGCCGCCGACGAGGACCTGGACGTCGAGTCCCTCCGCGAGCCCAGCGAGTCCGAGCGCTCCTGGGACTACAGCAACGGCCCGCTCGAGCAGGTCGGCCCGGTCCAGCCCACGGCCAGCCCCCGCGAGGGGGAGCCCGACGTCCTCGAGCAGGACGGCACCGAGGGCGACGACGTCGCCACGGCCGCGCTCACCCCGACGGCCCTGCGCCGCCGCTCCCTGTTCTCCACCGAGGACGAGGCCGAGGACGCCGCCGCCACGACCGCCCTGCCCGCCGAGGGCGTCGACGACGGCGCCCCCACCTCCGCGCTCCCCGTCGCCGCCACGGAGGACGTCGAGCCGACCTCGAGCTTCCCCGCCCAGCGCCAGAGCGAGGACCCCGCGCCGACGACGACCATCGAGCCGGGCTCCGGCGCGGCGGGCGCCGTCGCCGTCGGGACCGCCGCGGCAACCGGGGCCGCCGCCACCGGCTCCACGTCCAGGCCCGCCCGCTCGGAGCGCCCGCGCACCGAGGACGACGTCATCCTGGACGGCTCGAGCGTCGTCGGGAAGCCGGCCTCGCGCGCCGGCGCGCACTGGGCCGGGATCCTCCTGTCGATCGTGCTGCTGCCGGCCGCCTGGTTCCTCATCCACCACGGGCAGGGGATCCTCAGCGAGTCCGTCAAGGCCTACTTCTTCGGCCGTGACCCCCGCGGGCTCGTCGAGCTCGGCATCGGGGCGCTCGTCCTCGCCATCGCGCTGTGGACGGCCCGCCGATCCTCCGTCGGCTCCTTCGTCATGGGCTTCCTCACGCTCGCCGTGGGCGTCGTCGGCCTGGCGGTCCCGGACTGGGCGAACCAGACCGGGACGCCCTTCCTGTCGGACCTGTCCGACCACTCGAGCCTCGGCTCGGCCCTCGCGACCTACTTCTGGACCGACGCCGCCACCGGGCGCTTCGCCGTCATCGGCCTCGCGCTCATCGTCGTCGGCGTCATCTCCCACTCCTCGCGCCGCGCTGGACGCCGGGAGCAGGAGGTCGTCGACCGCGTGCGCCGCGCCTGAGACCCGCACCGCGCGACCAGGCACCGCCGAGCGCACGCACCGCACAGCGCCCGCCCTCCCCCGCCGGGGACGGCGGGCGCCGTCGTGCCCGGCCGGTCTCAGGAGGCAACCGCCGTCGGCCCGGTCCTCGGGCCGCCCCTACCCTGTTCGCCGTGCCCACC
>SKEM01001122.1_pt1 | contig 13092 bp, 12 predicted proteins | sample 4826731 | NCBI WGS metagenome assembly SKEM01 (sample SAMN11008809, study PRJNA524170) | human gut metagenome | biome: Human fecal sample; material: Feces; isolation source: fecal sample from pouch patient p37 | host: Homo sapiens | place: Israel: Tel-Aviv | collected 2015-07-27
TCGTAAGGGAAACTGTTATGACAACGCTTGTTGTGAAAACTTTTTTTCTCATCTTAAAAGTGAATCTTTGGAATTATTTGTACCTGAAAATGAGACGGAATTGATGCAGCAGATTGACGATTTCATTGCATGGTATAACTTTGATAGACCACAACTCAAACTAAAAGGCATGACTCCTATTGAATATAGGCAGACATACCTTTGAGTGGAAATGTGTTTTTTTTGAACTGTCTGTTTTATTTGGGGCTTGACATTTAAGGTATGTTTTTTATTAACTCAAAATTTATGCGGCAAAGACAATCCGTCGTGTCGTTTCATCAATACAAGTTTGTAACACGATTCTCTCACCACCACCTGTTGAAGTAATTTCTCCATACATAGAGGCACCGGTACTAACATCATTACCGTAAGTATCAACGACAACAATTTTGTAAATACTATAATTAAAAGCACGACCATTTGCATCATAAACGGTCACTATCCCACCATTACTCAAATTCATCACTGGATCAAAGGCACCCCAGTGGTGACCAATAAAGTGTGTGTTGAGACCATCTGTACCAGAATAAGGTGATGCACCTCCCCAAGTTGATGAAATACCATTAGGATTGGCATCTATGATGGCTTGTCCACTAGCCATACCACCATTTTGAAATGGTACCATCGTTCCAATCAAGGATAATACATCTGCGCTTACTGGAGCTGGCGGAGGAGTCGGTGCGGGAGCAGGATCTGGGGTTGGCGCAGGAGCGGGATCTGGAGCAGGAGCGGCTTGCATGTCAGGTTCTACTAACTTGGGAGTAGTTTCAACATTTTGTTCTACTTTAACTACTTTTTTTTCTTCCGTAAAGCGTTGGTTAAAACGCAAGTCAATATCAATTTTTCTTGTTTCCTTATCCTTTTTAGGATCACCTTTTTCCCTAGCTAAAGTTTGTGTTGAAACAACAAAGCTAACTAAAAAAGTGACAGATAGGGTGATTATCTTTAATATTTTTTTATTTTTCATATCAATACCACAAGCTTTCATCAATTATCCTTTTAGTCTTTCGCAACACCTTCTACTACTTTAAATGTTTTATCCAATAACTCAAACTCCCCTGGAATATGTTTAGAGATATGCACTTCTTTGTTTTTGGTAACGAATACGGCATCTAATTCATCATGATCATTAACATATTTCATGCCTTTTTCTAGTCCCATATTCATCAGTACATTACTATAAGCATCATCGTAAGTCGGATTATAGCCAACCATAGTAACACTTAATAAGTCAGTCTCTATTGGATAACCAGTCTTCGTATCAAATAAATGAGAGTAGATTTTATCACCAGCCTTCAAGTATCGACCATAATAATTTGTCGTGTTAAAGCTTGTGTGCCCACTCATCAATACACCAACAAGTGGACTATCTTGATTTTCACCTAATTGTGGATTAGCAATTCCTACTTCCCAAAAACCATCTTTATGATTTGGATTTTTCCCCATCGTATAAGCATGACCACCTAACTTAACAACTGCTGTCGTCACACCTTGTTTTTTAAGGGTTTTTAATAATTGCTCTGCTATGAATCCTTTACCAATACCGTCTGATTCAATCATCATGCCTTTTTTCTTGAGAAAAACAGTCTGATTTTTATCATCTATCACAATATCTTTATAGTCCACTTTATCTAAGGTTGCTTTAACTAATTCATCCGAAGGGACTTGTCCATTAGAAAAACCGATATGCCATAGCTGTGTCATGACGCCAACAGTCGGGTTATACTCACCCTTAGAACTTTTCGCATATTTTTCCAAAGCCTTTGCTAACTTAAAGGTAATATTTGAAACTTTAACTGGTTGAATGCCTGCTTGCGCATTAATTTTATCAAACTCACTCTCACCCTGCTCGTAAACTTCAAATTTTGCTGCTAATTCATTAAGTTGATCTTTAACAACCTTAAAGTCTGCATCGCCGTGCCCTTTATCGTAAATTAAAACTTGAACATAAGTACCTGTCGCAAATTCTTCATTCTTATAAGGTTCTTTCATAAGTTCGACTTTTTTTCTGATGTTTTATTTTTAACCGCCCCTTGTTTACAGCCAGAACCACAAAGTAAAGCTGGTACCAACAGCAAAACAGCGCCTAATCGCCACCACAATCTTTTCTCCATCCAACCATCTCCTTTCAATGTGAACACACGCATCATCCGATACCCCCTCGAAATAAAGCGTTTTCAACTACTTAATATTATTTTAACTTATTTGTTATTATATATAAACTAATACCTAACTTTTAATTAATCAAACAATCATAATATTTCTAATAACGTTGACATAACAAAAATACTACGCTAGACTTAGATAAAACGTGTTATAAACAAACCTCACAAGGAGACATCATGCGCACATTTGTAAACAAAGTAGCAGAAAAAGACTACTATGAACATCAGGCAAGCGAGAAGGAGTTTCTGGCTTGGTATGCCAAACAAGATAGACAAACCTATGAAACACCTAGCGTGACGGTTGATAACGTCATCTTTGCTTATAATCCAGTAACTAATCGGGTCAACCTCTTGTTAATCCAACGTAAGGCACATCCTGATTTACATCATTGGGCGTTACCTGGTGGTTTTCTAGATAAAACTGAAGATACAACGCAGGCTGCGATTCGTGAAGTCTATGAGGAAACCCATCTCCAGATTGCCCCAAAATTTGTGGACCAACTCAAAACAATTGCAACGCCTGGACGTGACCCCAGAGGCTGGGTGGTCACTGTTGCACATTTAGTATATCTACCTAACTTCCCACAAACTCAAGCAGGTGATGATGCTGCACGTGCACAGTGGTTTGATTTCACAATAGATCCTGAGACTCATCAGCTGCACATTACTGGTGTATCGGATCAGTTGCTCGCCTTTGATCATGCTGATATTCTCACAAAGGCTAGTCAAGTCATTCAGGAAAGTTTTGAATCCAAACCTAAATGGCTCAATCTACTGCCGCCAATTTTTAGCTGGCAAGCGGTCGAAACACTCGCTGAACAGCTTAGCGGACGAAAAATAAGTGAGCAAATCGCCCACTATCGTGAGATGTATATGATCCCAGTCGATACTGAAAAACACGATGATACTAATAAGCCACACGCATTTTTCAGATTAAAGTAACTTATGTAAACTCTTGATTTAGGCCATAAAATAAAACAAAAAAATACAGGATTTGGCGGATAGGCCAAAACCTGTATTTTTTTATATTAAGCTGATAATTAATTAATTTTATCAGAGACGTAGTCGACAACTTGACCTAAAGTCAAGATGTGTTCTGCATCTTCGTCAGAGATTTCGATACCAAATTCGTCTTCTAAAGCCAAGGTGAATTCCATCAAGCTAATCGAATCTGCGCCTAAATCTTCAACAATATTCGTTTCTAGCGTGACATGGTCTGCATCAAGTTCCAATGTCTCCACTAAATTTTCTTTTATCTTAGCAAAAAGATCTTCTTTACTCATCGCCATTTATTTGTCCTCCTGATAATGTTGCACTAATTTCCCAACCACGTCAGTTTCTAACATTTTATGCGTTTGTTTAAGTGTCGCAAAAATCGCGTCAGCATTCGAAGAGCCATGACTCTTGATGACTGGTGCTTTTAAGCCAAACAAGACGGCGCCGCCGGCTTTTTCGTAATCTAGCGCATCTTTTAAACTGTATAAAGATTTTTTCATCAGCAAGGCACCAAGTTTTGATGTCATACCGCCATCTTTAATAGACGTTTTCAGTAATTTCATCAAGCTCGATGCTGTCCCCTCAATTGATTTGAGAACAGCATTACCAGTGAAACCATCCACAACGACGACATCAGCCACACCGCTCATCAAATCACGCGCTTCGACATTACCGATAAAGTTCAGACTCTCATCAGCAGAAAGTAGCTCATAAGTCTCTTTTTGCAATGGTGCACCCTTACTGGCTTCAGAGCCGTTGTTTAAAAGCCCGATACGCGGAGACGTCACACCTCTGACATTTGAAGCGTAAAATGATCCTAGAATTGCAAAGTTATAGAGATGGTGTGCAGTATTCTCAGCATTCGCACCGAGGTCTAACATATCGAATCCTTTACCATCCAAAGTTGGTAAGGTTGATAGCAAACCAGGTCGATCAACTTGCTTGATCCGGCCAACTGTAAAGATACCACTCGCAAGTAAAGCACCTGTATTTCCTGCAGAAACAAGTGCATCTGCCTCACCGTTTTTAACCGCTGTCGCAGCTAAAACCATGCTTGCAGTTTTCTTACGACGAATCGCTTTAACTGGGGCAGCTTCACCAGAGTCAATCTTCTCAGTCGTGTGGACAATGGTAATGTTAGAATCATCGCTCAATAAGGGTCGAATCTTCGTTTCATCACCAAATAAAATAAACTCAGTGTCTGGAAACTCAGCTCTCGCCAATAGACACCCTTCGACAACAGATTTGGGTGCAAAATCTCCACCCATTGCGTCAATCGCTAATTTCTTTTTCATTCTAACAATATACCACATTTTAGTTTTTTTTTCAATTTTCTAACAAATGTGGTATGTTTCATAAATTAAAAAATTGTAGGCTAGCTATTTTAATTGCAAGTTTGTAACAAAATTTACAAGCGTAAACAAATCAATTATTCTTTTTTTTTATAAAATAGTATGGTAATTAAAAACATTTAGAAATTATGAGGTCTTACCATTGTCGAATACACTTGTTATTAAAGGGCATCCCCTTACATCTGAAACATCATTCTCACTCAAAGCGCTTGACCAATTCTTATCTACTTACAAAGCAGAAAACCCGTCTGATACAATTACTGTTCTTGATGTTTTCGCTGACAACGTACCTGAAATTGATGTTGACATTGCTTCAGCTTTCAACGCAATGGCTACCGGAACTGAATTCGGTAATCTCAGTGCTGAGCAACAAGCTAAAGTCGCTCGTTTTGGTGAGTTGACAGAGCAATTCCTCGCTGCTGACAAAGTTGTTATCGCTAACCCACTTTGGAACCTTAGCATGCCAACACGTCTTAAAGCATGGATTGATACAATCAACGTCGCTGGTAAAACTTTCAAATATACTGCTGAAGGCCCTGTCGGTCTTGCTGGCGGTAAAAAAGTCCTTCATATTCAAGCCAACGGCGGCGCATACGACGGAAACGATGCGTCTTCTCAATATCTCAACAGCATCTTAAACTTCATTGGTATTGATGACATTACCTCTGTTTATATTGAAGGTCATGCCTACGAGCCTGAACGCGCTAACGAAATTTTGGCTGATGCTTTGGCTAAAGTTACTAGCATTGCAAAAGAATTCTAATCACTAAAATAGATATAAATCAAAAAAATACGCCTCGTTTGTATTAAATCAATTCAAGCTGAGGGATATTTTTTTGATTTTATACCACAAGTTGTGGGTCATGCTGATGCTATTTTAAAATATAAGAGATAGACTCATATCAAACTTGAAATATAAGTTGCTGTTTCTAGCGGATTACTAATTGGGAAAAAATGACCATCAGTTAATTTTATAACTGGTTCATGATCTATAGGGAGTGCATAACTCTTATCTTGTGTGCCCCACAAAACGTCGTAAGCGCGATGTTCCGAGAGGGTGAGAGCCATGCCTTTTAATACTTTGTTTAACTCTAAGGTCGTATTTAATATTCTGGGCGAATTAAAACTCGCTTTGACGCGTTTTAAATACCTATCAGTTTTTGCTACGTTCGTCAAAAGAAGACCATTGTGATTAAAGTAGTGTGCTAATTGTTTATCTGATGCTTGTTTTAGCATTAGCTTACTCAACCAAGAATAAGGCTCTTTAACGATTTTTTTGAGAGGTGGTTGTAACAGGATGATCTTGTCACTTTCTACCAAATAATTTCGATTTGAGGCTTCCATTAATAAGGCTGCGCCAAAAGAATGACCGATAAAAACGGCACCCTCAGGCATTACCTTTTTGATCGATGCGATCAAATCCAGATAGGGTGTTAAGCTATCTCTTGATTTAACAAAAGGTGACCTTCCAAAACCTGGCAAATCAGGTATGATAATCTCTCTAGCCGTTTGTTTGTTTAAGGCTAAACCTAAGTCAAACAAATCGGTGCCATCACTAAATAGACCATGAACCAGCACAAGAGGTTTCCCTTTCCCATCTAAGCGGTAAACGGTAGCCCCCTGTAGACTTGTTCTAGTATAAGGAGCGATAAACTCATCACCATAAGTTAAACGAAAATCTATATCTGCAATCGCAAGAGGAACGTTGGAGGAAGATAGTTTGCTCACTAATTCAGGTTCAAAATCATTTTTAGTCAATTGATTATCAAATGTTCTATTCGTCAAAAAATTTAAACTACTTTTAGGAATCCCAGTGAGTTGACTTCCGCCAAAAGTCATCACAAATTTTAATAGACCAAACGGAACAGTCAAACGAGGTTTCTTGATATGCATACTTTCAGAAATTGTCGTCATTAAATCTGAAATATCAGGGTCTAAAGCTTTATCGGAAACAAGCGTATAGGTCATTTTTTCTTGTGTCTCGTTAAATATCGTTTGCACGATAAACTCTGCTATGATATTTTTATTAATTAAAGGCAGTCGATAGTCTTTGCCACCAGGTATAACTGGTAAAGAACCGCCTCTAATGATTTTTATAAATAAACCAAAACCGCCTAATTGTGCCGTATCCCCAGTCTGATCATCCCCAATAACTGTTGGGGGATTAATGACAGCTAAAGGGATATGATTTTTTTTAGCTTCTTGTCGCATATAAATATCTGATAAAAACTTCATCTGCTCATATGGCGGCGTTCCGATTAAAGCTGGATGAACTTCGTTAAAAACATCAGTATCTTCCCATACAGAAGCCTCATCATTAAATGGACTCATATAACCCGCGACATGGATTAATTTTTTTAGCCCCTTTTGTTCCTGAATCTCTTTTGCCAAATCCATGACATAGCGACTGCCTTCTAAGAAGGCTTTTTTAGCCAATGTTTCTGATAAGGTAATATCCATCGGTCCCCCACAATGAAGAATCAGATCACATTTCAAAGCGGTTGCTTTATCCGTCTCATCCAATCCAAGATTCGGTTGCGTTAAATCACCTGTCACTAACGCTATCTTCGAAGGCGCTAATGCTTTCAGAGATGCTGCTCTTGATTGATCTCTCACTAGCAAGGTTAAGGAAACATCCTCCAACGCGAGTTGTTTAACAACTTCTTTTCCAATAAATCCTGTTGCACCAATAATTAATATGTTCAATTCACCCCCTTTTAGAACTGACTATTTTCCAAATAAGCCATCACAGCTTGATCTTTGTGATGACCGATGATTTCGTCTGCTATCTCTTTGATTGGCTCACGTGCATTAGACATAGCAACCGCCCTGCCTGCATAGTTTAACATCTCTAAGTCGTTCAGATTATCGCCAAATGCGACAATTTCCGAGGGCGTGATGTTAAATTTTTCAGCGAGATGAGACAAGCCTGTGGCTTTGCTGATGCCTTCTGGCATAATATCAATCGATTCAAACCCTGTGGTGACTGCCCGAACCCCTGCCGCTTGTTGATTAACCCAAGCTTCACCTTCCAGCACCCGCTCAGCTGTAAAACTGACAGTAAGTTTGAGAATATCATCCACAACTTCCGAAAAATCAGAAACTGCTTGCACCTTTTCATAGTAAAAATTCGCTTTTTTCTTGTAATAGTCGCTTGTCGTCTCTAAAATATAAGACCCATTAGCTCCGCTCAATAAAACAGAATCATCCTGGATATAGTCAGACTTTCTGACGATATCTGAGATTTCTAAAACTTTATTAAAAGGCATTTTCTCTTCAAATAAAATATCATCACGATATTTGACGATGCCGCCATTTTCTGCCACAAAAATAATTCGGTCAGCAAAATCAGCAAACATCGCCTCCAAAGCCAAAAGTTGTCGGCCTGATGCCGCCACAAAATGAATATTAGCTTGTTCTAGTTTTGTTAACAGCGCATCAAAGCGTGTTTTATCATAGGCACCATTGCTATCTAAGAATGTCCCGTCCATATCTGTTGCGATGAGTTTAATTGTCATGGTTTTATTATAACAAAAAAAGCCGTATTCCTACGACTTTAAATAACAAGAGTTTAGTCAGCCCAAAGCGCTTTAACTTTTGCTTGGACTTCATCATTTTCAAGGAACTCATCATAAGTTTCACCGATTCGGTCAATCACACCGTTTTTAGAGATCACGATGATGTGGTTGGCAATGGTTTGGATGAATTCATGGTCATGACTGGCAAAGAGTAGACTACCTTTGTAGTTAGTCAAACCTTCATTGAGTGATGAAATTGATTCCAAGTCCAAGTGATTAGTTGGGTCATCTAAGACAAGGACGTTTGATTTCAAGAGCATGAGCTTGCTGAGCATTACACGAACTTTTTCACCACCGGATAGGACGTTAACAGACTTGTTAACTTCTTCACCAGAGAACAACATCCGACCTAGGAAACCACGAAGGAAAGTATTGTCGTCTTCTTCTTTGCTGGCAAACTGACGGAGCCAATCAAGGATTGTTTCGCCACCTGCAAAGTCGCGTGAATTGTCTTTTGGTAAGTAAGCTTGGCTTGTTGTCACGCCCCATTTCACCTCACCAGTGTACTCGATATCGCCCATGATGGCACGAATGAGTGCAGTTGTTTGGATATCATTTTGACCGATGAAGGCTGTTTTATCTCCTGGATTAAGGATAAAACTGATATTATCCAAAATGACTTCGCCATCAATTTTGACTGAAAGATTTTCAACTTTCAATAAGTCATTACCAATTTCGCGGTCAGGTTTGAAGTTGATAAAAGGATATTTACGAGAAGAAGGCACAATCTCGTCCAACTCGATTTTATCCAACATTTTTTTACGAGATGTGGCTTGCTTAGATTTAGACGCATTCGCAGAGAAACGCGCGATAAAGTCTTGCAATTCTTTGATTTTTTCTTCTGATTTACGGTTGGCATCACCTTGCAATTTAAGGGCAAGTTCTGATGATTCTTTCCAGAAATCATAGTTACCAACAAAGAGTTTGATCTTACCAAAGTCCAAATCGGCCATGTGCGTACATACTTTATTCAAGAAGTGACGGTCATGGGAGACAACGATGACTGTATTTTCGAAGTTAATCAAAAATTCTTCTAACCAGTTAATCGACTGGATGTCCAGACCATTGGTTGGCTCGTCAAGAAGGAGAACGTCTGGTTTCCCAAACAAGGCTTGCGCTAGGAGAACTTTGACTTTTTCACCATTGGTCAATTCTGACATGTTTTGCATGTGCAAAGCATCAGGAATTCCAAGGTTTTGCAACAATTGCGCTGCATCAGATTCTGCTTCCCAGCCACCAAGCTCAGCAAATTCACCTTCGAGTTCAGCTGAACGCATGCCGTCTTCATCTGTGAAGTCTTCCTTCATGTAGATGGCATCTTTTTCAACTTTAACGTCATAGAGGCGTTGATGTCCCATCAAAACAACGTCCAAAACAGGGATGTCTTCATAGTCAAAGTGATTCTGACGTAGAATACTCATCCGCTCATCTGGTCCCATTGACGTGTGGCCAGTGCTTGGCTCAATATCGCCTGCTAAAATTTTCAGGAAAGTTGATTTTCCTGCACCATTGGCCCCGATTAAACCGTAACAGTTGCCTGGTAAAAATTTAATGTTCACTTCATCAAACAGTTTACGGTCTGAAAACTGCAAACTAATATCGCTTACTTGTAGCATTTTTGTCCTCTTATCTTCAATTTACGTGTTATTTCTATTCTAGCATTTTTAGTAGGAAAATGATAGGCGCTGATTGGATTTTCGACTGAGATTATCAGGAAAGTCCTGTGCAAGGATCAAAATTGTCGACAAAATAAGCCTTGCCGTCCTGACACCTTGACATTCCCTTAGAATAATCGTAAAATAAAACCATTAGCAGAGTAAGTAACTTGGTCGATATGCGTACGTGTATCCGAATTTTCAGGGACTTGTCGGTCATTGCGAGACAAGAATTCAACCAAGTGAATGGCCTGCGAAAAGAACTGATGTTCAATCTGATTCAAAACGATAAGAATCACGGCCGTGCTCGATACCGCACAATCCCTTGTTTGAGGGAGCTAAGAGACGGAAAATGTTTTTTTCGTAATTTAAGGTGGCACCGCGTGTTAACGTCCTTGACAAATGATTTTGTCGAGGACTTTTTTGTTTATCAGATTTCCATCGCCTCAACTATATATACTAATCGAGTTTCGGCTCCTTGAGACTAGGAAAAAAGATAAAAGTCCGAACGAACTCCGTTCGCTTACGTCTTTTCCTATTTTTCATAACCTCAAAGCAGTCGCCTCAACATCTTACAGGAGAATTTATTCATATGAAACCCATTATCTTAACCGGAGACCGTCCAACAGGTAAGCTCCACATCGGCCACTATGTTGGCTCATTGAAAAATCGTGTGCTCTTGCAAAACGAAGACAAGTACCAACTCTTTGTCTTCCTAGCAGATCAACAAGCCCTGACTGACCATGCCAAAGAACCCGAAAAAATCATTCAGTCTGTTGGTGAAGTCGCGCTTGATTACCTAGCTGTTGGCCTTGATCCAGCGCAGTCAACAATTTTCATCCAGTCACAAATTCCTGAACTCGCTGAGCTGTCAATGTACTACATGAACCTCGTGTCGTTAGCGCGTCTCGAACGCAACCCGACTGTTAAAACAGAGATCGCCCAAAAAGGCTTTGGTGAGTCTATCCCAGCTGGCTTCCTCGTTTACCCTGTTTCTCAAGCAGCGGATATCACAGCTTTTAAGGCCAAACTCGTCCCTGTTGGCAATGACCAAAAACCAATGATCGAGCAAACACGCGAAATTGTCCGCAGCTTTAATCATGCCTACCAGACAGATGTCCTGGTTGAACCAGAAGGCCTCTACCCTGAAAATGAAAGTGCCGGTCGTTTGCCAGGTCTTGATGGCAATGCCAAGATGTCTAAATCCCTCAACAACGGCATTTTCATTTCTGACGATGCCGATACCGTTCAGAAAAAAGTCATGAGCATGTATACTGACCCTGACCACGTCCGCGTCGAAGATCCAGGTAAAATCGAAGGAAATATGGTCTTCCATTATCTCGATGTTTTTGGCACACCCGAAGATGCTGCAACCATTGCTGAGATGAAAGCGCAGTATCAAGCTGGTGGTCTCGGCGACGTGAAAACCAAACGCTACCTACTCGAGGTCTTAGACCGTGAATTTGCCCCGATTCGTGCCCGTCGCTTAGAATACGCCCAAGACATGGGGCAAGTCTATGAGATGCTCAAAAAAGGCTCTGAGAAAGCACAGGCTGTCGCAGCTCAGACTTTGGATGAAGTCAAGTCCGCTATGGGGATTAACTATTTCAAATAATGGAAAAAATCATGGCATTTGCCCAAAATAGACACGCACACCTGACAGATGGTCACGTTTTCGATCATATCTTTCGTGTCTATAAATTGGCTGAACACATTTTAGCAGACTATCCGCAGGCCAATCGTGACTTAGTTTTAACGGCTGCGCTTCTTCATGATACCTATGATGACAAATTATTTGAGGATGTTGTCGTAGCCAAGCAAGAAGTCGTTGATTTTCTCACAACGCTTGATCTGCCCTACATTGACCAAGTATTTGAGATCATAGATAATCTCTCCTTCTCAGCCAATCTTGATGGGACTGCGCAGGCACTTGACATCAATGGTCAAATTGTCCAAGATGCCGACCGTTTAGATGCCATTGGGGCTTTCGGAATCGTCCGAACCTTGCAATATGGCTTTAATCGCAAGCGTGAGCTTTATAATCCTGATAAGTTGCCACAGACTTTTACCTCTAAAGCAGCTTATCATGCCACTGAAGGCACAACGATTAATCATTTTTATGAAAAACTCTTTCAGATTTCTGAAAGCCTGCATACTGAAAAAGCCAAGCAACTCGCAGGGGCGCGTGATCACATCATGCGAGAGTTTGTCACCTCAATAGAAAAGGAGTGGGCAGATGTTTACGGGGATTAAAAAATGGTTTCACAGAAACCGTGATTACTTTAAGTCACGACGGGCTAGATTTCAAGCCAGCATCTATCATCTGCTCCATCAGGATCCTGTCGAAACGCAGATTTTCGCCCACCGTGGCAGTAAGTCCAATCGACCTGAAAACACCCTAGCAGCTTTTGCTGAAGCCATCAGGGTAGGTGCTGACGGCATCGAGCTTGATGTCCATTTAACCAAGGACGGTCAACTCGTTGTCATTCATGATGAGTCCATTGACCGCACCACAAATGGTACTGGACTCGTTCGTAACCTAACATTTTCAGAAATCCGCAACTATTCTGCGGGGGCTTGGTTTGATAAAGACTATGTAACTGAAAAAATTCCTTTATTGTCTGAGGTACTAGACTTACTGATCCAGATGCAGTTCACAGGCGTGCTCAATGTTGAAATCAAGACGGATAAATTTCAGTATGTTGGCATTGAAAAAATGACCAGTGACTTGCTCACCTCACAGCACTATCCTTTTTCTCATATCTACTGCTCCTTTAACCTCGAATCACTCCAACGCCTGTCTGAGCTTGAGCCAGGTGCAGATTTATGCCTCCTCATGTCGACCTCGGAACAGAAAATTAAGCTAGCTTTGCAGACGGATTATATCACCCACCTGCATCCTCGGTTGGACTGGTTACAAAAAAATTCAAATCACTTAAAACAACTCACCAAACCCTTGCGACCTTGGACTTTAAATAATGATGTTGACATGTACTTTGCCTTTAATCATCATTTAGCAGGCTTTATGACTGACTATCCAGCCCTCGCAGTTGAGATTAAAAAACGCTATAATCAAAAAAAATAAGCTAGATTCAGCTTATTTTTTTATTTATTTACCACCCAACATGTAAGCTATCACTTTTTCCATATCCGAATCAGATAGAGCGTAAACTTTATCTTGTTTCTTAAGGGCACCTCTAAAAACGTATGAAAAGAGGTATAATAGATTAAAAATAAGCTAACGAGGTATTGAAGATGAATTTATTTGGAGATAGCGACTATCTTGAAAAATTAAGTTTAAAAGTAG
>SKEM01001128.1_pt1 | contig 13026 bp, 14 predicted proteins | sample 4826731 | NCBI WGS metagenome assembly SKEM01 (sample SAMN11008809, study PRJNA524170) | human gut metagenome | biome: Human fecal sample; material: Feces; isolation source: fecal sample from pouch patient p37 | host: Homo sapiens | place: Israel: Tel-Aviv | collected 2015-07-27
GTATAAAGTGAAAAAATAACATATAAAACAATTGAAATCGGTTACTTAAGATAATATTCTATACTCGTAAACAAATAAAGATGTTGTTTAGGAGGAATTTATAATGGCATCACCAAAGAATATTAACGATGTAACTCCAGAAAATTACGCAATGAACAATTTCCCAGAATGGGGTCAATACCTCAACGAAGAAATTGCTGATTACAAGGTTCCTGCAGGAAGCTTCCGCTTATGGTGGACTGGCTGCATGGGCTTTTGGTTAAAGACTCATGAAGGTACCAACATCTTAGTTGATGTATGGAACGGTACTGGTAAGCACACCCACGGTAATGGCAAGATGCGGAAGGGTCACCAAATGATGCGGATGGCCGGTGTTGAAGCTCAACAACCAAACTTACGGAACCGTCCTTACGTCATTGACCCATTTGCTTTTAAGGATGTCGATGCACTCTGTGTTACTCACACTCACCACGACCACTTGGATATTTACACTGCAGCATGTGTTAACAAGAACTGTCCAAACGCTAAGTTCATCGGCCCACAAGGCGTTGTTGATGAATGGATCGAATGGGGAATTCCTGCTGAAAAGACCATCGTTGTTAAGCCAGGTGACGAAGTCAAGGTTGGCGCTGTAAACATCAAGGCCCTTGAATCATTTGACCGGACTGAATTAGTTACTGAAGATGATCCAAACGTTACCTTAGCAGGTCACATGCCACAAGAAATGGCCAAAGTTGCGGTTAACTACTTATTTGAAACTTCTGGTGGTAACCTCTACGACGCTGGTGACTCTCACATGTCCAACACCTTCACTAAGCACGGTAACGAAAACAAGATTGACGTTGCCCTTTGTGCTTACGGTGAAAACCCACGGGGCATCACTGATAAGCTGGATGACTCTCAAGTATTACGGATGTCTGAAGACTTGAAGACCAAGGTCGTTATTCCAATGCACTGGGATATCTGGTCAAACTTCTTTGCTGATCCAAAGGATATTATCAAGCTTTGGGAACTTAAGAAGTACCGTCTCCACTATGACTTCAAGCCTTACATCCTTCAAGTTGGTGGTGGCTTCAGCTTCCCACAAAACAAGGATGACTTTGAATACATGTACGACCGTGGTTTCCACGACGCATTCAAGAACAAGCCAGACCTGCCATTCCCAGAATTACTTTAATTCACTTGCGAGATCAGGTCGGAAGGAAAGTTGAATGAAAAACATTAGTTAGCCCACGATCGGGTGGGCATGGGAGGATTTTAAATAATGTTACGTTACTTTTTAGAAAATGGACTAGTTAATATTACTGACAAGCATCCTGATAATTGGGAAGATGCAATTCGAATCAGCGGAGAAGTTATGAAGGATAATCATTTGGTGACTGACCAATACATCGATCAAGTGATTTCTGATGTTAAGGAATATGGTCCTTACATTGTGATTGTTCCTGGCGTTGCAATGCCACACTCCTCAGCTGAAAACAGCGGTGTCTTAGGAACCGGGATTGGTTTCACAATTATGCCAGAAAAGGTTTCTTTTGAAGATGGTAACCCAGAAAAGGATGCCAAGTTATTCTTTATGCTTGCTGCTAAGGATCACGATACCCACGTTAAAAACATTGCAAACTTATCTGACATGTTAATGGAAGACGACATGGTTGATGACCTGCTGAAGATCAAGACCATGGATGATTATCGTGACGTAATGAAGAAGCACAATATGTAGGATTGTCGAAAAAGGTGAAGAAAAATGAATGCTGTATTTAATGTCTTTATGACAATCTGGGAATACTTTGCCAAAAACATTCTAGAACAACCAGCCTTCATGATTGGGTTTATTGTTCTGATTGGTTACCTTCTGGAAAAGAAGAAATGGTATGAAGTACTTTCTGGGTTCTTAAAAGCCACAATTGGTTACTTTATTTTAACGGTTGGTTCAAGCGGACTGGTTACTTCATTCCGGCCAATCTTGGTTGGTTTGAAGTCACGGTTCCATCTCTCGGCCATGGTTACGGACCCATACTTTGGGCAAAACGCAGTTACTGTTGGGATCATGAAGCGGTTTGGCCGTTCGTTCGCTGACACAATGTTATTGCTATTGTTTGCTTATATTATGAACATTTTGTTAGTTCGTTTCCAAAAGTACACGAAGCTACGGGCTGTCTTTACTACTGGTAACGTTCAAGTTCAACAAGCAGCGACTGCTTTCTGGCTCTTTCTCTTCTGTTTCCCACAAATGGGACGGATTCCGTTGCTAATCGTGATGAGTATTGTCCTCGGTCTTTACTGGGCCGTTGGTTCTAACTTAACCGTTGGTATTACTCAAGAATTAACTGATGGTGCCGGGTTTGGGATTGCCCACCAACAAATGTTTGGGATTTTCATCTTTGCCAAATGGGCTGAATGGATGGAAAAGCGTGCTAAAGCAAAGGGTAAGACTGAATCTAAGCGTCTGGAAGATATCGAACTTCCTGGTTGGTTATCAATGTTCAACGATAACATGGTTTCCACCGCGATTCTGATGATCATCTTCTTCGGGATTATCTTGATTATCCTTGGCCCATCTTACTTAATCAAAGCCGGATTTATGAAGGCTGGTCAAAGTTTTGTCTTCTATATTATTCAAACTTCATTAATGTTTGCCGTTTACCTTGCAATTTTGCAATTAGGGGTTCGGACATTCGTTAACGAATTAACTGAATCATTCACAGGGATTTCTGATCGTTGGCTACCAGGTTCCGTTCCTGGGATCGATGTTGCCGCAACTTTAGGGTTTGGTTCACCAAACGCCGCCACAATTGGTTTCATGTTCGGTGCATTAGGTCAATTCCTGATGATTATCTTACTGATTGTCTTCAAGTCACCAACGATTGTCATCGCCGGATTTATTCCACTGTTCTTTGATAACGCGGCAATTGGTGTCTTTGCCAACAACCGTGGTGGTTACAAGTACGCTATGATTGCACCGTTCATCTGTGGTGTTATCCAGGTTGCCGGTTCTGCCTTTATCGCAACTTGGGTTGGCATGGCAACATACGGTGGTTACCTGGGAATGTTCGACTGGGCAACGTTATGGCCAGCATTTACGGTTGTCATGAAGTACTTAGGCTACATTGGTATCGCTGTTGTCATCATCATCTTTGTTCTGATTCCACAATTGGAATACCGTCACGACCCAAAGGGTTACTTCTTAATCGTTAAGGATTACGACGCTTGGAAGAAGATGCATGAAGACGAAGCGGATGCTGCTAAATAATTAATAAATTAGGTCTGTAAATTTAGGAGGAAACATCATGAAAATTTTAAGTGCATGTGCAAATGGTTCAGGAACTAGTTTAATGCTTTCACGGACTGCCACTAAGGCAATGAAGGACTTGGGCTTTAACGTTACCACTTCTGATCACACTTCAGTTTCTGAAGCAAAAGGGACTGCCCGTAACTATGACGTAGTCTTCACTTCATTACCATTCGTTAAGATGTTTGACGAAGCTGAGAAGCGTGGTGCCATTGTAATTGGTGTTAAGAACGTTATGTCCAAGCAAGAAGTTGAAGATGCCGTTAAGAACAACGAGAAGCTTCAAGCAAAGTTAAACAAGTAATCTAAAGGGGTAAATAAAATGACTAAACCAATGTTACAAGTCGCTTTGGACACTGATACTACTGCCCAAGCGTTGAATGTGGCCCGGCAAGTTAGTGATGTCGTTGATGTTGTCGAAGCCGGCACCCTCTTGATCTACCAAGAAGGTATGGACGCCGTTAGTGATCTTCGGGCAATTGCACCAGACAAGATCGTGCTTGCGGATGCCAAGTGTGCCGACGCTGGTGGCCACATCGGTAAAGTTGCGAAGGAACATGGTGCTGACTGGTTAACTTGTATCAACGCAGCCACCGTTCCAACCATGGCGAACGCCCAAAAAGAAATTGAAGTCCAAGTTGAATTATATGAAGGCTGGGACAACAAGGAACGGGCACAAGAATGGCTAGACAACGGTATCGACCAAGTAGTTTACCACCAAAGCAGGGACGCTAAGTTTGCTGGTCAAACTTGGGGTGAAAAGGATCTGAACTCCGTTAAGAGCTTGATCGACATGGGCTTCAAAGTTTCTGTTACCGGTGGTGTTAAGCCAGAAGTTCTGAAGTTATTTAAGGGTCTTCCAGTTTACTGCTTCATCGCTGGCCGTGCGATCCACGGCGCTGATGATCCACATGCCGCAGCACTGGAGTTCAAGAACGAAATTGACCGTATTTGGGGTTAATTACAAACTGCCTCAGTCAAAATAATCTCTTTTTTTGCAAAGCAATGGCGGGCTGTAATTGGTTCGTCATTGCTTTTTTAGTAGGAAGGAATCGTTGTTATGACAGAAAATGCATTGGGTATTTATGAAAAGGCCCTTCCACAGGACCTGACGTGGAAAGAAAAATTTGAATTAGTCCATCAATTAGGCTTTAACTTTTTGGAATTTTCCATTGACGAAAGCGATGAACGTTTAGCGCGGCTGGATTGGACAAAGGCACAACGGGCAGAATTTCGTGATGCGATGTGGGCAACTAATAGTCGGATCAACACAATGATGTTATCCGGCCACCGTCGTTACCCATTGGGTTCCAAAGACCCGAAGATTCGGCAAAAGTCTCTAGAAATGATGGCAAAGGCCATTGATTTGGCAGTTGATTTAGGAATCCATAACATCCAAATGGCTGGCTACGATGTCTACTATGAAGACAAAACGATGATGTCACGTGAACTATATGTAGAGAATCTCGCTAAGTGTGTTCATATGGCCGCTAAAAAGATGGTTATGCTGTCGATCGAAACGATGGACGACCCATTCTTGAATTCGATCGAAAAAATTGTGGAATTGAAGAGCCAAATTCATAGCCCGTGGCTGCAAGCCTATCCAGATTTGGGAAACCTTAGTGCCTGGCCAGAAAACTATGTCCCGGTGGACTTTGAAAAACACATTGATAATGTCGATGCAGTCCATCTGAAAGATACCAAAGCAGTTACACCAACCTTCAAGGGTCAATTTAAAAACGTCCCGTTTGGTGATGGCTGTGTTGACTTTGCGGGATTGCTCAAGGAACTAGTTCGTCTTGACTACAACGGTAGTTACACGATCGAAATGTGGACTGGTGACAATGGTGATCAAGATCCAATTGATGAAGTTAAAGAAGCAAAGAGCTATTTTGATGATCTCTTTAATGAAGTTGGCATTCACCAAGAACCCGTTCAAAAATAATTAATAATAAGGAGAAAAACAATGCTCGAAGAATTAAAACAAGAAGTTTATGAAGCCAACATGCAACTTCCTAAGTTGGGGTTGGTTACCTTTACTTGGGGAAACGTTTCTGGAATTGACCGTGAAAAGGGCCTTTACGTTATTAAACCTTCTGGAGTTCCCTACGAAGATTTAAAACCTGAAGACATGGTAGTGGTCAACCTAAAGGGCGAAGTTGTGGAAGGGGACTACAATCCATCTTCTGATACGCCAACCCATACTTACCTCTATAATCACTTCCCAAAGATTGGCGGAATTGTGCACACTCACTCCCCATGGGCAGTCTCCTTTGCTGCAGCACGGATGGATGTTCCAGCAATGAACACGACTCACGCCGACACCTTCTACACTGATGTCCCAGCTGCGGATGCCTTAACTAAGCAGGAAATCGAAGAAGACTACGAAGGCAATACCGGTAAGGTAATTGTGCGTTCCTTTAAGGAACGGGGCTTAGACTATGAAGCCACTCCAGCGGCTTTAGTGATGCAACATGGTCCCTTTGCCTGGGGCCCAACGCCAGATAAGGCGGTTTACAATGCCAAAGTGCTCGAAGTAGTGGCGGAAGAAGACTACCACGCCATGCAATTAACACATGAAGATCTTCACCTGCCACAATATTTACTGGATAAGCATTACTACCGCAAACACGGTGCCAATGCTTACTATGGTCAAAACAATGCCCATTCTAAAGATCATGCAAAGCATGCCACAGATTAATTAAGTAAGGAGAGAAGCGGTGGCTTCTTTTCTTTTTAAAAATTTTGAAAGCGTTTATCAATTAATATAGCAAAGTTGATGAAAACGATTTATAATTTAAACATGTGATTTAAATCATGAATGAAAAGGGGAAAGAACATGTCAAAAGACGTTAAAGGAATCGCCGCTAGTGACGGAATTGGGATTGCACCAGCCTACTTACTAGTGGATCCAGATTTGTCATACGATAAGGATAAAAAAATTAGTGATGCGGATGCAGAGTACGCTCGTGTAGAAACGGCATTTAATGATTCAATTGCTGAATTGCAAAAGATTAAGGAAAACGCTAAGGGTCGCTTGGGTGATGAAGAACTAGAAGTTTTCGATGCCCATATTGCTATTCTTTCAGATCCAGAAATGCTGGGGCAAATTAAGGATGACATCAACAATAACAAGACGAGTGCTGAAGCCGCCGTTGATAAAGTAACGACGAACTTTGCTGACATGTTAGCAGCAATGACTGATAACAAGTACATGCAAGAACGGGCAGCGGACGTTAAAGACGTTGCTAAGCGGGCGATGAGTCACTTGCTTGGTAAGCAATTACCAAACATTGCCGGAATCGACAAGCCTGTAGTGATTGTTGCCAAGGAAATCACACCTTCTGATACTTCACAGATGGACGCAAAGTTTGTTAAAGGAATTGTGACCGACTTAGGTGGTCGGACGAGCCATGCTGCTATCATGTCACGGACCTTACGGATTCCAGCCGTTGTTGGTGCCGAAGATATCACAACAAATGCTAAGAATGGTCAAAATGTGATTGTTGATGGTCTGCATGGGGACATCATTGTTGACCCATCAGATGATCAAGTTAAAGACTACCAAGCTAAGGCAGAAGCCTTTGAAAAGGAACGTGCTGAATGGGCTAAGTTAGTTGATGCACCTTCTGTTTCCAAGGATGACAAGCATTTTGAAATTGCCGCCAACATTGGAACACCTGATGATGTGGAAGATGCGATGAAGCAAGGTGCTGATGGTGTCGGTTTATTCCGTTCAGAATTCCTCTACATGGGGTCTGATCACCTCCCAACTGAAGATGAACAATTTGAAGCCTACAAGAAAGCCATTGTTGGCATGAAGGGTAAGCCGGTAGTTGTTCGGACTCTTGATATTGGTGGAGATAAGCCACTTGACTACTTACCACTACCAGATGAAATGAACCCATTCTTGGGTTACCGGGCAATTCGGATTTGCTTGGATCGTCCTGAAATCTTTAAGACCCAATTACGGGCTTTGATTCGGGCTTCTGAATTTGGTCCATTATCCATTATGTTCCCAATGATCGGGACATTAGCAGAATTACGGGCTGCTAAGCGAATCTTTGAAGAATGTAAGACTGAATTACAAAAGGATCACCGTGGCCTTGGTGACGACGTAAAGATCGGGATGATGATCGAAGTACCATTGGCTGCAATTAACGCTGACAAGATGGCGGAAGAAGTTGACTTCTTCAGTATCGGAACTAACGACTTGATTCAATACAACTTTGCGGCTGATCGTGGTAACGATGCTGTTTCATACCTTTACCAACCATTGAATCCAGCATTCCTTGGTTTGATTAACCATGTTATTGCGGCTGCACACCGTCATGGTACAAAGGCTGCCATGTGTGGTGAAATGGCTGGTGACGAATTGGCATTACCATTGTTAATGGGAATGGGCTTGGATGAATACTCAATGTCAGCATCATCTATTTTACGGACCCGTTCAATGATGAAGAATCTTGATACCAAGGACTGTGCAAAGTTAGTTGAAAAGGCAATGGACCTTGATACGAACGAAGAAGTTGCCGACTTGGTCAAGAAAGAATTGAACTTAGCTGATTAATGGTTAATCTGTTAGAAAAGGACGACGTTTTCGCGTCGTCCTTTTTTGATGGTGGATGATTATTACACCACAAAACTGTTCATTCAAGCTAGTTAACGGATATATAAAAAGTGCGCGATCTCATCAATGAATTCGATGAAATAACGCACTTTGATTATTTATGCTGGCGGGCAACGATGACATCACACTTAGCCATCCGAACGACATAGCCAGTTGTGGACCCGAGAAGTAAGCGTTCGATTCGTGATGTTCCCGTACCGCCCATTACGATCAGGTCATTATGGTGGTCACGAATGAAGTCGCGGGAGATGACCAACTTGGGATTACCAAAACGGATGTGGATCGCTACAGATTTAACACCAGCATCTTTAGCTTGCTGTTCTAAATCGCGTAAACGTTTTTCGATAATTTGCACAAGTTCGTGGGTTTTACCATCGCTCATATCAGTTAAAGTAGCAAAACCTTCGGTAACTTGATTAATTTGGGCAACGTTAAGAATATCAAGGTGGGCATCGTTATTTAAAGCAGCTTGGATTGCACGCTTCATTACTAGTGGAGTTTCTTTTGAACCATCCACTGGAACTAAAATTTTTTGGTAGGTTCCATTTGCCATAATCGTAAAATCCCTTTCTATCTTTTCATCTATGATACCATGAAATAGGGATAAATTGAGCTTTTCGTCAACAGATAGTAAAATGAAAGGGATCAATTGAGAGGGATTAATGTATGAATAAACAGAAGAATGTTTCGCGGATCATTGCCATAACCATAGTGACGATGGTTATGGCGATGATAATTGAGTTTGTGATGTTCAATCAGCATCAGATTGACTGGATGTCTGGTGGGGCGCTGACGACATTAGTGACCATGATAATTATCATGATTGTCGTCGTGCTTTTAGCGGTAGCGGACTGGCACTTTTCTAACTATGCTACGATTGCTGCCATGATGTACTACGGCATTATTAGTCTTGGTGGCCTGCTTCAAGTGCAAAACAAGACGTCCATCACTGGGTTACTAGTGCAGTTAATTGCCATTATTGGAATTATTCTATGTGTATATGGGATCGTTTTAGGAGTTCGACAACGAGAACTGTTCATGGAAAAGAAGTATCGGAAACAACGGGGGACCAAATAAATGGAATTTACGTATGAAGATTATTTAACACAATTGACTAGTGACCATGTGCAGACGACCAATGTTGCGACAACGGCCGCCAAGGTTCAACAAGCAACCGTCATCAAAAAAGGCCTGCAATTCATTGAAGATCAGTTGGCGAGTGGTTATCTATGTGGCTATGAATGGACCGTTAAAATGCCAGTTGGTGATGACCTAAGTGTTCGTTTAGAAACTAACCTGATCAACATTCCAATGAAAGAAGCTGAACGCCTAGATCCTAAGTTATTAGATCGGGATCCGGAGTATCCGGTGAATGTATACATGGTTGCGGAAGGGGATCAGCTGAATAAATCTGGATTGCGGATTGATGAACTAGCCGGCGGTGCTGATTTTGAAAATAACGCTGCACTAGTCACGAAGTTTCAAGAGTGGGTTGCGGATCAATTGGCAACGGCAACCGAGAATCGACAGGCGGATGACGAAGCTTGATGTGAATTCGATAAAATGCTAAAATAAATTTGCGATGAGTCGAGAGGTCTGGTAGCAACCCAAATGGCTACCATTAGACATTTCGAGTGGGGCACATTAACCTGCCGGATTGCAGGGTGCCTGGTAATGATGAAAGTGGACGTTCATCATTACCTGAGATCATATCAATACACAAAGCCGCGACTACTTCATTGAGGTAGTCGCGGCTTTTTTAGTCGATAAATTGATAATACATGGAATCGGGATTTTGGGTTTCTTGAATAGACCCTCCATATAGTTTTAGAGCTTTTTAGATGTTTTGACAATAAAAAAGTAGCTGCCCAATAACAACTACTTTGCCAAATAAATTTGTTCATCAATTAAATCGAAGGTCTTTAAATACTGATTGACCTTTTTTAAAGCGTCAGGTTGTGATAAATGAGCATTTCGCCAAAAGGTTGGTGAATTGGTGGCGCCATTTTTTTCACCCACGACCAATAACTGTAGGTCAGGGTAATCTTGCCGAATTAATTGGAGTAATTGCCAATCTTGCTCGCCCTTGTCGGGTGCCCAAGACATCACAACGTACTTAACTTGGTTGCCGTATTTTTGAACGGCGGCTAGTGCATCTAATGGTTCGATCTGGGTCACTGGATGGCGACCAGTTTCGTTTTCCTTGACCCAGGCCTGGCTATCGGTAGTGTAGATTTCCTGGTGGGGATTAGAGTTTCGTAAGCCCTTCGATAAATAGCCATTACCGGCCATTACTTCTAGAATTGGGGCCCCAGCTAAATAATGACTTAAGGCGTTGGTGAATGACGAATTGGTGTATGACCACATTCCATAAGTTTCTTCGAGGTAGTCACGGTAATTTCGTAAGAGACGATCAAGCTTAGGAAGTGCAGTGGTATATTTTTCCCATACTTTGTCGCCTTGCGGATCACCTTGGGGATATTTGGCATTCACTTCTTTAAAAATGGTATCTTGAATGTCATCCGGCAAAAGCATTTTTGGGAGCGGCTGGGGTAGCAGTCCAGAACGAAGTAATCGGTCATTGAGTAGGGCATTATTAATCAGAAATTTGATGCTGGAAAAGTCATTAAATAGTTCACCATAATGCTTCAATTCTTGAATATATGAGGATTGATGGGCAGCAGTGGCGACTTTACGGTACTGCTTTTTTAATTTTTTCAGTTTCTTTGGATTCATAATGGCCCTTCTTAATTAAAATGCAAATTTAATTCTTCTTGTTTACTGTAGAATTTGTCGGTATCTTGACGGTGATTGCGTCCTGTGAGGTAACCATCAATTAACTGGAAAATTTCATAACGGTCTTCACTTGATAATTTTGTGTGGTTGAAAGTGAGACTTTTACTGGAGAAAAACAGTTTTGCCAGATCGTAATCGTCATGGTCTTCTTTTCCAGTTAAGTAATCCAGGCTAACGTCAAAGAATTCGGCTAATTTTTTGGCCTCGATGTAGGAAGGTGTACGAATACCGCGCTCCCAATTGCCAATTTGTGAAGCAGTATTTGGCCGTTCGTCTGGTCCAAGGTGCTGATTCAGTGCTGCTGCTAACTGTTTTAATGTGATTTTTTGTCCACGGCGTAATGCCCGTAGTCTTTCTGGAAACATAGCTACTCCCCCTTTTGAGAACTAATTCTATTTTAACATTGAACCACGGAGCGTGGAAAACGCGTGGTGCATTTTTTGTCAGAATGCGCTAAAATTAACGCTATTATTGAGATAGGGGAAGAATTCATGGCTAAAAAGAAGAATAAGCAACGGCATTTATGGCGGTGGCTAACAGCTATTATTGGGACTTTGCTGATTATTTGGTTAGCGGCCGGTGGATACTTTTTCAAAGTCGGCATGGTACCGGGACATAAGTCATTTATCAGCAGCAATCACCAAACGCTGCGCCGTTCTGATCCACTGTATCGGCAAAAGAAATGGTTTCATGATGTAAAAAAGCAACGATGGGTAATGAAGTCCGCTAGTAAAAACTACCGGTTAGTCGCGGATTATATTCCTGCAGCTCAGCCGTCGAAGAAAAGTGTTTTAATTTGTCATGGCTTTATGAATAATAAGGAAACGATGGGTGCTTATGCGGCGATGTTTCATCAAATGGGCTATAATGTCTTGCTCCCGGATGCACGGGCGCATGGAGAGAGCGAAGGTCGCTACATTGGTTATGGCTGGCCAGAACGTTATGATGAGCGTAAATGGATTAACCGGCTAATTCAAAAGAATGGTCAGAATAGCCAAATTGTGATGTTTGGGGTTAGCATGGGTGGTGCCACCACGATGATGACGAGCGGAATTAAATTACCCCATCAGGTAAAAGCCTTTGTCGAAGATTGTGGTTACACCAGTCTAGCGGCGGAACTTGATCATGAAGCTCAACAGCTGTATCATTTACCGCCAGTGGTTGCTAAACCAGCAGAAGCATCGCTGAGTATCGTTAACCGGATTGCGAATGGATTCTATACAAGTGAAGCCAGTTCGGTGGCTTCATTGCATCATAATAAACGACCAATGTTATTCATCCATGGGGCCAAGGATACGTTTGTGCCTACGGAAATGGTTTATACTAATTATCGAGCAACCCGGGGGCCGAAGGAGTTATGGGTAGTGCCGAAAGCTGCGCACGCCAAATCTTTTCAAACGACCCCTCGGCAGTACCAACGGCATGTGCAACAATTTTTGAATTGTTACGTTCATTAAGCGAAGTGGAGGATCACAATGGTCACAATTAAGGAAATCGCGCAACGTGCAGGATATTCTTCCGCCACGGTGTCCCGTCTATTAAACTCAGATCCGCGACTAGTAATTTCGGATCAGGCGCGGGAAAAGATTTTGGCAGTGGCGGATGTATTAGGATACTGGGACGAGCATGAACGACCATTAGGCAATAAAGAGATCGCGATTCTATTTCGAATTACCAAGCAAGATCAGGAGAATGATGTCTATTTTGCCACCCTGCAGGAACATCTGCAGCAGGCGTTAGCAAAACGTCAATTAAGGACGAAGACCTTTTCTGATACGGAGAAATTGATTAATCAAGCTCGCCGTTACGAAGGCTTTATTTGTGTTGGTGCGAACCACATGACGACTGATGATCTTGATCGTCTTCATCAGGTATTACCCCTTGGGGTCATCGTCGATACGAATCCAGCGCCAGATTATTTTGATTCTGTCCAACCTAACTTAGCGTTAACGGTGCGGAAAGCATTTGAAGAAATGATTCATCAAGGATTTGAAAAAATTGGTTTTATTGGTGGTCAGGGAATGCAAATTGGGGATAAACCGCTAATGGCCGATTCACGAACCGCTGCTTTCAAAATTGTGGCTGAAGAATATGGAATGGCAGATGTCCCAATTTTTTCTAGTGGCCGTTTTACCATTGAAAATGGTCAACGGATGGGAGAAGAAATTATCGAACGGTATGGTCGGATCGGTCTACCAGATGGTTTTATCTGTGCGTCGGATACGATTGCAGTTGGGGTACTGCAAGCTTTTAACCATGCAGGCGTGATTGTTCCGCGGGATACGTCTTTAATCAGTATTAATAATCG
>SKEM01001131.1_pt1 | contig 13009 bp, 12 predicted proteins | sample 4826731 | NCBI WGS metagenome assembly SKEM01 (sample SAMN11008809, study PRJNA524170) | human gut metagenome | biome: Human fecal sample; material: Feces; isolation source: fecal sample from pouch patient p37 | host: Homo sapiens | place: Israel: Tel-Aviv | collected 2015-07-27
GTATTGAGCTACCATACTCCAGATGAACTATTTGAAAGAAGATTAGATTCAATATACAGAATTTAATTTTCAAAAGTGTTCAATTTGAAATTGCAATTTTCGAAAAAGAATAAATGAACTTTTAGAGAATAAAGATGAAAATAAATAAAATAAATTGTTATAAATTAGCTATATATTTAATTATAATTTTGAACATAGGGGTTTTAAATATAAATAGTAATAAGACCTTTACATGGTTTTATTTTTCTATAGCTGTTACTTTTTTGACATTTTTTATATATTTGATAAGTCAACATAAGTATAAAACAACTAATTGGTACAATTTTTTCATTGTCTCTGTTTTTGCCGTATATGGATTTCAATTGATTAGATTGAAACAGCAATTTATGCCACTGTTGAATGTTGGAGATACAATTAAAAGATATGATTGCATACTCTTTTTGCTGTTAGTTTATCCTATTCAAGAAATATTAAAAAAAGATCCTAATGGAAAATTTCTTAGCACTATAAATTATTTAGGAATTATAAATTTATTAATTAGATCAATTGTTTGGGGTATGTATAATTTTAAAGGAATAAATATTGCTCCTGGATATTTTTCTGGAGAAGGAGGAACAGCGTGGACTAGAGAATTAGGATCCTTAGTATTATCAAGAATGGCAGGAAGTTTTTTGGATCCGTATCTTTTGGTGTTCTCTTTAATTTTGATTTTTTATGGAAGTTTAAAAAAAGAAAAAATAGCTGGATTTATAGAATTACTTTTTTTATTTAGCTATCAAATATTTATAAGCCAAGGTAGAGTTCAAGTATTATTAAGCATAATACTGATATTATTTATGTTTCTTTTAAAAAGTAGAGTATCGAATAGAAAGGTAATTCAATATTCAATACTAATTTTATTAATATTCATTATTTTTGTATTTGGATATCATAATATTCTTGCTTTCTTTCAAACCTTTTCATCGAATAATTTAAATTATGGCGGCTCTACTTTAGCACGTATGAATGGATTTAATTATTTCTTCCAGGAATGGAAAAATAATATTTGGATAGGTATGGGTTTTTTACCAGATCAAATTAAATTATCATATGATACATATTATTTAGCAGATTATGGTACTTATATCAATATTTTTGAATATGGTCTATTGGGAGGGCTGATTCTTGTAATTCCGTTAATTTATGGAATATCAGAAGCAATAAGTAATATAAAATTAAAAGTTCAGGAAAACAAAATAATTTTATTACAAATAGGATTAACATTTTATATAGTTTTAGGTAGTCCCTTATATAATTATTATTGGATGGATAATATTACATTATTAGTTTTATATTTTGGATTAACATTATTTAGTATAAATAGTAAAAAAAATGAACAAAATTAAAGTAATGACTGTTTTTGGCACGCGCCCAGAAGCAATTAAAATGGCACCGCTTGTTTTGAAATTAAAAAAAGACGATCGCTTCGAAGAAGTGACCGTGGTTAGTGCACAACATAGAGAAATGCTTGATCAAGTGCTTGAGATTTTTAAGATCAAGCCTGATTATGACTTCAATATCATGCATAAGAATCAAACTTTAGAAGAAATTACTTCTAAGGTGATGATTGATTTGTCTAAAGTAATTAAGGAAGAAAAGCCGGACATCGTTTTAGTTCACGGTGATACGACAACAAGTTTTGCGGCTGCCCTTGCGACCTTTTATCAACAGACTACTTTGGGCCACGTTGAAGCAGGACTTAGAACTTGGAATAAGTACTCGCCATATCCTGAAGAAATGAACCGCCAAATGACTGACGATTTGACCGACTTGTATTTTGCGCCAACCGAATTGTCCAAGAGTAATTTGCTTAAGGAAAATCATAAGGCAGACAATATTTTCGTAACGGGTAATACTGCAATCGATGCTTTGGAACAAACCGTGCAAAAGGATTACCATCACGCAGTAATGGATGACATTACGCCAGGCAATAAAGTGATTTTGGTTACCATGCACCGACGTGAAAATCAGGGTGAACCAATGCGCCGCGTCTTCAAAGTGATGCGTCAAGTAATCGATTCACATCCTGATGTGGAAATTATTTATCCAGTACACTTGTCGCCAAGAGTGCAACAAGTAGCTAACGAAGTATTAGGCGGCGATCCGCGCATTCACTTGATTGAACCGCTTGATGTTGTTGACTTCCATAACTTGGCTAAACGCAGTTACTTTATCATGACTGATTCAGGCGGCGTACAAGAAGAAGCGCCTAGTCTTGGTAAGCCAGTGCTTGTATTGCGTGACACAACTGAACGTCCAGAAGGTGTGAAAGCTGGTACTTTGAAGCTGGTTGGGACTGAAGTAGATAAAGTAAGAGAAAGTATGCTTGAACTTCTTGAAAATAAAGAAGCATATGACAAGATGGCTAACGCCAAGAATCCATATGGCGATGGACATGCTAGTGATCGAATCATGGATGATATCGCATATTACTTTTCAGATAAAACAGGTTCTAGACCTAAAGACTTTGAATAAAAATATAGCTACCCTTTTAGGAGATAAGATGAAAGATAATGCAGATGTAGATATAATTATACCTATCTATAATGTTTCTAAATATTTAAAAAAATGTTTGGATAGTATTATTCAACAATCTTTTTCAAATTATAATGTGTTGTTGATAGATGACGGCTCAACAGATGATTCTAAAGTGATTTGTAAAGAATTTTCAAAAAAAGATAAGAGATTCAAGTATTTTTTTAAGAATAATGGTGGATTATCTGATGCAAGGAATTATGGTTTATCCCATGCTACTAGTGAGTATGTTGTCTTTATCGATGGAGACGATTTTGTTGATAAAGATTATATAAAAGACTTATATACAGCTGTTGTTTCAACAAATTCTCAGGTTGCTGTTTGTGGTCATAGACAAGTATCTGAAGATGGAAAGAATATTTCTTCTATTTATCTTCCTAAGAATAAAACTATAATTTCTGGGAGGAGTCTAATCTATTTAAACATGTTAGATAAAAAGCAGTCCTTGGGTGCTGCTTGGAATAAAATTTATAAAAGATCACTATTTGATACCACAAAATTTGAAAAGGGACGTTATTTTGAAGATACGTTAATATTAATTCCATTATTCTGGAATATTGATAGAGTATGCTTGGTAAATAAGATTTTATATAATTATGTGCAAAGAAATAATAGTATCATGCACTCGAATTTTTCTAAAAAGAAATGGAAGGATTATATTCAGTTATATATTGATCAGATATCTTTTTTATCTAAGCATAGTGCTAAAATGACCGATATAATAATAAAAAATTATCTAAATTGGATCTTTCATAATTATTATAAAATAGATAAATATCGAGATTTACAGTTGTTTTTGCAAGAGCAATTTAGATTGTATGCTAATAGAATTACTCTTAGTGATTTCAAAACACGTGTAAAAATTTTTATAGGAAAGATCAGTTTAGATTTAACTATACCTTGGTTTAAATTGAAAAATATTGATTGATAAAAATGAAGAAGAAATCGATTGGGATTAATGCAGTACTTAATGGCTTTCGTAGTGTACTTAATATTCTATTCCCCATAATTACTTTCCCGTATGTTTCTCGTGTTTTGTTAGTAAAGGGAATAGGTATATATAATTTTTCAAGTTCTATAGTAAGCTATTTTCTGTTGATTGCTGGTTTGGGGATAAGTACATATGCTGTTAGAGAAGGTGCCAAGCTAAGAGAAAATCGAAGTAAGATAACACAATTTGCTAGTCAAGTTTTTACCATAAATGTTTGGTCAACAGTTTTAGCATATTTGTTACTTTTTATATGTTTGATTATTTTTTCTAAACTACATAGTTATCTTTCGTGTATTTTGATATTTAGTTTACAAATATTTTTTACTACTCTGGGTACTGAATGGATATATCAAATATATGAAGACTACAGCTACATTACTATAAGAAGTATTGTTTTTCAGATCTTATCTCTAATCTTATTATTTATTTTTGTTCGTAGTCCACAAGATTATTTAAAATATACTGCAATTACTGTTTTTTCTACGGTTGGATCTAATGTTTTAAATTTTATTCATGCACGCCAATATTGTCATATTCACTTAGTTTGGAGATTTAATTGGAAAGTACATCTTGGTCCAATTATTATTTTGTTTTTTGCTAATGTAGCTAATATGATTTACGTTAATTCCGATATTACTTTATTAGGATTGATGAAGAATAACTACGTAGTTGGTATATATAGTGTCTCATCTAAAGTTTATCAAATTGTAAAAACTTTAATCTCAGCGATATTAATTGTTACAGTACCTCGATTAGCTATGTTGTTTGGTAAGCACAGAATAAAAGAGTACGAAAATATATTATCTAAGTTAAGCAATGTATTAGTTCTTTTAGCATTGCCAGCATCTACTGGGCTGTTTATGCTTGCTCGAGAAATAGTTTTAATTATTTCAGGTCCAAAATATTTACGTTCAATTAATTCATTACAAATTTTATGTTTTGCATATATTTTTTCTATCTTAGCATGGATTTTATCCGATTGTGTTTTAATTCCCGCAAAGAGAGAAAAATATGTCTTAAGAAGTATGAGTGCCAGTGCTATTCTAAATATCGTGCTTAATATAATATTAATTCCATTTTGGAATGAAAATGCTGCAGCATTTTCAACAGTATTAGCAGAAATGTGTATGCTTATAGTTAATTATCATTATGCTAAAGATTTGGTTAAGGATGTATTTGTATCGAAAACTTTATTACATACATTTATTTCCTCAATTATTGGGTGTATTGGAATTATCTTAGTTTGCATATTATGTGATATTGGCTTTCAATCTTTGATTATAAAAACTATTTTTTCAGTTGTGCTTTCAGTAGTTATGTATGGAGCCATTTTAGTATTGTTAAAAAACAAGTTTGCAATTTCTATGTTAAATAGAGCCAAAATGATTTTAAAAGATAAGTTATAGATAATATTGAAAAAGATTCCAGTTATACGATTGGAATCTTTTTTATGCTTTTATATTGATATGAAATACGTAATATTTATTGATATAATTTAGATGCTTATTAAAGCTTAGCTTCAGCGATTTCTAATTGAGGTTACTGGAGCTATTTTTGTGATATGGATATCTCAGAGGAAAAATATAATGAAAAAAATTAATTTTAGCATTAAGTTCAGTTGCAGCTATGCTTCTTACATTTGTAGCAATCAATTCAACAACTAATTTTGCTAGTAATGTTCAAGCAAGTAGCATAAGTTTTCCTAAGAGTATGCGTGGTCATTGGAAATCCAAGCCAACATATACTGATGGAAAGAAGCATATTAACAAATGGATGGCAATTCCAGCAATGGATATGAGAGTAACTGCTAAAAAGGCTACTTGGCATTTTGTTGGATATCTTCCTAAGGGAATGGGATACAACCATAAGAGATATGTGTTAAGAATGTCGAATTCTAATGGCATATTGAAAGGCCACGGCCCATATGGTCAAGATAATTCCTTCGTAAAAAGAGGCAAGAAATTGATTCTCTTCTATCAACATGGTGGAATGATTATGTTTAATAGGGTTAAGTAAGAAGAGTAATGAGACGAGACTCAAGAGTTGTCTAACTTTTGAGTCTTATTTTATTTGGTAATATATTAGATATGTACAATAAAAACTAATAAAGGATACCTCATAATGCCCCAATACTACACAAGTGGCGAGTTTGCGAAGAAGGCGCATGTTTCGATTCGCACAATTCGCTATTATGATCAGAAAAATTTATTAAAGCCAGCAACGCACACTAAAGGTGGTGCACGGCTATATACAGACCAAGATTTTGCCAAGTTACAACAGATTCTACTATTAAAGTATCTTGGTTTTTCACTCAGCGATATTCGTGAAATGACGATTGGATCAGGGGATAAGCAATTACTCCGCAGTTCACTCCAGATTCAAAAGCGTCTTGCCGAAGAACGACTCGAAGAGATGAAGAATGTGGTGAATGCCATCGATTCAACTAGTCAAGCACTAGATCGCAATGATCAAGTTGATTGGTCGAAGATGCTTAACTTAATTCATTTAACTTCAATGAATCAATCGCTCAGTATGCAATATAAGAACGCTACGAATATTTCTGCCCGCATTCGTTTGCACCGTGATTATTCTGTTAATAAGGAAGGCTGGTTCCCATGGCTATTTAGTAACTTACACCTTAAGTCGGGGATGAAGGTGCTTGAACTTGGTGCAGGGAATGGTGCGTTATGGTCACAGAATATTGATAAGGTGCCAGCTGGTGTGAATATTATTCTTTCAGATATCTCAGAAGGGATGTTAGCTGATGCCAAGAATGAGATTGGGAATAAGCCTGAATTCCAATATGCTGTAATTGATGCACAGAAGATACCATTCGCTGACAATACCTTTGATTTAGTAATTGCTAATCACATGCTGTTTTACTGTGATGATATTTCTAAGGCATTATCGGAAATCCATCGCGTACTCAAGCCTGGTGCATCCCTCGTATGCAGCACATACTCCAAGCGCCACATGCGTGAGATCACCGATCTAGTCCAGAATTTCAATTCCAACATCGTTTTATCATCCACCAATTTGTACGAACGCTTTGGCCTAGATAACGGCAAGCAGATTTTGAGTAGATTCTTCATCAATGTCGCCTGCAAGAAGTACCACGATGCCATCGAGATCTCCGAAGCAACACCGATTATTTCATACATTCTTTCTTGCCACGGCAACCAGAATGAGATCTTGCTCAACCACTATCAAGAATTCAAACAATATGTTGAACAAAAGGTTAGTGGCGGCTTTAGTATCACCAAAGATGCTGGCTTTTTTACTGCTAGAAAATAATTGAACTGCTGATTATGTATTATGAGATCCTAATTTTTACTAATTTGGGCGTTTGTAAATTTCAAGGTATAATTATTAGAGCCGATAATGATTCTAATAGGGAAATATAGATACAGATTAGAGTATAAGACTTTTTATAATGAATTGGTGCATATCACAAATATGCAGAAATGTCAATTCTTTTCTTTTTCTTTTTAAATAAGAAAAAGATTAGCTGTAAATGTTGATATAACGGCATCCCTTTCTTTTTTCTTTCTTTTACTTTTATGGTGAATTTATGGATTTTATTAATTTTGTTAAAGATGTAGGTACTCTTGAATTTACAATTCCAAAAGAAGGCTTGCATTTGGAATTCAAAACAGCAAGTTGGAAATTACCTCAAAATATATGGGAAACAGTAAGCTCATTTTCTAATACAGATGGTGGCCTTATTGTATTAGGTGTAGATGAACCCCAATCACATCATTATAAGATTGTAGGCGTTGATCAACCTGATGATGTAATAAAAGAATTGTTTAATAGCAATAACAATCCGAATGTAATCAATAAGCCTGTAATTCAAGATTCTGATGTTAAAGTTACTAAGTTTAATGGCAAAACATTAATTCAAATAAAGATATATCCAGCCCAATTTTCTGATAAGCCAATTACTTTTAAGGATAAGACTTATATGAGAACCGATGATGGTGATCGTTTAGCAACACATGATCAACTAAAGTATTTATATGCTGAAAGCCAAGATCAAGTTGACACTAGATTGCTTGAAAACTTTGATTGGGATAGTGATTTGAATCTAGAAGATATTAATGACTATCGTAAAAAGTTAGAAAAAGTAGAAGATGCGGATAGTATATCAAAGTCAGATTATGAACTTTTAACAGATATTGGGGTATTGAGACGTGATAGACGTTCTTCAAGTAAAGAACGTAAATTAACAGAAGGTGGGTTGCTATTTTTTGGCAAGTTTATGTCAATAATGGATAGATTCCCTAGGTTTCAATTAGACTATACAAGGTATGCTAAAGACGGCGATACCGATTGGGTTGATCGTGTTTCAGCAGGGGACATGAATTATCCAGAAATGAATATTTATTCATTTTATAATATAGTTTTGCCTAAGATCACTTCTAATATTAATGACAAATATGTTCAAGATGAGGATTTGACAAGAGGAAGCTATGTTGCCGATTTAAGATCTGCTGCAAAGGAAGCGCTGGTTAATTGCTTGATGCACGCTTATTACGATGGAACAATAGCAATTCAAATTGAAGATCGTCCAAGTTATTGGGAATTTACTAATCCAGGTGATATGAGAGTTAGCAGAGAATCATTTTTGCGTGGTCAAAAGTCAGAAGTAAGAAATTCAGAAATTGCTACTTTATTTAGAAGGATCGGTATTTCAGAAAAGAGAGCTAGTGGAGGACCTAGAATTTTAAGAGCTGCTAGCAGAAATCATTTGATGGAACCAGAAATCGAAATTGATGCAACTAATAAAATCACTAAGATAAGAATTTGGAAAATAGATATACGAACCAAAATTGATGATGAGATGGTTTTGGATCCAACTGAAAAATTTATTATTGATTATGCTATTCAAAAATCTGAATTTAGTTTCTCCCAGATGTTTAAGGATATGAATGATAAATTTGGAAGCAACAGTACTGTAAGAAAAAGACTAAATCATCTAATAGATGAAAAGATTTTAATTTCAGAAGGAAATGGCAAGTCTACAGTATATAAGCTAGAAAAGACTAGTGAACAAGAACAAGTAGATAAAATAATGAAATTGAAAAATATGGAAGAAAAACTGTAATGAATGGAAATTAAACCAAGCAAAAAGTCTCAACACTACTAAAGAGTAATGAGAGACTTTTTAACGTGTGATAAAGCAGCCATTGCTAAAGAGCAACTGTTTTTATCTTATCGTTTATTCTAGTTGGTTGAGTATAAATGTTAAATTTTGAGGGATGCAGATATTTTTCTAATTTAATTAAATCTGTTCCATAATAATAGTTACTGGGAGAAAAGCTCCTTTATTAAATTTGTGCGGGACAGTGGTCCCTAGACACCCATTTTTTAATGAGTGTTTTTTCTTTTTACTCTTGAAAGTGACGTGACGTAAGGTTGTACAATCTAGATGAATCAAAGTATTAAGTCGGAGGAATTATATGAAAGTTATCGTTACTGGAGGAGCCGGTTTTATCGGTTCTAACTTCATCTTCTATATGATGAAGAAGCATCCTGATTATGACATTATTTGTTTGGATAGTTTAACTTACGCAGGTAACTTATCTACCTTGAAGAGCGTAATGGACGACCCTCACTTCAAGTTCGTTAAGTTAGACATCCGCGATCGCGGTGGTGTTTACAAGTTATTCGAAGAAGAAAAGCCAGATGTAGTCGTTAACTTCGCTGCAGAAAGCCATGTTGACCGTTCAATCGAAAATCCAGAAATTTTCCTTGAAACCAACATTATTGGTACTTCAGTCTTGATGGATGCATGTCGCAAGTACGGCATCAAACGTTTCCACCAAGTATCAACTGACGAAGTTTACGGTGATTTGCCACTCGATCGTCCAGATCTCTTCTTCCACGAAGACACACCACTTCACACTTCAAGCCCATACTCATCAAGTAAGGCTAGTGCTGACTTGTTAGTTGGTGCATACGGCAGAACCTATGGTTTGCCAGTAACTATTTCACGTTGTTCTAACAACTATGGACCATATCAATTCCCAGAAAAATTGATTCCATTGATGATCCAAAGAGCTTTGAACAACGAAAAGCTTCCAGTTTATGGTGACGGCGAAAACGTCCGTGACTGGCTCTACGTTGAAGATCACTGCAAGGCTATCGATTTAATTTTGGAAAAGGGTAAGCCAGGCGAAATTTACAACATCGGTGGTCACAACGAAATGCACAACATCGATATCGTTAAGCTCATCTGTGATTACTTGGATAAGCCATACTCCTTGATTGAACACGTTACTGACCGTAAGGGTCACGACCGTCGTTACGCCATCGATCCAGATAAGATTCACAAGGAACTTGGCTGGTTACCAGAAACCATGTTCAAAGATGGTATCAAGAAGACCATTCAATGGTACCTCGACAACAAAGAATGGTGGGAAAACATCATCTCTGGCGACTACCAAAACTACTACGAAGAAATGTATGGTAACAGAAAGGTTTTAGACAAGAACTAAACATGAAGGGCATTATTTTAGCGGGTGGTTCAGGCACTCGTCTTTATCCATTAACTTTAGTAACCAGTAAGCAGTTATTGCCTGTCTATGACAAACCGATGATTTATTATCCTTTATCAACTCTCATGCTTGCAGGGATTAAGGATATTTTGATCATTTCTACACCAGCTGATACTCCTCGTTTCAAGGAATTACTTGGTGATGGTTCACAATTTGGCGTTAAGTTGTCCTACAAAGTTCAACCTACTCCAGATGGCTTGGCTCAAGCATTTACTTTAGGTAAAGACTTCATTAATGGCGAACCTTGTGCCATGATTTTAGGCGACAATATCTTTTACGGCAATGGATTTACTAAGTTGCTTAAGGATGCAACTGCTGATGCACAAAAAGGCAAGGCAACCGTCTTTGGTTATTATGTTAATGATCCAGAACGTTTTGGCGTGGTTGACTTTGATAAGGATGGCAAGGCGGTTTCAATTGAGGAAAAACCAGAACATCCTAAGAGCAATTATGCAGTAACTGGACTTTACTTCTACCCAGCTGGCGTTAGCGAAAAGGCTGCTCAAGTTAAGCCAAGTGCTCGTGGTGAAGTAGAAATCACCAGCTTGAATGAGATGTACTTAAATGAAGATAACTTGAACGTTCAACTTCTTGGTCGTGGTTATGCTTGGCTTGATACTGGTACAATGCAAAGCTTGGTAGATGCAAGTAACTTCGTTAAGATGACTGAAGAACGTCAAAGTGTAGCAATTTCAGCTCCTGAAGAAATTGCATATATCCACAAGTGGATTGATAAGGATCAATTGCTTGAAGCTGCAAAGCACTATGGCAAGAGTCCATATGGAAAACACTTGAAGTCAGTTGCAGAAGGTAAATTACGTTATTAATTTTTAATAAGGGAGAAAAATAATGGGACAAATTAAAGTTGAAAAGAATGTCGGTGGAATCGAAGGTTTAGCAGTTATTACACCAACTGTTCATGGGGATGACCGTGGTTACTTCATGGAAACTTTTAACCAAAGAGACATGATGGATGCGGGATTTAGTATTAACTTTGTTCAAGACAACCAATCAAGTTCAACTAAGGGTGTTCTTCGTGGTTTACACTTCCAAAAGCATTACCCACAAGTTAAGTTAGTTCGTGCTGTACGTGGTAGCGTATTTGACGTGGCCGTTGACCTTAGAAGTGAATCAAAGACTTACGGCAAGTGGTACGGTGTTGAATTAACTGCAGAAAACAAGAAACAATTCTTGATTCCACAAGGTTTTGCACATGGCTTTCTTGTATTGAGTGATGTTGCTGAATTCTGCTACAAGGTTAACGACTTCTGGCACCCAAACGATGAAGGTGGTATGGCTTGGAACGATCCTGAAATTGGTATTAAGTGGCCACACGTTAAGGGCGATTACCCAGGTAGCGCTAGTGCTGAAGGCTACACTTTAGATGATGGCACTAAGTTGAACTTGGCAGAACGTGACCAAGAATGGAAAGGTTTGAAAGATACCTTTAAGTTTTAATTAGTGAGGTAGTTTAATGAAAGTTTTTGTAACTGGAGTTAATGGTCAACTGGGCCATGACGTGATGAATGAATTGGCTAAGCGCGGTTACGAGGGCGTTGGTTCAGACCTTGCTCCTGAATACAGTAGCGTTGAAGACGGCAGTGCTGTTACCAAGATGCCATACGTTTCTTTAGACATCACCGATGCAGATGCAGTTGACAAGGTAATCACTGAAGTAAATCCAGATGTGATTGTTCATTGTGCTGCTTGGACTGCTGTTGATATGGCTGAAGATGATGACAAGGTTGAAGCTGTCCGGATGGTTAACGTTGGCGGTACGCAAAACATTGCTAATGTTGCCAAGAAGTTAGACGTACCAATGGTTTACCTTTCAACCGATTATGTATTTGACGGTCAAGGCACCAAGCCATGGGAACCTGACTTCAAGGGTTACAAGCCATTGAACGTTTATGGTGAAACAAAGTTAGGCGGCGAAAAGGCTGTTGCCGATACTTTGGACAAATACTTTATCGTGCGTATCGCTTGGGTATTCGGTGTTAACGGTCATAACTTTATCAAGACTATGCTCAAGGTTGGTTCTAACCACGATGAAGTTAAGGTTGTTGATGATCAAATCGGTACGCCCACTTACACCTTTGACTTAGCTCGCTTGCTCGTCGACATGATCGAAACTGACAAGTACGGTTATTACCACGCAACCAATTCTGAATTACCAGCAACCGAAAGCGGTTATGATGAAAATGGCACTAAGACCGGCTACATTTCTTGGTACGACTTTACCAAGGAAATCTACCGTCAAGCTGGTTACGACACCAAGGTAACGCCAGTTACCACTGCCGAATATGGTTTGTCCAAAGCAGTTCGTCCATTTAACTCACGTCTTGATAAGAGCAAGCTGGTGAAGAATGGTTTTAAGCCATTGCCGGTGTGGACCGATGCGGTTCACCGCTATTTAGAGATCTTGAAGAAGCAAGGTTTCTTTGATGAATTGAATAAGTAAGATTTTAAGGAAGCATCCCTTTTGGGGTGCTTTTTTGATTCTTGGGTAAAAATGACATTAAAACGATTTATTACAACATAGGAGGAGTACATGACAAAGCTATATGCACATGATGGTGGCGGAGATTCTTTTTATGTGAATAAGAAAGAAGTTACCACGCACTTGGATTTGATACATTACTTGTTAAGTAGACAGTAAAATCGCATAAAGCTTTTATTCCTTAGTTGATTGATAATCAGCTGAGGATTTTTTCTACGTAAAGTCAAGCATAATAAGAAGTTTGGCTTCATTTTTTGTTTAAATTTCAACTTAAACATCTTTTAGTGTCGATTTATTTTTTTAGTTAGACACGACAAATAAGCCCAGATCCATATCTGATTTTTGGGCTTAGCGTTATAATGTACTTGATCAATTAATTACGAC
>SKEM01001132.1_pt1 | contig 13009 bp, 9 predicted proteins | sample 4826731 | NCBI WGS metagenome assembly SKEM01 (sample SAMN11008809, study PRJNA524170) | human gut metagenome | biome: Human fecal sample; material: Feces; isolation source: fecal sample from pouch patient p37 | host: Homo sapiens | place: Israel: Tel-Aviv | collected 2015-07-27
CCCCGACACGCCAGCCAGACTCAACCCCCCGCTACACCCCGGATCGCGAAGAGCCGGATATGCTGGTGATGGTGTGATTGTCGACACCCCGATGAGACTCAGGGCGGATGCTCGGAGGCACGGTTTTCGGGGCGCCGCGGCGATGATGTCGTTGCTGCTGGTCGACGCGCGTGTTGCTAGGGACTGCCGCTAGGGCGTGGCTATGAACATACGCATTGCAGCGACAGGCGTCACCGGGTGCATGGAGGCCGCCGGGGACAGACCATGAACTCGCCTCAGGCCACGCAGTTGATGCGCAGCTCCGACTGCATTGACGACGGCAGCCGCTTCGGAACGCGATACACCGGACGGGGTGAGGACGTCTCGTCGGAGCTGCGGCTGCACGGGCTGGATGCCTGTGCCGAAACCTTGGCCGTCACGCTGGAGGACCTGACCCATCCGCTGTTTGGAACCATGGCGCACTGGGTGGCGTGGAACATCCCCGCGGGAGAACTGATTCCCGAGGCCATCCCGCTGGGTCGAGTCAGTCCCGGCACCGAGATAGTCCAGGGGATCGCCTAGGGCCTGCACCGGTACCGCGGACCGAAGCCTCCACGCGGCACCACCCACACTTACCGCTTCACCGTACATGTACTGGACGACCTCCTCTGGCTCTCAGGCAGGAACCGCCTGGCCGGACTGAAGCGGGCCGTCGCCGGGCACGTCCTCCAGCAGGCCGAGCTGGTCGGCACCTTCGAGTGACCAACGCCTGCTCTCAACCGCGCGCTGTTCTGATGTCCAGATCCGGGACAAACGAGCTTGAGGCACTTACAGGTGGCCTCCAGATCGTTGGAGTCACGCGGTTTCACGACTTGCCGTCAGCGGCGTCTGCGGCGTTTGTCCCGAATTTGGACAACTCTCATTAGGATGCCTGCATGAGTACTGCCGTTGCCGTTGTCGGCGCCGCTGGGCGCATGGGATCCACCGTCTGCCAGGCCGTCGAGGACGCCGAGGGCCTCGAGCTCGTCGCGCGTCTCGACACCGGTGACGAGATCACCTCGGAGACCTTGAACGGCGCCGAGGTCGCGGTCGACTTCACCGTCCCCGACGTCACCGAGGCGCACGTCCACGCCCTCGTCGTCGGCACCACCGGCTGGAGCGAGGAGTCCTACGGGCGCGTGCGCGAGCACCTCGCTCGCCCCGAGGCCGCCGGTCGGAGCGTCCTCATCGCCCCGAACTTCGCCCTCTCCGCGGTCCTCGTCATGTCTTTCGCGGCGAAGGCGGCCCGCTACTTCGAGTCCGCCGAGGTCATCGAGCTCCACCACCCGAACAAGGTCGACGCCCCCTCGGGCACCGCCGTCGCCACGGCCCAGGGCATCGCCGCCGCCCGCGCCGCGGCCGGCCTCGGCCCGGTCCCGGACGCGACGCGGTCCGACCCCGACGGCGCCCGCGGCGCCGCCGTCGACGGCATCCACGTCCACGCGGTCCGCCTGCGCGGCCTCACCGCCCACGAGGAGGTCGTCCTCGGCAACGAGGGCGAGCAGCTCACCATCCGCACGGACTCCTTCGACCGCGCCAGCTTCATGCCGGGCGTCGTCCTCGCGGTGCGCGAGGTCTCCGGCCGGGGAGGCCTCACGATCGGCCTCGACAAGCTCCTCGACCTCTGAGGCGCGCCGGCTCCTCCACTGAGTTCGGTCAGTCCGCGCGCTGAGTTCGGTCGGCGGTCGTCCGCGCACGGCACTCGTGCGTCGCTCGGGCATGACCGAACTGAGCTCGCGGCGCCGTGCGACCGAGCTCGCGGTAGGTGGGCCCGGGCGGTCAGAGGGCCGCGGCCCAGCAGTCCTCGGTGACGCCCTGCCCGACGGGGAGCTCGCGGTACGACTCGGTGCGCTCCAGGCCGCAGGCCGTGAGCAGCCCGGCGACCGACCCGTCGCCGCGCACCGCCCACTGCAGGAGGACCCGTGCCCCGTCCTGCTTGGCGTAGTCCGTCGCCGCGGCCAGCAGCCGGGAGCCGTGCCCCTCGCGCTGGTGCTCAGGGAGGACGCCGAGCGCGGTGATCTCCGCGGCAGGCTCCGGCTCGCGCACGGAGGCGGGCGCGTCAGCCGCCTCCTTCTCGTCGACGGCGCCCTGCGTGGGCGCGAGGGCGACGATGCCGACGACCTCGTCCCCGAGCGTCGCGACGAGGACGTGGTGACGGCTGCTGGGCGGCTCGACGACGGCGCCCTCCCAGCCGGCGGCGAGGACGGGCGCGGAGATCATCGCGGTCACGCCGGCCGGCAGCGGGGCGCCGCCGTGCGCGGCGGCGTGGGCCGCGCCGAGGGAGGCGCGCATCGCGGAGGCGTGAACCGTCCCGATCGCCTCGAGGTCCCCAGACGTCGCCTCGCGGACGAAGCCACCGGCCTCGACCGGGTGCGAGTGCCCGCCTCGAGCGGCGGCGGCCAGGCCGGAGGAGAAGTCCGAGTCGAAGACGCTCGGGGCCTCGGGGTCGTGGTGGCCGGCGTGCGGACCGGCGGGGCCGTGGGCGTGCTCGGGGGAGGAGCCGGTGCTCTCGGGAGTCGTCATGGCCGCGAGCCTATCGTCCGGCGCCGGGGCACCGGACGGAGGCCGCGCAGCTGGTGCGAGTGCGTCGTCCGCGCGCGTCCAGGGCGTCGACGCCGGCGTCGGCCGCGGCCTCGTCCCGGGGCCAACGTCCAGCCAGCGGCGACTGCGGGCGCTCCGGCGGCGCCGTCGCTACCCTGTCGTCATGAGCTCACTCCCGGGCAGGTCCTTCGGAAGCGTCGGCGTCGCCATGGTCACGCCCTTCACCCCGGAGGGCGAGATCGACGTCGAGGCCGCCCAGTCCCTCGCCGTCACCCTCGTTGAGGACGGCGCGGACATGATCCTGCTCGCCGGCACCACCGGCGAGGCCCCGACCACGCACCTGCCCGAGAAGCAGACCCTGCTGCGCGAGGTCAAGGACGCCCTCGCCGGGCGCGCCATGCTCGTGGCGGGCGCCGGCTCCAACGACACCGCCCACGCCGTGCGCGTCGGCGTCGGCTCCGAGGCCGCGGGCGCCGAGGGCCTCCTCATCAACGCCCCGTACTACAACCGCCCCAGCCAGGAGGGCGTCTACCGGCACATCATGGCCGTCGTCGAGGCCACCGACCTGCCGGTCATCATCTACGACATCCCCGGCCGCACCGGCGTGCGCATCACCGACGAGACCCTCGCCCGCCTCGCCGAGCACGAGCGCGTCCTCGCGGTCAAGGACGCCACGGGCGACGTCGAGCAGGGCTTCCAGCGCATGGAGGCCACCGGGCTCGAGTACTACTCCGGCGACGACGGCCTCAACTTCGCCTGGCTCGCCCACGGCGCCTCCGGCGTCATCAGCGTCGTCGCCCACGCGGACGCCCACTCCTGGCGCGAGATGGTCCAGGAGGTCGACGAGGGCGACCTCGCCGGCGCCCGCGCCGTCGCGCAGCGTATGCGCCCCCTGACCCGCGCCATCCTGGGCGGTGGCCAGGGCGCCGTCATGGCGAAGGAGGCGCTCCTGCTCCAGGGGCGCATCCCCTCGGCCGAGCTGCGGCTCCCGCTCGTGCGCGCGAACGAGGCCGAGGTCGGCGAGCTGCGCCGCGTCCTCGACGCCGCCGGCCTCCTCTGAGCACGAGGGAACGACGCGCCGTCGCGGCCCCCTCGCCCAGGTCGGAGCCAGAGGCGGACGTCCTCGGCAGGGGAAGACTCCGTCGGCGCCACAGTTCGCCGAGTGCGTCGTCCTCCGCGGGGGACCGGCGCCCCTCGCTCAGTCGCGAGCGGTGACGAGGTCGCGGACCTCGCGGCGCGACACCTTCCCGATGACGGAGCGCGGCAGCGCGTCGATGACCTCGAGGCGCCGCGGCAGCGCGTAGTGGGGGAGCGTCCGCTCCGCGAGGGCCCGCACGGACTCCAGGGTCACGGAGCCCTGCGTCGCCCCCGGCTCGAGAACCACGGCGGCGACGACGGTCTCCCCGTTCGCGCCCCCGTCCACGCCGACGACGGCGACGTCCGCGACGCCCTCGTGCCCGCGGATCGCGTCCTCCACCTGCGAGGGGTAGACGTTGAAGCCGCCGGTAAGGATGAGCTCGCGCTTGCGGTCCGCCATCCAGAGGAAGGAGTCCTCGCGGCGCACGACGTCCCCGGTGCGCAGCCAGCCGCCCGGCAGCATCGAGGCGGCGGTGGCCTCCTCGTCCCCCCAGTAGCCGGCGAAGACCTGCGGGCCGCGCACGAGCAGCTCGCCGGGCTCGCCGTCGGGCACCTCGACCTCGGGGTCCGGTTGCTCGGCGTCCGGGTCGATGATGCGCACGTCGGTCGAGGGGAAGGGCAGGCCGAGGGCGCCGAGGCGCCGGTCGGTGCTCATGGGCGTGCCGGCGACGATGGGGCTCGTCTCGGTCATGCCGTAGCCCTCGATGAACAGGCCGCCGGTCGCCGCCTCCCAGCGGGCCCCGACCTCGGGCGGCATGGGGGACGCGCCGCAGACGACGTAGCGCAGGGAGGACAGGTCGGTGTGCTGCTTCTCCGCGGCGGCGAGGATCCGCTCGAACATGACGGGCACGCCCACGAAGAAGGTGAGCGGGCGCCGCGCCTGGGCCCGCAGGACCTCGGGCACGTCGAGCGTCGGCATCATGACCTGGCTCGCGGCCTTCTGGACGGCGCAGAACAGGTTGAAGGTGAGGCCGAAGGCGTGGAAGAAGGGCAGGAGGCACAGGAAGGACTCCCCGCCCTCGTGGAGCATCGGCACCCAGGCGATGGCCTGGTTCGCGTTCGCCCGCAGGTTGCGGTGGGTGAGCATCGCGGCCTTGGGCGTCCCGGTCGTGCCGCCGGTGTGGAGGAGGACGGCGACGGCGGCGCCGGCGGGGTAGGGCCAGGAGCCGGGGATCCGCTCGGCGCGGGCGACCGCGCGGTCCCAGGAGCGCACGCCGGCGGGCAGGGACTCGGCGCGCATGGAGGAGCGCGTGGCCCGGGCCCGCTCCACGGGCAGGCGCAGGGCGGCGCGGAGCCTGGCGGGCAGCGCCGCCGACATGTCGACGGAGAAGACGGTGCGGCCGGCGAGAGGGTCGACGGCATCGGCCTCGGGACCGGTGCCGCCCGCGGCGCGAGAGCGCGGGTCGAGGACGAGCTCGACGCCCTTCTCCCAGGCGACGACGACGTCGGCGCCGTGGTTCTCGAGCTGGGCGCGGATCTCCTCCGCGGGGGCGAGGGGGTTGTGCTCGGCGACGATCGCGCCGATGCGCAGCGCCCCGTACATGAGGGCGACGTGCTGGGGGCAGTTCGGCAGGAGGACGGCGACGCGGTCCCCGCGGTGCACGCCGGCGTCGCGCAGCACCTGGGCGGCGCGCTCGGAGGCGGCGAGGAGCTCGGCGTAGGTCGTCGTCGCGCCGAGGAAGTCGATGGCGACGCGCTCGGGGTAGAAGGCGGCGGCGGTCTCGAGGAGCTCGGAGAGCGGGCCCTCGGGGACCTCGATCGTCGCCGGGATGCCGGGCTGGTAGTGCGGGCGCTGGTACTGGGCGGCGTCGTCGCGGGTGGTGGTCACCGGGTGGGCTCCTCGTGGGCGCGGTGGGGCGGCTGGGTGTGTGGTCGTGGCGGTGCGCCGCGGGGTGGCACGGCGTGCGCCGTCGGCCGGTCGGTGCACGGTCGGGACGCGCGCCACGCCGACGGCGACGGGCCGTGGCGCGGGGCCGGGCGGTCAGCCCTCGGCGCCGGGCGGTCAGCCCTCGGTGCCGGATGCGGCGTCGTCGGGCTCGGTGCCCGGGGCGGCGTCGTCGGTCGCCGGGGCGGCCTCGCTGGAGCCCGTGGCCCCCTGGCCGGCGATCTCGCCCGCCCGGCCGAGGCGGCCGACGAGGGCCGTCGCGGCGCTCTGGGGGGCCGAGGCGGCGGCGCTCGCGGCCCCGGAGGCGGCCTCGCGCGCCGAGAGGAGCTCGTCGCGCACGACGCGGCGCAGCACCTTCCCGATCTGCGAGCGCGGCATCTCGGAGAGGATCTCGACCTGTCGGGGCAGGGAGTAGTGGGACAGGGTCTTCTCGGCCCACTCCCGCACCTGCTCGAGGGTGACGGTCTGGCCCTCCTTGGGGACGATCGCGGCGACGACCCGCTCGTCGCCGGCGTCGCTCTCGCCGCCGGGCAGCCCGACGACGGCGACCTCCTCGACCTGCGGCATGGAGCGCACGGCCGCCTCGACCTCGGTCGGGTAGATGTTGAAGCCGCCCGAGATGATGAGCTCCTTGCGGCGGTCGGCGATGACGTAGAAGCCGTCCTCGGCCTGGCGCACGAGGTCCCCGGTGCGCAGCCACCCGCCGGGCAGCATGACGGCCTCGGTCTCGGCCTCGTTCTCCCAGTAGCCGGCGAAGACCTGCGGGCCGCGGACGATGAGCTCGCCGACCTCCCCACGGGCGACCTCGGCGGCCGGGTCGGAGGACTCCGGGGCGACGAGGCGCACGTCCGTGGACGGGAAGGGCACGCCGAGGGCGCCGGGGCGGCGCTCACGGGAGATCGGGTTGCCGAGGATGATCGGGGCGGTCTCGGTCATGCCGTAGCCCTCGATGATGACGCCGCGGGTCTCCTGCTCCCAGGCCTCGGCGACGGACGTGGGGTTGGCGGCGGCGCCGCACACGGCGATCTTGCAGCTCGACAGGTCCGCGCCGGTCTCGCGGGCGCGCCTGACGATGCGGTCGAACATGACGGGGACGCCGGGGAAGAAGGTCGCCGGGCGGCGCTTCCAGGCCTGGAGGACGAGGTCCCCGCCGAACTTGGGCAGGACCACCTGGGTCGCCGCGATGCCGACGGCGCACAGGAGCGACAGGCTCAGCCCGAAGGCGTGGAAGAAGGGCAGGACGGCGTAGAAGGTCTCCTCGCCGACCTCGCAGGTCTGGGAGGCCCAGGCCAGGCTCATCTCCGCGTCGGCGCGCACGTTGCGGTGGGTGAGCATGACGGCCTTCGGGGTGCCCGTGGTGCCGCCGGTGTAGAGGAGGACGGCGACGTCGTCGACGCCGGGCAGCGGGAGGTCGGGGTCGACCTCGGGGGTGGCAGCGACCAGGTCGTCCCAGGAGCGCACGCCGGCGGGGACCGGGGCGCGCAGCTCGCGGCGCTGCGTGCGTGCGGCGGCCACGGGCAGGCGCAGCGCGAGGCGGCTGCGCACGGGCAGGCCGCGGGAGAGGTCGACGGACAGGACCCGCAGCCCGTCGAGCCCCGCCTCGCTCATGGACCCGGAGGCGGAGACGAGGCGGTCCAGCGTCTTCTCCCAGGCGATGACGACGCGGCCGTGGTGGATGGCGATCTGCTCGCGGATCTGCGCGGCGGGTGCCAGCGGGTTGTGCTCGGCGACGACGGCGCCGATCCGCCAGGCCGCGTAGGCGAGGACGACGTGCTGGGGGCAGTTCGGCAGGATGAGGCCGACGACGTCACCGGGCTTGACGCCGAGGCGGCGCAGGGCCTCGGCGGCCTTGTCGACGCGGTGCTCGAGCATCCGGTAGGTCGTCGTGGCGCCCATGAAGTCGAGGGCGACGCGCTCGGGGAAGCGGCGGGCGGAGTCGGCGAGCATCATCGACAGGGGCTCGGTCACCGGCGCGATGACGGCGGGGACGCCCGGAGAGTAATGGGGGCGCAGGTAATGCTCGGAGGCGTTCTCGTCCGCGGACGCGGGGGTGTCCTGCGCGGGGCGGGGTGCGCTGGAATCGGTCACGGGTTCCTCATTTCCGACGGCGTCGGTGCGGCCGCGGCGCGGGGCGACGCCGACGCGGCTGGCTACCGACGCAACCGTAACCTACGGTTCCGTAACCTCGCATCGGCGGACGCTGTCAGGATCCTGTGGCGTCCCGCTCAGACGTTCGGGAACCCGTGCGGGGACGGGCTCGGAGCCCGGCCGGGAGCGCCTCGCGCGAGAGGACCCGGAGGCGGCGCGTCGGGCGCGTCATCGCGACGTAGAGGTCGCCCGGGCTCACCGCCCCGATCCGCGCCGGGTCGAGGAGCACGACGACGTCGAACTCGAGGCCCTTGGACAGGACGGGCCCCATGACGGCGACGCGCGAGCGCAGGACGTCGCCGCCCGGCGCCTCCATCGCGGCGGCCAGCGACGCGTCCTCGCCGAGGACCCGTGCCGCCTTCGGCGCGTCGGGCGTGATGACGGCGATGCGACCGCCTCCGGCGCCGACCTCAGCGTCCAGGGCGGAGACCTCCTCGCGGACGGCCGCGCGCAGGGCCTCCGCCCAGGCGCCGTCGGAGACGGAGGCGGCGGAGCCCGGCGTCTGCTCGGGCGGGGTGACGACGAGGCAGTCAGGCAGGTCCCGCACCGAGCGCACCGGGTAGACCGGCGGCGCGCCGAGACCCGTGACGACGCGGTCCGCCGCCTCCATGATCGTGGCCGGCGTGCGGTAGCAGACCGTGAGGACCTCCTCGCGCAGCGGCGTCGAGGCCGCGCGACGGCTCCGCGGGCTCCGGCCGCCCGCCCGGCCGCCCGGCCGCCCTCCCCGCGCAGGACGCCGGTCCGGGCGGCCCCGCGACGCGGCGTCGTCGGAGGCGTCGGCGGGCGCCGTGCCGAGCTCGGCGAGGACCTCGCCCCACGAGCCAGGAGCCGTCGGCCCCGAGTACTGGGCGAGGTCGCCCACCACCGTGAAGGAGCGCACGGGGCAGCGCCGCGCGAGCGCCCGCCAGGCCATGTCGCCCAGCTCCTGCGCCTCGTCGACGACGACGTGCCCGTAGGTCCACGTCCGGTCCGCCCGCGCCCGCTCCGCGAGCGTCAGCGACGGTCCCGAGTCCGCGACCCGGTCCGCCAGCATCTCCGCGTTGACCATGCCGCCGCCGAGGTCCTGGGACTCGATAGCCTGGGCCGCGTAGGCGACGAGCTCCTCCCGTCGGCGCGCCTCGAGGCGCGAGCGGCGCGCCTCGGCGTCCTCGCTCGGGCCGAGCAGCTCGGCGAGCTCGTCGATGAGCGGCACGTCGGCCGGCGTCAGCTCGGCGCCCGGACGGCGCTCGAGAAGGGCCCGGTCCGCCGCGCTCAGCTCGGGGGCGAGGCGCTCGAGCAGCGCCGGGCGCGCCCAGAGACGCTCGAGGAGCCCGACCGGCGTCGTCGGCATCCAGCACAGGTTGATCTCGCGGCGGGCGTCGCGCGCGGTGCGCACGTCCTCACGGATCCAGGCGCGCGTGTCCGCGTCCGAGGCGTCCTGGTTCGTGGCCGCCGCGAACTGGTCCGTGAGCCGCTCCAGCAGCCACAGCACGAAGGTCTCGCGCGCCAGGTTGTGAGGCTTGCCGGAGCGCCGCGCCCGCGCCATCGCCTCGCGCACGTCCTGAGGGCGAAGCTCGAGGCGCGTGCCCTGGACGACGACCTCGCGAGGCCCGTCGGGTACTCGCTGGAGGCCCCGCACCGCGCGGCGCAGGATCCCCGCCCACACTCCGCGTCCCTTGACCTCGGCGACGGTGGCCGGCTCCGAGCCGCGGGCGCGCACGCCCGGCACGAGGTCCGCGATGGTCGTCGCCACGACGCCGGTCTCACCGAGCGAGGGCAGGACCTGCTCGACGTAGCGCAGGAAGGTGCGCGAGGGGCCCACGAGGAGGACGCCGGAGCGCTCGAGGCGGGCCCGCTCGGAGTAGAAGAGGTAGGCGACCCGGTGCAGGGCGACGGCCGTCTTGCCCGTGCCCGGACCGCCCTGGACGACGAGGACGCCCTTGCCGTCGGAGGTGACGATCCGGTCCTGCTCGGCCTGGATCGTCGCGACGATGTCGCCCATGCGGCCGTCGCGCGCGGCGCTCATCGCGGCGATGAGCGCCCCCTCGCCCTGGAGCTCCTCGGCGGAGACCCCGCCGGACCGGGCCGCGCCCGCCGCGCCGTCGGAGGCGACCGACGGGCCGGTGACGGCCGAGGCGTCGATGAGCTCGTCCTCCAGGCCGACGACGGTGCGCCGGTGCGTGTCGATGTGGCGGCGCCGCACGAGGCCGAGCGGGCGCGAGGCCGTCGCCTGGTAGAAGGCGCGTGCCAGCGGGGCGCGCCAGTCGAGGACGACCTCGCGGTGCTGGTCGTCCTGCAGGCCGATGCGGCCGACGTAGTGGCGCCGCCCGCCGTCGGTGACGGGGGAGGGGACCGGGCGCTCGGCCCCGGGACGCGCACGGTCGGAGGCCTCGGCGACGGCGTCCTCGGCCATGTCCATGCGCCCGAAGACGAGGCGGTCCTCGACGCCCTCGAGCGTCGTGACCTGGTTCGTGTAGTGGACCGCGTAGGCGTCGCGCTCACCACGGGACTGGTGCGTCCCCGTGACGCCCTTGGCCTCCGTGGCGGCCAGCGACCGGCGCGCGGCGGCGAGCTGGCGGTCGAGCTCGCCGTAGGCCGTGTCCACGACCCGCTGCTCGGCGGCGACCTCGCGCTCGCGGACGCTCCCGGCGTCCGGTGCGCCCGCGGCCGCTGCGGCGTCGTCGGGTCGGGACGGTGACTGGCTGGCTGCGCTCACGAGGCCTCACTGGGTCGGGTCCTGGCTGCCCGGCCGGCGGACGGCGCGGCTGGTGTCGCCGTCCGGCCCGATCGGGTCGGTCCATTATTCTCCTGCCCGGGCCCCCGCGCCGACGCCCAGGGCGAACGCCGCCCCGCCGTGACCGGATCGCCGCCGGTGAACGGGGGCGGGAACAGGCGGGTCGCCGCCCGCGTTGGACCGAGCGCGTCCCGTCCCCGACGGGCGCCTGGGGCCGACGGACGAACGGTCCCTGACACGGAAGGAGGGCCACGCACCGATGACGCCGATGTACACCGTGGAGCACGCCGCGGACGAGCCGGTCTCCCCGCGCGTCCTCATCCACCACCTCGACGGGGCCATGGACGCCGGGCACGCCGGCGCGCTCGCCGTCGAGCAGCTCCTCATGACCCTGCCCCACGAGCGCCTCGCCACCTTCGACGCCGACTCCCTCGTCGACTACCGGGCACGCCGTCCCGCCATGACCTTCTCGACCCACTCCTACACCGACGTCGAGATGCCCGAGATCGCCCTCGACCTCCTCCAGGACGACGACGGCGCGGACCTCCTCCTCCTGCACGGCTCCGAGCCCGACTACCGCTGGCACGAGTTCGCCGGCGCCGTCACCCACCTCGCCCTGTCCATGGGCGTCACCCAGGCCATCGGCCTGGCCGGGATGCCGATGGCGGTGCCGCACACGCGCCCCACCTTCGTCCACCACCACGGCTCGCGCCCCGAGCTCCTGCCCGAGCAGCCCGACTTCTACGGCACCGTCGAGTTCCCCGGCGCCCTCGAGGGCCTCCTCGAGCTGCGCCTGGGCGAGGTCGGCCTCGACTCGCGCGGACTGACCGCCTCCATCCCGCACTACGTCGCGCGCGACGACTACCCGGCCGGCGCCTCCGCGCTCCTCACCGCCGTCGCCGAGGTCACCGGCCTCGCCCTCCCGCTCGGCGACCTCGAGGCCGCCGCCGCGATCAGCCGCGCGGAGATCGACGCCCAGAGCGCCGACCAGCCCGAGGTCGCCGCGGTCGTCGCCGCCCTCGAGGCCCAGTTCGACGCCTTCGCCCCGCCGCGGGTGGACACCGACCACCTCGCCGAGATGCTCGAGGTCCCCTCCGCCGACGAGATCGGCGCCCGCCTCGAGGCCTTCCTCGAGGCCAACGACCGGCCGGCCGACGCCGACGGCGGCCCGCAGCAGCCCCACCCGCAGGACGGCGACCAGAACCGATGAGCGCGGACGCCGCGGCGGGGCAGTCCCTCACGCTCGACCCCGACCGACGGCCGGGCGGTCGGGCCTGGACCGTCTTCACCACCTCGGTCCTCGTCTACGTCATCGCCGTCGCCGGCCGCACGAGCTTCTCCGTCGCCGTGCCCCTGGCCGGGGACCGCTTCGGCGGGGGATCCGCCGTCCTGGCGCTCTTCGTCGTCCTCCAGCTCGGCGTCTACGCCCTCGCCCAGGTTCCCGTGGGGCTCCTCCTGGACCGCTTCGGCTCGCGCCGCGTCCTCGCGTGCGGCGCCCTCGTCGTCTCCGCCGGGCAGGTGGGCCTCGCCCTGGCCCACTCCCTGCCCACCGCCATCGTCGCCCGCGTCCTCGTCGGCGCCGGGGACGCGACCGCCTTCATCGGCGCCATTCGCCTCATCCCGGCCTGGTTCGCCCTCGGGCGCGTCCCGATCATGACCCAGCTCGTCTCCATCCTCGGCCAGCTGGGGCAGATCGTCCCCGCCTTCCCCTTCCTCTCCCTCCTCCACCGGGCCGGCTGGTCGACGGCCTTCAGCCTCATGGGCGGCGTCGGCGTCGGGGCGGCCGTGCTGGGCCTGGCCCTCATCCGCGACAGCGCCGCCCCCGACGGGGGAGCCCACCGTCGTCGCCCGGCCGGCGGGGGCCGGGAGAGCGTCTGGACGACGATGACCGCCGTCGCCCGGCAGCCCGGGACCTGGCTCGGCTTCTTCAGCCACTGGACCGGGATGTTCCCCATGGCGGTCTTCACCCTCATGTGGGGCCTGTCCTGGATGACGGAGGGCATGGGCCTGGCCACCTCGACCGCCTCCTGGGCCATCACCGTCTCCACCGGCGCCGGCGTCCTCGGAGGCCTCCTCGCGGGTACCCTCTCGGTGCGCCTGCCCGGCCACCGCTCGACGATCGTCCTCACCACCGGGCTCGTCTCCCTCGCCGCCTGGACCGTGGCGCTCCTCAGCCCGAGCCACCTCCTCTCGGCCACGGTCGTCGCCTGCGTGTGCGGCGTCACCGGCCCCATCTCCGGCATCGGCTTCGACTCCGCGCGCTCCTTCAACGAGCCCGGCCGCTGGGGCACCTGCACCGGCATGGTCAACGTCGGCGGCTTCACAGCGACGATCCTCGCCGTCGAGCTCGTCGGCCTCGTCCTCGACGCCACCGGTGGCCGTACCGACGCCGACTTCCGCGTCGCCTTCGCCGCCACCGCCCTCGTCTGGGTCATCGGGATGGGCGGGGTCGCCGTCTCCCGGGCCCTCACGCGCCGTCGGATGCGTGACGGCGCCGTCGCCTCCTTCTGAGGGGGTGGCCCCGTCGGCGGGTGCCGTGGCGGTGCCGGCCGCGAGGCCCCGGGCCC
>SKEM01001134.1_pt1 | contig 12989 bp, 14 predicted proteins | sample 4826731 | NCBI WGS metagenome assembly SKEM01 (sample SAMN11008809, study PRJNA524170) | human gut metagenome | biome: Human fecal sample; material: Feces; isolation source: fecal sample from pouch patient p37 | host: Homo sapiens | place: Israel: Tel-Aviv | collected 2015-07-27
GTCATAGGACTTGCTAGTATCATTATTGGTGAGGTTTTCTTTGGTAATGTCTCACTTTTTGAACGTTTGTTTGCAATTGTCATCGGATCGATTTTTTATCAATTTTTGATTTTGGCTGTGATTAAACTTGGTTTCAATACCAATTATCTCAAACTTTTCAGTGCCATTGTCTTAGCTATTTGCTTGATGATTCCGACCTTTAAAGACAAATTTTTCAAGGGGGTGAAGCTTAATGCCAAATGACAAGAACCTAATTATTGAACTCAAAAATGCAACGAAAGTCATTGAAAATGGTGACGAGCGTAAAGTTATTTTAGATGATGTGTCATTAAAAATATTCGACAAAGATTTCATTACTATTTTAGGTGGGAATGGTGCTGGAAAATCAACTTTATTTAATGCGATTTCAGGTACTTTAACACTTACTTCAGGTTCAGTGTTCATCAAGGGCAACGATGTGACAAATCACAGTCCAGAAAAGCGTGCTGCTGCCATTTCACGAGTGTTTCAAGACCCAAAAGTGGGCACGGCGCCTAGGATGACGGTTGCGGAGAATATTGCAATTGCTGCGCTACGTGGGCAGAGAAGAAGTCTCAGATTACGTAATATCGCCAAGTATAAGGAGAGTTTTGCTAGTCTTGCTGAGCAAATCGGTAATGGCTTGGAGAAACATCTGGATACGCCAACAGGTAATTTATCTGGTGGTCAAAGGCAGGCGCTGAGTTTGTTGATGGCGACGATTGTGCCACCAGATTTGCTTTTATTAGATGAGCATACGGCGGCATTGGATCCGAAAACGTCAGTGGCTTTGATGCAGTTGACGGATGATTTGGTTACTAGCAAAGATTTGACTGCGTTAATGATTACGCATCACATGGAGGATGCGCTCAAATATGGTAATCGTTTGATTGTCATGAAGGATGGTCAAATCGTACAAGATTTGCCAACTTCGGAGAAAGAACAGATGAAGTTAGAAGATTTCTATAGGATATTTGATTAAATGAATAAGATACTACAAAGAATTTCACGGGTGATATTGGGATTTTTCGCTCTGATTCTACTGTTTGTCGGGGGGATGAATTTCCAACGTTACTTGACGGAGCATAAAGAAGTTAAGACTTTGGTTATCGGTCAGGTAGTCAAAAATTCTGAGCATGGCAAAATGGTGGCTTATACTTTTGAGGGAAAGGACTATCAGGCTGTACCGGTAGCTAATTTTCTAAAAACTTTTGGTAAAGTGGGGACGCAGATTCCTGTCTATGTTAACCATAATCATCCGACAAAAATCTACATCAGAAAAGGTGCGACCAGTCTTTTGATTTTAGCGCTGGCTTTGATTGGGTGGGCGATGTTGATTGTGCTGGTCTTATTCTTCGAATATTGGTTTCTTCATAAATTGAAGAAGATGGCTAGAGAAGAAAATAAGGAATTATAAAAGGGAGAATTCAAATGGAAAACACTTTTTTTATCATCAAACCTGATGGTGTTCGCAGATCTTTGGTTGGCTCAGTACTTTCTCGTATTGAGCGTCGTGGGTTTACGATTGAAAAATTGGAGATGCGTCAAGTCACAAAAGAAATCCTTGATCAGCACTACGCAGATTTGGTTGAACGGCCTTTTTATCCTGATATTGTGACTTACATGACGACTGGTCCAGTAGTTATCGGCATTTTGAGGGGGTCAAATGTCATTAGCTCTTGGCGCAAAATGATGGGTGCGACAGATCCAGCAGACGCATTGCCTGGAACGATTCGTGGCGATTTTGCTCACTCTTCTGATAACGGTTGTGTCGAAAATATCGTCCATGGTTCAGATTGTCTTGAGTCAGCTGAACGTGAAATTGCCCTTTGGTTTGGTAAATAACAACTATAAATAAAGTTAACTTGTCTTCGGACAGGTTTTTTATTTGGAGAAAATATGGTAAAATAAAGCTTATGACTATAGACTTAAATGAAATTAAAACACGGCAAAAAAATATTCGAAATTTTTCGATTATTGCCCATATTGACCACGGGAAGTCGACGCTGGCTGACCGTATTTTGGAGCAAACCAAAACGGTAACGGCGCGTGAAATGCAAGCACAACTTCTAGATTCGATGGATTTGGAGCGTGAGCGTGGGATTACAATCAAGCTGAATGCGATTGAGCTGAATTATGCAGCTAAGAATGGTGAAGATTATACCTTCCATTTGATCGACACGCCCGGACACGTCGATTTTACTTATGAAGTGTCACGTTCTCTTGCGGCTTGTGAGGGTGCGATTTTAGTTGTCGATGCGGCGCAAGGAATCGAAGCTCAAACCCTTGCCAATGTTTATTTGGCCTTGGACAATGACCTTGAAATCTTGCCGGTTATCAATAAAATTGACTTGCCAGCAGCAGATCCAGAACGTGTTCGCGCAGAAATCGAAGATGTCATTGGTTTAGACGCCTCTGAAGCAGTCTTGGCATCAGCTAAGGCAGGCATCGGGATTGAAGAAATCTTGGAGCAAATTGTTGAAAAGGTACCAGCACCGCAAGGCTCTGTCGATAATCCTTTGAAAGCTTTGATTTTTGACTCAGTTTATGATGCCTATCGTGGCGTTATTCTTCAAGTTCGGGTCATGGATGGTATCGTCAAACCGGGCGATAAAATTCAACTCATGAGCAATGGTAAAACCTTTGATGTCACAGAAGTCGGCATTTTCACACCTAAAACAGTTGGTCGTGAATTCTTAGCAACAGGTGACGTTGGCTATATCGCTGCTGCCATTAAGACAGTTGCTGATACGCGTGTTGGTGATACCATTACCTTGGCGGATAATCCTGCAGAAGAACCGCTCCATGGCTACAAACAGTTGAACCCGATGGTCTTCGCAGGTATTTATCCGATTGAATCGAATAAATACAATGATTTGCGTGAAGCCTTGGATAAATTGCAGCTTAACGATGCCAGTCTCCAGTTTGAGCCTGAAGCTTCACAAGCTCTTGGCTTTGGTTTCCGTTGTGGTTTCCTTGGCTTGCTTCACATGGATGTCATTCAGGAACGTTTGGAACGTGAATTCAATATTGATTTGATCATGACAGCTCCAAGTGTAGTCTATCATATCAATACGACAGATGGTGAAGTATTAGAAGTAGCCAATCCCTCTGAATTTCCTGATCCGACGCGCGTTGATAATATTGAAGAACCTTTTGTCAAAGCACAAATTATGGTGCCTCAAGACTATGTTGGTGCCGTAATGGAGTTAGCACAACGTAAACGTGGGGATTTTGTGACCATGGATTATCTCGATGAAAATCGCGTCAACGTGATTTATCAAATGCCACTGTCAGAAATTGTGTTCGACTTTTTCGATAAGCTGAAATCAAGTACCAAGGGCTATGCCAGCTTTGACTATGAAATTTCGGAATACCGTAAGAGTTCTCTTGTTAAGATGGATATCATGCTTAACGGTGAGCGTGTCGATGCCTTGAGTTTCATCGTCCATAAAGAATTTGCCTACGAACGTGGTAAAATTATCGTGGACAAACTCAAGAAAATCATCCCACGTCAACAATTCGAAGTCCCAATTCAAGCCGCCATTGGGCAAAAAATTGTCGCCCGTAGCGATATCAAAGCCTTACGTAAAAACGTCCTCGCCAAATGTTACGGTGGTGATATTTCACGGAAACGTAAACTCCTCGAGAAACAGAAAAAAGGTAAGAAACGCATGAAGTCTATCGGTTCTGTCGAAGTGCCACAAGAAGCTTTCTTGAGCGTTTTGAGTATGGATGATGAGTAGGTTTAGCAAACTAATGAAAATTCGCAGAGATGCGTTTTTTTTCGATTTAATTTCGTATTTAACTACAATCATTACGACAGAAAAAGAATCAAAACGAAATTTTAAAATAATGAAGCACCTGAAAGTCGTTATTAAACAGTTAACAGGTGCTTTTTTGTATATATTTTTATCAAATAAAACTTTATTTCTGGTATAATAAGCTTTAAAGATTTGCACTGTAACATGGATTAAGAAGCAAGTAAAAACATGGGGATTAGACAACAAATATTGACATCAGAAGAAAGTTATTAAGTCACTAAAATGATGCTTATCAAAATAACAATAAGGAGGGCTTTTTCTTGAATTCTAGCGATAGTTATTTAGAATATGTGAAAACCAATAAAGATAAGTTTATTGAGAGCATTATCCAAGGAAAGTCTCCGGATGATGAAAAAGATGCGGTCTTTATGGCAGGTAGTCCTGGCGCTGGAAAAACAGAAGTAGCATTGGGACTTGCTGAAAACTATGATAATCATGTCATCATTGATGCAGATGCCTTTCGGACTCAGTTCCCTGATTATAACGGCACAAACTCATCTGCCTTCCAAAAAGCTTGTTCTTGGTTAGTTGAACAGGCTTTAAAATATGTGTTAGACAAGGGGTATTCGTTTATCCTTGATGCGACTTTTGCGATTTTATCTGCTGAGAAAAACATAATTCGTGCAGAGAAGAGAGGTTTTCGTGTAACGATTTTCTATGTTTATCAAGAACCACAAATCGCTTGGCAGTTTACGAAAGAGCGTGAAGTGGCAGAAGGACGAAAAGTTCTAAAGAAAACCTTTATTAATGCCTACTTCAAAGCAAGAGAAAATATCAAAAAAGTAAAAGAGAGACATCAAAAAATAGTCTTGCATATCATCGTTAAAGACTATCAAAGTAACATAGCAGAAGTTCACTATGCAGCAGACAATGTGAAATTAGTACTACCTGAAAGATACACAATAGAAGAATTGGAGGAAAAACTAGATGACTGAAAAAGAGCAAGTCAAACAAATCGTAGATAAATATAACAAAAGCATAGCTGATTTATCTGATAGAGCAACAGCAAAAGAATTTAAAACGGTCATGAAGTATGTGGCAAATCAAGCCAATCTTAGACAACGTAAGCTAGTCGGACTGGATAAGTAGATTTTCTTACATGTATTGATGTAGTATTTGAAAACTTTTAACTACTGAGTTAATTCTTATAGAACCCAAAATTCGCAGAAATGCGTTTTTTTTGATTATTTTCTACTATGTAGCTTTACAAACTAGCAGGAAATGATATAATGATTTTATACTAAATAGCAAAACAACATAGTGAGGTGATAGCGATTAGAGAATCACAGATGTTAAAAGGTATCTTGAATGGTTGCGTTTTGCGTGTGATAGCAGATGGCGAAGTCTATGGGTACGAATTGATACAGAAGTTGAAACAGTCAGGATTTGACAACGCAGTTGGTGGTACGATTTATCCGATTTTACAAAAATTGGAGAAAAATGGAGATGTCTCAAGTATGATGAAAAAATCAAAAGAGGGACCAGATCGAAAATATTTTCAAATTACTGAGCAAGGACTTGTAACTTTACAAGCATTTTGGGAAGATTTTGAAAGTTTGGTAGGAAAAGTTAATCGAATTTGGGGAGAAAGTAATGAAAGAGATGTATAGAGAAAAAATTTCTGACATTCAAGATAACTTGACTGAAGAAAATAAAGCCTATTTCAATGATTTATATGACGCGATTTTTTTAAATGGTGCTCTACTTTATAAAGAAGAAGCGATGTTGGAAACATCTTATAACCTGTTATTGGATCTATTAGATGCACAGAATGATGGAGAGAATGCCATAAAATATTTTGGTATGACTCCGGATGAAATGGCGGATAATATCCTTAAAAAAATGGAAAAAGAGACACCAAATGAACTCAGAAAAATTATTTGGTATTTTGGTATTTCTGCTCTATTTTGGACTTATTTTGGCAGTATCAACTGGTTTTCTGAAAAATCACTTAGTATCTCATGGCTTAGCTATCTGTTAGGGTGCTTCGTTTATATGATAGCGGCAATAATCTTTTTCAGACTAGTTTTACGTACGCTAACATTTAAGAATAAAGGGTTGACTTATTTTATAATGTGCATTTATATGTGCAGCATCATTGGTATTTTTGTGCTTATTAAACTTTATTTGAAAGATTTTCAAGTAATCTATGTACCTGCACTAACATCCAAAGTGATAGGACTTGTTTTAGCAGTTGCTTATGGTTGTTTGACATATACTTGGTTGAAAGAAAGAGATTAATTGATGGCTGGTGAAAAATATCGCGTGCAGCTTACAGCTTTAGCGGAAAACTTAAATCCTAAAAATCGATTATATTTTGATCGTCTGTACGATACTTTGTTGCTTAATGGTGCAATCTATAATTCAGAAGTTGTTTCTGAATTAGCTTATGATGTTTTGCTAGATTTGTTGGATGCACAAGCTGACGGCATTGGTGCTGAATCATATTTTGGTCTTAGTGCTATCCAGATGTCCAAAAAATTATTGAAGCAAGTTGATATGAAAACAAAGAGTTTAAGAAATTTAACGATTTGGACTGTATTGATAGGTTTATTTTGGAATTATGCAGTCAGTATTTCTTGGTTTGGAATAGAGCCAACACCAATTTTTTGGGTTTGCTATTTATTTGAAATTATTTTGCTGAGTTCAGGTGTCTTTTTATTGTTCAAAGTTTTCTGGTTCAGTTTGCTTGTCAAAAGTAAGCGATTATCTGATATTATCCTTTGGAGTTATATTTTTATCGTACTCAGTGTATTTTTGTGGGGACCGAGATTTTTGAAGGATTTTCAAGCACTCTATATTTCTAGCTTTTCTTCTAAAATTATCTGTCTTATTTTATTTTCGGTATATATCTTATGGGCGATCAAATTTATCAAATCAACGGCAAATAAATTATAAAAAGTTCTTTACTATCTATCCAAAATTCGCAGAGATGCGATTTTTTTGTATACCAAGACAGGATTCCTGAAAATCTTGCATAAAGTTGCAAAATAACCCACATTCCACTTGACAAATGCAAAAATATACATTATTATTGTATATATATTCAATTAAAGGATAACGCTTATGAAAAAAATAGCCATCATTGGTATCTCGGGATACTCAGGATTAGAACTGCTGAGACTGCTCCATAGCCATCCAGACGCTGAAATCGTCAATGTCTATGGCACGTCAAATATCGGCGCCAAATTAGCTGATCTTTTTCCAAAACTGCTCAATTTTCCAAAATATGCAGCTTTGACCATCAAGACCTTTTCGTCTGATGAAATCATGGCTACAGCAGATTTGGTATTCTTTGCGACACCAGCTGGCATTGCGGCAGAGTTAGCAACAGATTTCATCGCAGCAGACTTTCCAGTCGTCGATTTGTCAGGCGATTTCCGTTTGAAAATTCCTGCGCAATATGAAAAATGGTACAAAAAAACAGCCGTCCATAAAAATTTATTATCAAAAGCGGATTATGTCTTAGCTGATTTTGATCGACCGACGCAAGCTTATATCTCTAATCCCGGCTGTTATGCAACTGCAACGTTATTAAGCCTAGCACCGTTATATCAAGCCAACCTGATCCAGCTAGACAGTGTCATCATCGATGCCAAATCAGGTTTGTCAGGTGCAGGCAAGAAATTGACCGACAGCAGTCATTACGTCAATGCTAACGAAAATGTCAGGCTCTATAAACTCAATCAGCACCAACACATACCGGAAATCTATAACAAGTTGGTCTCTTGGAATGTCAATGCTAAACCAATCCAATTTTCAACGTCTTTGATTCCGGTCAATCGTGGGATTTTTGTTTCAACCTATGCCAAATTAGCTGAGGGAATCACCTTCTCAGATGTGGTGGCGGCTTATCACCAGACTTATGATGATAAATACTTCGTCAGAGTCTTAAATGATGGCCTCTTGCCTGATTTGCATAGCGTCGTTGGCACAAATTTTACCGACATTGGCCTTGGCTATAATGAACTGACTCATACTTTGACGGTTGTGACCGTTATAGATAATCTCGTGAAAGGAGCGGCAGGGCAAGCGATTCAAAATATGAACCACTTTTTCGATTTTGACGAAAAAGCTGGGCTTGACCTCGTGCCGATTTTATAACATGACAAAATTTAAAGCAATCAAAGGAAATATCGCCTCACCAAAGGGGTTCACGGCAGATGCCACACATGCGGAGCTTAAATTCCAAAAACTGGACTTAGGGCTCATCCTTTCAGACGTTCCCGCAGCAGTCGCAGGGGTCTTCACGACAAACAAAGTCGCAGCAGCACCGATTGATCTAGATAAAGCAGTGGTCGCAGGTGGTGTAGCGCAAGCCATCATCGTCAACTCAGCCATTGCCAATGCTGTGACAGGAGACGAGGGGATCACAAATGCCAAAAAGACGCAGCGTTTGTTGGCGGAAAAATTTGACCTCAACCCAAGTCATGTGGCGGTTTGCTCGACGGGTGTTATCGGCAAGCAACTTCCTATGGATAAAATCGCGCTGGGCATTTCTAAACTATCTGCTGAAAATGGTCATACCAACGGTTTCGCTGAAGCTATTTTGACAACTGATTTGGTCACAAAAGAAGTGACCTATGAAGTTGAGATTGCAGGCAAAACGGTCACGGTTGCAGGTGTCTGCAAGGGCTCAGGCATGATTCATCCCAATATGGCGACCATGCTTGGGTTCATCACAACCGATGCCAAAATCGCCCAACCCTTGCTGCAAAACATGCTGTCAGAAATAATTGAGACGACTTTCAACCAAATCACGGTAGATGGCGATACGTCTACCAATGATACGGTGCTAGTCATGGCAAATGGTCAAGCTGACAATGCTGAAATCCTAGTCGATACCGAAGATTACCAAGTTTTCAAAGCTGTCCTAGCTATCGTCTGTCAAGATTTGTCGAAAAAAATCGCAGCAGACGGTGAAGGAGCAACCAAACTTATCGAAGTCAACGTTACCGGCGCACCAGATGAGCTGTCAGCACGTCTGATTGCCAAACAGATTGTGGGCTCTAGCCTTGTTAAAACAGCGATTTTTGGTGCTGATCCTAACTGGGGGCGCGTGATTTCAGCGATTGGGCAAGTCGCACCTTTTGACGTTCCAGATATTGAGTTGGAAATTCAAGGTGATTTGGTCTTACTTCATTCAACACCTGTTGATTTTGATCAAGCAGAACTCTCTGAAAAACTCAAAGAAAAAATCGTTATTATTGATGCAGATCTCAACAATGGCACACAATCTGGAACAGCTTGGGGGTGTGATTTAACCTACAAATACGTTGAAAACAATGCCCTTTACCATTCTTAAGAAAGAAAAAAGCCTATGACACATTTACTCCAAAATTACGGAACTAGAATTCCCATGACCTTTACGCATGGCGAAGGCGTTTATTTATTTGATGAAACTGGCAAAAAATACTTAGATTTCACGAGTGGCATAGGCGTGATGAACCTGGGCTATTCTTTTGAAGCGGGCAAAGCTGCTGTTAAAGCACAGGTGGATGCCCTCGCCCATCTCTCTAACCTCTACAACAATCCCTTGCAGGAAGAAGTGGCGGATTTACTCGACCAAGGAGATCACTACAAGGCATTCTTCGCAAACTCTGGCGCAGAAGCCAATGAAGCAGCACTAAAGCTAGCCCGTTTGATCAGACCGGGCAAAGAAATCTTGGCATTCGAAGACGGCTTTCACGGTCGGACTTTTGGCGCCATGTCAGCCACCATGCAGGACAAAATCCAAAATGGCTTTTTGCCCATGGTATCAGGGTTCTCAAAAGCCATCTATAACGATATCGACAGTCTTAAAGCCTCTGTCACCCCTCAAACGGGTGCCATTCTTTTTGAAATCGTTCAAGGTGAAGGAGGCGTGACCCCACTCACAGCAGAATTTGCGGCAGCACTCAAAAGCTGTCAAGAACAGGGAATTCTGCTCATCGTTGATGAAGTCCAAACTGGCAATGGTCGGACGGGTAAATTATTTGCCTTTGAACATTTCGGCCTGCAACTGGATATCTTTACGACGGCTAAAGGTCTGGGCAATGGTTTACCAGTTGGCGCCATGTTGGTTAAAACTTGCTACGCAGACTGTTTTAGTGCCGGCAAACACGGCTCGACTTTTGGCGGGAATCCTTTAGCCATGGCAAGTGCTAAGGCTGTCTTGACTGAATTGACTTCAGATGGCTTTTTAGCTGAAGTAGCAGATAAAGCAGACTTTCTCAAAGCGCAGCTCAAGGAAAAATTAGCAAGCAAACCAACTGTTAAAGCCATCCGAAATCTGGGTCTCATGGTCGGTATCCAACTCACTGACGGGACTCAGTTGCAAGAAATCTTGTCAGACGCCAGAGCGCAAGGTCTCCTAGTCTTGTCCGCAGGTAAAGACGTTGTTAGACTGCTGCCACCATTAGTCATGACGAAAGCGCAGTTGGCGGACGGCGTTGCGATATTGGAGGGAATTTTATGAATGTACCTGAAACGCTGACGGCGGCGTTGCCTTTCATGCTCAAGTATCAGGGGCAGACGGTCGTTATCAAGTATGGCGGCAACGCCATGACAGATGCTGCTATCAAAAAATCAGTCCTGAGTGATATTTTGTTACTGAAGACACTGGGGATCAATGTCGTTCTCGTGCACGGTGGCGGACCTGCCATTAATGAATTACTCGAGAAGTACGGCAAAGAATCGAAGTTCATCAATGGCTTGCGCTACACCGATGAGGAAACCGCCGAGCTTGCACTGACGGCCTTGTCGGGCATGGTGAATAAAAGTCTGGTTCGGGATATTCAACGACTAGGGGGCGAAGCGATTGGCATCTCTGGCATTGATGGGCGGATGATTGAAGTCGAGCAACTGTCTGAAGATCTGGGCTACGTTGGGAAGATCACCAAGATTAATACTGAAATCATTGAACGGATTGCAAAAACCACGGCTATTCCAGTCATTGCAACGGCGGGTGTTGATGCGGCGGGCGAGATTTATAATGTCAATGCGGATACTGCGGCTAGTCGGATTGCAGGAGAATTGCAGGCTGAACGCTTTATTCTATTATCAGATGTTCGTGGCTTGTATTCGAATTTTCCAGATGAAGCGTCATTTTTACCAGAAACGACGCTGGCAGAAATTGATCACTTGATTGCGGCAGGTAAAATTTCAGGTGGCATGATTCCGAAACTGGAGGCCATTAAATACGCCATGCAAAATGGTTTAAACGAGGCAGTGTTGTTAGATGGTTGTATGAAAAATTCTTTGATTTTTGAATTATTCACTAGCGAAGGCTTTGGGACGTTAATTAAAAAAGACAATCTTGATTTGACAAAATATAACCAACTAACGTCTTAAAATAAGGACATATTATGGGTTACGATAAACTTGTCTATCGTTGCTATTTATAAGACTAACGAAATACTGTAGAGCTAGGACATGCCTAGCTTTTTTCCTATTTTTTTGGTACAATGGAAACAATACGTGATTAGTATTTGAAAGGCTGTAAATCAATGCAAGACAAAAATTTGGTCAGTGTCAATCTGGCTAGTGAAATGAAAACAAGTTTCATCGACTATGCTATGAGTGTCATTGTGGCACGGGCGTTACCCGATGTACGTGACGGTCTAAAACCAGTGCATCGCCGTATTCTTTATGGGATGAACGAACTGGGTGTGACCCCTGATAAAGCACATAAAAAATCTGCCCGTATTACTGGTGATGTCATGGGTAAATATCACCCACATGGCGATTCGGCTATTTATGAATCAATGGTTCGGATGGCGCAATGGTGGAGTTATCGCCATATGCTTGTCGACGGTCATGGTAACTTCGGTTCTATGGATGGTGACGGCGCCGCTGCCATGCGTTATACAGAGGCGCGGATGAGCAAGATTGCGCTTGAAATGTTGCGCGATATTAACAAAAAAACAGTCGATTTTATCGATAACTATGATGGCACAGAACGTGAACCTGTTGTACTTCCTGCCCGTTTCCCTAACCTTTTGGTTAATGGGACGACAGGGATTGCAGTTGGTATGGCGACCAATATTCCACCGCATAATCTTGGTGAAACGATTGATGCCGTCAAACTCCTCATGGCCAATCCTGAGGCGACAACTCGTGATATTTTGGAAGTGATGCCTGGTCCTGACTTTCCAACAGGTGCTCTTGTCATGGGACGTAGTGGCATTCACCGCGCATATGAAACAGGGAAAGGTAGCATCACTTTACGTGCCAAATCAGAGATTGAAATCACAAAATCTGGTAAAGAACGCATCGTCATTACCGAGTTTCCGTACATGGTTAATAAGGCGAAATTGCATGAGCATATAGTACGCTTGGCGCAAGAAAAACGGATTGAAGGCATTACAGCAGTCCGTGATGAGTCTAACCGTGATGGCGTTCGTTTCATTATCGAAGTTCGCCGTGATGCGTCTGCCAATGTTATCCTGAATAACCTTTACAAATTAACTAGCGTTCAGACCAACTTGAGCTTTAATATGCTGGCAATCGTTGATGGCGCGCCGAAAATTTTATCAGTTAAAGAAATCCTGACGCATTACATCGCCCACCAAAAAGAAGTGATTACACGTCGGACACAGTTTGACAAAGAAAAAGCTGAAGCACGTGCTCATATTTTAGAAGGTTTGTTGATTGCTCTGGATAATATTGATGAAATCATCAAAATTATTCGTGGGTCTGAAACAGATGCTATCGCGCAAGCTGAATTGATGTCACGTTTTGAATTATCAGAACGTCAATCACAGGCCATTTTAGACATGCGTCTGCGTCGTTTGACAGGTTTGGAACGCGACAAGATTCAAAAAGAATATGAAGACTTATTGGCCTTGATCGCAGATTTGATTGATATTCTTGCGAAACCTGAGCGTGTTGTTGCCATTATCACGGAGGAAATGGAAGAGATCAAGCGTAAATTCGCGGATCCTCGCCGGACAGAACTGCTCGTTGGTGAAGTTCTCAGTGTAGAAGACGAAGACCTAATCGAAGAAGAAGATGTTTTGATTACCTTGTCAAATAAAGGTTATATCAAACGTCTCAACCAAGATGAATTCCGTGCGCAAAACCGTGGTGGCCGTGGTGTACAAGGATCTGGTGTGTCAGATGAAGATTTCATCAAACACATGGTGTCAACCTCAACACATGATCATC